>LAHU01001472.1_pt1 | contig 25391 bp, 25 predicted proteins | sample 329631 | NCBI WGS metagenome assembly LAHU01 (sample SAMN03275698, study PRJNA271635) | activated sludge metagenome | isolation source: sample C-0 Zero hour mixed sludge faded in reactor as a methanogenic...
ATGCTGGCTTCAGCCGTTGCTGCTGAAAATTCTCCTCCTGATAGAATGAATCGAGAGCTATCATCAAGAACCACGCAGACCTCTTTGCCGTTAAATCGACTGGTATGCCAATCGAGATGGACTGCGGTGAGGCTGTGTTTTCTTTCGTACCTTATCCATGGCTTTCTGCGTTTCTTCTTTTTGTTGTTCTCATTGCTCAGACCATTCTCAAGAAGGACTCGATGGATAGCGTTATGGGGTATATGCCTGCCATATTTATGCTCGATTATCTTTTCCAGGCGCCTCGCTCCAGAATTTTGCTCTTTGTAGGTTTCCAGAACTAGGTGAGAATTAGATTTACTGAGAGTTGTCTTTGGACGCCCAAACTTTTTTGGCGCCCATGGCTTCTTGTTTTTCATCCAGTAACTCCAGACACGATTTACTGTTCGGATGCTAAACTTCATCTCTGCGGCAATGATTTTGGAGCTAATGTTGTTGGTTTTTGCCCTGATTAGGTACTTGACCTTGGCAGGAGTCAGCATTTAAACTTTGTTTCTTCTGCCTGACCATGCCGTCTTGAAGTGCATGAGTATATAAATGCCAAGCTTTTAGGACTCTACAATCTATATCCGGGATGGAAAAATTTTCATAGCTTAGAGTCTTATTCATCCTTAGGAGGTTTATATTGAAAATGAGACGGATTTTATGCGCTACCACCATGGCCCTATTGTTCTTTGCAGTTATCAGCCTCGGTGCCGGTCAGCCGCCGACCCTTTTTGCTTCGCCTGCTGCAGTAAACCCCGCAGATAAGATAACCGTCGTCTACTCTGGCGCACCAGGGTTCGACACCGATTGGATCGCCATCTACAGGATAGGCGCAGCGAATGAAAGATACGGGGAGTGGAGATACCTCCGAGGCGAAAAGAGCGGGACTTTGACCTTCGCCGCCCCCCAGGAGTTGGGGGAGTACGAGTTCAGGATGTTTAAGAACTGGGCCGGAAGCGGCAGTTATGAAGAGATCGCCAGGAGCAACACCTTTGCAGTTGTCAGCCTAGGTGCCGGCGAGCCACCGATCCCTGACGGGAGGCCCAACATCCAGATCGTGACCCAGGCGGTGGACCCGGCGACGAATCGGGTATACTACTCCTATAACCAGCAGGGGCTACAGATCTTCAAAATCAAGGTCCTGGTAGCAGGCCCCGACCTATTCAGGATCAGGTCTGTCCACTACCAGCTCCATCAGACCTTCAGCCCGTCGGAGCGGACCATGACGAACCCTCGAAATAACTTCGAGCTAGAGCTGTGGACCTGGGGGGCTTTTAACATGCCCATCACCGTGACAATGACGGACGGAAGGGCGTACAGGTACGACTACGGCTTCACCTTCGGAGATCAGTTGAGGGACGCTCAGAAGAGAGGAGTTCCCTTCGTGAGGGTCGGGTGAGGTTCTTCACCTCGGCTAAAACGACCACCTGAACCTTCCCCGCTCTGGGAAAGGCGGGATGTCGGGGCAGTCATGAGGGCGCGGATCAGTCTTCCCGGCCTAAAGAGGCTCGCCCTCAAAGCCCCTCTATCGTTGTTATCAACCTCAACCGACTGAACCTACAGGGCCCATGGCAACCCTAAGAGCCCCTATCTCAGCCAGCTCATACCCCGCTATCCCTTGGTGGGGGACAACATCGTGGAGAAGGGCTATCCCAAGTTCGAGGTCTATGAGGAGGGAGCGCCTGGCTATGTCTACATCAACAAATCCCAGTACTTCGAGGACGTACCAAAGGAGATCTGGGTGTTTCATGTGGGCGGAGGCAGCTCTCCTTCGACGATATCATGCACTGCCAGAAGGTGGTCGTAGCTTTGAAGGAGACAATCCAGCTGATGGAGGGGATCGACCAAGCCATACCGGTATGGCCGATCTAGTAGAGGGCCATCGTATCTTTTGGCCCTGTGACACGGATAAACATCAAAATGCCAAATGGACAGCTAATAACCATACCCATCTCCGGCAATCTTAAGATCGGACTGCTAAAGTCGGCGATTAGAAAGGCTGGGCTGGATGATGAAGAATTTATTACGCTCCTGGAGGAATGATTAGATATGGAATACACCATTCTAGTACATCAGGCAGAGGAAGGTGGCTTCTGGTCAGAGATTCCCGTACTTCCCGGATGCTATTCTCAAGGTGAGACAATTGATGAAGCCTTGCACAATGCCAAGGAGGCCATCGAATCCTACCTAATCGCCTTGAAAGAAGATTTGGTAGCGGCCCCAATCGAAGAGAGCCTATTCATAGGAAAGGTTAGAGTGGAAGTTGCGGGCCTGTGATCCTGCGTGACGCTGGCAGAAGTGGTTTCCTGAGTGGTTTCCTGATGAATTCAGTCGATCGCACTTGTTCAAGCAATCGTAAAACAATTTTCACAAAATATTTATAATGTTTGGAAATGGCTATGATGGTCTTCGACTTCCTCTGCCTTCTCTGATCAAGCCCATGATCCTACGTTGCGGCATTTCTCAGTTGTGAATGTTGTGCTATGGAATCTATGATCAGGCCGATCCGTCTCTCAGCAGAGCCTCTACCGCCGAATGTATGGCCTGGGATGAGCTGCCCTTCGGCCTCCATCCCAGGCTCTTGATTTTATCCAGAGAGAGAAGCATAACCCGGACATCCCCCTTCCAGCCCCGGCCCTCCTCGCCGCTGGTATAGCGGTAAGAGACATCCTTCAGGCCCATATGGCGGACGACGATATCTGCGATCTCCTTCACATCCACGGCGTCCTCCGAGCCTATGTTGAAGAGGCTGACCTTTTCCTCTGAGGCCTGCAGGCATAGCAGCATTGCCTCTATGCAGTCCTTGACCTCCAGATAGGACTTCTTCTGCCTGCCGGAGCCCAGGATCTCGAGCTCAGCTGGATTCTCTCGCAGCTTCCTGATGAAATCAAACAGCACCCCGTGGGTGCCCCTCTCTCCCACGATATTGGCAAAGCGGTAGATCCAGGCCTGCATATCGAAGGTATGGCAATAAGAGGATATGAGGGCCTCGCAGGCCAGCTTGGAGGCTCCGTAAAGGGAGATGGGCAGAAGAGGCCCATACTCCTCCGGGGTGGGGATCTGATTCGCCTCTCCGTAAACCGTGGATGTGGAGGTGAAGGCTATCTTCTTCACCTTCGCCGCCCTCATGGCTTCCAGCAAATTGTGGGTGGCGATGATATTTTGCCTCAAGTGAACATTTGAGTCGATGGCGCCCAGCCTGACATCGGGATTCGCTGCCAGATGAAACACCATATCCTTTTCCGCCAGAGCATCGGCGAGGCAGTCAGGCTGCACCAGATCTGCCTCTATAAGACGGAAATTGGATTTTCCCATATAGCCGGCCAGTCTCTCTCTCTTTCCGGAGCTGAAATTGTCCAGAACGGTCACATCGTTGTCTGCCAGCAGTCTATCCAGCAGATGGCTGCCGATAAATCCCGCCCCTCCGGTTATGAGAATTGAAGATCCACTAGCCATGACCTGCTAAAAACGGAGGGGAGACGAGAAAAAGCTTTCCCTTTTCCATCCATCCACTCAGTTGATCTGATTCATTAACATAAGCTTTTTATGGACAGCAGATATGCTTTCAAGGGGACCATATATGCAGAGAAATTTAAGGATATCGATGTTTTTACTTGCATTGATCACAGTCAGCGCTGCCCTTTCTGCAGCGGATGAGGGCCGGCTGAAGATAGCCACCACCAGCAGCCTGTATGATACCGGCCTGCTGGAGAGCATCGTGGACCAATTCATAGAGAAAAATGACGCCACAGTGCAGATTCCCTCCCACGGCGGCACAGGGATCGCCATTGCCGCCGGTCAGAAGGGAGACGTGGATCTGCTCATAGTCCATGATAAGGCCCGGGAGGTCAATTTCATTGAAGAGGGAGACGGCCTGGAGAGGCGGTGCTTTGCTTACAACTACTTCTATATCGTGGGCCCTGATGATGATCCGGCTGGCGTCTCAGGATTGAACGCCTCCCAGGCCTTCAAGAGCATAATGGAGAGCGGTCTCTCCAACCCGAACCAGGTCAAGTTCATCACCAGAGGCGATCTCTCCGGAACTCATTCCAAAGAGCAGTCGCTCTGGAAGGCAGCCGGTTATGACTACTCTGCCGTCAACACCTCAGGCCCCTGGTATGTGGATGCAGGCAGCCCCATGGGTGCAACCCTGATCATGGCCAATGAAAAGTCGGCTTACACCCTCACCGATATGTCCACCTTTATGGCCTACAAGGGCAATCTGACTCTGGTTCCTCTGATCGAGGGCGGCGATGAACTGCTCAATGTCTATTCCGCCATAGCCATCAATCCGGAGAAGCATCGGGGGGTCAACTGCCAGCTTGCCAATCTGTTCATAGACTACCTGGTATCTCCGGAGTGCCAGGAGATCATAGGCACTTACGGCCAGGAGCAGTACGGAAAGCCGCTCTTCTTTAAGGGAGAGGGCAATTGCGACTTAATGGGCTGCTCCGCTGAGGAATGTGTCGTTCCCACCCAGGCCGGCTGCGCGCAGGCCTGAGGGGAGGAATATTTGGAGGAGATCTGGAACGGGATATTGAGGGCAGTAGAGCTCATAGTGACCCTCAATCCCGAGGTCATGGAAATCACAGCCAGGTCTCTTTTTATCTCTTTTACTGCTGCAACTCTGGCGGCAGCGATCGACATTCCCCTGGGCGGCCTGATAGAGCTGAGGGAGTTCCGGGGAAAGAGAGCCCTGGTAGACCTCATTCAAACCCTCTACGGCCTGCCCACGGTGACAGTGGGCCTTTTGGTCTTTCTGCTCCTCTCCCGATCCGGGCCTTTTGGGAGCCTGGAGCTCCTATACACCCCCACGGGCATGGTCATCGGCCAGATGATCCTCATCTCTCCCATCCTCATCGGCCTGACCATCTCTGCCCTGAGGGGGGTCAGCCCTCATATCAGAGATACCGCCATCTCCTTAGGGGCGAATGAGAGCCAGGTTATAAGGACCATAATAAAGGAGGCCAGATTTGCAGTCATAGCTGCGGTCCTGATCGGCTTTGGCCGGGCTCTATCCGAGGTGGGCGTGGCTATGATGATCGGAGGAAATATCAGGGATTATACCCGGGTTCTCACCACATCCATTGCTCTCCAGACCTCAATGGGCAATCTGGAGACCTCCATGGCTCTGGGCATCATACTGATAGGCATATCCATGATCCTCAATCTCTCTCTCAGCCGCTTCCAGGGTAGGTAATCATGGCCTTTCTTGAGATCCGAAATCTAAGAAAGAGCTACGGCCGGGCACAGATACTGAAAGAGATCAACCTCAGCGTGGAGAAAGGAGAGATCCTGGGGCTGATCGGCCCCACCGGATCGGGAAAGAGCACATTGCTCCGTCTTATCGATCTTCTGGAAGAGCCTAGCCGGGGCGCGATCATCCTGGAAGGCCGGGCCGTATCCGGCCGGTCGGAGAAAGAGAGGATAGCAGCACGCCGCCGCATGGCCATGGTCTTTCAAAAGCCGGTAATGTTCAAGTCCAATGTTCTGGATAACGTCACCTTTGGTCTCATGGTCCGGGGAGAGGGCCAGGCGGAGGAGAGGGAAGAGAAAGCCAGGGCTGCTCTTCAGGCCGTGGGCCTCTCCGGATATGAGAGCCGCGATGCCAATACCCTCTCCGGGGGAGAGATGCAGAGAATAGCCCTGGCGAGAGCCATCGTTTTGGAGCCGGAGCTCTTGCTCCTGGATGAGCCCACGGCAAATCTGGATCCCAGGAGCGCATCGGCCATCGACAGCCTGCTGCAAAGCCTGGCGGGTGGAAGAACGGCTGTGATCCTGGCCACTCACAATATGATGCAGTGTCGCAATTTAGCTGATAAGGTAGCGGTGCTGGTGGAAGGAAGAATCACCGCTCTGGGAGAGAGCGAGGCCGTCCTGGGCCAGGAAGAGAGGAGCGCCACGAGCGGATGGAAGGTTCCGGGATTTGATCTGCCCTGGTGAAATCGAGACAAAAACCGATTAAACAAACGACGGCTTCTTACCCAAACCACGCATATCGGATGGCACTTTCCGGGCAGTGATCCACGCAGCAGCCGCAGAGTATGCACTCAGATTTTTCCATCCTCTGCTGCCGGACCATATTATTCACATCCAGGCTCATGGGGCAGTTCTTTGAGCATATCCTGCAGTCTTTACAGCGATCCTTTTCCGCCGAGAGGTGGAGCGCCGGCCAGGCGAGGATATTTCGAATCTTTCTTCCCAGGATCATTATCACTGCTATGGGGCAGAAATAATGACAGAAGCCGCGCTTTCCAGCAAGCAAGGCAAATACGGAAAAGAAAGCGATTTGGACAAAGAATATGATATGCGAACCAGCTCTGGCTATTGAGATCCCATTCTCTGTTCCATAAAATAGATCTATGGCCGCTATACCTCCGGCGGAGTTTATTGCGGAGATGAGGGGGATTAAAATTATGACCAGGAACAGGAGATGCTTGAGCCAGCTCAGCCTTCCTGGCTTAACCGGTTTATTATTTATCTGGAAATAAATCTCCTGCAGTCCCCCTCCCGGGCAGAGCCAGCCGCACCAGAGCCGCCCCACGAAAAGTGAGCTCAGGAAGAGAAGTATAAACACTATCAGGCCTCCGGAAGCAATCCCTTCCGATGCGCCTTCAATTATTATGGGACAGGATATATATGCAAATGTAGCCGGCAATAGCAGGAATGAGAAGATGATCAAAGCACTTCTCAGCTTCTGCCTATTTATGAAATTTTTCATATAGAGACGGGCAATTGTTTATGATATTAATAGCTATCCTGGCGTCCTAATTTCGGAGATCGGATTCTTTTTCAGGGTTATCGGCTTTAGAGGAAAGGTTTTCCGGCTTTAGAGAAAATGCTTTTCTTTCTCATCACCATCTTGCTCTAAAATTAAATATATTCAGAGGTGGCATCGGTAGCGAAAGGCTGATATCTTCAAGATACAGATCAACTGGGCGATGCTTGAAGTAGGATATCTGCATATTGATAACCCCATTGCGATTATTTCTTCTCATAAGCACCCGGAGACGGGCGTTGCGGCAGGACTTCTACTGCTGGATGGATTTGACCTGGATGATGTATCCCTGCAGAAGATGCAGGAGAGCATAGAAAGCTACAGCGCTGCCGAGAAAGACGGCCTAAAGATCAGGGCTATGGGCATTTGCGCCACCTGCTCGCGAGATGAGCCTCTGCTGGAGGCAGCCAAGCTGGCCAGCCGCAATCTCTGTCTGCTCGATTTGAGGCTGTCCAAGATTCGAGATCCCATCCGCCTGCTGGAGCTTATCCCTCGCCTGAAGCGTTGCGGCGTCACCCTGTCTCTTCGCATCAGGCCGGAGGAGCTCTCCAACGAGCTATTGGAAAAGCTTCAGGAGAGCGAGCTGGATATAATCCATCTTGACCTGAGGGGCCTGAATGGGGCCGGTCCTAAGATGGTGAAAAAGGCCAAAGACTGCCGGGGTCCGGTGGTGATGGCCCTCGCAGATATCGGCGAATTTGATGATGCCAGGGTCCTTATGGCCATGGGAGCGGATGTGGTCTCCTTGCGGGGAGCAGATCCGGAATTTGCCCAGTGGCTCTCCTTGGCCATGAAGGAGTATGACTCTATCAGCGGCTGGGGCAATGCGCCCAAGCATATCTGCGCCGGGGGTGACCTGCGCGGCCTGGCCTTCTGCTGCCCTCCGGTCAAGCACTGCGCCGTTTTAGGGGCTCTGAAGAAGGCGGGGATGACCGCAGAGGAGTTTGTGGCCAAGAAGCTGGCGCTAGCCAGGGGCACTCCCCTGGAGAAGGGCGAGGGGACCTGTTTCGGAAGTCTTGTCTGGTGCTGCAAGGCCAGCAAGATGTGCTACCTGCGGGAAGCGGCCATGCAGAAGATAGGCCTCTCGGATAGAGAGTATATGGAGCTGAAAAAGAAGCTGGCGGAGGACCTGCTTCGCCCATCCTCCTGAGCCATGAACTGCAAGCCTGATCCTGACCGGGTGGCGCAGTGCGCCCTCCTGGCCATGCTCTTTGAGCTGTCCTCCAGTCCCAAGCCGGGCAATGTGGATCGCTGTCACGATTTCTCCGATATCGGCTTTCATCACTTTCTTGCCAGCGCCGTCTCCGCCTATCCAGTCTTTCTCCATGCGGCAGAGGGCAGAGCCGGTCCAGGGCCACTGATACTGGAGGCTGTGGCCGCCTGGAAGAGCTGGGGTCTGTCCAGCAACACCCACTTCGGCTCTCTGGTGCTTATGATCCCCCTGGCCATAGCTGCCGGCAGGCGAGGAGAGCTGCAAGAGGAGCTGAAGAGCGTCCTGGATCAGAGCAGCACCGGGGATGCTCTGGCCTTTTACCGGGCCTTCTCTCAAGCGGGAGCCAGAGTTGTGGATGTAGAGAGCTATTCCCTCTGCGACGGAAACTGGGAGCAGAGACTGCAGGAGAGCGGCAAAAGCCTGATGGATCTGATGAAGCTGTCTGCCGGCCACGATCTAATTGCCCGGGAGTGGTCCACCTACTATCAGCGCTGCTTTGGTCTTTCAGATAGGATGGCGCAAAAGATAGAAGAGAAGGGCTTGAACGAGGGTGTGGTCAGGAGCTATCTTGAGGCGCTGGCAGAAGTACCCGACAGCCTGGTCCAGGCCAAATTCGGAATAAGGGCGGCCCAGGAGGTCTCCCGCCGGGCTGGCCTTGCCCTGCAGGATCCCACCCTGGAGCAGGCCTCGCGCCTGGACAAGGATCTATTAGAAAAGGACATCAATCCAGGCTCTACCGCGGATCTGATTGCGGCATCTTTATTTATAGCCCTGCTGAGGGGCTTGAGGTTTTGAAAATGCTTTATGGAAATGAGGCTCTTGATGAGCTGGGAATTTTAGAGGGCATAAATGAGGTGATTGCCACCACGGAATCAGAGGGCAGGATCAATGCCGCCCCTATAGGCATAATCAGGAGCGAAGACCGGCTTTATGTACGGCTCTTTCTGGGAACCCATACCTATGAGAATGTGCTGGCCAAAAGCTGGTTTGTGGCCAATATCACCCACGATGCCTGGATCTTTGCCGAGACCGCTCTGGAGGATCTCTCGCCCAAATACTTCACCCGCAAAGAGGATCTGCCCATTCTGGAAGATGCCGAGGCCTGGCTGCTCTTTGAGTGCCAGGCTTTTGCCTCAGATATCATCATAGCCGATTTAAAGCCGATCAAGGGAGAGATGATAAGAAAGGACTTTCGGGCTGTCAACCGGGGGGCGAACCTGGTCATCGAGGCGGCGGTGGCCGCCACCAGGTATCTGGCACTGCGCACCGATTCATATTTTGAAGAGCTGATGAAGATGCAGAGGATCATAGACCGCTGCGGCGGTCCCAGAGAGAGGCTGGCCATGGAGCAGCTCATGGATAGGGTGGACAGCTTCTCTCATATGAGATAAGGGATTATATCCGGCTGGTATCTCATGCTCGACTGTTTGCCTTGCGGCTGTAATGCCATAGATCTCTTATTAGGTGGAGGATTTGAGGCGGGCATAATCACCCAGATCTATGGGGAATCGGGCACGGGAAAGAGCAACATCGCCATGCAGCTTGCGGTACAGGCGGTCTCTCGCGGGCTCAGAGTGATCTATATAGATACGGAAGGCTTCTCCGGGGAGAGGTTCAAGCAGATCGCCGGTCCCGGGGCAGAGGAGATGGCCAAGAGGATCATGGTATTCGAGCCCATGAGCCTGGAGCAGCAGGCCATTGCCATTCGCGAGTCTTCCCGCATAGCCGGCAGGGATCTGGGACTGGTAATACTGGACTCAGCCACCTCTCTCTACCGGGTCCTGCTGGAGGCAGAGGACAGCCGCACCATCCGCCGCACCCTAAACCTGCAGCTCTCCGAGCTGCAAGAGATAGCCCGGAGGCACAGGATTCCGGTGGTTATAACCAATCAGGTTTATACGGACATAGAGAGCAAGACCCTGCGGCCGCTGGGAGGCAAAGGTCTTGAGCACATGTGCAAAGCGATAATGCTCCTGGAGAAGAGGGGTGAGGGCCTGCGCCGGGCCAGGCTGGTCAAGCATCGCTCCCAGCCGGAGGGCATGACTGGGGACTTCCGCCTCACTGCCCGTGGTCTGGAGTGACTAAGCTGCAGGCTTTTTATCGATCTATTATAGCTGCAGCCTCATGATTATGGCCGCCTCTCCATCGGTGTAGTAAGCGGGGCAGACACCGATCATGCGAAATCCCAGCATGGAATAGAGACAATGGGCTTTTTTATTGCTGACCCTTGCCTCCAGTGTGGCGCTCAGAGCTCCTATCTGCCGAAAAGCCCGCAAGACTTCCAGCATCAACCGCAGGCCCACGCCCCGGCCTTGAAAGGGGGGACGAACTGCCAGCCAGAAGACTCTGCCCTCGAATGGAGTATGCTTGAATCCCAGCACAAAGCCGGCTATCCTTCCCCCCACCTCCGCCACAAGGCTGGTGTGAGGGTGGTACTGGCAGAAGGCGCTGAATATGGCAGGATCATATCCTCCTAAAACCTCCCGATCTATCACCTGTACCGCCTCCAGGTCGCTGGGCTGCAGCCTCCTGACCATCAGAGGCTCCTTTAATATGCCGGTATCCATTCCATCTATAAGCCGGCTGTAGGCCTGCTCCTCAGTCCACATTTAACCTGCCATTGAATCTCGAGCGGAAATAGTTTATCAAACCCCGGCTAAATAGGCGGGGATGAGTAAGATCCCGTTCCAGACAGCTCTGATCGCCTTTGTTTTAATGCTGATCTGGTGGCAGGCGGGCCTATGGTATCAGTCCCAGCTCATTTCTGATGAAAGAGCCGAGGTTGCCGACCATCTCGCTTCGCACGGCAAATCCCTGGCCACAAGCATATCCTCGCGCCTGGATAAGCTGGATGGACTGCATGCCTTCGTCCAGGCGGAGATGGGATCGTCGCCCGGCCTAATGGATCAGAGATTTTCCATCTTTGCCCGAAATATCTACTCGAAAGACAGCGGCATCATCAATCTGGCCATAGCCCCGAACGGGATCTTTGAGCATGCCTATCCACCCAATGCGACGCAGGGGATGATCGGCCAGAGCCTCTTTCGCGATCTTTCTCCCTCATTCAGGTTTGATGTTGAAAAAGCGATAGAGACTGGAGATGTGGTCATCACCCCTCCTCATGAGATGAGAAGGGGTGGCCTGGGGATGGTGGGCAGGAGAGCGGTTCTGGACAATGGCAGCTTCTGGGGGATAGTATCCATAACATTAGATGCCAGGAGCATGCTGCAATCATCGGGATTGAACGCCACAACCGGGGGGCTTAATATGGCATTGAGGGACAGCAGGAGCCATGTTTTCTTTGGAGAGGAGAGCGTATTCCTCTCCGATCCTGTGATCCAAGGAGTATTGCTATCCGACAGCTACTGGGAGCTGGCGGCGGTTCCCGTCAGAGGATGGGCGGGATCGGTACAGGTGCCTCTGCGAATAGCTCAGATGGCTGGCCTGATCATCATTGGGCTTTTGGTCATCCTTTATTATCTGGCCGCCAGCCGACAGGACTTTTTGAGCCAGATGATCCGGGAGAAGACATCAGATCTGGAAAAGGAGCTGGCGGAGAGAAAGAGGGCGGAAAAGGCATTGCAGGAGAGGGAGCTGCATCTCAGGGCCATATTCGAGGCGGCAGAGAATGTGGCCTTCATCATCGCCGAGGCCAAAAGCTCAGAGCCCCTTATTCTGGAGTTTTCTCCCGGAGCAGAGAAGATTTTTGGATACAGGCGGGAGGAGCTCCTCAAGAGATCGGCCTCAATTCTCCTCTCTCCCGAGGATCAGAACAAGCCGGCCAAAGCCCTTTCTAAAATGGGACGGGAGACACGCCTCTCCGGATTTAGAACTTTAGTCAGAAAGGACCAGAAGAGCTTTCCAGCCATGTACTCCCTGTACCCTCTGCTGGATGGATCGGGGGAGGTTTATGCCGCTCTCGGCGTTTGCATTGATATTACCGAGCAGAAGAGGATGGAGAAGGAGCTGATGCAGGCAAAAGACGCAGCGGAAGCATCGGCCCGGGCCAAAGCCGAGTTCACCGCCAATGTCAGCCATGAGATGAGAACGCCCCTTAATGCGGTGATTGGCATGACCGATCTGCTTTTAGAGAGCGATCTCGATCCGGTCAAGAGGGATTATATCCGGACCATTAGAAGCAGCGGCCTGTCCCTCTTGGCAATAATCAATGAGATACTGGACTACTCCAAGATAGAAGCCAGGAAGATGGATATTATGGAAGGGCCGCTGGAGATAAAGGAGACACTGGAGGCGACCATGGAGCAGGTTGCTCCCAAGGCGGCGGAGAAACGCCTGGAACTGGCCTATGTCCTGGCCGATGGTCTGCCCGGGTGGATATGGGGCGACGGCAGGCGGCTGGGGCAGATTCTGGTCAACCTGCTCAGCAATGCCATCAAATTCACCGAGTCCGGGGAGGTCACAATCTGGGTCGGTCTCGATTCAAAAGAGAATGCCTATCATTTTGTGGTTAAGGATACGGGAATAGGCATACCGGAGGATCGCATGTCCCGGCTCTTCCTGCCCTTCAGCCAGGTGGATACCTCTTTAGCCCGTCGGTACGACGGGACCGGGCTGGGACTGGCTATAAGCAGCAAGCTGGTCGGACTTATGGGTGGCCGGATCTGGGCGGAGAGCAAGATCAATGCAGGCTCTCAATTTCATTTTACCATTCCGGTCAGGCTTGATGATGCCCTTTTGAAGGCAGAGGATCAGCCCTCTTACAATGGCCCGGACTACTCCGGGCTCACAGGCAAGAGGGCTCTCATAGTCTCCGGCATACAGTCCAGCCGCAGGATGCTGGCCGGCCATCTCAGATCCTTTGGCCTGGTCTGGGAAGAGGCAGAAACGGGCTATGAAGCGGCAGAAAGGCTGGATAAGAGCCGCTTCGATGTGGCCATAGCCGATTCCGATATCCAGGAGCCTGGCATCCTGGAAGAGAACTTGAGCCGGCAGGATAATCTGGCTTTGCCGCTGATAGAAGTGGGCTTTTTGGGGGACAAGGCCAGGTTTCCTGCCCATAGAGTCAGCGTCTTTCTGACCAAGCCGATACGGGGCGAGCAGCTGGAAGGGGCATTGCTTCTCATCTTCAGGCAGAAAGAGGGCTCTGCAGCCAGCCAGCTGCCGGCTACTCAGCCTGAGAAATCATACTCCCACTATCGCATTCTCTTAGCGGAGGATAATCCCGTAAATCAGAAGGTGGCACTGGCTATGCTCAAGCATCTTGGTTACAGAGCAGATCTGGCCGCCAATGGCCGGGAGGTGCTGAGCAGCCTGGAGCAGAAGGCCTATGATGTGATACTCATGGACATACAGATGCCGGAGATGGATGGGCTGGAGGCTACTAGATTCATTCGAACCAGGCTGCCCTCGGCCAGCCAGCCCCGGATTATAGCCATGACCGCCTATGCCATGAAGGGAGACAGGGAGCAGTGCCTGGCGGCGGGAATGGATGATTACATTGGCAAGCCGGTGAAGATGGAGGAGCTGAAGAGAGTTCTGGAAAGGATGGAAAAGTCGGATTAGTTTTGGTTGGATCGTATTTATTCTCACGATACAATAAAATCCAGCTCAAAGTTATAAATAGCAGCAGGTGAAATGCTCTCTGTTTTGTAAGGCGTTTAGAGCCTGGCAAGGAATCAAGATGAACCGATCTATATTGGTGATACTGCTTTTGGCAGTGGCCATAGCAGCCCTGGCATTGGTCTCTTTCTCCCTTCCTACTATATCGGAGAAGAGCCAAAGCTGTCCTTCAGGAGGAAACTGTAGCGGAAACTGTAGCGGTAACTGCAGTGGCAACTGCAGCCATAGCGGCGGCGAGAGCGGCTTCTCTCCTTCCGGCTCCTCCTGCAAGGAGAATAATTCCCGGGAGAACTGCTCTGCCGCCGGCTTCTGCCCGATGAAAGAAGCAGCGGCAAAGGGCGGCTGCAGATCTCGCTGCTCGGCATAACCCGCCCCTCAAAATCTGTCGATAGACTTTTATGGCCGCCAGCATTCTAGCCTGGAAAAGGTGATCCGGCTTGATGGGAATCAATGAGATGGGATTCGAGGTCTTTGAGGAGATGCTCGACTATGCCGATGAGCTGCAGATAGAGGTCCACGAACTGGAGAACGGCGCAGTCGTGGCTGATGCAGGCATAAAGGCCAAGGGAGGCTACGGGGCAGGGGTCTACCTCTCCCGCCTCTGCCTGGCCGATCTGGCCGAGATTCAGATAACGCCCTTTGAGGTGGGCGGCATCCTCCTGCCCGGCATCCAGGTGGCCACCGACCATCCCGCCGTATCCTGCATGGCCTCCCAATGCGCCATGTGGCAGGTCAAGGCAGACAAGTTCTTCGCCATGGGCAGCGGACCGGCCCGGGTCCTGGCCAGGAAGACCAGAGAGCTGTACGACAAAATAGGCTATGAGGAGTGCTCCGATGTGGGCGTGGTGGTTTTGGAAACGGCCAAGATTCCCGACGAAAAGGTGGCCACCCAGATCGCAGAGCAATGCGGCATAGACCCGGCGGACCTGCGCATTGCGGCTGCTCCCACCGACTCCGTGGCCGGATTGGTCCAGGTCTCGGCTCGGGTTGTAGAGACGGGGCTACATAAGCTCTTCACCATGGGCTTTGATATCACAACCATCAAGAGCGGCTGGGGCCGGGCTCCCATCTCCCCGGTCACCGGCGACGCCACAGAGTGCATGGGCTCCTCCAACGACGCCATAATCTACGGCGGCGAGACCTACTATACTCTGAAGTACGAGAACCTGGAGGAGCTGCAGCGCTACCTCAAGGAGATGCCCTCTTCCGCCTCCCGGGATTGGGGCGCACCATTCTACAAGACCTTCAAGGCGGCCGGCTTTGACTTCTTCAAGGTGGACCACAATGTCTTCGCCCCGGCTAAAGTAGTCATGAATGAAATCACCTCCCGCCGCACCTTTGTCAGCGGCAAGCTCAGCCCCCAGGTGCTGGCTGAATCATTCCGTCTGGAGGTCCTGGGCGGATCAGGATCGGCATAGGACAGGATTTAGGATAAAACGATGGTAAACTATCAGGACGATATTGATGAAAGCTCCCGAATGTGATCTCAAGGGCCACGGCCCCTGCCGCGGCTCCATCTATCAGCGCGGCATCAGCTTAAACCACCTGTGCGACCTGCATATCCGGCTCCAGTCCTACTGGACGGGGCACAATCCGGGCAAGAAACTCAACGACTGGCTGGAGGGGCTCAGCAATGCGGAGATGGAAGAGACGCTGCAGAAAGCTCCTCCGCGGGGAAAACACTGGCAGGAAGTCGCCTGGCAGTCGGAAGATGAGGAATAGCCAAGATATTTAGCTCATCTCTTTGTATTATAAAAATGATGCCCCGTGGATTTTTCAACGGGGCATATGACCTAACTCCTCCATTGCCTCACTTCTTCAGCGCTTTTACCCTCTTGTATATCTGCTTCATGGTGTCCTCATTGCTCTCGGTATAGCTGAAGGGGGACTTGGTGAAGGGCTGGAAGTAGATGGGCACATCATCCAGCCGGTAGAATGTCCCGTCGCACTCCATAGCGTCTATCACCCCCGGCAGCACCACATCGGAGAGCATGGTGGTGGGACAGGGTGCTATATCAATGCAGGAGACGGGAATCTCCGCTAAATACTCGGCGCATGCGGCAGGGAAATGGGAGACCAGATCGGCGGAGACTATGAAGGCCGCGTCCACATCTCTGTCTCGCAGCAAATCCACCGCCGTGTACTCACCGGGATTGTAGCGGGGGTATCCCCTAGCGAAGTCCAATCCGAAGGGAAAGCCGTAGAGGTAGGAAGCAATCTGGTTGAAGCCGGCCACATTGCAGTGCCCCCGCAGGGCCCCGATGATGAACTTGGTGAATCCGTTCAGCTCTTTTGCCAGGTTGAATGCCGCCTCAGCATTGCGGTGCTTGCCGTAGGATGAGGCGATTCCCAGCCCCACATAAATAGCTCCGAAGTTGCAGCCTTTCATCAGCTCCAGCATCTCCTCCATCTGAGCGATGGAGACGCCTGTTGTCGCCTCAACGGACGGATGGGGCCTCTTGCCGTGCAATAAGGTGAGCAGGGCCGCCATCAGCTCATAATCGGTGTTGGGCTTGAGCTGGATATGAAGGTCGGAGTTTTCAGCAGTGATGCTCCGCCTGGGATCGACGGTTATCACTGTGCGGTCGAACCTGCCCCGGCGGGTCCAGTGACCCCGGGGGTAGACGGCATAGCGGGACATGTGCCTGGGCATGGACTCCAGAGGATTGGCTCCCCAGTAGACCACCAGATCCGACCGGGACTTGGCCTGGCCGGCTGTGCCTCCCACCCGACCCGCCTCCTGAATGCCCATGGCCGTGGGCCCGTGGCATACGGTAGAGTTGGAGTCGATTGCCGCTCCCAGAAACTCCGCCAGGTGCAGCCCCACCTCCATGGCCTCGCTGGAGGTCTCGCTTCCCACGAATATCAGTGGCCGCTTGGCCTGGGCCAGGATCCTGGCTGTCCTTTCTACAGCCTCATCCCAGGAGGCAGGCAGGAGAGCGCTGCCTTCCCTTATCAGTGGCTCTCTGATCCTGTGGCTGCTGACGATCTCCTGAAACTTGGCGTTGCCCATCTTGCAGGCATTCTTTACTGTGATTCTGTCTCCGGAGAGCTCCACGGCGATATCATCGCAGGAGGCCCCGCAGACGGGACAGACTATATTTTTAGCCGACATCATCTCCCCCTCCCATATAGCTCGGTGACCAGATCCTGGGCGCTCAAGACCTCCTCCTCCGTGGCCTCCACCAGAACCGGCGAGCCCTTGTAGAGAGGAGAGCCGGTGGAAAAGGTCTCCGGGTCCACCACCACATTGGCCCAGATGGCCCGGGGCATGAATATGTGGCCGGAGCTGACAGACGGACCGGCATAGGCATGTACCGCTACCCGGTGCCTGCCATCGGGCGAGGAGATCATAACCCTCTCCGGAGAGCCCAGGGCCTCATAGTCCTCAGGATTCATCTCCGCCACAGCGCACTCGGCGGTGTAATCAGGGCTTAATTTGCTGCCTCCCTTGGCCAGCCTGCCCTCCTCGATGGTGCTGCCGGAATTGAGCAGAAACTGCTTCATGGCTTCAGACCTCCCTGCAGTATATAGTGCCCTTGGCATTCTTGCTCAGGGCATAGTCGCCAGAGAGCTTGACAAACCTGCCCTCCAGCTTGACTTCTCCCACCGTGGGATCCTCCTCCCGGCCTGTCTCCACAAAGCCAGGCGAGGGCTGGAGGATGTTCTTGCAGACGGCGATGGTACCGCCGTTCATCTCTGCCCCTACTCCCCGGACCGCCGATCCCCGGACCAGGATCAAGCCGCCGCTCTGGCGGATGCCGCAGAAGTTCTCCACATCGCCTCCCACGGTTATCTGGCCGCCAGCCAGGCCGCCGCCCAGCTGGCTTCTGGCATTGCCCTCCACTATGATCTGGCCGCCGGTCATGCCCCGCCAGCTTCCCCGGTAGGCTGAACCCACATGATCTCCGCAATTGCCCTTTATGTGAAGCAGGCCGCCCTTCATCTCCCGACCAGACCAGGAGCCTGCGTTGCCTTTCACCACTATGCTTCCCCCCGCCATCTCCGCTCCCAGGTGCATCCCTGCCGGGCCGTCTATCTCTATGCTTCCTGCCTTCATCCCCTCCCCGATGCGCTTGACCCGGGAGAGGTCGCCCTGCATGATGATCCGCGTCTCCTCTGCCGAGGCAGAGGGGCTGCCGCTCAACTCTACATCGAAGAACCGGGACAGGGGAAGCTTTTCCGGCCCTTGCCAGACCAGGAGAGCCTCAATCTCCTCTTTGCCTTTTCCGGCAAAAGACTCCGGACTGATCGCCTCCGCCTCTACCATGATTCCGATCTTCTCTCTGATTTTCAGAATAATCTCGGCCAAGGTCCTCACCTCCTCATCACTGCCTCCAGAGGCTGGTTGACCGGTATGGCCACCGGGTTTTTCAGGTACTTGTCCGGCACGGGATAGTTGGCAAATCCCACTGTGTAGTACTTGAACCAGTCCTTGACATCTTTGAGCATATCCTTCTCCAGGTCTTCATCAACATAGGGCTGGCAGTAGAACCTTCTGCCCTCGGGCACACTGACTATCTCTCCCTGGCGGGCTACAATTCTGCCGTCCTTGATGGTGTAGTCCGGCCGGGCCAGGCGGGAGGTTAAAGCGGCGGTGTCATTTGGATTCAAGCTGGCCGGATCGATGTCATAAATGGTGACGTCCCCATCTGCTCCCGCTCCCAGGTGGCCCTTCCTGTAGGCCATGCCTATGGTCCGGGCCGGATTAGCCCGGGTGACAATGGCCATCTCGTAGAGGGACAGCTCCCGGTCCACCCCGCCCAGGCTGGATTTATCGTAGGCCCATTTGTGGCACTCCTTGGCGGTGTCGTCCCTGGCCTTCCTGGACATGAGCCAGGTTAAAAGCAGGGGATACTGGGTGAATATGCCGCCGTTGGGATGGTCCGTGGTCATGATTGTCTTCCACGGATCGTCGATCAGAAGCATCACCTCGAGGCCGATGGCCCACTGGACAGCATGGACCGGGCTGCTTTTCATATAAACCAGAGGCAGGACTCCTGAGCCGCACTCCAGCTCCACATCGGTATTGGACCATTTCTGGCCGGTGATCATATAGAGGTCATGCTGGGCCGGGCCGTCTCCGGTCATGGTGGTGGCCGGACCGAAGGGCACGGATCCGCTGTCTATGACCACATCATCGACCATGTTGATGTATTTGGCCAGGTCAGCCGCACCGGAGCAGAAGTCCCTCCAGGATGTGCCGCCATAGGCGCTGAACTGAGCGTGGGCCAGGTAGACAGTCTGTCTTCTTCTGGCGCTTTCTTTTGTCTCTCCCCACTCCAGCAGGGACTTATTTTGGGGCTCCATTCCCGAGGTGATCATGAGCGAGTCCCGGGCGGTCTCCCAATTGCCGGGATGGCCCAAGTTGTTGGCATGAAGATGCAGGGACATGGGCAGGCCCAGCATCTCATTGACCTCGGCCAGGCCCCGGATCAGCTCGCGGGGAGTTACCTCGAAGTGGATGTTGGGCTGATCCAGGCCGCTCACATTCTTGGCCCAGCCCCAGTTCTCCACCCCGGCGGGATTGACGCATTTGATGCCGTAGCCCTTGTGGGTCCTCAGCATCCAGGAGGTATAGGCGGCGGCCTTCTCCACATCGCCTTCTTTGAGGTAGCGCATGATAAACCAGTTGTTGCCCAAAACCATGTAGGCTCCCATATCCAGTATGGGAGTGGCCCTCATCTCCTCGTGGGTGTGGCGGGCCTCCAGAGGGGGCATGGCCGCCTCGAAGACAGTGGTGTAGCCCATAGCAGCATAGTCGTAGCCCTGTTTGTAGACGGAGGGTACAGTATAGCCGCTTCCGCTATGGGTGATGGCTGTCTTGGCCTGGACCGATTTGTAGTGGTCCTCGGGGCGCATCAGCCGGCCGGCGTTGACCTTGGTTCCGGCCACATGGGAGTGGGAGTCCACCCCGCCGGGCATGACCGTCTTTCTCCGGGCGTCAATGATCAGAGCGTCCCTCTGCTCCGCTGAGCTGAGGGCGGGGACCACCTTTCCTTCCCGGATGAAGATGTCCTTTTTGTCCCCGTTTATTTCATTGAGGGGATCGAATACCGAGCCGTTTTTTATTATAGCAGTGCCAGATAGTGCAGCCATTTCTAAACCACCTCCCTTCTTTCAAGCCAAATGGCATCAGCCGGACAGATCATGTTGCAGGTGGCGCAGGAGCCGCAGACATCCTGGTTTACCACCCTTACTGCCCCATTCAAAACCTCCAAGAGCGGTTTTTCCTCCAGCTCGTTGAGGTGGCCGGCGGCGAGGTAGGGATCATAGTGAGCATTGACCGGGCAGGCTATGACGCAGTTGCCGCATCCCAGGCAGGCCTCCTCGTCGGTCATCAAGACCGAGGTCAGAGTTGGCCGGGGAGCGGGAAGGGAGAGCTTCTTCTCCAGGGCTTTCTTGCCCTTCATCTCCGGAACTATTGCCGTCTTGGTCACCCGGATAGCCGCCACGGGACAGGCGAGAGCGCAGGCTCCGCAGTAGATGCAGGCCTCCTTTCTGTGGGTGACCTTCTCCACCATCTCTCCCGGCCCTGCCTCCCTATTGAAGAGGGCATTGGCGGGACAGGTATGAACGCAGGTCCGGCAGGCCTGGCAGACCTTGTCGTCCCGGGAGAACTCCCCGGCGAAGGGCTTGCCGAAGGATATGGCTCCCACCGGGCAGACGGCGGCGCACCAGCCGCAGTGGACGCAGCGGTTCAGATCTATGAGCGTTTTGCCCTCCACCTTCAATCTTCCGTCCTCGGCCAGATGGCGATCCTGTATCTCTATGCAGGACTGGGGGCAGACCTCGGCACACAGGCCGCAGTGAACGCAATTATCTCCCACAGTGGTCTTCTGAACAGCAACGCTGAGGTAAGACCCGTCCATCTCCGACTTGCCCGCCGTCCGCAAATCCAGGGCCCCGGTGGGGCAGACCCGGGCGCACATGGCACATAATACGCAAGCGCCGCTTGCTTTCTTTTCTATAAAGTCCTTATCAATCAGCCCCCGGGCCACGGCTCCCACCGAGCCGATGACCAGTTCGCCCTTGGGGCAGACGGCAACGCATGATCCACAGCCAATGCATCTGTCCGGCAGATAGACATGCTGCCTGTCATCCCGGGATTCCAGCAATACCTCTCTCATCAAACACCCTGCCTGGCCCTGCTTAAGGACAGGAATGGGATAAAGAGGTTTTGCATGGCGGGATGGCGGCTTTTTTCCTGGAGGGCCCGCATTTCATTTCCATGTTCTTGCTCGGAGAAGTTTACCCCCTCTTTTGAAATCAGAAGAAGTGAAGGCCCGCCTGAGCCGGCTGGCCAGACAGGAAAGGCTCACCTGAAGCTGGTTTTTGTCTACAGATAAAACTGCTTGAAGGGCTTTCTGTACTCATCCTTCAGCTCGTACTTTATAATTACCCGGTCCGGCATAACTGAAATCTCTCTTACCGACTGGGAGAAGAGATACCAGATGAATCCCCGGTCCGGCAGCTTGTATCTGTCCGGCAGGCTGGCTGTGAACTCTGACTGCCCCAGGATATAGGTTCTGAGCATCTCGCTTCCCGAAGCAAAGAGAAAGGGAAAGCTGACATCTTCAATCTCACGCTGGCATGAGCCCTTCAGGCGCAGGCGCTGGGAGAGAAATACAATATAGTCATCCTTGGTTATTACCAGTTCTTTGGACTCGCTCAATTTGCCATCACCAGAGCTAGCTTCTGTTGTAGGAGAGATAAAAGTTATCGTCGCTGCGAGGCCCTGAGAGCTGCTGAATATCCGGGGCTGTGCTGCCATACCCAGTCCTGGATAATGATCCAGGGTGAAAGCAAAATGTCGCTTTAAAGCGGCCTGCCATTTATCCGAGCAGCCTCATGGCCTGGCAGAGCTCAGAAAGGCTCATCTGTCCCGGAGCAGTGCTTTCTGCGACGTAGGCATAGGTCAGGGCTGAGCCGTAAAGAGGAGCTATGGCGCGCATGTGTCTTCCCAGATCTCCCATGGCGATCATGCATAGAGGCAGATCGGCATCCAGGAGGAACTGCAGAATCCTCAAGTTATCCTTCTTTTCCTGAGGCGTCACTGCGATCTTGGCTATGGCCGCCCCGGCCTGCTTCATCCGGCTGAAGATCCCGGCCAGCCTCCTATCATCCGGCATTGCCTCGAAGTCATGATAGGAGACTATGGCCGGCTTTCCTATCCCGGATATGACCTCATCTCTGATCTCTGCCAAAAGCTCCACGTCCACATAGTCGGCATAAAAAGCGGCCTTGATCAGCAGATCTCTCCTCTCCGCCTCGCTTGCCTGGAAGAGTCCCCCTTCGCTCTTATGGCGAGCGGTGGCGATGATGGGCTTGGCCGTAGCCTGGCGCAATGCCTTCAGTGTCTCCAGGGGATGGGAAGTGGAAATAAGATCGAGGCGCAGCTCGATCATATCCGCCTGCTCTGCCTGGGAGACAAGCTTCTCTGCCCCCTCTGCCAGCACGGCCACCACTGCGGATCTGCCCCTCATCCTCTCAACTCTCGGGCTCAAACTCTCCGCCCCCGCCATCCTGGTCTCATTTCTCCACTATGCTCTCCTCGATCTTCATGCCGAAGTGCCGGGCGCTCTCCTCCAGATGGACCAGAACCTCGTCTCCCACCTTCAGGTCTGTCACCGCTCGGGGCTGGCCGTCCGGGGAGACCAGCTTGATGGTCTCGGCATTTTGCAGAAGTGTGCTGATGCTCTGGCCGGATGCCTCGGCCTCGATAAGCATCATGGGCCTCTTCTCGATCTTGGCCCGGCCCACGATGGCCGGCCTGGCCAGGCCCTCTTTGCTGACGATGGTCACCTCGTCTCCCGACTTCAGCTCGGAGAGGTAGCGGGTCTTCTCTCCCACCCGGATGTAGGCATGAACCGCTCCGGCGTTGACCCGGAAGGGGCGGGATGCCACATAGGGGCTGTCCTCGGACTCGCTGTGCACTAAAAAGAATCCCTTGGCCTGGGAGCCGATGAGCATGCCCTCGCCGAAGGTCATCATGCTTGCCGTGTCCACGCAGACCCTGTCTCCCATGCCCACGGGCTTGACTGCGGTTACCCTGGCGGCCAACAGCTCCACCCGGCCCTTCTCCGACTGCTCCACGGCAGTCATTACCCTCTTGATCTCCGATGGATCGGAGCTGTCCAGGAGCACCCCGGCAGAGCCCTTTTCCAGGGTGGTCAGGGCTAAAGCCGCCTCCTCCGCCGTCTTTACGCCGCTGATGATCTTGACAGCCCTGCCCTGCAGTCCGGCAATCATATTCTCCAGGGGAATCACCTTCCAGTCCGTTCCTATGACCAGGAGATAGTCCACCACCTTTCCCATTTCTACGGCGAACTCCTCGTATTTCTTGCCGGATATGACCACATAAGCCGCCTTGGCTCCGGTCATGGACCGGGCTAAAGCCCCATCCAGAGAGCTCTTAGGGTCTTTGGGCAGGGCCACGGATCCGTCTCCCTCACTGCCTCTGCCCACCACCAGAATATCCTCGCTCCCCCTCTCCCCGCCAAAACAGGCCACTCTGATCTTGCCCAGTTCACGAACTCGCTCTATGTTCTCTCTGTCCACCAGCACGCAGTCGAAACCGGACTCGAGAGCGGTGGTGATTCTGGGTTTGATCTCCTCCCATGCTCCCAGGGCCATGAGCCACTTCTCTTTCATGAGCGGTATGATGATGGGTACGCTTACAAAAGTCTTTTGCAGACTTATCTTTATAGAAAAATTGATTTTTATTCCGGAACTATGCCCTGAAAATTATGGAGAGGGCTTATTTTTCAAGTATCTCTCCAAGCACCTTCATGCCCTTGGTATAAGCAGGCATTCCAGAGGTGAGCAAGACCACCCTCAGCACATCAACGATCTCGTCCTTGTTGATTCCCAGCTCCTTCATGCCGCTCATCATCTGTTTTTTGGCAGCCCGTTCATCGGATGCAGAGGCAGTTATTCCTATGGCGATCAGCTTCTGGGTTTTGTAATCCAGGGCTTTGCCGGTATAGGCGGCCTCGTTCAGGGCTACAATGGCCTTGTAGAGGTCAGGGTACTCGCTCTTGGTCCTGGCTATTCCCTCACCGAAAAAGACTTCATCCTTCATAAAATCTCACCGCATAGCTATTATCATTGCATGCAGTTATAGATTTCGTCAATCGATATGGTCTCCCGGGCCGCTATCCGAGCTCGATGCTTTTTTAATTAAATCTGTACCGGTTTTTCATGCTCCTGCCAGTCCTGCCATCGGTAGACTCTGGCATCATATCCCATCAGCTCCAATGCAAACCAGACTATAGAGGCCCCGAAGATATCATCGGAGTAGACCACGGCAGTCTGGTTTGCTTTCAGCCGGGCAAATGTGTCGTTTAAATTGGCCTTGAGCCTGCCCTCAGCCAGCAGGCTCTCCGGGCTGATCCAGCTGGCATTTCCGATCTTCTCTTTACCGAAGTCCTGAATTTTTCTGGCATCGATCAACTGGACGGAGCCGGATCGGACCAGATCATAGTCGGCAGGAGCCTCCAGGGGACGGCCGGGAACATAGCCGGTCGGAGCCCGGACCGTCTCTCTGCTCTCCAGGGGCAGGCTGGCAGCCATCCAGTTGTCTAGGCCGCCGTCCAGAGCCCTTGCCTTTTCATGGCCTAGGCTGCGAAGAGCATAGAGTACAGCAGTCGCCTCTCCCGATCCAAAGCTCTCACCATAGATCATGATGGAGTCGCTGCTGGAAATGCCTGCCTGGCCCAGAAGGCCGGCAAGCTCGGATATGTTGCGCAAGCTTCCATTATCCTGGAAGAAATCCCTGGCCGGGATGTTGACCGCCCCTCTGATGCGGGACTGTCCGGGAGAGCGCCTGGAAGAGACATCCAGAGCCAACTCGCCCTCAGAGAGAGAATCCAGGGACTTGAGCATATGAGGTGAGATGAACAGCTCCTCCCTTGAGCCCGGTGTCACATAGGCCTCGGCCAGAGCAGGGATGCCGGATGGCGTGCTGTTGTTTGATTTCGCCTGCGGCCCGGCCCGGAAGCTGCGGGAATAGGCGAAGTCGGAGCCGGCGGTGGCGCTGGCGCTCACTCCAACCAGGGGAACATCCGAACTGATAAAGGACTGGGCTGATGTGAGCCAGGAATCCTCCCCCGATCCGCAGCCTCCCACGGAGCAGGCTGCATCTGCCGTCGGAACTATGCCCGATGAAGCCACCAGGAATGCCAGCAGGCAAATCAGTCTGCTCATCATGCCATCCATCTCCCAGGCTTTTTTCGACTCATGAAAGTCCCAGCTTTTCTATTTTGGCTTTCTGGCATTGACCTTGATGCTTAAAACCGATTCCGCAATCTCTTTCTGCTGCTCGGGGGAGAATTGGGGCATCTCTATGGCTGAAGATCCGCGGCTCTCACAGAGCAGAGACTGCACCGGAAAGCTCGACTCTGCCGCCACCGAGATATCGGAAAAGCCAACATTGCCTATTATCTGCAGATACTCCTGCTTCATGATAGCCCCGGCCAGGCAGCCGATGTAGGCCTTTGTGGAGTTCTTCACGAAATCGGGCAGCTCTCTGGTCAGCACCACATCGGATATGGCCAGCCTTCCGCCGGGCCTCAGCACCCGGAAGGCCTCCTTGAATACCAGCCTCTTGTTGGGGACCAGGTTTATGACACAGTTGGAGATGACCACATCCACATAGCTGTCGGCAACGGGCATGTTCTCCAGGTCACCCTGACGGAAGTCGATATTCTCATATCCGCCCTTCCTGGCATTGGCCCTGGCCTTGTCCACCATCTCCGAGGTGATGTCCACCCCTATGACCTGGCCCGATGGTCC
>LAHU01002751.1_pt1 | contig 25230 bp, 26 predicted proteins | sample 329631 | NCBI WGS metagenome assembly LAHU01 (sample SAMN03275698, study PRJNA271635) | activated sludge metagenome | isolation source: sample C-0 Zero hour mixed sludge faded in reactor as a methanogenic...
ATTTACTGCGGATTGTGGGATTGATTGTTCACCCGGGATACAATCCACACGGGTAAGCGAAGGGACAGACTTACGCAAAGCGCCAGACTTGGAGAGGGGGGCCCGCAGCTTCCTATAATACCTGCTTGTTAAGGTTCGCGCTCAGATTCCATCTCATGCCTTTTTTGACGCGGTAAACCCGACCCGCAGATACCAGGAGTGATACGGATTGATTGTTGGTAGGGCATTCCAAAGAGAGTAGCGGTGAAGCATTGTCTTATTATCCAAGTGCGGGGGAAGGGATTCGAACCCTTGAACTCCTGCGAGATGGGACCCTAAATCCCACTCCTTTGACCTGGCTCGGAAACCCCCGCCGGGTCTCTTTCGCATATCTGGTCTGAGCACGGTATGCGATACGGGATCGCCCCGCAACCATACTCCGTTCATCCAAAAAAACCTGGTGCTCTTTTCAAAAGAGGTGGGGATGGTCTGTGGCAGGGCCTTGTGTGCATTTCCTGTAATTATTTGCCCCCATTCGCTCCACTGCTACTTTTACAGCCATCTTCACGGCTACCTCTACTGCTCACATCTCTGCTACTTCTACTGCTACCCCACTGCTATCACCACTACTACCACCACCGCTATTATCACTGCTACCCCCGCTGCTATCCCCAGTTTGCGTTCCATCCCCGGCACCAGCGGTTTCGTCGGTATGAACGTGATTGCATGCGTCTACCGGGTCAGGGGTGTTCTCAATCTCCCTGATCTCCCGCAGGAGAAGGGGATATCCCTTCGCCACCAGCGCCAGGACGAGAGGACCGATGATAAAACCGACAAAACCCATCGTGATAACACCCCCAAAGTAACCGATCCACATCAGGGCAGGGTGCACCGTCGTCCGCCGCCCCATCAGCACCGGGCGGAGGTAGAGATCAGGAAGGGCACAGACGAGTGGGTACCCGACAAGAAGGAGGAGGTAGAATGACCGCATGTCAGACTCGGAGAGCGCTTGTATCCCCAGCACGATCATGATGAGGGACGGACCGATTACCGGGTTCAGCTTCATGATCCCGGATGCGGTTGCAAGAAAGAGGGCATGCCCCTGTCCGAGCAGCCAGAAGAAGGGGAATGCGATAAGGAACGTTACGACGGCAATCCCCCCGTGGACCACGTAGATCGCATAGAGTGTATCAACTGCGGTGTGAGTCAGGGAGTCGAATGCCGTGCGGAGGCGGCCGGGAACACTACCGGCAAGCACCCGGTAGACCTTTGTCCCTCGCCACAGGAAGAGAAACAGGCAGACAAAGAAGAGGAGCACCTTTGCACCGATAAAGAGGAGCTGGCCGGCAATCGTAGTGATATACCGCGAGAAGATCTCCTCGATACCCTTGAGGAACAGGACTGCCCGGGGCTGGTCTACGGAGAGCGATGCGAGGAAGGAAGCGGACTGTGGGGATCCGACCCAGGCGAATATGATATCGATGAGTCCCCTTACATACGCCTCGTTGGAGAGGAATACCCAGATAGTAAAGGCAAGGAAGAATACCACGGAGACAAACACGATGAGGCATACCGCCAGGGCCGCAACGGTCTCCCGCACTCTTCCCGTGAAGCGGCGATGGAGGGGCATAAGGACGACCGCGAGGGACCCCGAGATGATAACGACATCGAGGATCTCCCAGAATAGGAGAAGTGTGGCGAGGAGGGCCGCGAGTGCTGCAACCAGGAGTGCCTGGTCACTGGTGTGCGCCCGGAACAGCATGTGATACTGTACGAGTAGCCCTTTAGGTATTTTAACCCGCAAGGAGAAGAGTCCGGCTCTTTCCCGGGGGATGACACCTCCCGGAGACACCCACAGGTGCCCTCCCTCTTGAACTGGAGGGGACAGTGCTATGAGGTTTTAGTAAAATACCTCTCCTGATGAAGCGGTTACGGCACCTCGCGATCATAGCCCAGGAGATGGGTGTCGTCTTCGAGCTTCTCTCGGCGGCAACCTTCGTTCCGTTCGTAATACTGTTCTATTTCCAGGAGTGGGATATGCTCATTCCCATGGGAATGGTCCCGCTGGTCTTCTTCAGCGCAGGCTTCATGATATCCCGACTTCCCCGCGTGGAACACACACCCCACCTCTCCATCGCCCTCGTCGCCGTCGCCATCACATGGTTAACAATCGCTCTCGTCGGATCGATCCCGTTCCAGCTTGCTTTGGGAATGCCTCCGACAGACAGTATCTTTGAAGCAATGTCCGGGTGGACCGGGACCGGCTACTCGATGGTCCGTGACCTGGATGCCCTTCCCCGGACCCTGGTCTTCTGGCGGTCCTATATGCAGTGGATAGGAGGTCTCGGCGTCATCGCGTTCGGGATCGCGATGCAGAGCAGGTCAGGACTCGCCGCGATCCGGCTCTACCGTTCCGAGGGGCGTTCGGAAGCGCTGATGCCGAGCGTCGTCTCAACTGGCCGGAGGATGTGGCTGATCTACCTCTTTCTCACAGCCCTTTTCACGATCCTCGTGATGTTCTCCGGGGTCGCATTCTGGGATTCGCTCAACATGGTCATGGTGAGCCTTGCAACAGGGGGATTTGCAATGTACAATACCGGGATGGCCCACTGGGACAATGCCCTTTTCGAGGCCTTTCTCGCCCTGGCGATGCTGGCAGGGGCTCTCCCGTTCAAGCTGTACTTCCTTATGTACCGCGGCCAGCTGAGGCCATTCTTCCGTAACCCAGTCGTTCGGCTCATCCTCTTCCTGGCCATTGCCGGATCGCTCCTGGTCTCCGCCAATCTCTGGCTGTATAATGACCTGGCGCCCCCGGATGCCATCCGCCAGGGGTTCTTCTGCACGATCTCCGGAATTACCTGTACCGGTCTCCAGAATGCGAACCCCCACGCCTGGTATCCCATCCCGGTGATTGTCATCACCCTGTTGATGATGATGGGCGGGGCGGCGGGGAGCACTGCCGGGGGGATCAAGGCGGATCGTATTGTACTTGCCTACCAGGGCCTTGTCTGGTGGTTCCGCAGGTTCTTTGTGCGTGGAAATGTCGTCGTGCCGTTCCGGTACGGGGGAAAGAACATCCCCCGGAAGATCAGTGACTTCGAGATCTCCAAGAACATGCTCATCATCGTGATGTACGTCCTCTGCGTCGCCCTTGCTCTCGTGGCATGTCTCCAGATAGTGACCACGACGTTCCGCGTGGACGAGATCCTCTTCGAACTGGTCTCGGCAATGAGTAACGTCGGTCTCGGCCTCGGTTACCTCACTGTCGACAGCCCGCTTTCGATCAAGTGGATCTATATCCTCCTGATGTGGATAGGCAGACTGGAGATCATCCCGGTTGTTATCCTTACCATGGGCATCGCCCGGGGCTTTGACGTGAAACCCCATGCATGACTGCCCGTTCATGCACCCCTTCCCCAGAGCTTCCCCAAAGGTCCATTGGTTGTCAGGGACCGGGATGGCTTTGACGTCGACCAGCAGTCCCGGAGAATCTCACTGACATCCACTGGTAGAGTGGCTGGTCCCGGATATGATCCATACCGGGACCTTTTTACAAGAACCGGGCGTTCCATTGCCAGTTCAGCTGAGTGTAACACGGGTTGCGGCACCTCGTTGAACCAGGCATAGCGGAAACCGGATGGATACCGGTACTATCAACCGAATATTTTTATCCCCTCGTGTGCAGTTCATACCGTATGCACGAGATACTCGCAGGGATACAGAAAACAGACGGAATTTACGTGCTCTGGCAGGAAGGGAGCACATCCCGGACGACCCTCTTCTCCTACGGGGAGTTGATCGCACAGTCAGTCAATGTGCTCGACCTCGTTTCAAACCCTGGTAAATATACCCTTGACGAGGTACATCACAGGATAATACCGCGTCGCTGATCGCTGCACCTTGCACAGCATTTTTTTCCTGATCATCTCCAGCCACTTTGGCTTTTTCTGATTTCCGCACCTGGATCAAACAACAGGCATCAGGCACACCCTTCTGTCCCGGGGTGACGGGGACGGAGGTGCCTTTTTCGCACCCGGCCACCAACCTCTCACGAGACACCGCAAACCAGGCTCCTTCCCTGTCCGGATAACAGGAGGACACGGTTTTCCAAGCGCGGTTCGAGGAGTAAGACGACAGGGAATGGAGTCCAGGACAGGGGACGGGCATCCGCAACGGAACCTCCTTATGGTGATCATCCTCCTCGGGACGGGCATGGGTGTTGTTGACGGGATCGTGGTGAGTGTCGCGCTCCCTACCATCACCCGTTTCTTCGGGGCAGGGATCGCCGAGTCGCAATGGGTCATAAGTGCCTACCTCCTCACCGAGACCAGTCTCCTCCTCGTCTTTGGAAGGCTCTCAGAGAGAATAGGGCGCGGGCGCCTCTTTTTATGGGGGTTTGCCATCTTTACCGGTGCATCGCTTGCCTGCGGGCTCGCTCCGAGCCTTCCCCTCCTGGTCCTCTTCCGGGTCATCCAGGCAACTGGCGGAGCGATGGTCTACTCCATCAGCACGGCCATTGTATTCGCCATCTTTCCCAAGGGGGAACAGGGGAGAGCAATGGGATACGTCGGAGCAACGATTGCCATTGCCGGCATCGCCGCTCCGGTGATCGGCGGGTTTGTCACCGACGTGCTCGGCTGGGAATATATCTTCCTCGTCAACGTCCCGATAGGGGTCGTCCTCCTCGCCCTTGCACTCAGGTATTTTCATGTTCCGGAACTGCCTTCACCCCATGCCCCGATGGACTGGGCAGGCGCCGGACTGATGGCGGTATCCATCTCCTTCTTCTTTCTCCTCCTGGGGAGCCTCACATCAGTGGGTTCCTGCCCGGCACTGTCACTCCTGCTGGGGTTGGGATGCATTGCCGGCACTACCCTGTTTATTTTCGTTGAACAGCGGCATCACGCCCCGCTCCTTGATCTTTCAGTCTTCCGGAACGAACCGTTTTCCCGCTCATGCAGCTGTTTGATCCTCCTCTACCTCGCCTATTTTATGATGAACCTGATCGGTCCGTTCTACCTTGAAGGGGTTCTCTCCCTCTCACCCTCCCAGGTCGGGATGGTCTTTTTAATTGGACCGATTGTCATGGTGATCGCATCCCCCCTCGCGGGATGGCTCTTTGACCGAAAGCCATGGCCATACTTCACCGCCCTCGGCCTCATCATATCAGGCATATCTCTGTTCTACCTCGGGTTTGCTGCAATCTTCCGGGTACTCCCCTTGATTATCGCCGGGTTTGTCCCGCTTGCAATCGGAAGCGCCCTCTTCCAAAGCCCGGTCAATACCGAGATGATGCGGGCTCTTCCCCCTGAACAGACGGGGACTGCATCGAGCGTCGCGGCGGTGCTTCGGAACCTGGGCATGACCCTCGGTGTCTCCCTCGCAAGCCTCCTGCTTGCCCTGCTACTCAGTATAGGAGGGTTCGAAGGTCCCCTCACCAATGCGGAGCCCGGCCTCCTGTCCCTGGTAATCGCGGTGATTATGGGGATCGCAGGGAGTATCTGCTGTATTGGTGCCATCATCTCGGTCATTGGGATAAGGCGTGAACGGAGTATGTAATTCCACTGTAATCCTTCGTTTTGAAGGTTCGACAGAATTATAATAGTCCATGCAGCCGAGGTTTTCGATCCCGGACCAGGTATTGAGAGAACCATCTCCCGGCCCGGCGGTGGTATCTCTCCCCTGGTCCTTCAGATTCTCCGCCGGGAGATGACGATGAACATCCCTGTGCCGAGGAGGGCTGCAAAAACCAGCGGAACCGGGACGCTGGATGCCCGTGTCGCAGGGGAAGTAGCCTGTTCCGTCCCTGCAGGGACCGTCGTTGCGAGAGTGGGTGCCGGCAGGTGTGATGTTGTGGGTATAACACTCGTTACCGGGGGTGGGGTCTCCCGTGAGACCGGTGTCGTGATGGTGGTATCCTGGTACCCCCGGTAGAGCAGCTCTATCTCCCGGGTCTCGTACCTGACCTGGCTGGAATAATCGTCTTTTCCCACCGGACTGTCACAAACATAGACAATGTACCTGCCTTCCGGCAGGGCTCCGCTCACGTCCCCGGTGTTCCAGTTAAACTGCCAGGTCCCTGCCGTCACGGGTACCTGGGTAAAGGTCGATGGGTTCCCAGTCTGGACTTTCTGCTTGATATTGTCCAACCTCACCCCGTTTGGCGGCAGTTTCGAACTTGTCAGGGCAAGGTATACCATATCTGCACCGGGCATGCTCCCTTCCAGGGGTACGGTCCCGCCTATCGAAGTACTGAGATCACCGGGCTGATTGCTCTCTGCTGTTGTAAGGGTTATACAGATAATTCCGATGAAAATGAGGGTGCATGTGATAGTGAAACGTTGTCTCATGGTTCTCTCCCTTTCCGATTGCCGGGCATTGTAAAGAATATATCGGGTAATATGGAATGTATCAGCCGCCCCTGGAGACGATACGCGAAACAATGAAGATATCGTGCGGGTGCCTGATACGACCGCCACCAGATAAACGAGCAGGATATGAAGGAGTGTCCGGGTTTTTACTCTATCATCGGAGGAGAACCATTCTTTCCTGTACGTGCAAGCGCGAAGGGCTGGATCTTCCGATACCTGCTTCCAGGTCCATACCACATAGGTAAGCCCGGTCGTCACAATGGAAAAGGTCCTGTAGTTCTAGGAGAGGAGAGCGCTTTCCTGGACTTCATCCACCGGATCCCGGGACCTGGCAGAACGCGGGAGAAACGGACAGATTGCACGTTGCCAGGCCTCTGCCTTGGCAGCAGCGCTCATCCTGGCATTGGCAGGGCTGGTCGAGGGGAGGGTCTGCACCCGGACCCTGGGAGGGAGGCTGCCGGCTGCGGTCCCCATGAGCCTTCCTGCAAGGGACCCGTTGGCGATGACAAGACGGATACCGGGGCGGGATGAGACGAACCCGGGTATGTTGTTGAGAACCGGTTCGTGGATGGAAGTATCCGCGCTTCCACTTTGCTGGCAGGAAGAGACCATGTCCCAGAGTGTAATCCCAGCTTCGGCGATTGCCCTGCATCGGTCAGGGTACGGTGCGTCCTGCGAAGTCCTTACCAGCGGCGAGACGATGGTCCAGAAGTGGTTTCGCGGGTTGGCATAATATTCCCCTGCTGCACGGGACGCTGCGCTCGGAAAACTCCCGAGGATGAGGATCACTGTATCTCCCGAGCCGGCAGGAGGGAGACCCGGGACCCGGGGTACCCGGGTCTCTTCAACCACCCCTGGACCTGCAAGGGTGGAAAAAGGAGTGATTTCCCGCCGGTCCCGGGACCGGCTTCTTCTGTTTCGGTCCGGGGAATTCATTGCGGTCCCTGACCGCGGGCTGAAGTCAGGAGGGCTGCTCCCAAGAGAATAGCCCATACCGTGACCATCACGGGGAACGGCTGCCGGGCAGGGGTCGGCGATGCTGTCGTTGCGGTTGTAGATGAGGGAGATGGGACCGGAGAGACCACCGCCTGTCCCTGCGCGGTCGCGGGAACCGTGGTCTGCTGCAGGAGTGTTGTCACCGGGTTGACCGGCTGTAGGATTACATTCAGGGTGGTCCGGTTCCCGCTCTCCACGTCGGCACGGAGGTCCTGCGTGAGGTAATCACGAAGGGAAATGCGGACCTCGTGTATACCGGGAATGACACCGGTCATCTCGAGGGGGGTACGCCCCTGGCTAACCCCGTCAACAATGATCTCTGCACCCGGGGGGTCACTGATGACCACAAGAATCCCGCTCTCCCCGGTGGTTACCCCGGATAACCCTGGCTGGGTCAGGGTCACCGTGATCGCCTGGTAGTCGCCTGACTTAAGTGAACTGCGATCCACCGGCCAGAATGATGCGTAGACGGTATACGTGCCTGCATCCAGCATTTTTCCGGCGGTCCGGGTCACCCAGCGATACTCCCAGCTGTCACCGGAAACCGACGCACGGGTAAAGCTCCCGGTATTCCCATTCACGACCGCTGATGCCGGGTTCTCCAGTTTTCCGCCCACTTGCGGGAGGTTCGGGCCTGTTACAAAGAGGTATACCTCGTCCATCCCTGATGCGGTTCCCCGCAGGGTAATCGTATCTCCCAGTACAGCGGTCACGGAGCGTGCAGCGGCTGGTTCGGCTGCAATTCCTGCCAGGATAAGGATTACCAGCACGATCAGGCTCTGGCAACGGTCTTGGTCCATTGATGAGAGAATCTGGTTGCCGGACCAATAAGGGTATGGTCACGCACGCGAGTCTCCCGGCTGCGAAGCTATCCGAAGAACTACAGGGAGACGCGACCCGCTATGAATGAATTGAGAAACGCTTGAGAATGAACAGGGAATGAGAACAGGCAGGATGAAATAGAACAAACAGGAACGAAATCAGGAAAATCCGGAAAAAGAAGAGAAACTGGAGGATATCAGGGGTTATACCCTGTTGATCCCCCGAAGACTCCCTTCTTAGATCCTCCGGAATCCGGACTGGTAGTCCATGTTCTTGTTGAAGGTCGTGATGTAGCCGCTGGCCTTGGTGGTCTCAGAGTAGGTGAGATCAGAGGCACGGACCGGTACGCCATTCGCGTCAACGCCACCACGGGACTCCATGATGTGGGCCTTCAGATAGGCTGCAGCACTGCCGACTGCCGGGATGGTGAATGCACCCTTATCATCCGGGAAGCCCTTGAGGCTCACGTCGTAGTGGAGCGTGACCGGGACGTCAGCGTTGACGTTCACGAACCTGTCGTTCGCGTTGGTCACGAAGTTGCCCTGGGTCAGCTGGAGGTTGCTGCCTGCAGTAACGATGTTACAGTGCGCCGGTGCAACTCCGAACTGCGAGGTTGCAAACGGACAGAGCATGGTGTTTGCCATTGCATCGTTGTCTGCCATGCCGTCAACGAAGATCTCCTCGTTGGAGGTCATCTGCTCGCCCGCACCTGCGGAGACATACTGGACCTGGCGGTAGGTCTGGACGTTCTTCTGGTTCAGGAGCCGGTTCGCAGTGTCAACTGCGAAGGTCTTGATGAAGGTGGTCGAACCGCTGCCGGCAACCGTGCTCTCGGTGTACCCGGTGGAGTACTGGCTCTGCCCTGCAGCGACCTGTCCCCAGTTCGCGGAGATCGCATTCGCACTGGAAAGAGTCCAGCCGAGCGCCTCAGAGGAGCTCATGGTACCAGTAACGACAACAGTCTCGGAAGTAGTAATTCCCTGGGTCTCAGGGGTTGCACAGACGTTCTGGTCTGCCATAACTGATCCGGTGATTGCAACGAGCACGATGAGTGCTGCCGCAACACCAATGATTCCGGTAGTCTTCATTGTTTTCCTCCTACATTTTATGCTGATACTCTCAGCATCAACCAATGTTTTTAGCTAGCAGATCTTAATAAGTTTTCTCTATTATTCCGCCAGTGCGGCTCAAATAACCTGTTTTTTCTTAATACCACAATAGATTTAAGAGATTTAACCAGCAGGTTCAACCCTTGAACCCAGAGGTCATATCCGGATTGACCGCGGAAATAACGATAAGGTATCTTATAGAGACTTGTCCTTAGAGGGACTTGTTCCCACTCTCCATGTACAAATCCATGATGGAAGGACAGACCGGGAGACAACAGGATATACTGAGAGAGCACCATGGTGCGGGGGATACAGATGCCGGTCTGCAGGAAAACGACTTCCACCCGGCTTTCCAGGCCATTCATTGTCCAGGGCCTGCCCGGGGCTTCCTAGAGGGGAACTGAAGGCACCTGCCAGGACAGGAGGAGATGAGGAGAGAGACAGGAGACCCCACGATGGCTCTGCCTGGGAGGCCGTGGAGAAACGGGTAAGAGAAATCCATTCAGCCACAGGGTGGCCAGGCCACTGTACCTTCGTGCTCACAGGAGGCATCCTCATTTCCGGCGATCTCAAGGTCCCGGGAGTATTTCCTTGCTATGGTGACGTACCCCGTATGACCTACCCGGGTGGAAGGACGGGTCCCCCGCGGGGAACGGGTCATCTCCCTCTCCAGGATCTCGTATGAATGAATCTCTGGAAACAAGCGGGCGGCGGTGTCACGCACCATGACCAGGTGCTCGATGAAGGGGGTGTAACAGGCAAGATAACCTCCTGCACCGAGGAGAGACCAGGCATGACCGATATGTTCCTTCCCAAGGGCCATGTCCAGGTGGACGATATCAAAGACACCCTCCGCTTCACGAACATCCCCGCAGATGACCTCTACGGTGTTTAATCCCGCATTCCGAAGATTTTCTGCCGCGAGTGCAGCGAATTCAGGGCGCACCTCGTATGATACCACCTGCCGGGAGATCTTCCCAAAGTAGAGCGCGGCAACCCCACTCCCCGTTCCTGCATCGAGCACGCGATCATCCCGGCACATACCGGTGTAGGCGATGACGAGGCCAATGTCCCGTGGCATCATGGGGGCACCGCTCCGCCGCCCGAGTGCGAAGAGATCAGGGCTCCTGGGTATCAGCACCGTGAACGGGTCACCGAGATGGGTCTGCACCACGTCCCCGGGTTCCCTGCCGACAAGGGCCCCGAGGTCGATGTTTCCCTTGTCAGTGGAGTAGATCCCCTGGCCTGCACGGACAAGGTGCTGCCGTTTCCGGGCAGTGAGAAGAACCGGGTCCCCGGACGCGATCATGCTGCCTGCGACAACTTCATGATGGCCTCAGCGATATCGCCCCCGGTCTCCCGGAGAGCAGCACGGGCAGAAACTTCGTCGACACCAGCCTGCGCAGAGACGAGGCGGACATCGTCATCAGGGATCACCACCTCTGCCGGCTCGAATACCGCATCACCTGCGATCTGGTAGGTTGTAACGCCCTGCATCGTCATGGCAGTCACCTCTGCCTGTGCGAAGCGATACAACCCCTTCGGCGTCCGTATGATGATCTCGGTCACGTCCTCTATCGGCTCGACTTTCATCCCGAGCTGCTTCATCATCTGTTTCATCTTCTTCGGATTGATCGATCCGGGAAACACAGCTATTTCCTCCCTTCCCGTACTTTTACCGCCACGCCGTATTGAAACTCCCGCATGTCCGACCCGGACAGAACCGCAGATCCGCACGCGATGAGGTGGTCAGTAGGGTCCACGACCAGGACGTCGTCGCCTGCACGGATCTCCGGGTCTGCCCCCGTAACATGGCGGCAGAAGGCGTTCTTCCCACCTGCAATGATCGGGGCGACATCGTCCCTCACCGAGACCCGCATCGATGGGGCATGCAGGACTGAGTGGAGGCGGAGCGCCCCGGTTATCCCCAGGGTAAGTCTTCCGTCCTGCGCCCGGACGGTTGCAATGCGCAGGTTATCGAAGAATACCTGCCTGACCCTCCCGGTCCGCGAGAGGAGGACCATGCACCCCTCCGGGAAGAGGGCCTCCCCCGCCCCGCGCCCGAACTGGAAGTCAGCAATGACCCTGACCCGTCCGAGCATACTGGGTGGTAAGGATCTCATTGACACGGCGCACAAACACCTCCTCGGCAGCTTGAGGAATGAAAGCTCCGGCCGCAATCCGGTGGCCTCCCCCTGCTCCCCCTACCTCCTGCGATGCGGTTGAGAGAGCATCCTGTAGGTCCACACCCCGCGCGACCACTCTGTCGTGAGTCCTCATCGAGACCTTGGTGACTGCGGGGTCCTCGGGCAGGGTGCACATTATCAGGATCGGCTTGTCCCACCGGAACCCCTGTTGCGAGAGGGCCATCCCGGCACCTATTCCGATGATCGTATCAGGGAAACGGTCCCCTACATGGATATACTGGAGATTGTCCAGCTCCTGCACCCCGTTATCCACGATATAGGAGAGCAACTCGCGGATGACGGACCGGTGGTTAGAGAGCATCCGCTCGGCCTCCCGGTACGACTGGCCTCGGTCACCCCTGCAGATAGACCCCCCGGTGTGCGGTTTCGCCCAACGTCCGCATGCATTGAGAAGGGTAGCAAACTCTGATGCATTCCGGAGCGGGGTCCGCGGGGCCTCGTGGGGGAAGAGGTAGTTCTCCGCAATGACCCGGTCTGTCGGAGCTCCCAGTGCGATCATCTGCTGGATCAGGGAACTGCAGATCATCCGCCGGTCGTCCGGGTTCATCTCTTCCCAGGTCAGCCAGCGGCCTGCCGGGTCCTTCAGACCCACGCCAAGCCCCTGGAGGTACTGCATGGCCCCCGACTGGTCCCTGATCAACCGTTTCAGGTCCGGGTCATCATGGTACGCCAGGCTCATGTGGACCGGACGCGTCGATATTCCGTAGATATTGAGGTCTTTTCGTGAGAGGATGTACCCCTCTTCCTCGCCCTCACGGGCAATCTCACGGGCGGGACCGGTCAGCCCCCCGTCTTCCCGGGCCATCATGTCACCCACGTTTCCTACCACCGCGATCTTCGTGAGATCGGTATTGGCCGGATCGAGTTCCCGCGCGATGAGATATGCAAGCCCTGCGGCACTTAGCCGGTGAAACCCATGGGAGAGGGCATTCAGCTGGGGATACGAAGTGTCACAGTCCTGGGAGACGTGGTGATCGACAATCAGCGTTTCCTCGGCGGTGAACCCATGCTCCGCGAGGAGTGACTGCTGCCCTGCCCCCATATCGGCAAATATGGTAAAACCGTGATCCAGGGGGATCTGGGGGAGCATGAGGGGTTCAAGCTGCCTGAGGAACACCGACCGCACCGCGAACCCCGCCCGTGAGAGGGCCTGCACCAGGACAGCCTCGGATGCGATACCATCTGCGTCGATGTGGGAGACTACTGTGACCGCGTCATGCCCGGAGATGAGGTCGACGGCCTCCGCAACCGCGCGATCAAGGCTCATGGGAGAGATTATTCGCACTACGAAGCAAAATACCTCGCCGGTCCGGTTCAACTGACCGCGGTTCTACACAGGGAGTTATGTCCAGGGCACCCGGGCGCGCGATCAGTTCATGACGGGAATCTGCGATACTGTATCATACAGCAGGTAGTCCTATGACATTGTCACCAGCGTGATCTGATCAGGGGAGCCAGCTGGAGGTGGATGGACCAGATGGAACTGAGGGCACTTCTCGAGTTCTGTGAGAAGGGGATAATCACCGCAGAGCGGATGCGGGTCGTGGACCGGAATGCCATCGCACTCGGTCTTCCAGCTGCCCGGATGATGGAGAGCGCAGGGATTGCCCTCGCAAGGGCAGTGCTTGCCGAGCGACCAGGGAAGGTACTGGTCCTGTGCGGGAGGGGGAACAACGGCGGGGACGGCATGGCTGCCGCACGTCACCTGCAGCCGGCAGTGGATACAGAGGTATGGTACCATGAAGATCCCGCAATGACCGCAGAGACAAGACATCAACTCCACCTCTTGCCACTGAGCGCGGTGCCTGTTCACCCGGTCCGCTGCCCTGCAGATGCAGCACTGCTTCCAGGGTCCCTCTCCTCGGCAGACCTTGTCATCGATGCCCTGCTCGGCACTGGGGCCGGGGGTTACCTCAGGGAACCCTATGCCACAATGGTCCGGGACGTGAACGTATCCGGTGTACCGGTCCTCTCCGCAGACGTCCCGACCCTGGGAATCCGGCCCTCGAGAGTGCTCGCCTTCCACCGGCCGAAGGGAGCGGGTGCCGAAGTGGCCGGTATCGGGATCCCGCTCGCTGCCGAGGTCCTGGTCGGCCCTGGCGATCTCTCGCTCATTCCTGAACGGCAACCCGATGCACACAAGGGGGCCTCGGGAAACGTGCTTGTCATAGGTGGCGGGCCGTACCAGGGAGCACCCTACCTCTCTGCCCTCGCGGCTCTCCGCGCCGGGGCCGACCTAGTCAGAATCGCGTCCCCGGTGCCATCACCGTATCCTGACCTGATACACGAACCGCTCCCGGGCCAGCGGATCACGGAGGAACATACCGACGCACTCTCCCGCCTCGCTGCACGGGCAGACGTGATCGTCTGCGGAATGGGCGCGGGGCCGGGTGCGCATGGCGTCTTCTGTGATGTGGTCCCCTCGTGCAACAAGGCCGTCATCGATGCTGACGCTCTGTTTGACCCCCTGCCACGGACCCGTGAGGTAGTGTATACCCCCCACGGCGGAGAGTTCAGGCGAGTGACAGGCCATGCCGTTCCCATGGACCCTGCAGAACGCGCTCGCACAGCCAGGGAAGCCGGATTCCCGGGGACCATCCTCCTGAAAGGACGGGTGGATGTCATCACTGACGGCGTACGGGTCCGCTTCAATACGACCGGCACCCCGGCCATGACCGTCGGGGGGACGGGAGACATCCTTGCCGGGGTGACGGGTGCCCTCCTTTGCACGCTTCCTCCCTTCGAGGCAGCCTGCATTGCAGCCTATACAACCGGGGCGGCAGGAGAAGCGGCTGCAGGTGGAATGCAGGCAGGGATCCTTGCAAGTGACCTGCTCCCCCGAATCCCGCAGGTTCTCTATGGAGGTAAATAACAATGCCTGAGTTCTCCCATATCCAGGATGCACGTGCAAGAATGGTGGATATCTCCGGAAAGCGTGACGTCTCAAGGATGGCCGTTGCAACAGGGAGGATCTACCTCCGTCCCGAAACGGTCCGAGCTATCGTTGAGGGTAGCGTGGTGAAAGGGAATGTCCTTGCTACCGCGCGGGTCGCGGCAACGCTCGCCGTAAAAGATACCCCGCGCCTGATCCCGATGTGCCATACGATTCTGATCAGCAGTGTCACCGTGGACTTCTCCGAACAGTCCGACTGTATCGACGCCACGGTGTCGGTCAAGTCATCCGGGCAGACGGGCGTGGAGATGGAAGCGTTAACCGGGGTCTCGGTTGCGCTCCTCACCATCTGGGACATGGTAAAGTCTGCCGAGAAAGATGCGGACGGCCAGTACCCCGTTACGCGCATCGAGGGGATCCGGGTCCTGGAGAAGAAAAAAGGGGTTCCTGCTGGATAAGAGGGGTGTTTCCAAGGTTCCCATCGGCGTTTCCGGTCCGGATACCCGGGTCCCAGGACACCAGCAACGGATCCCCGTGCCGGCACGGCCCACGAGGTCATTGAAGCCGACGTATGAGGAGACCGGGGAAGCCGTGCAGGTACTACCCGGCCCTGCAGCAGGTTCCCCACCTGGGTGTCCGGGACCTGCCGGTTCTCCCCCCCGGTTCCTGGCGCCGGCTTTATCAGCAATTCCTACCTATGTATACAGGATTACGGGATCCGTCCCGTGAGAGGAATGTAGCCGCAGACGCGGCCGAACCTGGTGACCGACCATGGCACGCTCAATGTATTCATATGTCAGGGAAGCATGGAAGCACCCTGACAAAACCGCCGTCCGGGCCCTCCTCTGGGAGAGGTACCAGGAGTGGCGCAAGGAGGACAGCGTTGTACGGATAGGGCGACCGACCCGGATTGACCGGGCACGTTCGCTTGGCTACCGCGCAAAGCAGGGAATTGCCCTTGCAAGGGTGAAAGTCCGCCGTGGCGGGCGCCGCGTTTCACGGTATGTCCGGGCCCGCCGGTCTCATAACATGGGGGTCCGCCGGCTTACGATGGCAAAGAGCATCCAGCGGATCGCGGAGGAGCGTGCATCCCGCAAGTTCCCCAACATGGAGGTCCTCAACTCCTACTGGGTCGGGGAAGATGGCCGCCAGAAATGGTACGAGATCATCCTGGTAGACCCACATCACCCGGCAATCCGTTCCGACAAGACGCTCTCCTGGCTTTGCTCGTCCGCCCACAAAGGCCGTGCTGAACGCGGGAAGACCAGCGCTGGAAGGAAAGGTCGCGGAATGCGACACCGGGGTACCGGGACTGAGAAGACCCGGCCGAGCATCCGCTCTCACGCGAATCTCGGAAAATAACCTTTTTTATATGTATGCGGTGGATGCCGGTATCCGCCCCTACCCGGAAGGGGACTCTACCCTGCGCAGGATGGCATTGGAAGCCCGGCACCTTGGTTTCAATGCAGTTGTCGTCCCCGAATGCACGGCAATGGAATGCGAGGGGATCACGGTCATCCCGGGGGTAATAATCCGGGAAACAACGGTGCGGGATGTTATCCGCCGCGTGCGAGCGCTGCCTGCCCATCCCTCCCCTTTCGTGCTGGTGAATGCCCGGGACATCCCGTTCAACAGGGCCGTTCTCGGCACCAGGGGGGTCCATGCCCTCAGGGACATTCACCAGGCTCCACGGGCCTCCTTTGATCATGTCTGTGCCCGCACGGCGGCAGAACGCGGCGTCTCCGTCAACCTGGACCTCCGCCCCCTCGTCCGGGGAAGAGGGGCTCTCCGCCAGCGTGCAATCCAGCGTTATGCAGATATCCTCGACCTGTCGCGTAAGTTCGGCTTTTCCTTAACGATTGCAAGCGGGGCCCGTTCTGTTCTCGAACAACGCTCAATCCGTGAGACCTGCCTGATTTGCGGGGTTTTTGGTATGACCCAACCTGAAGTTGAGGCAGCGCTTGGAACAATCCCGGGGCTTCTCTCGCCTTCCGGGCCGGTCAGGGTGGTACCGTGAAACCGCGCCCCCCGACGCTCAGGGAACCGAGACGCTACCTTCTCGTGAGGTTACTACCAGGGATTCCGACCAATGAAGGGAAGGTTATCGCGTCGGCGATCGAAGAAGCTCTGTCCTCTCTTTTCGGAGACCAGGTCGCCGCCCGGGTCCATCCCGCCGTGATCAGCGTCGCCGGAGACCATGCGATAATCCGCTGCCGGAGAGGAGGCGAGCAGATCCTTGAGACTGCCCTTGCAACGGTCTTTTCCGCGGGAGACCACGCGATTGCGCTCCGCCCGGTCTCCACATCGGGCACGGTCCGCTCCCTCAAGGAGAAGATTCCCTCACCGGAAAAGGCCGCTTGGGACACCGCTGACGCGGAAGTCCTCTTCAATGGAGAGAGGGCCCGAATCGCGCGCAGGACAGGCAGGAGTATTGATCTGATCGGAAAGGGCTTAACAAACACCGAACTATTCTTTGTGACAGAAGAAGATATCGAGGAGATCTAATGCAGCCACAATACCAGATGGGCTACGACCGGGCGATCACCGTCTTCAGCCCGGACGGACGTCTCTACCAGGTGGAGTATGCCCGCGAGGCCGTAAAACGGGGGACAACGGCGGTGGGGATCAAGTGCGAGGGAGGAATCGTCCTGATCGTCGATAAGCGCGTGAGCTCTCGCCTCCTTGAGCCCTCATCCATAGAGAAAATATTCAAGATTGATGAGCATATCGGGGTTGCATCGTCCGGCCTCGTCGGAGATGCGCGGGCCCTGGTCGACCGGGCCCGCGTGGAGTGCCAGGTCAACCGTGTCACCTACGATGAGCAGATCGATGTCGAAGCACTTGCAAAGAAGCTCTGCGACCATATGCAGGTCTATACCCAGTTCGGGGGGGCCCGGCCCTACGGGACGGCACTCCTGATCGCCGGGATCAGTGATGGAGTGTTACGCCTCTTTGAGACCGACCCGAGCGGGACGCTCCTTGAATACAAGGCAACCGGGATAGGGACCGGCAGGCCCGCCGTGATGAAGGTCTTCGAGGAGGAGTACAACCCTGAAGCCAGCATCAAGGAGTGTATCCTCCTCGGGATTAAGGGCCTCCACACCGCAACGGAAGGAAAGTTCGACGTGAACACGATAGAGATAGGGCTAATCGAGACGAAAGATCCCGTCTTCCGTAAGATGACCAAGGAAGAGGTTGCCTCGTTTGTCGAGCTGTTCGAGCAGTGAAGAGATGGTGCAGCGATGATCCCGCTGGACCGCGCGGTTGTCGCACGACTTGAGAGTCATGGTGAACGCTTCGAGGTCCTTGTCGACCCAGACCTTGCCATTGATATCAGGCAGGGCAAGGAGATCAATCTCGAAGATGCAGTTGCAGCACTCCATATATTCGACAATGCGGCCCATGCGAGCCGTGCTGCCGATGATGCTCTCCAGAAGGCATTCCATTCCACTGATTTTTCCACAGTAGCACGCAGGATTATCGAGAAAGGTGAGATCCATCTCACGACTGAGCAGCGCCGGAAGCTGATTGCCGACAAGCGGCGACAGGTCATCACGTTCATCGCCCGGAATGCCATCAACCCGCAGAGCGGACTCCCCCACCCGCCGCAGAGGATTGAGATGGCGATGGAGGAGGCCAGGGTTAACATCGATCCCTTCCGGCACACTGACGAACTCGTAAAAGACACCATGAAGGCGCTGCGGCCTATCATCCCGATACGGTTTGAAGAGGTGAAGGTTGCAGTGAAGATCCCGGCTGACTATGCCGCACGGGCATTCGGGGATATCTCAAAGGCTGCCACAATCGAGAAGGATGAGTGGCAGAAGGACGGGTCATGGATCTGCATTGTCCGGATCCCGGCCGGGGTCCAATCCGATTTTTATAACCTTATCAACAGGGTCTCAAAGGGGGAAGGGGAGACCCGGTTAATCAATTAACTATATCACCATATGGATCATATTTGAAGGGACATTAAGGGGAGACCAGAATGAGCAGAAGAACCATCCGGGCAAAAGGAAAGGTCTCAGGGAGTGCAGGGCGTTTCGGGCCAAGGTACGGCAGATTCATCCGGAAACGCGTGATCGAGATCGAGAAGGTCTCCCGTGCGGCTCACCGCTGCCCCCAGTGTGATATGATGACCGTCAGGCGGGAAGGGACCGGGATCTGGCTGTGCCGGAAGTGCGGCTATAAGTTTGCCGGGGGGGCATACCAGCCTCAGACACCGCAGCTCCGCGTCGCACTCCGCACTATCGAGCGTTCCCTCCAGCAGAGCCAGGAGTGAGTTTCCAGTGCCGGGAGCCTACAAGTGTGCCCGATGCAAGCGCAAGGTAGAGATCGAGAAGGACTACGAAGAAAAATTCCGTGTCCGGTGCATCTACTGCGGTCACCACATCCTCTTCAAAGAACGGGGAGGGGCTATCAAGACCCTCCGGGCACGCTAATTTCTCGACCCATTTCGCCCGTTCTGTGTCATATCAAAGACCGCTGTTCTGTACCGTGTACCAGGAACCGGCCAGTTCATCATCAGGTCATCCTGCAGGTGCCGCGCTCTTTATGAATCAGAGAAACCGATGTATAGCGGTGGTTGCGGCGTGGAACCGAGACAGCAACCAGAGAGCACCGCCCGTGCTGGAGAGGTCTCCAGGCCCCACAGGGCGTTGTTCCGGATAAGGGGGCCTGCAACTGGTTTAATCTTCCAGTCCCTGGCCCCCGAGATACCGGACGAGGTGAATCCCCGTGCGAAGGCTTCGTGCCATCTCGATCGCAAGGGGGCACTACTCCTCGAAGTCCGGGCAGCTGACATCCCCGCACTCCGCGCCTCCCTGAATATGCTCCTCCGCCTCATCGCGGTGGCAGATGAGATGGCTGAACTCTCAAGACGAGGTGAATAGAAGAGATGAATGGTATTCCACCAAAAGTCCAGAACCAGATCGCGATGCTCCAGCAGATACAGCAACAGCTCCAGACCGTCCTCGGCCAGAAGACCCAGTACGAGATGGCGGTACGGGAAGCGAACCGTGCCCTGGAAGAACTTGCCGGGGTAGCAGAGGGCGACGCCATCTTCCTCACCGTCGGTACGGTGATGATGCAAAAAGACCGGCCAACCGTGGAGAAGAATCTCAATGAGAAGATAGAGACGCTTGAACTGAGAATCAAGTCCTTGGAGAAGCAGGAGAAGATGTTGCAGGGTAAGTTCGAGCAGCTGCAGTCCCAGGTGAAGCAGGCCCTCGAAGGAAAGAGCCCCACTTCTTCACCTGAAGCATCCTGAATCTTCTTTTATGCAACGAACCCCGGGGGAGAGGACATGCCGGGTCCAGGGATATGGACCGGGTAGAGAACCCCGGTTCTTTTCACGCATTTCTCCATAAGGAGGAACGAAGGAGTTCCCTTGATCCAGGGGCGCACAAGGAAACGAATATGGTCCCCGGTTTCCTGCAAGGACCGGGGAACAGCCCCGGGGAGAGGGAGTTCAGGCAGGGCGGCCATTCATCCGGTGGAGGAGGTTTAAGGCATTCACCATCGCTTCGGCAGAGGCGATTACGATATCCTCGCCGGATGCGCTGGCATCAAAGACCCTGCCGTGCTCATCCTCCACTGCAATAGTGACGTGCCCAATTGCATCAGAACCCCCGGATATCGCCTCGATCGAGAACTCTTTTAACTGGGCTTTCGTTGGCGCGATACCGAGGAGGGCGTGAAGTGCTGCGTCGACGGGACCGTTCCCGGTGCTTGCCGAGACCTTGAAGGTATCCCCGACCATTGCCTTGACGCTCGCAGTGGGGATGACGTGGTTTCCGGTCATTATAGCAAGATCTTCCAGGCGGATATACCGCTCCCCGTTCTCAACGCCAAGCAGCGTGCCTGCTATCTCGTACAAGTCCCCGTCGGTTACCCGCTTGCCTTTCCCGGAGATTGCCTTGATCTTCTCGACAATGGTATCGAGTTGCGAATCAGTCGGGTGGAGATGCGCATCATCCAGCATCTGGCGAACGGCATGCCGGCCAACATGTTTCCCGAGTGTAAGCCGGCGGCGGTGCCCTACCATCTCAGGAGTCATAATCCCGGGCTCGAAGGTCGCTGCACAGGCGATCACACCGTGCGAATGGATTCCACTCTCGTGGGAAAAGGCATTATCACCGGTGACAGGCTGGATCGGTGGGACCGTGATCCCTGAAAACCGGGAGATGAGCCGCGAGGTCTCCACCAGGCGCTCCTTCCGGATACCGGTCTGGATCCCGTAGATCGATTCAAGAGCCATGACGGTCTGGGCGAGGTCCGCGTTGCCAGCGCGTTCGCCGAGCCCGTTGATGGTGACTTGTACCTGGGAAGCCCCGGCTTCCACCGCAGCGAGGGTATTGGCCACGGCGAGACCAAAGTCGTTGTGGCAGTGGACATCAATAGGGCAGTCAACGGATGATGCGATCTTCCGGATCAGGACTTTCATTGCCGAGGGGGTAATCACCCCTACCGTATCGGGTACATTGATGATAGTCGCCCCGGCTTCCGCCGCAGCCCGGAATACCTCAATCAGGTAGTCCCACGACGTGCGGGTTGCATCCATCGCCGAGAACATACAGCCACCATAGTGATCACGAACATAACTGATGATCTCGGAGGTGATCGCAAGCACCTCCCCGGGAGACTTGTTGATGGTGTGAATCTGCTGGACCTCCGAAGTTGGGATGAAGACATGGACCAGGTCTACATCACAGGAGAGACAGGCATCCACATCTTCGCGACGGGAACGGGCCAGGCCGCACACATTCGAAGAGAGCCCCAGTCTGGCGATCGACTGGACGACTTCGTGCTCCGACTGGGAAGAGGCCGGAAAGCCTGCTTCGATTGTGCTGACCCCGATACTATCGAGCTGGTGGGCGATATCCAGCTTCTGCTCGAATGTAAAGGAGATCCCCGGTGTCTGTTCCCCATCCCGCAGAGTGGTATCGAAAACAGTTATCTGTTCACGAGCGTTGCTATCGACAAAGAAAACAATTCCCCGCATTACCTTTGTGTGAGGACATAGAATACCAATGTAGCATTGCTCCTATAAAATTCCACCGGCATGACCAGCCCCGTATTGGCTAACGATATGTTTAATACACTTCTTCTCCCTAATTGATAGGCGCAAAGGACCCGCCTTAACTCAGCTTGGTAGAGTGCGCGGCTGTAGTATGGTATACCGGTAACGGTAACTGCGCGGCTACCGCGATGTCCCCGGTTCGAATCCGGGAGGCGGGACATCCTGCAGCGTGAGCCCAGGTAGTGTAGCGGCCTATCATGTCTGCCTGTCACGCAGACGACTCGGATTCGAATTCCGACCTGGGCGTACCTTTTTTGTCTACTTGTGCGTTTTCATGGCTCTGTGATACATCAGTCTTCATCAAAAAATAATATTATTAATCCGAAACAGAAATTGGAGCTGCAATACCAAGAGATCTGTATGTTACGAGAGAATATTGATTCGATAAAGTTACCGCCATCCAGAGGGAAGAGATCCTGGTACCATAGCAAACAATCCGGTAGTTACTATCACCATCATTGTGACACTGGAAACGCGAAATGCCAGAGCAGAGACGCGAATGATCGAATCTAAAGGACGAACAGCTGAACGGGAACTGCATCCCAGCCAGGCCTGCTGGAATAGTAACCGCCTTCAGTCGAGTGACTGGTTCTGGCATTCCCTGTCCACACGGCTGGAAAGGTGAACGATCAGCCGGTAGCGATATGCATAAAGATTATACCCTCTTCCTAGTTGAGGACCCGATGCCGTTGGCGACCACATGATAATTCAATAGTCATATCATCACTCGAAGACCGTATGTTGTGCCAGGTTATCGCGCGGTTGTCGATCATCTCGCTAGCTTAATAGTGATACCCACTCCCTGGCAGATGACCCGGATACAATCATCACATGTATGTTTTCCTTTTGTGAGGGGAGTGGCGCATCGCTAGAACCGGGAGTGCCAGTACCGTTGGAACGACGCCTGGGTTTATAACCTCATAGTAATATCAATCGTTCCCACTGGGAGCCGGCAGGAAAGGAAATAAAGTACCCGCTGTGATCGGATTATCGGGCTGTACTCTTCCCGGAAGTACAATATCCCGTCCATCAAGGGTAGTATCTGAAAGGATTGAGGGCAGATCTCTGTTTTCAGAAGGTAAAATGGTGCAACAACCTTTTACCGGTTCATAGGATACATCTTCACTGCGAAGGACCACGAACTCCAGGTTTTGACATACCCCGTAAGAAATTGCAGGAGGACACCATGTCAAGGGGACAACAGGTATCCTCCCGAAGAGCTCATGGAGTACCCTAAACGTTTACCATTCTGGCCAATAATACGGTGAGGGGGGTGAAACGTTGAGTATCAGTGTACCGGTTCGGGAAAGAGGTCTTTCGGAGGGGTTCCAGCCATGTTTCCCATGCCATGATCAGACTCTTGCCGGCAGGCCGTTTCCCCCGTCGTAAACGAGAGATTATCGCGCGGCATCCCTGGGGGTGCCTTCCGGCAATCGGGACTGTACACCATGGCAGCGAATAAAATCATTAATATTGAGGCTTTTTTGAGAAAAAAACTGTTTTCTTCCTGAATACAACCCTCATACGAAATGGCCATTGTACTGATGATACACATGGAAAAATTACCGGACTTGTTTTCCTACAAAAAGGTATGCATAAGTTTAATGTATGATGATCTTGATCTTTTTGTTAATGAGATGGATAGTATTTTGTGGCATAATTCTCGTTTTGGCGATCTGCACCAGCGGGTGCACCACACAGAAGCCGATACAAACGACCCCGGTGCCTACACCCGAAGCGACAGCCTCTCCTGTAGCCACCGCTGTGCAGACGACTGTTGAACCAACCACCGCGGTTGCCACACCTGAACCCACGAAAGAGATAATCCAATATGTTCCCTTGATCATGAAAGGGAATGCCGAGGTCATGCTTGCGAAGCAAAAAATTCAGGAAGGAAGAGATCTCTTCGAGGCAGCGACAATAGCAAGAGGTACTGCAGAGCAGTCTGTTACTGTTCTCACGAACAGCTCTGTCCAGTTCGTTGAAGGGTCAGGACACTTCAATTCGGCTCTCCAGTACTATAATGAGGCACTGCCAATTGCCCCTAGCGGAGTCAAGGACTCTCTGGCACTCATGATCTCGCTTCTCCCAGACATGGCCCAGACTGCCCAAAAATACAATGCCACTGCACGGCTTGCAATGAAAGGTGAGTGGTATTCAGCTGGCGATGAGTACAATGCGATAAACCGGCACTACGAGGGAATGTCTACGAACCTGGACCAGGCCCTGATCATTCTGAAGGCCGTCAGCTGACCACCCCATACCTTTTTTCCATCCCAAACGCCGGTTAAGTTAGGGTATATTTACTTCATTCATTCTTTCTTTTTTGAATCCAACGAACTGATGCAAAGATCTATACACTTTGTAATCCCTAATATTGTATCATATGGAGGGTTGGGTTGCTGAATGGATTAAAATGAGACGCAGTGCGGGAGAGAAATGCCTTGAAGTCAAATATATTCAAGGTAAACCCTACGTCTACCATTCAACGAGCACATACGACCGTAAAACTAAGAAGCCGAAAAAGGTAAGCACATACATCGGGCGACTCACTCGAGATCACGGTCTCATTCCGAAAGGGAGTCGAACTACTCCTTCCCATTCGAATCCTCGTACTATTCAGGAGTACGGAAATTCGGCTCTTCTTGCGGAAGAATTCAGCGATATCCTTCCAATTCTGCAGGAATCATTCCCCACCTGCTGGCAAGAGATAATCGCCCTCACCAGTACCCGGCTATCTGGGTATACCCCTCTCTCTCGGGTTCGGGACAGTTGGGAGAAGATGTATCCACTTTTTGGGGCATCTCCCAATTGTGACCCGCGGAACCTTTCTCATGTTCTTACACTTATAGGAAGCGACCGGGTACCCCAACAGCGACTTTTTCACCACCTCTCCTCACAAGCTCAACAGTTGGTATATGACCTCTCGTTCCTCTATTCACAATCAGAAACGGTGAATTTGGCAGAATTTGGATATAATGCAGATGAAACCTGGGTTCCCCAGGTCCATATAGCACTGTTCAGTGCGGTTGATACCGGTCTACCGGTTATGATACGAGCATTGCCAGGATCAGTGCATGATATCACGACTTTTGTTGGATCCCTTCGTGAGATCGATACTACCAACAAAACTCTCATTCTCGATCGGGGATTTGTTTCAGAGGAAAATGAGAGGTTTTTACAAGAGTCCAAGTTATCATTTATCCTCCCGCTCCGGCGTAACAGTACTCGGTATGATACACGAATTCATCTGACTGACCATTTCTTTTACCATAAACGGTTAATCCATGCGGGAAAAAAGGAACTTGGTGGAGTAACCCTTTACCTGTTCGAAGATGTTGATCTGGCCGCGGAAGAACAAAAAACCCTCTATCATTTGATGGATGAAGGGCAGATCGAGAGATTCACTCTGAACCAGCGACTGAAACGGGCAGGCAGGATTCTTATCCTATCGTCCCTTACGAATTCTCCCCAAGTATTATATGAGCAATATAAGTCACGAAATATGATAGAAACTCATTTTACCGCTTTTAAAGGATTAATTCGAGCAGATAAACTTTATATCAGGGATGCAATTGCTGTCTTTGGCCATGTGTTTATTGGGTTTCTCTGTTTGTATCTCTACTGCCGGATCTTAAATCGAATTAAGAAGGCGGATTTAACTGCACATATCTCTCCTCAAGACCTCTTATTGATACTATCTAAAGTCTATCGAGTCGCATATGAGGATGATGCCGTGATCACTGAGACCCAGTAGTTCACTAATTTTTGC
>LAHU01002617.1_pt1 | contig 25186 bp, 21 predicted proteins | sample 329631 | NCBI WGS metagenome assembly LAHU01 (sample SAMN03275698, study PRJNA271635) | activated sludge metagenome | isolation source: sample C-0 Zero hour mixed sludge faded in reactor as a methanogenic...
ATATGCAGACATTCATGGCGACAAGCGGGACCAAGCTGCAGCCCGAGGATATTGACCGTGTCGTCAGCAACATGAAGGCATGGAAACCTGACTTCTGTATCGTTGTTTCCCCGAACGGTATCCTTCCTGGACCGACTGGTGCCCGTGAACAGCTCCTGGCTGCAGGGATCCCCTGCGTCGTGATCACCGATGACATCACCACCAAGAAGGAGCAGTTCGACGCCCTGAAGGCGAGCAAGTTCGGCTACATCATCATGAAGGGCGATGCGATGATCGGCGCCCGCCGCGAGTTCCTCGACCCCATCGAGATGGCCGACTACAACGGGAACCTCGTCAAGGTCCTCTCTCTCACCGGTGCCTTCCGCAAGATGCAGAATGCCCTCGACAAGGTCATTGACCAGGTGAAGGCCGGTAAAAAGGGTGACCAGCTCGAGCTCCCCAAGCTCATCGTCTCTTCTGACAAGGCAGTCGATGGAGAGTTCACCAATCCCTACGCCCTTGCAAAGGCCCGTGCTGCCTACGAGATCGCCTCGGCTGTCGCCGGCGTGAACGTGAAGGGCTGCTTCATGACCAAGGAGTGGGAAGCCTACATCCCGATCGTCTGCTCTGCCCACGAGATGATGAGGGCTGCTGCCCGCCTCTGCGATGAGGCCCGCGAGATCGAGAAGGGATGCGACGGGGTCATCCGTAAACCTCACAAGAAGGACGGCGTTATCGTCGCGAAGACCAAGCTCATCAGCAAGCCCGAGTAAACAAACCCGGGTCTCTCTTTTTCATTTATCACCAGGGCAGGGCCTGGAAGGTCACCAGTTCGCTTGTATTTCTGCCACCATTCATTCCGTCAGCGGATATTGATGCGTTCCCTGGCATATATACCCAGGTCCTCGGGGAGGGTCAGGATGACAGGATCCAGGTGAAGTCGTTCCATGAAAGAAGAATCTCCTGAAGCGTAGGGATTGGGGTTAATCCGCGAGATCAAAGAACAAAAACCCCGGAACCCGGGATGGCACCCTGGTGGGGAGAGGAAGAGGGACATGTTGAAGGCATCCGATCCTGCCTCCTGGAAGAGGCGGATCACTGCAGCGATGCCTTCGGCAAGGTCGTCTGCATAGGACGGAAGATCGGCTGCCGTGGCAAAGGGGAGGAGCCCCCTGATCTCCTTCTCCCCTGCAGGGACTGGGCTTGCATACCACCCGATCTCATCCCCACCAATCCATCGGTCCGATCGTTCCTCCCCGGAACGGATACAGTCCCAGTAGTTCCTGCCCTGCTGCCTGAGGTACGTATCCGAGGCCACGATATACCGCTCTGCCCGGGGGGAGGCCCGGGAGTCCGCAAGGCCCTGCATGTGGGGGTGGACCAGGCTTGCACCTGAAGAAGGGAGGTAGTTCCAGTTGATACTCGGGTACATTTCCGGAGAGCGGGAGAGTCCCTCTGCAAGGACGGTGAGGGCATCAGAGATCTGCCGGGAGGAGAACCCTGCCGGTGCGTGTGCAGTCGTCACGACGGCGACCACGTGCTCCTGGGCAAACGGGAAGAGGTTGGGAAACGCCGTGCATTCACCACGGGTGACCCTCCTGCCGTCCGGGAAGAGTGGTGTAGCCGTCTCGATATTCCCCGGACAGAACGGGCAGTCACCCGGAGGGGGCAGGATGTACGGCTCACGTTGGATCCCCCGGCTCAACCTTCCCGGGCATATCCGGGCCCGGAAACCAGTGAGTTTCTCCTCGCGGTAGACGAGGTAGCCATCACCGGCAGGGACGAGGGTCGATCGGAAGGACAGGTCTGCCATGGGGATCACATGAGGCAGGGATCAGGTAATCGCTGTGCACCATACGGTACTATGGGGCAAAAAAAGAGTAATTTGGCCTTTTCGCCTATACCACGTATTTCCCAAGGAGGCGGATCGAGTTGACCATGTCCGGTCCGAGCGGGGAGCCGAAAATGATCTGGGTGACACCAGCCTTGGTGAGGTCTTCGCACTTCTGCTTGACCATGTCGGGAGTGCCGGCGATGGTGAATGCATCGATCTCTTTGTCACTGACGAGTTCGCCGACTGACTTGAAGTCGAACTTGGCAAGGGCGTCCTTGATCTTGGCAACATTGCCGGTGTCAAGGCCGTGGCGGTTGATGATGTCCGGAGGTGAGCCAGCTGCGATGAAGGCAGCAACGATCTTCGCGGCATTGCGGGCCTTCTTCTCGTTCATGTCGATAGACATCGCGGTGTAGGCACCGACATCGAAGCCCTTCTTCCCAACCTTGTCGCAGGCTGCCTTGATGATCGGGATGGCGATCTGGAAGTCCTTGGGGTTCGATGCATTGATGAGTGCACCGTCACCGACCGTTCCGGCGAGTTCGAGGACCTTGGGGCCCTGGGCGCCGATGTAGATCGGGACTCCCTTCTTCTTGTCGGGCAGGTTCACACCAGTCAGCTTTGCACCATCATAGTCGAAGAACTCCATGCCGGACTTCTTGACCTCTTCCCCGGCACAGAGCTTGCGGATCTGTTTGACTGCCTCACCCAGGCGGGCGACCGGCTTCGCCGGGCTGATCGCAAGCTTCGGGAGGGTCGAGAGGTCCCCTGGACCAATTCCGAGTACTGCACGCCCGTCAGAGATCTCGTTGAGGGTACAGAAGAAGGAGGCCATTGCCGCCGGTGTGTCGGTGAAGGAGTTCATGATACCCGGACCCATCTTGAGGGTGGTGGTATTCATCGCGATGGCCGCGAGGGTTGGGTAGCAGTGGCGGTTGTTGTAGTGGTTGGTGATCCAGGCGAAGTCAATATCCTTGGACTCTGCGAGTTTGCAGTAATTGACCACCTGCTTCACGTTAACGTTTCCTGGTACGAATTCTATTCCATAACTCAAGGCTTTCACCTCAGAGTTTACTTTCAAATACGGCTTTAAATATATTCTCTTTTTTTTCTGCCACAGGCAGGGTTCTGCGGGTTCCTCCCGTCAAAATAGCCAGTTTAAACGTTTTTTTCCTTACGGGAAGACCCCGAAACACTCCCGGCGCATCGAGATTTCCCGGACAGGATGGTGGATCGACCGGAATCATCCTGCCTGCCTGCATGGGACCCGGTGTCATCTATGTGCCCGGCTCCCTGGAGAAGAGGCTGGCCGGGGGAGGCTTTTTCCATCACCGGGGAGAAAAGATTGTACGAGAAACCGTCCCAGGAGACCGTTGGGTCCGTTTCCCGGGGCAGGGTGGAGAATACAGGTACCATGAAGATCCTCGCCATCGGGCTCGGAGGCGCTGGTTGCCGCATCGTGGATGCTCTCACCAGCCAGGCTCAACGGCACCCGACACAGGATTACCTCCTTGCACTCTGCGTAGATTCAGACAGCATGTGCCTCGACGCACTGCACCACGTCCCTGTGGAGCGGCGGTACCTGATCGCACCACTCGGTGCGGGTTCCGCCGCCGAACCTGCCGGGGTCTTTGCCGAGGAAGTCACGGCAAAGGTCCATGCCGCCGATCCCGGGGATATCGATGCCATCATCCTCTTCGGTGGCCTTGGTGGCCACATGATGGCTTCTGCCCCGGAACTCATAAAGAGCCTGACCAGTGAATTCTTTGAGTCGGTCTTCTGCTTCTGCACCCTGCCTACGCCGGAAGAGGGCCCCGCTGTATCTGCCCGCGCAGTCAGGCAGGTAGACCGGATAATGCCGCTCTGCGAGGGAATTATCCTCTCAGATAATGCCACCCTGATGGAGAATATCCCCCATGAACCGGGCAAACGGGACCCGATCTCCAGTTTCCCTGGTATTTCCCGTATTACCAGGCGGCGCTCACCACCCGTGCCTGAGCCTGGTGCAGAGTACTCCACGGTTAACACTGCCATTGCCCGGAGGATCCTCCTCCTTCTACGAGCTGGGGAGTATCACGAACGTCCAGGTGGCGAAATCGCCGAGACGGTCCTCGATGCCGGTGAAATCCTCAATACCATCAGGGGAGGGGGGGTCATCGCGATCGGTTACGCGTCGGAGAAGCTCCGGCCCCGCACGATCCTCGACAAGGTCTCTCCGCTCAGGATACGCCGGCACCAGATCAGCGACCCGCACGAACGCGCTTCGCGTCTCGTCGATCTCGGGCTCGAAGCAGCGACGAACGGCATGTCGATCCGCTGCAGGATGGACTCCGTTGCCCGCGCCCTCGTCCTCGTCGCCGGCCCTTCGCGCGAGCTCTCCATGAAAGGCTACCTCCTTGTTCGCTGGTGGCTCGACCAGGCGATACGGGGCGGGGATGTCAGGGCAGGGGACTACCCGATTCCCGGCTCCAGGTCGGTCGGCCTCATCCTGATCCTTGCCGGAGTGGAAGAAGTCCCGAGGCTTGCTGAAATCCGCCAGTTCGGTGAGAGCGGAGTCCTCACCCCCCAGGAATAAGCCCCGGTCTCCTCCGGGCTCCCTCCGTGTTCCCCTTCATTACCCGAGTTCCCAGGCCTCCTCCAGGTTCCCCTCCATTACCATGGTTCTTAAGGCCTCCTCCAGGTTCTGTTCTATTTAATCACGATGAACGGATACCCGGAGACCATGATTCAACATACCTCCATGGAACGGCGAAGAGGTTGAGAAAGAAACAGAAGGGGGAGAACCGGAAGAGAACCACAACCCAACGGGTAGTATTAAGTGCCGAAACGGGCAAATGGAATGGTTCCAGCTCCAATCTCGGTCCTGATCGGGAACCCGTGCTCGATAACATTCCCCACGTAGTTCATACCACTGTATGATACGACAGAGAGGCGGTGCGGGCTGCCAATCTGTTGGATGGGGAGGTTATTCATCGGGGTGGGGATGATGAACCCACAGTCATTCATCGCCCGGATGATCCCTTCGGTGACCGGGCGGGCAGCGAGTGGGATATCTCTGATATTAGCAAGTCCGGTCCCGGTCCCTTCCCGGACAAGGGACCGGATAGAGGTGAGACCTGCTGAAATGAAGAGCTGGAGAGGATCGATCGTCGTCCCGCGGTAGCCAATCAGGTCGATAAACTCGCCCAGTTCCCTTGCCTGCACGGCGATGAGGCCACCATAGGTCATATGAGAGGGAATCCCTGAATGCTGGAAGACGCCATCCATCGTGATACTGCAGATCGTCATAACCCCCTGGTAACCCGGCGGCAGACGGGTGTCATGATCGATCACCCGGTATGACGAGAAGAACCCGCACCCGGATTCTTTCACTTCGTCGCATGCGGCGACCACTCCTTCCATCTGGTCCTCGTGCACGATCGAGAGGTTATATGCCACATCTCCCGTCCCGGACCCAGGATCGAACGTGCTACGGAATGCAAGCCGCTCAAGATGCGATATGACGAAGCCTATACGGTCCCCGACAAGTGCGTTCTCGGTCTCTGAGATCCCGGCAGCGGTGAGGACTCTCCCCTGGTTTCCAACCTTCTTGGTGAAACCCATCTCGTCAAGATAGGAGAGGTAATACTGGACTGCCCGATCACTGAGGACAAAGCCTCTCTCTGCCATCATTTCTGAGAGACGTTTCGCACCCATCGGTTCCTGGTATTCCTTGAGGATCCGGAGGATCTCAATATACTTGCGTTCTGTCCGGATCACGCTCAACGGGCCTCCACCGCGCCGGAAGAGTCCTGGTACCTTCCATTATAGAGCCGGTCACCATCCCGGACCTCGTGGAGGATCATCTGGATGACCCGGTCCCCCTGGTGAATCGCGAGGTCCTCGTTGCCATGGTTGATGAGGCAGAGGGTGAGCTGCCCGCGGAATCCGGGGTCTACGAATCCCGCGGTGATGACCACGCCGCGCCGTCCGTATGAAGAGCGACAGCGGAGAGTCGCGGCAAGGTCCGCAGGGAGTTCGACCCATTCAAGGCTCGGTACCAGGGTGCAGGACCCGCGGGGGAGGACAATCGATTCAGCCGCCCGGAGGTCGTAGGACGCAGGCTGCTGGCTTTCAGGAGCATACGGGCGGATCACCAGTGCGCGTGGGGTGGTGGGTTCAGCCCTCCCCGTTGCATCGCCTGTTCCCTTCGCAGACTGCTCTGCGTGCAGGCGCCGGAGGATCTCCCGCTCAGAAAGAATCATTGTACTGTTCTTCGACATAAAAACGCTAATATCTTATTGTAACATAGAAGGGAGAGGACCCATGGGGTAGGGGATATCCTCTTGGGCTTCGGACCCAAGGACGCGGGTTCGATCCCCGCTGGGTCCGTTTCCTTTTAACCGCGGGGTTCGTTTTTTTTAAGAATGAACGTTGCTCCTTCGTTCGCGACCATGGCAGACCATCCCCCGGAACGGGAGGGTATCATGCTGCCTTTTGGATGGGTCGATGGAGATGCTACCTGTATCCGGGAATGAGGATAGTTCTGCCAGGGACCGTGCAATCCCCGTTCAATAGACGGAGCGGGATGATGAGGGGGCATAGTACACCTCACCGTCCAAGCCTGCCGGGTCTCCCTCATGGATAAACAAGACCACCCGGGCAGCTCCTGCTACCGGTGTTCCAAATCAGTAGCCTGGTATAGGAGACAGATACCGGGTTGCCAGGTATGGGTTGCCAGGTATGGGATACCAGGTATGGGACGGCGGGTGTCAATACATTCCACCGTACACAGGAGACCTCCCCTCCGGCTCCCCCAGGAGGAGGCGGCCGGGTGAGAAGACACCCATGCACGTCAGAACTTGAATTTCCTGCGGGGACGCCGTGTCTTCCTGCGGACAATGAGGAGTGCAATAATCGCAATAATCGCAATAACTGCGATTGCCATTACAACGAGGGTGATTTCCAGGTAGGGGGGTGGGGTCTCGGGGATCTTTACCAGGACAACGTGGATAGTAGTGATTGCATCAGCACGGGTTACTTCCTTTGCCGTTTCTCCGGGCTGGTACCCTGTCAGCGTTGCCGATATGGAATAATTACCTCCAACAGGAAGTGATGTGCGCACCTGGCCGTGCTCATCCGAGGTCCCTGCAGTCTTCCCCTCAATACTGACCGAGGCATTGGGAAGGAGAACCCCGAGCGGGTCCTCGACCGAGATGATCACCTCTCCCTGGAGCTGCGTAAGAGTGACCGGGAACTCACCGCCACCCGTCCCGACCAGCAGGGGTAACCGTGCATTCTGGTAGCCCTCATGACGGACATCGAGCATATACTTCCCTTCCGGGAGATCTGAGAAGACCATCCGCCCGTATTCATTCGTCCTGCCGCGCGGTTTCGCATCGACAAGGACTTCACAGTTCGAAAGCGGTCGCCTGGACGTGTCGTATGCGGTGATCGTGACCTGGTAGGGGGATTTGGGGAGGAGGATAGTTACAAGGACTTCGTTCTCATTGATTAACCGTCGCTCCTGGTAATCTGCGTAGCCTTCCGCCCTTACCTTGATGAAGTAGACCTTGTTCCGGGGAATCTGCAGGGTGACTGCACCACGCGAATCGGTGATCCCTTTGGGGGCCTCATCGATCAGGACCGTTGCACCCATGACAGGGGCCTGCGTCTCTGCATCCCGCACGGCAAGGGAGAAACGGTCATCACGGAAGAGAGAGACCTGCATATCCTTGGGTGTGGCCCCCATGTCAGCTTCCTGGGTCTGCGTCCGGTAACCGGGGGCTGCGACGGTGAGCTGGTACAGGCCGAAGGCGGTGACATTCAGGACTGCGATACCGTTGGTCCCGGTGGTCTCCGAGAGACTGCTGTTATTCACCTGGAACGCCACGCTCGCATTCCGGATCGGCAGAAGGGTATCGGCATCAAAGACACTCACGTTGAGCTTCACCGACTTCTTCGGGAGCCGCACGAGAACCGTTGTATCGCTCTTTCCCACGATCCCGTTCCAGCTCTCGTAGCCGGGCTTGGAGACCAGCACATCCAGGGAGTTCGTCCCGGGGTGAGTGATCTGGATTGCACCTTCATGGTTGGTCTTCCCTACGAGGGCCCCATTCACGTAGACCTCGGCATAGGGAATCTTGGTGATGATCTCGGGGGACTTCTCATAGACCAGCACCTCGAGTGTTGCTGCATGAACCCCCCCTACCAGGGCAATGAGGCAGAGAATAATAAGAAGGACGCGTCCGGGAGATCCTTTCATATAGTAGATGTCACTTCCTGCTGATATTTTAGGTCATTGGTCCGCAATCTCATTATACACGATGGAAAAGAGAGGATTCCTGAAGAGAACCGGTTACATCCATTTCATCCCATCCGGGACCCGGTCAAGGAGCATCCCCTCAACGACAACGGGCATCAGCCTCCTCCCTTCTTCGATGGCTTTCTGGAGGCGCCAGCTCCGGTCCGCATAGATTGTCATGATGGGGTCTCCCTGCTTGATCTGGGCTCCCTTCTTGGCATGGAGCAGGATCCCTGCACCGGGGTCATGCGGGGCCCCGGCAGTCCTCGCAAGCGTGATAAGCGCCCGGTTGTTCAGTTCAATAACGTAGCCGTCGCCAGCCGCATTCACAACGAACTCGTACTTCCCGATAGGAATATCCTCCGCTTTCACCTCCGGGTCGCCGCCCTGGATCGCGATGAACTGCCGCATCTTCTCCGCCGCCTTGCCATTCAGCAGTGCCTCGCGCGCCAGGTCAGCCCCGCCCCATCGTGGGGCCTTCCCCGCCATCTCGAGGGCGATCCCGGCAATGGAGATCGACTTCTGGATGAGGGAGTTGGGTTCCTGCGAACCGTCCAGGATCCGCAGGGCCTCCTGTACTTCGAGGGCCGGTCCTATCGAGCGGCCGACCGGTGAGTCCCCATAGGTCAGCGCACACTCCACCCGTATACCCAGGCGGTCACCGATCTCGATGAACTGGCGGGCAAGCCTGCGTCCCTGGCTGATATCGCCGGCCTTGGCATACCGCCCGACCGGGATGTCGATGACCACGAGATCGGCACCGACCGCGAGCTTCTTCGCCATCACGCTCGCCAGCATCTGCCCTTCCGCATCAATGCGGAACGGATACTCCTGGAGGATGATCTTGTCGTCCGCCGGGGCGATGTTGGTCGACCCCCCCCAGACGATGCACCCCCCCACCTTCAGGGTCATCTGCTGGACCTCGGCGGCAGAGAACTCCACCGGGGCGAGGACCTCCATCAGGTCTGCCGTCCCCCCGGCTCCCGTGATGGCCCTGGAGCTGGTCTTGGGGATCCGCAAGCCGCATGCAGCGATGATAGGAGCCACGAGGAGGGTGATCTTGTTACCAGGGACCCCGCCGATGGAGTGCTTGTCCACGATGGGATGGGTATGGAAGGTGAGTTTATCTCCGGTATCGACCATTGCCCGGGTGAGATGCTCGACCTCGTCCATGGTGAGGGGGTTGATGTAACAGGACGTGACGTAGGCAGTCAGCTCGGCAGGGGATATCTCGTCATTCACGATGTCATGGATAACTGCATAGGTCTCGTCCTTGGAAAGGGGTTCCCGGTTCATCTTCTTCTTGATAAGGTCAAGAGAAGCAGGCCGGTCAGCTTCCCGTACTTCGATATCAGACCCTTCCATCGCATTCAGGCGCTCGTTGAGCAACCGGAACACACCCACCGTCCCCTGGGGGATCAGTGTGTGGGTCGTCGAGACAAAGCCTGCAACCGATACCCCGGCCTCTTCCCGCAGGACCTGGACGCGGTCACCATCAAGGACTCCCATCATCCTGGCATCGGCAACGTTGAGAAGGACACCCCTTTGCACAATATCAATAATTTTCACGGTCAGTTTCATCCAATCACCAACATCCGGGGGTACCATGAGTGCTGACCCGGAGATCTGCATCCCACGGGATCTCCCGTCACCCTGCGATGGCAGGAACCATGCCAAGCCTGCCAAAGGCTTGTAAATGCCCGGCCTCCCGCATATACTACTTATTTAGGACGCGCCCGTTAAAATGGCTTCCCGGTAACACCACCGCCTGATAGGGGATATCACCAGGGGTTGTCGAAAACCGCCATCCCACCAGGAGACCGCGTGGTAAGGGAAAAATCTTTGAAGAGTAGTACAGGGAACGATAAAAAAAAGGTAATTGAGTGGTTAGTGCCGGCGCACCACGAGGAATGCAACCGCACCAAGGCCAATCAGGGCAACCAGCGCGCCGAACCCGGGTGACTTGGTGGTCGTTGGGATCGGGGTCGCAGGGACGGTTGTCTGAGCAGGCGTGGTTGGCTTCGGGGTGGCGGGTGTGGTGTTGGCCGCGACAGTGGTCACCACAGTTGTCGGCACTGGTGTCGCCTTGAACTCAACAACGTTGAACAGGGCGCTGTCAGTGGCAGACACGGTGATACCGCTCACCGAGATGATGTACTCATCGGGCTTGAAGGTCGAGGTGTCAACCGGGAAGGACCACTTGTTGAGGCCCTCGGTTCCCTTCTGGACCTTCACCGTGCCGGTGATACCGCTGAACTCCCCGCTCATGGTCTTGGGGGTGTTCTTGAAGGACGAGGAGTAGATCTCCACGATGAGTTCGTCGTCGACTGCGAGGTTGGTGGTTCCCTCAAGGGTGAACTTGTCACCGACGCTCTTCTCGCCGACCGGCTTGATCTGGATCTTCGCATCCTCTACGAGGAACTGCAGCTTGGTGTAGGTGTCGTCCACCATCGCGTTGTTGATGGCCTGGATGAGTGCCTCTGCTGCATCGGATCCCTGGAGGGCTCCCCCACCGTAGAGCTTGAAGATCTTGTTCTGGACGGAGACGTCCGGGTACGGTCCGACGACATAGTCCTTGTTGTCAGACTGGGTGCCGCGGAAGATGTCGAACTTGTCATTGTACATCGGGTGCTGGACAACAACGAAGTACTGCCCGGTGGCCATGTTGGACGTCAGGCCGGACTTGACCTCGAACTCAAAGGATGCGTCGCTGTTGACACCCTCAGTGGTCACTACCGCGTAGTTCTTCCCGAGGATCCAGATCTGGACACCGGGTGACGGGTTGCCCTGGGCGTTGCCACGGAGGTAGAACTTGTCACCACGGGCAACAACGGACTGGGACGCGATCGCACTGACGAAGGGCTTGCGGATGATGACTGAGACCGTGCCGTACTGGACATTGTCGAGCTGGTCCTTGTTCGCTGCAGAGGCTGCGGCGTAGATGGTGTAGGTACCGGTGTCAATGTTCAGGTTGGCGGTCTGCCACTTGTACTCCCAGGTGTTGTCTTCCTTGACATCAGCACGGGTGAAGAGCTCTTCGGTGTTGGGGTCGACCACGACAGAGACTGCCCTCTTCCGCGGGTCGGTAAGGGAGCCGCCGCTGGACGGGAGGTTCGGACCTGTGATGAACAGGTAGGTGTAGTCGGTCTCGGAGTTGGTTCCGGTAAGCTTGATTTCCTCGCCAAGGAAGTAGCTGGAGTCGCCGGATGCAACGATCGTGACTGCTCCCTTCTCGACCTTTACGTCGACTTCGTCGGACTTGTAGGAGCCGTCATCGTTCTGGCGCTCAACACGGATGGTATACTTCTTGTCCTTGGTCTCCTTGGCAGTCCGGAACTCTATGGTCCGGGTGTTGGAGTTGGACGTCTTGATCTTGGCGTAGTAGTAGACACCCTCGTTCGGTGTGTGGGGGACATCCTGATAGATAGTCCGTCCGGCTCCACCCTCGAACTTGTATTCACCGATGGTCTTGTTGCCGCCGACCGGGTCGTTCTTGACGCTGTCCTGGTCAGGGCTCATCAGCGGGGGCTGGTCCTCGGGCTGGCCGCTCATCTGGCCGCATCCCTTGATCCACAGGTAGTACTCTGTGTTCGGGTTGCCAGTGACGGTAACAGAGAATGCATTGCCGCGGACGACGGTGTCCTTGCTTGCCTCGATCTTGACAGAGTCAGAGGCGATGGTCACAGTCCGGGTCGAGGAGATAGTCTTGCCGGTGTAATCGGATCCCGAGGGGTCCTTGTAGTTGTCCTTCATGCCGTTGACATTGCACTCGGCATAGATGGTGTAGACACCTGCCTTGTAGCGGCGGTTGTTCTGCTCATCAAGGACGTCTGTCTTCCACCCGACGGTCTTGTTGTTCTGCGGTGCCCAGTACCAGGGCTGAGCGTTCACCAGCAGGTCCGTCAGCTTGAGGGACGCAGTGGTGGTGTAGAACAGGTTCGTGTAGGTGGCGCCGTCTGCCGTCTTGACCTTGATCTTGAAGTCAAAGCCGGTGACATTCGGGTCACGGGAGGCAATTGCCTTCAGGTTGGTCTCAACACGGAAGTTCAGCATGTTTCCGGCGGGGACGCTCTTGCTCGTTACGTCTTTCTCGGCGGTGTTGTCCCAGATCTTGACCTCAATCTGGGGGTCAGCAGCGCTGAACGCAACGGTCTTAGTGCCCATCACGTACCAGTTACCGGTCCTGCCGACGAAATCACCGGGAGAGACATACATCTGAGCCGGGTTGATATCCAGCGTCTTGGCAGGTTCGGCGGTTCCCGGAACATCACCGGGGTTGTACCAGGCGATTGTGGTGGGGTTGGCAGTTCCCGCACCGGCTCTGACATCGAGCTTGTCCTCACCAATGAATACGGTTCCACCTGCAGGGACCACATTGAGCGCGGCAGATGCCGGGAGAACCAGCATGGCGAGCGCTATACAAGCGATCAGTGCAAGGGCAAAGCGCTTAGTCATCGTTTTTCCTCCTTACTCTACTTACGATATGTTGGTTCAAGACATTGCACGTAAACCGTTTCGACATGCGTCGACCAACGGTTCATAGTGCTCCATACTCCGAATAACGGAATATGATTCAATATTAGTGAAACGCTTAATATATCCTTTTTGGTCGGTGGTTCTCGTTCCGAAGGGAGTAACAGGCCTAAATCGGGAAACCGGGGGGATATTTTGCCGCGGTAAGGAGACTGGCATCGGGGGGTCAGGAGACCGGGAACTTCATCTCCCCGCGGTTCCTCATCGATCCCCCGCGCAGGACGTATCCTACGGGAGTTCCAGGAAATATCCCTGGTGGAACAATTATAATAGGAACTTTTTGGTGGTAATATTTTTCCACCTGTACCTCCGTCTCGTGCCGATCCTATCCTCCCCACCGGGTGTCATGAAGCCGCAGGCTGACGAACATCCGTCACCTCACTTTCTCTGATAACTCATTCTCTCTCTTGCACCTGCTATCTCTGGCACCTGCTCTCTCCTGGACCACGATCACGCAGGTCACAGAGTAAAGTGGCATCGAGAGTCATACTGCAGAAACGTGAATTTACAGGTAGATGAGCCGGTAATAGCCCCCTCCCCCAGGTGTTTGGCTCTCAAGTCCAACTCTCAAATCCAGCGTTCGGGCACTCAGTTTGCTTCATTGTCACCTGCTATACCCGGTTTCATGCCTGGTCCTGGCCAGGACATCTCCAGCCGGGTCCCATGCACTGCTTGCCGCGAGAGCTGGTCATATTCTCATTATTATTTGATATTTCGGTATTTGCTGCAGGGAGGGGCCTTAAAACCGGGACTGGAAATACTTCTTCCCCGGCCATACCGGGAGATCCGGAAGAGAACGGGTATCTGGTAGCCGGTTGCATCTGATACTACATGAGAGTCATCCGGGCACCGAGTATCGGGAGAGCCCACGAAGAGGTCATCAAGTACATCCTTGAACATGGCAGGGTTGTCACGACAGAGGATGCGGGGGATACCATCGAGGCAGAAGAGGTCGGGATGCGCATCGACACCCCCCTGGCAGAGCCGCTGGCGAGTGCCGCCTCCCGGTTCCAGCAGCGGTTCCTTGACCACTATGCCCGGGACCTCCTTGAAGGGTCCGCCGCATCGTTCGAATACGATTATCACGGCCGTCTCTTTGCCTGGGGCGAGGGGCTGACCGGGGATGAGGCGGGGCACAGGTTCAACCAGGTCAACTATATTATAGAAAAACTCAGGTCAGCGCCCTCCAGCAGGCGGGCCCTTGCCATCACCTGGATCCCTCCTCTTGACCAGGTCCGTATCGACTGCCCGTGTCTCCAGCTCGTCCAGTGCGTGGTCCGGGAGGGGCGGCTCAACATGAAGGTAGTCTTCCGGAGCAATGACATGCTGACCGCGGCAGGTGCCAACATGTATGCCCTCGTCCACCTCCAACAGCACATCGCAGGCCAGCTCGGGGTCGCGACCGGGTCATATTCCCACATATCCCTTGTCCCCCACATCTACCACCTCAGGGACATCTCTGATATACCCCCATTCTGCAGGAACGGGGACAGGATCCGGCCGATAAAGGAAGTTTGTCGTGCGTGCGGAAAGTGCCCGCATACTGCCGCCGCCCGGTGACGGGCACATCATTTTTTATTCCCCGGCAGCGTAGTCGTAGAGGCACAGCCCGGTAGTGTAGCGGTCAATCATGCGGGACTCTGGATCCCGCGACAGCAGTTCGAATCTGCTCCGGGCTATCACGTTTTTCAGGATCCACGTCCTTTTATCCGGTTTTCGTATTATCTCCCGGTGCAAACCGGCGTTTTGCGAATTGGTAACGGGTATCACCTCCTGGTACATTCCGACAGGTTCACGCCAGCCCAGAAAAAAATGCGAATATACGAGCTGTTTCTGAAAAGCAACCCATTCAGTCCTGAATCAGCTCGCAGTTGTATCGATGAAGCCGGTAATATACCCGCGTGCGAACAGGACCTGGTACCGCCTCACATCAAAGGCTGCAACCCGGAATATATGAATAGAACGCAGAAACCGGCATGAACACAGGACCGCCAGGTACACAACCGCGAGGCCCCGGATCCCGTGATGCCGCGGGGGTACCCCGTATACCAAAATACCCCTCCTGGTCCGCATAGACGGGGTCCGGTGGTGCCACGGGGATAATGCCTTCTTTTCCCCTGGTCACCCATCATCCCAGGCGGCAATTGTCCTCCGCACGACCGCCTGCCAGGACGACGTGGTCGCGGTGATATGGCTGGAGCCAGTACTCCCGGTCCACCCGGATCCCCAGGGCCACCGCAGATTCACGGGCAGACGATGCCACAACCGCGGGATCACGGCACACATCGATACTCCGGGTCTTGAGGACGAGGACCATGGATCCTCCCGGCGCGAGGAAGCGCATGTTGGCTGCGGCAATCGCTACCTGGTCGGGATGGGCGATATCCTGGTAGAGGAGGTCCACCGGCTCGATAAGGGCAGAGTAACGATGAGGCCGGGACGCATCGGCGAGGATGGGGATGATATTCTCCCTTCGCTCCGCGACGGCGAGGAGGTCCTGCACGGGCCTGGGAGCACGTTCGACGGCATAGATCACCTCGGCATAGTCTGCAAGATGCGAGACCGTAGTCCCATGGGCCGCTCCCAGGTAGAGGACCCGGGTCGAGGGGCCGATATCCAGGGAGAAACCGAGGTGGCAGAGTGCCGAGAACTTGCTGCGGAAGGGGTCCCAGACGCGATATCCATGGTACATCCTCTCGCCGTACACCGGCCCGCGGCCAGGGGAGAGGAGCATACCGTCCTGCCAGATCACGGACTGCCCCCTCCCATGGCACGGTCCACCGCCTCCTGGGCGCTATTCAGAAATTCGTTGTCGGGTTCGCCCCGGTATAAATCGAGCCGGGCTGCGATGGCCATCTTTGCCGCGAGCACCCGTGCCACTCTTCCGCGTGACCCCCGGGGTGCGGCATGGACCCGCCGGTGCTGGTAGAGAATGCCGTGCTTGGGTGGGGGAGTGCCCCTCGTAAGGTGAGAGAAGAGCGCATTCTTTGCACCGAGTACCTGGATAGTGGCGCCGGGCATCCTTGCAAGGGATGCAAGCCCCCCGGAGGCGGCAACGAGGCGGGCGGCGACGACACCCCCAGCAAGGGCAGTGCAGTTCGGGAGCACTTCGCCCGCAAGCGACGCCACGTCCCGCGAGAGGGCGTTCCTTACCCTGGCGAGTTGACGGATCTCCCTTGCCATCCCGCGGAGCGACTCGTCTCCTGACCGTTCCAGCAGCCTCATGACCCCTTCGGGAGAAACCCTCCGGTATTTCCCACTGTAATCCGGGGCCGTAGTCCGGAACCATTCCATCGTCCGCTCGGTGAGGAGGTGGATGGCCCCGTCTACCCCGTCGAGGGTCCGTACCATCTGGATAAGGCGGATGTCGGCTGCCGAAAGGGCCGTGGCGAGGTCCTCCCGGGCCCGGATCATCGCGGCACGGTGGAGGAGTGCAAGGTATTCCGCGCGGTCCTGGACAAAGCCGCACGAGACGGCGACCTGCCAGTCGGGCGGGTCCCCGGGTACAGGCTGGCAGGAGAGTTCCACCATGCGGCGGGCGAGCATGCCGGGATCGGGTGGACGGGGGTGACATGGTCGTTCCCCCCCAACTCCATCCTCCGTCACGTCCCCGAACCAGTACGACGGCATACCTGAGAGGTGACACCGGTCTATCATCAAGCTCCCTCAGCACCTGCCCGGGCAGGGCGGCGCGTCACAGGGCAGGAAGGTGACGTACCCAGGCGGACACCTCCGGTTCCAGACGACCCTGCCATTCATAATGCAATACCGAACGCGAAACAGGTGACAGGGACGGTAACAGACCCGATACAGAGCACGCGCGGAATATTGACAAGCGGGGGGACTGCCCCGGTCAGCGTGGCAAGGACCAGGACAAGGAGCCCGAACGGCCCGGCAGTCAGGACACTCATCCCCACGATAAAGGCGACAATCGCAAAGGTCCCCCGCTTCCCACTGAACCGGAGTGCGGCGGAAGGGTGCCGGGCCAGGGTGAGTGTGATCATATAGGCAAGGACCGCCGCGGCTGCCACACCGGCCAGGACAATTACCAGGTCAGGAGGTCCGATCGCAGAGATCGCTGCCATCACCCCGCTGCGCTCCCGGGAGATTGCATAGAGCGCAGCAATCCCTATGACCGCATTTGCCGTGCCTGCCGCACTCGCCGCAAGGATGAAACCCTTCCGATCCCGATCGATCCCGAATACGGGTGCGAGTATCGCGTTTGCTGCGGCATTCGAGAGGCCGGGGAACCAGCCGACGAGTGCACCGGAGACGGTCCCGGCGATACCCCCCCTGATGACTGCCCCGGTACCCATTCCCATGCCAGAGAACCGCTGGGGCGGTGCAGGTGTACTGGATGCCGTCAGGAGGACAGGAAGCCCGAAGAGCCCGGCAAGGAGAGGCATCAGGACCGCGGATTCCCCACCGGTCTGCGCACACAGGAACCCGTACCGCAACGAGAAGGTCCCCAGCACACCGGACAGGAGGAAGACCCCGCCGGACCATGCAACGGCACCCGAACCGAAGATTAGTGCGGCGGCGACACTGACCAGTATCACACCGGTGACCCAGTCAAGCAGGGGCTGGACCGGTGGAAGGAGCACTATAAAGAGAGCCGCCAGGGGAAGAGCAAGAAGGATGCCTGCTGCAGCCCCGAGCGCTGCGACCCTGACTGCTTCCTCACCCCGTCCTTCCAGGCAGAGGGCATGGGCAGGGAGGACAGAGAGGGCGGTATCAGGTTCAGGCACACCGAGAAAGGTTGCAGGGACGGCATCGAGGAACGCATGGGTGATCATTGCGGCCACCATTGCCACGACCAGTGCAGCCCCGCCCGCAAGTGGAATGAGAAACGGGGAGAGCCCGAGGAGGCCGACCGCAAGGGTGTTCGCATGGATACCGGGGACAAGGCCAGTGATAGTCCCGATTGTTACCCCCACCAGCGTCCCGAGAATGACAGCGGCCAGCAGACCCTCCATGCTCCCGATCATCGGGGGGACACCTCCTTAAATGCAGCGGGAAAGATAGCTGGGAGTGAACCGGAGGAAGATCGATTGCGGATAGCTATCACACGGCTCGAAGGAAAGGAAGGAGAGGACGCAGCACGTTGCCGGGCTTTCGGCCACGAATGCTACCGTGTCTCCCCGATCCGTGCCATCGTCCGCGAGGAGAGGGTACGGGAATTTCTTGCAGAGGCAAACAGAGGTACATACGATGCTATCTTCTTCAGCAGTGCCCTGCCCGCGAAGATCATCGCGCCCCGGCTCGTAACGGCAGCCCGCATTATCGCGATAGGGCCTGCCACCGGCCGCGTCCTGAAAGAGGCCGGTCATCCGGTTGAGGTGCTTCCTGCCTATTATTCGCATGCGCTGGTCCCGTATCTTGGCGATTGGGTCAGGGGCCGGACACTCGGGATACCCAGGGCAGATGTCCCGAACCCTGCCCTGATCCAGGCAGTCCGGACTGCAGGCGGGACCCCTGTCGAGACCCGGTGTTACGCCCTCGAACCGACAGGACAGACCCTTGACCTCTCCGGTGCCGATGCACTCCTCTTCACGAGTGCAATGTCCTTTACCGCGGCCCGGTGGGAACAGAGGCCCGGCCTGGTCCTGATGGCAGTGGGAGAGACCACGGCCGCTGCCATGCGGACCGGGGGGGTGGAACCCGCCATAACAGGGGACGGATCGCTGGAAGGTACCCTTGAGGCACTGAACCGCCCGGGGGGGTGCACCACCTGAACGGCCGGAAGGAGGAGAAGTCGCGGCGGGTATGGTCACCCTGGACCGGCAGCAAGAAAAACAAGGAAACGCCTGCGAAGGATGTGCCAGCCCGCTCCAGGCCGGGCCGGAGACAGAAAGGGCGTGATACGCGCCCCCCGCCACCGGCCCCCGGTACCCGTTCTCCCTCTTCCCGGAGCCAATCGTCCCGCCGCCCTTCAACCCCCCGGCCTGCCCCCCCTTCCCGCCCGGCGCCCCCGGCAGTCTACACCCTGCCGCCCGGGCGGTCCGGTATCATCCTGGTCGACAAGCCCCGCGGACCTTCGAGCCACCAGGTAGCGGCATGGGTGGGGCAGATGCTCGGGGTGAGGGCAGGGCATGCCGGGACCCTTGACCCCGGGGTATCGGGGGTCCTCGTCGTCCTCCTCGGCACAGCGGTCCGCCTCGCCTCCGCCCTGCAGGGCCATGAAAAGGAGTATGTCACGTTGATGCGACTCCACCGCCCTGTTGACCCCGCGAGGATCAGGGCAGTGGCAGACGAGTTCACCGGGCGGGTCTACCAGCGTCCACCCCGGCGGAGCGCGGTTGCAAGGTCCCTCCGGATCCGGACGGTTCACCGTATCGGGGTCCTTGAGATCGCAGGGGAGTTCGTCCTCATGAAGGTGCGATGCGATGCAGGCACCTATATCCGCTCGCTATGCCACCACATGGGCCTCGTTGCAGGTCCGGGAGCCCAGATGCACGAGCTCCGGCGCGTTTCATCAGGTGGTTTCGGGGAGAAGGACGCAGTGACCCTCCATGACCTGCGCGATGCGGCGGAAGCAGCGGCAAGGGGCGATACCCGCCCGCTTGACCGCCTGATCATCCCACCGGCCGAGGCGGTCAGCCACCTCCCCCGCATCATGGTCCGCGATACCGCCGTCGATGCCCTCTGCCACGGCGCATGGCTCGCGGCTCCCGGAGTCCGTTCGTCTGATCCATTCCGGGCCGGGAAAACAGTTGCAATCGTCACCGGCAGGGGGGAGCTGGTTGCGACAGGCACGGCGCTGGTTGAATCTGCGGCTATCATCCCCGGGAGCACGGGACTGGTCGTGAGACCGCTCGCCGTTGTCCTGCCGCCGGCGACCTATCCCCGCGGCTGGAGGCGTCATACAGATGAGCCACGAAGACCCGGGCAAAAGACCCTGGGGCCCCATAGGATTAAAAAAGACATGCACCAACAATAATGGTGCATTTTTTCCGGCTGAGGTAGTCTAGTGGTAGGGCGCAGGCCTGGAAAGCCTGTGGGGCGTCCAGCCCCTCGGGAGTTCAAGTCTCCCCCTCAGCGTTCCCGTTTTTATCCCCCTTCCGGCTTTTACCGGCCTGGTCCTGCGGTGGAAGGATCACCGCCCGTCAAACGGCTGGGGACCGCAGTTCTCTGAACATGCCCTGCCTGCCCTGAACGCGGTGAGGTTCATGGCAGTGGTCTTGGGGGGCACAAGGCGGCTGATCGCGGTCTCAAGGGCTGGTACCGTGAGCGGGAGGAACCGCGCAGCGGCGCCGAGCAGGACAACGTTCTGGGTGAGGGGGTTCCCTGCCTCCTTGGCAACGCGGGCTGCATCCACTGGGCAGACCTGCCAGGGAGAGAGACGGGAATAGACTTCCTCGGGGGCAGGGAGCGGGAGGCCCTGGGTAAAGACCGGTGTCGGGACGATCAACGCCTGGTTTGTCACCAGCGGTCCGCCTGCTTTGAGGAAATAGGAGTACCGCAGTGCCTCGAGGAGGTCGAAGGCTATCAGGAGATCGGCAGTCCCGGGGGCGATCATCGGACCCGCTGTCGAGCCTATCCGTATGTGCCCCTCGACCGACCCGCCCCTCTGGGCCATGCCATGGGTCTCCGCGCCGCGAACAGGGAGACCTTCGATGAGACAGGCTTCACCGAGGATATCGGAGGCGAGTATCGTTCCCTGGCCACCGACGCCGGCGATGAGAACATCGCACCGCCGGGTCATGGCTTCCCCTCCCGGATGATGGCGCCGGACGGACAGATCTGCGCACAGACCCCACAGCCGCTACATTGCGGGGTGATCGACGCTTTTTCACCGGCCTTTTCGAGCGCTGGGCACCCGAACTGGAGGCACACCCCGCAACTCGTGCAGCGCTCCGCCTCCACCGTGTACACGGGTCTCCGTATTCCTGCCCGCCGTGCGGTTATCACGCAGGGCTGCCGCGCTATCAGTACGCGGACACCGGGCTTATCCTTCAGCTCTTTCATCACGTGAAGAAGGTACGGGAGGTCATAGGGGTCGGCAGTCTCGACAGTGGTGACTCCGCAGGCACGGCAGATCGCTTCGAGCGAGACCCCCGGGCCTTCCGCGCCGCATGCGGTGACCCCCGTGACCGGATTTGGCTGGTGGCCGGTCATCGCCGTGATCCGGTTATCCAGGATGATCACCAGCATCCGCGCCTGGTTGTAGACGGCGTTGAGGAGCCCTTGGATACCGGTGTGGAGGAAGGTCGAGTCCCCTATCGTGCAGACGACGTCACGTCCCTGCTCGGCATGCGCGATCCCGCTCGCAATAGTGACGGACGCCCCCATGCATAGGCAGGTGTCGACCGCCCCGAGCTGGAGACCGAGCGTGTAACACCCAATATCGCTTGGGTAGACTGCGTCCCTGAAGACCTTGCGCATTGCATGGAATACGCTCCGGTGCATGCAGCCGGCACAGAGGATGGGGGGGCGGGGGGGGAGGCCGGCCGGGGGAGTGACTAACGGGTATTCAACCACGGGGATAACGCCCGCCCTGCGGAGGATGGCGGCGACCGGTGCCGGGCCAAGTTCCCCTTCCCATGGGACGGTGCCGTCCTTCTTCCCGTGGACTGGGATCTCACCTGAACACTGCCGTACAACCTCCTCGACGACCGGGGCGAGCTCTTCGATGACAATGATGCGGGAATGGCCCCGCAGACTCTCCTTCAGCCATTCTTCGTCAATGGGAAGGGCGCCGATCCGGATGAGCGAGACCCCCGGGGGAAGGACTTCGTCCACGTAGGCATATGCGATCCCGCTTGCCACTACCGCTACCCCGCCCCGCCGTTCAATCCGGTTGTAGCCCTTCTCCACGAGACCTTTTCGTATCGCATCCTGCCGTGCGTTCAAACGGGCGTGGAGGACCCGGGTGTGCGCCGGTATGACAACATACTGGCGGGGGTCCCGCTGGAAACTGCCTTCCCGGTGTTCCTGCGAAGGTTCTCCAGGGAGGACATCCCCCTTGGAGTGGCAGATCCGGGTGGTGGGCCGGAACATGACTGGGGTACCCCACTCCTCTGAGAGAGAGAATGCGTCCCGCGCCATGTCATGGGCTTCCTGGACACTGGACGGGTCGAGACAGGGAATCCGGGCAAATGCTGCGTAAATCCTTGAGTCCTGTTCGTTCTGCGAGCTGTGCGCGAACGGGTCGTCAGCCGAGAGGATGACAAGCCCTCCCCTGGCACCAGTGTAGGCAGCCGTCATCAGCGGATCGGCCGCGACGTTCAGTCCCACGTGCTTCATCGTGCAAAGGGCACGTACGCCGCACCACGATGCCCCGATGGCATTCTCCAGTGCCACCTTCTCGTTCACCGACCACTCGATGTGCATGCTGCCGCACTCAGTCCGGCGGAGCGTGTCGATCACTTCAGATGAAGGTGTGCCCGGGTAACCGCAGACAAAATCTGCGGGCACCTCGCGGCATGCGTGAGCGATTGCCTCGTTCCCAAGGAGATATCTCCGTTCCATATGTCCCTTACCCCGGATACAGGTACGTGATCCGCTTGCCGGAGAAGTAAGGGTTCCCGTCTGTTACCAGGGTGCCGGCAGCAACCCGGAGCCCCACTCCCGGGAGTGTTGCACAATGCTTAAACCCTAGTGCGGGGTAGTGTATACGGCAATTAGGAAAGGGCCCGTAGCATAGCCAGGTGGTGCGCCCGGCTGATAACCGGGAGGTCATGTGTTCGAATCACATCGGGCCCATCTCTCTTTCATCGAAATGAAAAACCTGCAGACCGCAGGTCCAGGGGTGAGGCATGGAACGAAAAAAGCTGGCAATCCTTGGGATATGTGGCGCTCTGGCGTGTTGCCTCCTGCTTTTTGATATATACGCGTTCGGGATAGCAATCGTACTTGTCGGCGTCCTTGCAATGTCCTTCTTCATCATGGAAGACTCAAACAACCTCCCCGATGTAGCTGCTGTGCTCCGGGAGGACGCAGGGGCCGTGGTCTTCACCAACAGGGGAAACGCAACTGCCTACGAAGTGAAGGCCGTTCTCGTCCCGCTCGACCGGGAGATCACAATACCTACATTGCAAGTCGATGAAACACAGGAATACCCCCTCGAAAAGATGGCAGGGGAGGTAAAAGTCCTCGTTTCATTCTCCAACGGGAAAAAAGAACCGTTCTCACGGAAATATTTACTCTCCTCGCTCAGGCCGGGGGAGGAGGATCTCCTCAAACCGGCTTTCCCCCTTTTCCACTGGAAATAAGAAAATTCGCGTTCAGGGTGCCGGGGAGGGGGAAGCTGGCTCTCCCCCGGGCGGTGCCTGTTTCCCGGATATGAACGCAATCGTGGCCTCAAGGTGGGCAAGGAGCTCTTCCTGGCCTTTCAGGTAATCCCGCAGTGCCCGGAAGAGCATGAAGATGAGCTCGTCACCGTAGCGTGAAAGGGCGTCCTCTGCAGAGAGTCTACCGCGGTAGGAATCGGTGATCATGCCATCGGAACTGTACATAATCTCCATAAAGACTCCCTTCTCACTGAGAAGGCAGAACTGGTCCACCACGGGGCGCGAGGGGTCATCGGGACGGGCGGTCGTGGTCTGCGCTTTCCCGAGGACCAGTACCCTGTCCGGGTAGTATTCCACGTCAAAGAGATCGTCCTTGAGGCCATGCTTTCCCCTGCGAAGAAGGTTGAGCCCTATCTCACGGACCACACCCCTCGCCGCCTCTCCCATTCGCCGGATGAGCCGTACCTTGTTCACCCGGACTTCATCTGAGGCTTCCGTTATTGCCTGGCCGGTCCTCTCTATCCGGGCGACAAGCGTGGTAAAACCATCCTCGATACGCTGCAGTTCGTCGTCCATCCTCGTCGGTTCCCGCATCTCCCGGTCTTCCTGCACGGCCCGGGCACCTGGTGGCCCGCCTGCGCCGGGACTGCAATCTCCCGGGGGGGCTATTCCCATAAAAACCATCCGGAACAGTGCGCAGGCCTTCCCTGCAAGCCCCGCGGCAGAGAGTTCCCGTTCCAGGGGGCTGGCAGACTGCATCCCCATCCCAGGTCCTGGGTGGTGCAAGGGGGCACTATGAGGCAGGCAATGTAGAGGGGAAAAGGCTATGGGCAAGGGAACAGGCTATGGACAGGAACCACCTCCCTCTCCAAAGAGATCGGGCATCGGCCTTCGTTATCCCATCCTGCCCAACACCACACTGCCTCTCCCTCCACGGGAAGCGGTCCCTGCAACGCACAGGGAGGCCGGGTCCGCGCATCGGTCAGGGCTTCCTTCAGGGCTTTTTTTGTACCGGGGTTCGGATGGAGTGAGCCAGGGAGCGCGGAGAAGGCGGTCGCGGCACTCAGGAGACGGAAAGGAGGGTCCCGGTGAAGTAATGGACCCGGTCAGCGCAGAGCCGCGCGGTCCCTCTCGTCCCGGGAGGGGGGGTCCCGCTCAGCACCACGCCCTGGTACGAGGGGGTGCGGGCCATCACCGACCCCTCCCGGACCTGCTCGGTGACGAGTACCGGCACCGTCATGCCGATCCATCTGGCATTGAGGGTACGGACCGTCTCCGTTGCGGCTCTGCCAACCCGCCGGGAGCGTTCCTTCTTGAACCGGTCCGGCATGTCGTAAAGGGCTGCCGCCGCGGTTCCCGGGCGCCGGGAATAGCGGGTGACATTCACCCGGGAGAACCGCACGTCCCTGACGAGGGCGAGGGTCGCCTCCACGTCAGCCTCCGTCTCACCGGGAAAGCCGCATATGAGGTCTGTTGCGACAGAGATATCCGGAACTGCCTCCCGCAGGGACGAGACAATCCGAACGGCATCTGCTGCCTGGTACCCCCGCTGCATGGCAGCGAGGACGTTATCGGACCCTGACTGGACCGGCAGGTGAACGAACCGGAAGATCCGTTCGTGCTGAAGCAGGGCCGCCAGCTCCGGGAGTACGGGGAGGACCGACGCAGGGTGCATCATCCCCAGCCGGACCCGGTGAGGACCCGGGACTGCAAGCACATCCCGAAGGAGAGATGGGAGGCTGCTCCCGGTATCGGTCCCCCACGCGGCGCAGTCCTGGGCAGTCAGCCGGATCTCGGGGATACCTGCTGCTGCCGCCCGCCTGACTGCTGCAACCACGTCCTCCCGGGGAACACTCCGGACAGGGCCCCTGGCAAGCCGGGTGATGCAGTAGGTGCACGAACCTCGGCAGCCATCTGCGATGCGGATAACCGCAGATGGAGAGAGCCGGGAGGGGGGCAGACCTGCGTACGTCTCCCGGACAAGTGCGGTCGGGATGATGACCGGACCCCCGGCCCCGCGGAGAAGCCCGGGGCGGGCGGCTGGCAGGCATCCGGTGACATGGACATCCTTCCCGGAATACTGGCTGATGACCCGGAGCATCCGGCGCTCGGTGGCCGCAATCACGGCACAGGGATTGATAACCACCGAGTCGGCAGAGGCTGGGTCCTGCACGATGACTCCCCCCCGGTCGGACAGGACTGCCGCAAGGGCAGCGCTGTCGGCTTCATTCGCAGTACAGCCATAGGTGAGGATAGCCACTCTCCGCCCGCAGAAATGGTCCAGGACCGCTTCTCCCTCCTTGTCCCCCACCTTGCCTCCCCCCA
>LAHU01010511.1_pt1 | contig 24987 bp, 19 predicted proteins | sample 329631 | NCBI WGS metagenome assembly LAHU01 (sample SAMN03275698, study PRJNA271635) | activated sludge metagenome | isolation source: sample C-0 Zero hour mixed sludge faded in reactor as a methanogenic...
TGCGTATTCCGGTGAAGTTGTCCAGCTGTTCCGCTCGAAGTTGTCCACTCATTCCGGGGATGTTGTCCACCCCATCGGAGCGAAGCGACGCTGGTTGTTAGCATCGTGACCTAAGTGGACAACATCAGTCAAGAAAGACGAGCAGTGGAACTAGAAACAACATCATTTCCTTTCCTTGAAAAAGTGGAAAACGCGGAGACTTGGTCAAACTTTGACTAAGTCCCCGGCTGAAACCAAGAACCCTGTCGTTATGGGCGACGAATGGGAAAATGGCAATGAAGGGCTCCCCGGTGAAGATCGAACAACAAAAATCTGCGCCAGGAGCCTCCAGGATCGATAATCTTAACCGGGGGCTTATCCAAGATACCCCCGGTTTCCGGCTTTCACTACTCTGGCTGGATCGATTCATCTGCAGCCTTTTCTGATTCGATGTCGCCATTGGTGTTTGCTCCTGATTCTTCCTGATGCTTTTCGATCCAAAGCCGTTCATGCCGCTGGATCCTGGAGCGCAGGAACTCCCAGTAATCAGGGTCAAGTTTTTGTTGGGCAATTTCTTCGAGAATGGGGGCGAAGTAGCGCAAGGTTGAGATTGGACCCTGGACAGCCGGGTTATTGCGCCAGGCGACGTATTTACGCGCACACCCCAAGAGGATTGCCTGCCGGATCCGGTCAACAGGAACGGCAGCGTTGAACCATTGCCGCGCCAAGACCTCATCGGCCGTAGAGAAAGACGAACGAACGCAGGCGCGTTCTCGCAGCATAGTGTTTATTTCGGAGATGAACCGATCGGCGCCATCGCCGGTTTGAGTTTGGGCTGTTTCTCCTTCATACGGCCAGTATGATGGAGTGATTTGAATAGAGCCTCGCGTACGAGGGCTGTTGCTGAAACTATTCAAGGAGATCCCGGCCTTTTCCATCTCGCCCAGATACTTCCGGACCGCGCCATGAGATTTCTTTAGATTCCGGGCCAGCTCGACTTGGGTTGTGTGCAGCGTTCCGGTTTTGCGCTCCGCATTTAAGCAGATATGCATGAAGACCTTGAAGGCTCCATCGGTGAGAGTTTCAATGGCCTGTTGTACCTCCATGCCGGCGGCAAACCAGTTTCGTGCATTTTTCAATCTCAGAGGAGAAGAACTCATACATCCTCCTTTCCCGACTGCGATTCCGGTTTCAAGCCTCGCTTGACGGGTCGTATGGTTTCCCCCTTGAGCTCAATGCGGTAGCTATTGGAAAGTATCCGCTCTGTGATTGCGTCGGCCAACGTAGGGCTGCCGACCAGATCATGCCATTTATCAATGACAAACTGGCTGCCCACAATCGTCGAGCGAGAGCCGCAGCGATCGTCGAGAACTTCAAGCAGGTACTGTTTCTGCATATCCGTCAATGGAGACAGTCCAAAGTCATCGATCGCAATCACGTCGGTTTTGGCGATTCCGGCGAGCATTCGGTCGAAGCTTCCGTCGGCATAAGCGATGGCCAGGCGGCGAAAGAACTTGGACGCCGAGACATATCGGGCGGAGAAACCCTCTCGGCAGGCTTTGTCCAGGAGCGCGCAGCAAATATAGGTTTTCCCGATTCCAGCGGGCCCGCTGATTGCGATGTTATGGCGCTGACGGATCCAATCGCAGCTCGACAGGCTGCGGATCAAGGAACGATCCAGCTGCCGCGCATGCCGGTAGTTGATGTCCTCAACTGAAGCGGGCATTTTCAATGTGGCCTTGCGCAGCCTGGCCTTGATAGCATGATTTTCCCGCCAAAACCACTGAGCTTCCACCAGCATGGCAAAGCGGTCTTCGAAACCAAGGGCCGTGGAATCCGGATTGGCCAGTTGCTGCTCAAAGCTCTGCGCCATGCCATGTAGCTTGAGGGAGTAAAGTTTATCGAAGGTCTGTTCCCGAAGCATCAGGCCACCTCCTCTTCTTTGTGGTAGTAGGCCGAACCTCGCACATTCGAATGAACTTCCGCATGCGCAGCTGGAATCTCCACGGGTTCGAGCGGTTCACGATCGAGGGAGTTTTCAAGGATGGACTTGATGCTCCTGTAGGAGGCGGCATTCATCACAATCGCCCGGCGACAGGCGGCTTCCAGGCGCTCCTTTGAGAAGCGTTTCCCGAGGCGCAGGACGCCAAGGCAGGCGCGGTATCCCAGTTCGGGATGCTTGCGTTGGTCCATGATTCGCTGGAGTGCATCCGCTGTTGACGGCCCGACTTCCCGGCCTCTGTCCACCATGTAGGACGAGGTCCACTTAAGATCCTGATGTTTCGCCGGCCGACGCTCCTCCAGAGTTGTGTGTTTGCCCGGAACATAACTCCGAACGTGAGTCGCTATCCGTTTCCCATTTAAAAGAATCTCCACGGTCTTTTCCGATAAACGGGCTTCGACCTCCTTGCCCTGATGCTGATGCGGAACGCTGTAATAGTGATGGTCTACTTCTACGTGATAGTCCGGATGCACCTTCGCCTTCTTGCGTTCGGCAAACTCAAATGGAGTGGCCGGTAGCGGTTTCAGCGCCGGCCGATCCACTTCTTCAAATAGTCTGGCTCTCGTCGTGTCCAGCTTCTTAAACTTCCGCTGGTTCAGCCGGATCAGAAGCTCGCCAATCGCCCCATTGAGTTCGGCCAGACTGAAAAAAGTGTGGTGGCGCAGGGCTGCGATGATCCAGCGTTCTACAATGAGAACTCCATTTTCCACCTTAGCCTTGTCCCGGGGTTTTCGAACACGGGCGGGAATAATCACCGTGCCATAATGCTCTGCCCAGTCCCGATAGGTCGGGTTCAGATCCGGATCGTAATAACAGGGATCCTTAATCCCGGTTTTCCAATTATCCGGAGTTGTAACAGCCGGGACCCCCTGGAAAAACTCCACGGTCCGGATGTGAGAACCAATCCACGAGGGCAGGTCCCGTTTCCAGACGGCTTCGCAAAACGTATAGTTGCTCGCGCCAAGGACAGCGACAAAAATCGAGGCCTCCTTAATGAGACCGGTATCCCTGTTCACAACCGGCACTGTGGGACCGGCGTGATCCACGAACATCCGCTCCCCGGCGCGGTGTTCCTGACGCAGGTAGATGTCGAGCTTTCGCGCCCAGCGGCCGTAAAGCTCGCAAAACCAACTGTATTGATAGCCTTCGGGGTAGGTTCGCTTGTATTCCTGCCAGAGCAGTTCCAAAGTCAAATGCTTGTGGCGAAGCAATTCGGCACGTATGGTTTCGAAGTCCGGCATCGGAATTTCCCGATTTACCGGAACCGTCGGGAACAGCCTCATCTCCAAATCTGTATCGGTGATATCCGGCGGCAGAGGCCAAGCCAAACCCGCGGCTTCCGCTCGGCTCAGGTAATTGGCAACCGTGCTATGCGGGATATTGCAGCTTCGGGCAATCTGGCGATTATCCAGGCCCAATTCAAATTTCAATCTCAGAATCTCTTTGATTCGGCGCATGCTTTTCCTCCTTGCTGGCATTGAGTTCCTCCAATAATTTGAGGAGCTCACTTTACCAGTGGTTATCAGCGTCACTTCAGCGCCAATCAATTTCTATTCCGTTGTGTTGTCCACCGTTCCGTTTGTTGTCCAGCATTCCGGGATCACCGAAAAAGTGGACAACTTCACAGCGGAATCACTGGACAACTTCGACCGGAATAGGTGGACAACATGGAATGGATTGGGTGGACAACTTCAAACGGAATGGATGGACAACATCAAGCGGAATACGCAATGAATGTAGAGACAACCAATTATCAAATGACATCAATTGAATTTATGCCTTATTCCAAGGAGTTCTGGAGCGCGCTCAAAGACTCAAGTGCTTATTATAAAAATGAAGCTCTATCGAACACGCCTCGACTTGATCCAACAAAATATGTTTTGGAATATCGAGGTAGAAATACATCTATTAGCATAAATACTTTTGGCTCCGATTTGTTGGAAGGCCCTAGCTCAAAGGATTCTTCCCTGGTGAAGTGGATGATTGCAGTTCACAGAAGAGAGGACCATAAAATCAAAAATGTTCGTAAGCGGTAGATGTTCTGGGCAATCTGATAGCTGTAACCCTCGCCGAAATCTTTTCCTTTTTTAACGAAGAAATCAGTGGACAAATTCGCTCCCGCATAACCGACGGAGAATTCTGCTCGCGGAGGAATTTGGCGTATGGTGATACCGGTGATACTAATTATTGCGGTTTTTAGATTAATTGGAGTAACTATAGAAAATTGATGCAATTGGAGAAAACATCATTAACATATTAATATACAATATGATAGGGCTATATATCTGGCATTTAAGCATTTGCACTAATAAGCTACTATCGAATCCCCCCCTCTCCGCCATTGCCTGCCCTCGCGATCAACCAATGGCTATCCGATTCTTTTTAATGAAATTGCCGCAGAATGGGCAATAGTAGAGGTGGTAAAAGTCTTTCACTGCCCATTCCGTCTCATCATCTTCGCCGCAATGAAAAATGGAGCCCTCTTCAACACACTCAGTAAAGCGTTCACAGCAATATTTCTTTGTATGTTTTCTTTTCATGGTTCAGATATTGGCCGCAATTTATCGGGCTCGGTTCCGCTGCATTAGCAGGCGGAGAAAATTGTTTATTCGGGTCTGATAGCCGCTTCCGGAGGCTTTCAGCCAGGCAAGGACATCGGCATCGAGACGAATGGTTACAGTCTCTTTCTTGGGCCGATAGAACTTGCCGATGACATAGTCCGATGGTATTTCCCGAATTTCCGGGATATCGGAAAGATCGATTTCCCGGTCCGGTCGGACGGCGAGTTTCTCGAGTTTTTTGCGTTTTTGAGCCGTTAGCCTGGGCATATAACTTCCTTTCATGCCGGGTTGCACGGCGGGCTGAGATAATACGAATTACTTCGTCCAAAACCTCTTCCCGATACGTATGAACCACGACAATAACAATAATATTCTCGATCGATCCAATGGCATGCCAGCGCTCCTCCCCATCGCTGACCCGCTCGGCAAACGAAATGCATCGCGGATCATCGAAGATAAGCTGAGCGGTTTCGAAATCGATGCCAAGTTTTCCCTTGTTGCTCCGATTCTTAGCCTCATCCCATTCAAATCGAATCATGTGTATTTACATTATCGTAAATATATTGTTGGTTGTCAAGCAACCGTGCTGCAATGAGGCGAAAGCCTGTCCAAAATCCGTTTCCCGCGCCTGCATTCGGCTGTAAAAATTATCTGTAAATAGTTCCAAAGAGTTGCAGATTGCATGTTTTTCCGCGACCGCATAAGTATCTTATTTCTGGGGAGCTTCATGGCACACCGGTTCTGACGGGTGAAGACAAATCCATTAGGCTGGAATTCCCCTATCCGAATATCGGGGGAATGGGAGAGGCATAGCGTTCCTGGAATTTAAGGCAAAAGAGATGCCGCTCAAGGGCCGTGTCGCCTGCCAGCCTTGTATTCCGGGGGAATCCAGGCTGGCGCCCGGACAATTGCGGTTCCGGAAAGGAATGAGAAAGCACAAAAAAGCCCGCATTCCCGGCATGGGCGGGAATGCGGGCTGGAAGGATTCGAAAATTAGAAGTCGAACCGGATTCGCGCCTGGAAGGAGCGCTGGCCGGCTTTGGCGTTCAGGTCGCCGACGTAAGTCGAGGTGCCTGCAAGATCCAGGGACGGGTTGCTTGCATAATAGGTGACGGCTCCCGGAGTCGTCGCCGTAGCGCTTCCTCCCGGAGTAGGATGGTTGAATATGTTCGTTACATCCACTCGGAACTGCACGGTTTTGCCTTCGGTAATTCTGATCGCCTTGCCAAGAGCCATATCGGCGTTCCAGCTGCCAAGGCCGTAGATCCTGTTAAAACCGAAGTTGCCGCGGGTTCCGGGAAGCGGGTTCTGCAGTATGATATTGTCGTTCTCATCTGCGACCGCCCAGAGGGTGGATTGCCCATTGAGGCCATCCAGGGAGGTGACCAATCCGAAGCCGGTTTCATTGTTCGGATTTCTCTGGGGATCGTTGACGTACTTGAGAGAGTTATGGAGGAAATTCCCCCGGGCCTCCCCCTCCGGCCAGTAGTATCCCACCTTATCCCATGGGAAATCTCCAACCAGATTGGGTACGCCGGTGCCATACAGCATGGACGTCGTCGACGTCCAGTTGATCGGGGTCCCGCTGCTCATGGTCACGACCCAGCTCATCTGCCAGCCTTCGAGGAGGCGGGAAGCGAGGCCATGAGAGCTCGTCAGGAGCAATCCTTTGGGCCCGAACGGCAATTCGAATGTTCCATAAGACGTGAATACATGCCGGCGGTCGTTCGACGTGGCCGTGTAATCGGCATCGAAGTCCCGCGGGTCGGTCGGATTGCTTCCGCTGATGCCGAGATTCTTGCTGAGGGTGTAGGACGACGTCGTGCTGACTCCGGCCGTCGGCCGCAGGGTGACCTGCGCCTGCATGGAGTGGTAGTTTGTGTAGCCCCTGTTGCCATAAATATTTACCGCGCTGAATTGCGGATTGGCGACGATGAAGTTCTCGCCCAATCCGGCAGTCCTGAGCAGATACCCGTTATCGGTGGTGCCCAGAGGCGCGGTGGGATTGGGCCACGAGCTTATGGCGCTGGCCAGGCCCGAGTAGTTACCGTTGGCAAGCATTCTTCTGACCTGGACGCCGCCGACATTTCGTGTTGAGGTCCTCAAGTATTGCGCTCCGGTTTTGGTATCCCTGACCGGGGCGAAAATCTGATCGAGCAGGGCGGTTGCCGGATTTGCATCGTCGCCATACCGTGCGGCGTCGAACGCTTCGAGCAATCCATTCGTCAGGAAATTGGGAGTGTTGATGTTGAAGTTGCTGGCGTTGTTTCGGGTCAAGGTGCCGATGTACTTGACGTCTACCGTCAGGTTGTTGCGGATGTTTCGCGTCAGCGACATCGTCAGGTTGTGAATAAGGGGGGATTGGTAATCGCTGTCGTATACGCTGATGCTCTGGGTCCGGTCCGTCAGAGGGAACGGCCTCATCGGGTCGACGGTCTGCGGCACCGGGACTAGAGCGGGCACGTGGGCCAGGTCCACGTACTGGTTTTGTATCGAATAGGTGTCGATATAGGTGCTGCCCGGCGGATTCCCGATAATGGGGTCGACGGCGGCTGCCCGGCCCGTTTCCAGGTAGCTGAGCTGATATCCGCCGCGCAATACGGTTTTGCCCGCTCCCAACCAGGGAAGCTGCAAGGCGAAGCCGACCGCGGGACCGAAGTTGTTGAGGTCGCGCGGATAGGGCTTCAGATCGGGATTGGGCGATTCCGGCCCGACGAAGATCAGCTCCGTCAAATCGGCGCGGGGCTCCGTGCTGGGCTTCCAGAAAGCTTCATCCCAGCTTCGTCCGGAAATCCCATAGGCGGCCGCAGGGCCGCCCTTGAACCCGACTGTCATGCCGTTTTTATAGAACGGCACGCCGTAGTATTCCCAGCGCAGGCCGAGATTGAGCGTGAGAAGGCTCGACACTTTCCAGTCGTCCTTGAAGAAAAATGCGAACTCCTTCTGGTGGTAGTCCCGAATCTTCTCGGTTTCCGTGAGCGGGTCGTTCCACGAATCCAGGCTATCGGGGGAATTGATGAAATAGCTCTGTTGCACGGAAGCCAGCGATGCGGCATGGAAAGACAAAAGATTCTGCATCAGCAATTGGTTGCCCGATTGGGTCCCATTCAGACCGGGCATGTTTGTACTGTTGATCCCGGTTACTGCGATTCCAAACGGATCGCCGCCGGTAGCCAATGGAACCGCGGAATTTAGAACCGTGGAGCCGGAAACGGTGCTTTTCGATCTGTTGAGGCGAAGTTCTCCGCCCATCTTGAAAGAGTGCGCGCCCCTGGTCCAATTCAGCGTGTCGGCAAAGGTCCATCTTGGGCTCGAGTCGCGATTCGTCGTCGTGAGCAGGCCGTTCCACCGGCCCCCGACTATATTGCTGTTGCCGATATTGAAGGCCGATCCCCCCGTGCCGGGATTGACCACCAGCGGGAGTCCGTTCACTTCATTCAGGTACTCGCGGAGCTGCTCGCCGGTTTCCGGATTATCCAACGGTCCATACATGTTCGTTCCGGTTCGCGCCATCCCGAAACGGGCCTCGTTGAGCAGGTTGGTTCTCAGGGTGGAGGTAAAGTTCACCGTCAGGACCTGGGGCCGCCTATCCGCATATCCTCCAAAGCCGTTCGGCCAGACACGGAGGTTGTTGTCCGACCAGCCCTTTTCATAGCTCCAGGAGCCGTTGATTCTGTGGCGGTCGTTGAAATTGTGGTCGGTTTTGATGTTGAGCTGCTTTCGCTGATTATATTCGCCAACGTTGTATAAATTGTCGTTTCCGCGAAAGCTGCGGGTCCAGACATGGGAGGCGGTGTTCAGACCGTCTCCGAGCGTCTGGTAGTTGTTTGAAGGCGGCATAAGACCGACGAGATTGCTGATATAGCCGGTCGAATCTCCCACGAATCCCTCGGCGTCCACCGCCTTCCGATAGGTATCCCATCCGCCGCCCTCTACGCCCGTCGCGGTATTTACAATCGCATTCGAACAATCCGGCAGCAGATCGTCGATGTTTTGGATGGTCCCGAACACACTGGCATAACGGAGAATGCCGTTGTGCGGCTCCCAGGTGTCTTTATGCGAGCCGTCCGCGTTGAGCATGGAAGGCAGCAACGCGGGGGGGGCCAGCGGATTTCCCGCTACATCGACGGAGGCATAACGGGGAGCGTTGCCGGTGAGCACCGTCGCGCTGTCAGCGATTCCGTTGCTCCAGTTGTCGAAGTACCGGAAGATGCCTTTTCGCGCACACGGTGTCAGCACCCTTGCCGAAGTGACGTCCCGGCCGCGGACGATTTGGCCGTTCCACAACGCAAAGAAAAACGTCTTGTTCTTGACGATCGGCCCGCCCAGGCTCAACGTGTACTGGTTGATGTTTCTCCAGTTGTTCACTCTGGGAACGATTTTGTTGAGCGACCACTGGTTGGAATCCAATGCCGAATTCAGGATCTCCCAGACCGCGGCGCCGTGATAGGCGTTGGTGCCGGATTTTGTCAGGACCTGAATCTGCGAATTGCCGCGGCCCATCTCGGCGTCGACCGGCGCCGTGATCAGGCGGAATTCGCCGACCAGGTCGGGATTGATCTGTGTGGGCGCGTGGATGCCGGCGGGATACCGCACGTCGCTGACGTTGACGCCGTCGCGCTGAATGTTGAGATTGGTAATGGAGACGCCGGCGATGGTCGCTTCGTTGGCGTTGTTAATGTAATTGCCGGTGGGGATGTAGGCCGATGTCACCCGGACCAGATCGAGCGCATTGCTGTTGACCAGGGGCAACGCTTCTACGGATTTTTGAATGAGCACCTCGCCGGAGGAGGAGCCGGACTCCAGCAATACCCTGTCCGCCGCGACGCTGACTTCGATGGATTGGGAGATGCCGGCCACTTGCAGCTTGAAATTCAGACGAACCTGGGCCGCGTTCCCAAGCGCGACATCCGTGAAAGTCTGCGTCTGAAACCCGCTCATTTCCGATGAAACCTTGTATGTGCCCGGCAGCAGGCTGGGAAAATTATAGACTCCCGCGTTGTTGCTGAGCGCCGAGTTTGTGATTCCGGTCTTGACGTTCGTCGCCGTCACCTTTACGCCGGGCACGATTGCGCCCGTATCGTCGTTGATGGTTCCGCTCAAGCTGGCAAAACTGGATTGACTGAAAGCCTGCGGCGTTAAAACAAGGATTGCCAGTAATGCGGTGATAACTGCCAATCGTTTCATTGTTTTGTCCTCGTTCTTGAGTTGTCATAGGGAAAGGGCATCCCGACGCACCTGCGTTCGGACGGACGCACCTCACACAAAGCACGGGCGCCCTTTGCCCACCCCGGCCGGTTCTCAGCGGTAACGCAGATGTTTTTGCCTGTGAACCGATGAAATACCCGGCCGTTTCAGGAAGTGTGAACCCTCTGCATCGTACGCGAAAATGTGCCGCCCACGGCGTCTCTGCCGAGTGCGCCGCAATGGGCGGGCGCGCCACCCAGGTGTTGCAGGTATTGGGAAGCGCCGCTTCGAAATATATTGGCAATAAAGTTGGTCGACCGAGTATCGCCCGCCCTGTTTGCCAATGTCAAGCGAAATGTCGCAAAAATAGAACAGTTGTCTGGATAAAGGTGCCATTCAGGGTCCGCGATGGCCCTTTCCCAGGTTGCCATCCCCATTTGCATGACGTTCATAATGTCAGCAAAAAAAGGACCCGCCGTGAGAAGGCAAAAGCGACGCGAAAAAGACAGATGAACTCCCGAAATATCAGGGTCTCTTCCTGCCGGGGGCGGCAGCGTGCCGCAGGTCAGGGAATTGTCGAACGAGTCGGAATTTGAGGGGCGATGCCGCTGGATTTCCGTACTCCTTCCCGGCTTTCGGAAGCGCTTCCGGAAAATGCCGGGCCGGTTCGCGGATTTACCGCGGCTCTCCGGCCCCTGAGAAGGATGCGGGGCGTCTGGCGGGCGTGCCGGCGCAATTCGCCCTGGCGGGAAATTGGGAGAGGGCAATACCTATGGATCGACGTTGCCGGCGGTATCGACGCGCATCAGGTCGCGGCCCGCGATCACCTTGCCGCCGAATGTCTTTTTTGCCTCATCCAGAAAGAGTTCTTCGGGCGCATTCGCGGGCATCAGGTGCGTCAGGACCAGAGTCTTCACCTTGGCCTTCTCCGCCACCTCACCGGCTTCCTTGGCACTCGTGTGATAATCACGGACCGACCATGGCCTTGTTCCCGGCCCTCCGGAGGAATCATTCGAACCCACGTAGGCTTCGTGCACGAGGATGTCCGCGCCGGCCGCATGGCGGATCAGGTTGGGATCCGGGCGGGAATCGCCCGAAACAACGATGCTGTGCGATCCGGAATCAAAGCGGAATCCGAAAGCGGGCTTAACCGGGAAATGGTCTACGTCAAAAGCCGTGATCCGCATGCCGTCTTTTTCGTATACGACGCCTTGCTTCACTTCCTGAGCATTTATCCGGGCGCCCTGGGCGGAAAGCTTCTCGGTCAGATCCCGGCGGATATGGATGTCGGCTTCATAAAATTGGAGGATCGCGTCCGACACTTTCTGAATGCCGGCCGGGCCGTATAGCTCGAACGGGGCTCGTCTGCCGAACTGCCATGTGTTGTGGAAAAGATCGGGCAACCCGTCGATGTGGTCGGAGTGCAGGTGAGTTATGAAAACTCCTCCCATGCTCTGCCAGGGATTGCCCAAGGCGGCAAGGCGCATGCCGACGCCGCGCCCGGCATCCACGACAAAAATCTTTTTCCCGGCAATAATCGCGCACGATGGGCCGGCGCGCTCGGCGCTCGGATAGGGATAGCCTGTTCCCAGCAGGATCAGCTGCATATCGGAGGGCTGCGCCTCCAGGGGGGAAAGGGGAAGTGCCAGAAGAAGGAGGCCCGCAGCCAGATATACGAATCGATGCATCTCATCTCTCCAATCCGCCCAAAATCCCAACCGCGCAGTTCAGGATACCCATATCCGGGCAGACAGGGCCAGAGATCATTTGGCACCCGCAATGGGGGGGCCTGACTGCATCCGCACGGCAGGAAAGGCTCCCGATCCGCATCCGCTGCCGACGAAAAAGCCGAAAGGTCAACAAAGAACGATCCTGCCGGAAATTTTCTTCTTCAGGTACCTGGGGAGGGTTCGTTCAAACAAGGGGAACAGCCCTTTTTTCTGCCTGGGAAGGAAGATGATGTCATATCCTCCTTTTGCTTCCGAAAGAGCCGCAGAGAGAATGTCTTCGGATTCTATCGAGTTTACTTCCAGCGGCACTCCCATTTCCCCGGCCAATGACTCCAAAGCCAGGACTTCTTCCTTCCCGCGTTTGAGCACCTCCTCGCGGATATAAAGCAGAAACTCCCTCTTGAACGGACGGGTAGCCACAAGATCATGGCGCCCATAGTGGTATAGATTCGAGCCGAGAATCTGCGTCACATGCAACCGCTTTGAGGCCGATTTCGCGTATTGGAACGCCTCCCTTATCGCCTTCCCGCAATCCTCGCCCGCCAGAATCAGGAGCATCGGCCCTCCGGCGGACGCCATCTCCGTGGCACACATGTCTAATAAAGCCCTATCCATTGAAGGAACCAGATGAGCAGAACGGCGCCTACGCCCAGCACGATGGCAATGTATTCATCCAGCCTGTGGCGCACGGATTTCTTCATCGCTTCGGCCGCGACCTTTTTGAGGTCCTCGTCGAGGGCTTTCTTCCCGTCCATTTCCTCCATATAACAATCCCTTCCATTCGCAGTTTTATCCGCAGCTGCGGGGTACGGGCGGATGAATACACCTGGAATTTCGCGTCCCGAATCGGTTATTCGACGAACACTCCCGCTTTTGCCAGGATAAAAATCAGAATGACGCAGACGGCCACTCTCAGGATGCCCGCGCCATAGCCTATCAGGATACCCTTGGGGCCGGCCTTCTTCATGTCCGCCAGCCGGGTCTGCAAACCCAGGCCGACAAAGCACAAGGTAAAAAACCAGTTCATTACGTTCCCCATGGCCTCGCTCGCCGGCTGCGGCCAGAGGTGCAGGCAGTTGCCGATCCACACGACCATGAATCCAAGTATGAAAATGGGGAACTTGTCTTTGACAACCTGCCATATTTTGATTTTAGTCGATCGCAGCTCATCGGTAAGCGTCATGAAATAAACGAAGAGGACTCCGAGGGGAATCAGAACCACCCGCCCGATGTTGGCAAACCCCGCAACCTTTCCCGCCTCGAAACTGAAATTGAATCCCGTAGCGATCACCTGGTTGGAATTGGGGACACCGGCCGCCGCCAGGAGGCCAAAAGCGTTGTTCGTAAGCCCCAGGAGGTACCCGAAGAAAGGCAGCCCGAAGAGGCAGAAGAATCCGAAAGTGACCGAAACGGCTATCGCGTAGGCCACCTCTTCGCTCTTGGCCCGGACCATCGGGGCGATCGCCACGCACGCGGATACGCCGCACATCGAAAAAGCGGCCGAGAGGAGCGCGGTCAGCGAAGTTCCCAGTTTAAAGAGGCGTCCGAAGAACGTAAACAAAAGAGCGCCCCCAAATACCATGATCACCATGAGAATGATGCTGACCGGCCCGAGCTTCACCAGGTCCCGCAGCATATACTGGGACCCCAGCATGATAATGCCTACATTCATGAAGACTCCCGAGTAGCTCAAGCCCGCCTCCCAGCTTCGCGGGACTCCGAATACGTTCCGGATCAGAATGCCGGCAACCAGCCCGATCACCACGTAGTTAAAATGAAGAAGATCGATGAAGAGGCCTTTGGTATAGATCGGCGGCAGCACCGCGTCCACATACTTCAACAGGGCCTCCGCGGTGTATGGGAAAGGGATTCCGGGAACGCCGCAGAAGATTGCGATGACGATCATGGCCAGAATCCCGGGAAGGCTCTGGCGGAAAGTGGGCAAAGCGCTCCACATGCTTGCCTTTCGCGACACGGCACCTTCATTTCCCATCAATTTCCTCTCTGCGTCGTGGCCGGTATCCGGGCGGGCCTCTTGTTCCCTATGAATCGACCCCGATACCGACCGCGATCCCGATTTGAATAGTTCCCCTGGGATGCTTTTATTTCAGCCTCCAGACCTCCCGGTAGGCCAGCCGGTTCAACAGCGTCTTCCGGAGAAAGGTCTCGGTCGTGCCATTCACTCCGGCCATCACATCCAGATTATTCCGCGGGCATTCGGCCAGGTTGGGAGTCTTCGCTCCGGTCCGGTCTTCGATGTGCCAGGCGTTGATTTTTTCACCGTCGAAATCGTCCACGACAATTTTGAAATACCCGTTCGGCCCCTCATAAACCGTGTTCTTTTCGTCCAGGATAATCGGATTGGCATTGTCAAGAATCAACTCATTCAACATGTAGCAATGGCCGCACACCTCGGGCCTCACCACGAACCGCGGGTCATCCTTCCATGGCTGGTCACGGTCAACTTTCCTGATCCCGGCGGCGGCATAGAGAGAGACCCGTCCGCCGGCAAAATCGGAGGTCAGATCCAGCTCTATGTGAACATCGCCATGCTGCAGCAGTACCCTTTGCTGAGACGGGCTGTACTGAGGAAGAGTATCCAGGATTTCGCCGGTCACCGGCCCCAGCGTCTTCCGCGCCAGAATCCGTCCGTTCGCGTCCAGCAGGGCAAGGTCGGCGGTCTTGGCCGCCGGATCGACCCGTTCCGCTTTTAAACGATACTGCCCCAGGGCGGCCTCATCCCCCGTTTTCATCAGCAGGTTTTGCGGCTCCTCATAGCTGATTGTGAAGGAGTCCATTCCGGGAGTGCCCATCTCGGCGACTTCAATATAATCGGGACTGACCCAACGCGCGGTCAGGAACGTGGCGCCTTCGGCAAACAACTCCGGGAGCGCATAGTTGTCGACGACCGATGTGGAATCCGCCGCCTTCGGGAATCCGGCGTAGCCGCCGAATCCGGGCGCGACGATGATGTTCGCTCCCCAGGGGTTCCCGGAGTACTTCACCACCCGGAGTACTCCGACCGGCCGGCCGAAAAGAATGAACGAATCCACATATCTCAGTGCCTTGCTTCCGTCGCCGAGCGGCACGTCCTGCCAGAAAAGGAGGTTCCCGTCCCTCATCGGCTGTTCTTTCCACAGGTCGATTCGAAAATTCTTTTTAACGACCAGGTAGCTTTGCGTGCTCAGCAGGTAGGCCTTCTTCCCCAAAACGTAGAAGGCTTCCCCGGCGAGGGGGCGGACGTTGCGGCCGTTGCGGCTGGAGTAATAAAGGCCTCCCGGAGGAATAATGATCTGCTTTTTCCTGTAATCGACATAACTGGCCCTGATAACGATCGCCTCGGAAGAGACCTGCCTTTCGCCGCTCCTGTTTTCGACATACTTGCGGACCAGTCCCTTCATCTTGGGCACGAAAGCGCATCCGGGATCAGGGGCAAACCACTTGGCGGCAGGAACGGCCGGCGGGAACGACGTAAATTTCGATTTGACGATCGGCACTCCGAAAGTCGGATCGGCGAGTCTCTGAAGGAAGGTATCTTCCATGACGGAAACGACAAGCTCGCTCATGCCGATAAAGAAATCGATGTTCTCCCTGCCCTCCTCCCAGAGAATCAGGTTGTCGGTTCTGCGAAAGAACGAATCGCGCACATAGCAGGTCTTCACGACTTCCGGCTCGATCCGGTCCACCACCAGGTTGAAATATTTTCTGTCCCAAATTTCCGAGATCTTGACGGGCCCGGCGTAGCTTCTGTTGTCGCGGGTCAACTCGAACCCGTTTCTGTTTTCGAGAACGACTCTCTTGAGCATCCCCGTCATTAAATGCGGTTCCAGCCGGACCAGGTATCGCTCGTCCCTTGGCCACGGTTCCCCATCCTTTAGCCTGACCAGATCGTGATAGATCGCGAACGATATCGTCCCTTCCTTCCATCCGTATGGGACATCGTTGGCCCACGGGGCATAATCGGATCCCTTGAACCATGATGGGTCGACGATCAACTCAATATGCATATCCAGGTCGAAGAGCGTCAGGCTCATTGTTTCCTGGTCCTCGACCTTGTATTGCTGCTGTGTGGCAGGGACCAGGAGCTTGGATGCAAGCAACTTCCTTCCCGTCCAGTTGCGCACCTCCACCAGGATCCCGTTTTCTTTGCGGAACGCGTAGATTCTTTTGTTCCAGTACCAGCGGTAGGTTTCCTGCCGGAGCCCCACGACGTACGGGCGGTCCAGCGAAAAAACCGCTTCCGTTATCCCGGGGTATTCGATCTTTGAAAAAACCGCCTCGTCACGCGAAACCTCGCTGGCCCGGATCTTTGTCGACCCATAGAGCGCCGCGTCGGACATGAAAAAATCTTTGAGTTGAGGATTGATCCCGCTCTTCACTTCAAGATCATTCACTTGCACGGGCTTGGGGAAGGAAGTGGAAACCGGCAACTCGATTTGCCATCCGCCCGACGGGGGAATGAGGGGGAACTCACCATAAGGTTTGCCGTAATGGTCCGTGCTGTACTCGTACCATATCCGATACCCCGAAGGATCGATGAGAGCCTTGTCGCCCCGCTCCACCTTCACACCCGTCTTTACCACCGGGGCCGTTTTCAGGCCGATGAGGTATGCCTCCTCGCCGAGAACGAGGAAGGGATCGCGCATCAGGGGCCGGGCGTCCTCGCTGGTGCTGGACGCGTAGAAAAGCCCCCCGGCCGGCACGGAGATCTTCCCGTCCAGGATGGAACTTCCGCGGAGAACGATGCATTCGGCCAGATCCCTTTCTTGTCCGTACTGATTGTGCATCGTCCTGTTCAGCAGGCCGCCCAGTTGCGGGATATAGGTGGCGTTATCGGCCGGCGGCAGTCCCCGGGTGTTTTCTTCCGCCGGCGACAAAACCGGGATCAGCAGAAAGAAAAGCAACGATATGAGAAAAACCGGTGTCACCCTGTTTGTAGTCATAGTTCCCGTGTTTCGATTGCGTTGTGAAATCAACAGGTGCAGTCCTTCCCGCCTATGCCTTCCAGGAGAAGAAACGACTTAATCCTGCGAAGCAGAGTGCGGTTGAACCCGTCGATCTGAAGAAGCTCTTCGAGAGTCTGGAAATCGCCGTTATCCTTCCGGTATTTAACGATGCTCTTGGCGAGTTCCGGCGTAATCAGAGGAACGTTTTTGACCAGCTCCTCTGCGGTTGCCTTGTTGATATTGACGGTTTTGCCTGCCAGCGTTTGCGTCTTCGGCTGGGTTTTCGCCTTCGTATCCTCAGCCAGACTTATGGCAGCGGTCAGAGCGACCGCCAGAATTAGGCATCCTATCCATTTCGGGTGTATCGATTTCATAGGTCCACCTCATGTTGTTGTTCGAGCTATTGACAACTCAAGGGCTCGAAGAATCCAGGACTCAAAGATCAGATGGCGCCCTGTCCGGCCAGGACCAGAACCAGCCGCAATAAAAAATCCCCGGCTATCAGGCAGCCGGAGAACCATACGGCGTGGCGCATAGGTTTCCCATCGTGTCTCATTACCATGATCAACGGCAGAAGGATGCCGATTCCCATCACGCCGACCCACCAGATCCATCCGCTCCAACCCGTAAAGAATCCAAGCGCGGCCCCACGCGAAGTGGGAGGCGCCACCAGGATAACGGCGAAAAGCAGGGCCGTAACCAGGTAAACGGGAAGGATCACACGATAGGCGCGTCTTAGAAATCGAAGCGGTTGCTTCATGGCATCCGGGTTCGATTTTCGCAGGGCGGCTATCCCAAGAATCGCCCCTCCCTCAATTCCGAGCGATAGGGCGGAAATGAAAAAGAAAAACGGCAAACCCGGGCTTCTCCAGAGGGGAAGAGCGCACGCGGAAAGAAGGACTCCCGTATAGATCGAGACGCCGAGAGCAAAGGGAATCCCGATCGCGCCGATCCTTCTCTTCCAACTCGGGCTGCTCCATACGGGAAGCCCGCCGATCCACGGGATTCGCCGCCTTTCGGACGGCGTCAGCCAGAACATGGCGGCCAAAGCCGATACTATGAAGAAAATGACGAGCAGCCAAACGCCCACAGACATCGGGGAGTGGATATTCAACACAGTCAACGTCATCCAGAAGCGCGTTTTATATCCGAGGTCAAAAATGAGAATCAACAAGCCGGCCGCGATGGCGAAAGGCGCCAACAGGAAAGCCATGCGGGCACAAGCTTCCCACCCTTCCCCCTTTCCTTTCGAAGCGATTGCCCCGAGGCAGAAACTCCCGGCTCCCAGGCCGGCGAGGAAGAGGTACACGACGATGGGAATCCCCCAGGTCATCTCATTCATCGTGTTTCTCCACGGCTCCCGCCCTTTTCCACAGCCAGGCCAGCACAATTCCTCCCGGTAAAAGGCCGGCAAACCATTTCCAGAACTGGAGAGAAGTCGTAGTATTGAGTGGCACCGGCTCGGGAAGGGAGAAATATTCCGGTTTGCCCTCGATTTCATAAACCATATGAAGACGCGCGTCTCTCCCATAGGCATGAGCGGCGCCTGCTTCCGCGTCATTGCGGAAAAAGGTCAAAGCCCCTGTGGCGCATTTGGCCACGCAGGCCGGGGCGTTGCCTCGATCGATCCGCTGGATGCAGAAGCTGCATTTCCGCATGGTATGATGCGCCGGACTGAATTTGGGCACATGAAAGGGGCAAGCCTGGATGCAATAGCCGCATCCGATACAGCGGCTTTGAACATGCTCTACAACCCCATCCTCTCTCCGATGAAGAGCCCCGGCGGGGCAGGCCGAAGCGCATGCGGGATCATTGCAGTGGAAACATGCGGTCGAGATGGAACGAAAATCGCTGGACGGGAATTCGCCCGAGACGCGAGACTTCACCCAGCGGAGCCGCAGCCCCGGGGGCGCATCATTTTCCAGCTGGCACGCCACCTCGCACGAGTGGCAACCGATGCACTTCTTCGTATCGAAAACAATCAACGGTTCCATGCAATCACACTCTGGTCAGCCTGCATCCAAAGCCATTGTATTGAGCACCCACCAGATCCCAATAGGGGGGGACAATCGTGTTGATCGTCTGCCCCGCATTCCCCTGAAAAGGAGCGCCGGGCTCGGGATGAGACGGCGTCCAGACGACTCCCGGCATAATCAGTTCGCTTAGTTTGGCTCTGGCCTTGATTTTTCCCGCTTCGGTCTCCAGGTAAACCATATCTCCATCCTTAATATCCAGGCCCGCGGCGGTGTCTGGATGAACCTGCACATAATTGCCCTCGGAAAACTGCGCCATGTAAGCCGACCAGTTTGTCAGGGTATGCTGCCAGTGGTGAACGACTTTCCCCTGAATAAAAATCAAAGGAAAGTCGCCGGCATTTTCCGCGCCGCTCAGCGGCCCGCCCTCCGGTTCCGACCATGCAATGGCGCCCAGAGCGTTGGAGCGAAGCTCCACCTTCCCATCGGAGGTTTGAAACCGGCTGTCGGGAAAGAGCGTGCCTTTTGTGCCCGGATGATCGGTAGACGGGCAGGGCCAGGATATGCCCGTCGGATCCTGCTTCAGACGATCAAGGGTCAATCCCGTCCAGGTCGGGGCATATTTCCGGAACAATTCATAAATATCTTCGGCCTGCTCAACCGGAGGGAATGTGTCTCCGCAGATCTTTTTGCCCAGGTCGCTGTAAAACCGCCAGTCCTCCACCGTCTCTCCAAGCCCCGGAATCGCCTTCTCTCTCCACACCACCTGGCGCTGGTTTCCATATTGCGATCCGCAGCTCTCGAAAAACATGGTCGCGGGTATTATCAAATGAGCGAGCTGCGCCTCCTCGTCCATAAAGAATCCCCGGTAGACAGCGAAATCGACTTTGCCGATGGCTGCTTTTACCCTGTTGGCATCCGAATAGCGTCTGTAGCTGGAATTCAAGAGGAGGACTTTGACCCTGTTGCGCTCCATGTTATACAGGGTCTTTCTGAAGCTCAAGGCGGATCCCAGATCCGGCGCGCGAAAATGCTCCTCAAAAGTCTCGCTTCCGCCGGGCTTCCCGCCTTGCACATTCATCATCCCTTTGCCGGATCCAGAAAAATTTCCGGTAATCGCCTGGAGAGCGATAATCGCCCGCACGGATTGAATGGAATTTGTATATCGAGAGAGAGATGCGCCCAGCCATATGATCGTTCCCCGGCTGTCCCCGCAACGCACTGCAAAATCTTTTATACGCTCTTCCGATATCCTGCAGATCCCGGCTACCTTGCCGGGCGTATAGGGCTCACATGCTTCGGCAAGCTCCTTAAAACCATTCACATGGTTTTGTACATATTCCGAATCATAGCGCTTTTCATGAATCAGCAGCCGGATCAATCCGAGAGCCAGAGCCCCATCCGTTCCCGGCCTCGGCATCAGTTGTTCATCACAGTGGTTGCTCGTCGGCGTCCTTCGCGGATCGATGTACAGAACCCTCGCCCCGGCCGCGCGCGCTTTGTCAATCCACCTTATATAGAGCGGATAAGTCTCGGCAACATTCACGCCCCATAAAATCAGCAGCTGGGAATTCAGAGTCTCGTCCAACGTAGTGGAGTTGGTCGCCGTCCCCAGGCACAAATCAAGGGCCGCCCCCGAGTTTCCTACGCAGGTATCTCCCGGATGGTAAATGTCGGGAAAGCCGGAAAGCTTCATGGCCATGGTGGCGGCCAGTTCGCTTTCGCGAGACTCCCACATGGGGGCGAAAAACACTACCTGATGCGCATAATCTTCCGGCGAATCTCTTTTGACTTTGAGGATTTTCTCGGCAACGAGATCTACGGCTTCCGTATAGGGTATTCGTTTCCATCCGCTCCCTTCCCGCTTGAGCGGATAGAGAAGCCGATGCGGGCTATAGGTCAGTTCAACCACCGCCTGCGCTTTGGGACACAATCCCCCGTTTGTCCAGTAGTTGTCGGGATCGCCGTAAACATTCACCACGCGGCCATTTTTTACCTGGACCCGCGTCGTGCAGCGCACCTGGCAGAACTGGCAGCAGCTTCTCACCTCGGCATCATACTGCCTGTCCCGCCCGGCATCCGCGGGGGCGCCGATCGCGGACGGCGCGCCCAGGGCCCCGGCGGCAGCAGCCCCTATTTTGAGCAGATCGCGCCTGCTGATTCCACCGACGCCTGGCTGTCGCTTATCTTCCATCGTCATTCGTGATTCGTAATGCTCCTACTGAGTTGTGACCCTCATCCTCGATTTGGGGACAGGAGTCACGGCTTTTTCGATTGGCTTGCCGGCTTGCGGGACCCAGTCGTAGGGAACACGGTAAGCGCGATACACGCCGTTTTGAGTTTCCTCGGGATCGGGAAAAAAGGGAGAAACGTATTCCCAAACAATCTCGTGTTCGGGAGTCACTTCGAATATGCGCCCGTTCGCCCCCTCGCCGATCAGGGTGGCCTCGCCCGTCACCCTGGCCGAAAATATCGTGAAACCGTTCCAGCCTTTATCCGGCTGATACATCGTCGTACCGGCCGGATATACCGTGTGGCCGGCGCAGGCCAGCACCGCAAGTAATGCCGCAAAGCATGCCCCGAGTGCCCCTCTCCGGGTTTTCATTTCCTTTTTCACCCGATTTCAAAATCACGCCGTGAAACTCATCCTTCCCTTGCGTCGGCTTATGCCTTTTTTGCGTAAGGCGAGCCGGGTTCGAATATTTCGTACATGATCCGCCCTTCAAAATTGGGCGGCGGCTCGATCCCGTAAAGATGCATGACGGTCGGCATCACGTTCATCATGTGCCCGCCATCGGAAACGTCATTGTTCTTTTTGATCCCGGGCCCGACGGCGATGAAGGAAGTCAGCGCGTTGCCGTGATAACCCGTGAAATGCCTGCGAGGATTATCCCAGACCTGGCCGTCGCGCCCGAATCCGCCGAAGTCGATCTGGTACAAGCCGTCATTCCTTTTCCCGGGCACCTTGATCCCCGAAGCATCCCGGTAGCCGCAGAATTGCACGTCGCCGGCGTACCGGTAATACCCGCCTTTGTAGATATTTTCCACGCGGTCGGCGATGTGGGTATACGGCTGTCCTTCGGGATCCTTCAATCCCCTCAACAGGGCAATGATCCGGTCGCGCAATTGTTCGTATTCGGAAAACTCCACGATGCCGTTGGGCTCGCGGCCTTTGAGGTTGACGTATATCCCCGGATTCCAGAGCGTGTATGCCTTTGTCCGCGACCAGTCGATATCATCCGTGCCGTAGGTCCGTTTTTTCCCCTCCACTTCCGGCTTCACAAAAAGCAGCCCCTGTTCCATGAGCCAGGTATTCGGCTCGAAATTTTTCCTGACCGGTCCCCACCCGTGGTCGGAGATCAGCACGAAATAGGCGTCTTCGGGCAGCTGCGCCAGGATGCGGGCCAGCTCCTTGTCGATGAATTCGGTGAATTCGAGCATTACCTTCCCGGAGCCGTATTTGGCCTCGTACTCCTCGTCGTAATCGGGATTTTCATCGATCCGCGTCATGTTGTGGTTGAGGCGGTCGTAGGGCATGTTGGAAAACCAGAAGAAGTCCCAGGGCTTGTTCTTCATCAGCCACAGGACGATGTCGTCCTGTTCGCGCGTGGCGTCGTAGCAGTCCTCGATCAGGGTCTGTTCCTCCTGCACGTAGGCCGTAAACGAGGAGTAGTCGTATTCGAAAGGCAGGTTGGGGGTCCGATAATACCCCACGGCATCGTAGACTTCCCTTGCCAGCGACGCCGGATACGTCCAGCGGTCGGTGGGCGCGCAGACGCCGTCGAAAAAGGGATCGATCGGCTCATGGCGCTCCGGCGCCGTCGGGTCCTGCAACAGGCGATAACGGTACAGCTGGAGGTCGCCCTCGCCGGCATCGATGCGCTCGGGCTTCCATTTCACGATCGCCCTTCTTCCGTTTGGGAAATCGACCGGCACATATTTGGACCACTCTCCCTGTTTGAGCGTCAGGGTGACGCCTTGATACGCCACGGTCACCGTGTTGCCGGGATTTAGGGTGAGTTGCAGGGGGATTTCCATTTCCTTCATTTTGATGACGGTCGAGGCCTTCCCGTCGGCGAAGCTTATCCTCATCTTCATGGCGCTTGCGGCCCGGTGCCGGGCCTGCGTGAAGTACACGAAGCCTTTGTGTTCGGGCGAGTCTCCCAGCCCGGGCGCCCCTTTGCCCGACATCATGAACCCGTCTTTCAGGCGTTCCGGCGGCCAGGACATCGCCGTCCCGCACAGGCCCACTTTGACGCCGGCCTCCGCCAGCATGAAGGGTACGGTGGCCGCATGCAGGCGGAACACGCGGTTGATCCCGGACGTCTGATAGGCGGTCCGGTCATAGAGCGTCCAGGGATGCGAGCCGAAGAAATTGTTCTGGCCGGGACCCACACCGGTGTTATAAGCCGCCCATGAATCGACGGACATTCCGCGGAAGATGTTTTCAAATTCCCCGTAGCTTCCCTGCGCCATCAGCTTTTTAAAGGTGGGGAGCTTACCCTGTCCCGTCCACTCCAGGATCCGGGCCATCTGGCAGGAATCGAGGCCCATAAGCAGAATTTTCGGCTTGCGTGCGGCCTTTGCCCGGTTCGAATCAGGCTGCTGCGCTTCAGCGGATGGGGCCTTCATCCCGGCAACGGAAGCTCCCACAAATCCGCCGGCCAGCGTCCGCAAAGTATTGCGTCGGGATATTCTCTTCTTGGAATTCCTCTCCATTCCGGCTCCTCTCAGGACAATGCCCCCCCGCTAGCATTTGGAGGGTTCCAGGCTCGGCTCTTCTTCTTCTTCCGAAGGCTGCGGCGCAGGCGTGATGTAAAGGGCGCCTTTGTCCAGTTTGGGATTCAGTGGGCGCAAAATTTCCTTCGTCATTCCTCTGACCTTCAGAAGGTCCTCCGTCGTCTTGAAGGGACCCGATTTGTCGCGATATTCCGCAATGGCCCTGGCCAGAACGGGGGTGAGGCCCGGGAATCTGCCCAGTTGTTCCACGGTTGCCTTGTTCAGGTCGATCTTCGCGGGTGCCGGCGCCTTCGACTGGCCGAAGGCGTTGCCGCCGGACGCGAAGGCAATGCAGAATAATGCCAGCCCAAGGGCGGCAACAACCTTTCTGTGACTCATTTTCACAACCTCCTTCTTCCAGGCAACAGTCAAAATCACCGACCCGGAGTAACTTCTTCTAATAGGCCATGGGCATGGAAGTATCCAGTTCGAACCAGTCCACGAAATAGGGCCACCATGTATTTCGGCTTTTCGTGCGCGCACCGGCGGCGGCGGTTTCATCCGGCCCCGCGAAAACGATAATGGTCTGCCCCTGGGCAAACACATTTTCCTTCACAAACATTTTGCCCCCGGGTTGTTTGCCGGCTTCCTGCTCCTCGCTGGTCAAAAGCCGTTTCACGAAATCGTCCACGCCGCCCGGGCCCTTTGCGCCGCCGAGCACCACGATGTACTTTTCGCTTTTCACTTTGTCGAATTGGTCCGTGACGATGGCCAGGGGAATGCTTTCATTGCTCAACGCGGTAAAAAATTCCTTTGCCAGGTCTATCGCCGCCTGGTTCCCGATGACGAAAATTTTGTCGAATGCGAAAGCGGAGCCCGAGAGGATCAGGAAGATCGCCAATCCGATCGAGGCGGCCGCCAGAACTCTTGTATTCCTCCTCATCTTCAATTCCTCCCTGAAATCGGAGATCCCCCCCGCGGAACGCGCGCGAGGGGGTTGAGAGACAGAAAACCGGGCAAATACCCCCGCTATTGCTTCGGTTTGAGTTTGCCCGGGGGCGCCGGCGGCTCCTCCTTCGGCTGCGGCGGCTGCGGGCCTTGCGGCTCGGACCACCTCCAAAGCTCCAGACACCCCAGCTTGAAAGGCCGCCGTTGGCTCAAATCCTTTCCCTTGAATGCCGGATAATCCACGCCATAGCGGTAAGCCCGGTGAATGCTCGAGGTCATATCCTCAAAGAAGCAGGATTCGCCTCTGGCCGTGATCGGGACGATAAACTCCCATACAACCTTGGGTCTGGCCCCGCCGGCGACTTCGAGAATGTGGCCGCCCATGGAAGACGTGATCAGTGTGTTGCCGTTTGGCAGCCGCTGCGTGGATCCCTGGTAGGCGCTGTAGAAGCTGTTCGCCGACCGTGCCGCATACTGCCACACGATGACTTTGTTCTTCGGATCCAGTTCCACGACGCGGGAACGGTTGCCTTCCGGCCGCTGCCAGCCGTTGTCGAAAATCAGCAGATTGCCGTTTTCCAGCCTGGTGACGCTGTGGGGGCCGAAAAGCTGCTGATCGCCGTCATCGACGAAGGATGGACACTTGCCCTTGCCGTAGGCGCAGGGGTTGCCCCAGCGGAATTCCAGCGCGCCGGTCTTGTGGCTGATCAGATAGGTCTCGCCGAAATTCCTTGAATTGCAGATGATCTGATCCGTCTCGGGAATGTATTCCACGACGTTGAAATGGGTCCAGTCGGCCCCGGCCAGAACTCCGGTTTTCGACGGCAGGGTGAAGTTGATGTCGAATTGATCCGGCCCCGTTCCGACGTGATCCCACACATGCCATTCCCACACGACCTTTCCGTCCCGATTTACCTCCTGGATATAATCCGGCCAGATCCC
>LAHU01007603.1_pt1 | contig 24895 bp, 29 predicted proteins | sample 329631 | NCBI WGS metagenome assembly LAHU01 (sample SAMN03275698, study PRJNA271635) | activated sludge metagenome | isolation source: sample C-0 Zero hour mixed sludge faded in reactor as a methanogenic...
CCTCGCGCGGTGGGTGATCCGGGCGGGGTGGCAGCAGCGGCCTGCTGCTGCCGGGAGATCTGGTCCAGTCTCTTGGCGATATCGTTCATCTGGGCCTTTATCTTCTCGATGGTCTCGATAACCCGCTTCCCGGATGCTTCCATCTCGGTGATCCGGTCACCAAGGTAGCTGATTGCCGCGGCCCTGTCTTTCTCGACGACAACCCCGGACCCGATGTTGAGCAGGACACGGCCAGGGTCTTGCACCGTGGCCCGGACGCTCGCCCCGCCTCCTATCTGGAGGAGGACTGTCCTCCCTTCGGCCCCATCGATCCCCTGGAGGGATTCGATGGCAGCAAGGGCTTCCAGCCGCCCTTCTTCCAGGATATCGAGCTGGCGCGAGAACATCTCTGCCTGCTGGCCGTAATCATTCAGGTAGGCCTGGAGCATCTCGAACTCGCGGGGGTCGACCGCACCCTCCATCGATATCACTCCGTGGAAGGCCCGACGCTCTCAATGGTGATGTACCGGCGTTCGAGGTGATGCTTGCTCCCTATCGTGGCGAGGACCCTCTCTTTCGCCTGCCGCTCGTTCGGTGCCTGCACGACCTTCGTGTATACTTTCCAGTCATTGCCGATCCGGAACCGGCCTCTTACTTCATACGCGGTATTTTCCATACAATCACTCCAGAAATCCGAAAATGTCTTCTATCCTGCCCAGTTCATATCCTGATGTCTCGATGCCGGCAAGGTATCCCCGGCTGTTTGCCAGGAGTCCGGCCCCTACGAGGCCGCTTCCCATGTTCACTGACCCTTTTCCCACCGGGAGATCGGTCAGGGACTGGAGGCTGGCGATCTCCTGCGGGGTACTTCGGGGATTGATCACTACACCACGGTTGGTCGCAACGGCAGCCATGCCGACCGTGCCGATACCCCCGAATGTGAGGTGGGTTGCGGGAACACCGAGGAACTCCTGCACTTCCCTGGCCTGTGCCGCCGGCATCCCGGGGTGGAACACCGCGAAGGAATCGTTTGCGAGGATTACATTCCCTGCGGCATTCATCGGCCCGGAGAGGAGGAAGACATCAGAGTGATCGGTGAGGACTTTCTTCTCCGCTCCCGAGATGGAACCGCTTACCACGAGCCCTTTTCGGTTTCCACAGAGGAGAGGCCCTATCAGGGAACTCTCCTGCAGGCTCGTGACGACCGGTTCGACATCAAATGCTTCCACGACACGGTCCCGAAACTCCACAGGTGCCTCAGGGGGCATCACGGCTATCTCTTCGAAGACCCGGCAGAAGACCCCGATGTGGGGGTCTCCCGTGATGGCTATCGTCCGGTCCATCCGGTTAGTCCTTGGCGAGTTCGGCCTGTACCTGGCCGTCCTCGAACTTCATGGCTCGTACACGGACCCTTGAAGGTGGTTTCTCTGCCCCGCGCAGCCAGACATGCTCATTGATACTGTGGTCGATCCTGACGTCTTCGCTCTTCATGTGGCGCGAGAGGAACCGGCGGATATCAGCCATCGCCGTTGGGCTCCGCTTCCATCGCGGGGCCCGACGTGCATCCCGGAGGGGGATGACATAGATCTGTTCCTGTAACTTGTCTGCCATTTGGACACCTTATTCCAGGGGACTATACCTTCAGGGTACTCCGCCGCCAGTTCCTGCGGCACGGATGGGACATGACGGCACGCTGCGTCCTGACCGTCACCCATGACGGCACCCTGCGGTTCTGTTCACATGCCTTTGCAAGCCTGATTTTATAACCTTTTGTCGATCTGCTCATAGGTAGCACCCCGTGGAGGGGAGGGGCCGTTGCCGGCGATCCATGGCATGGCACCCTGTTACAATAGATTGTTCGTGGGAAGGAGGGAAAAAATCTGAGAGATCGGACCCGGAGGCGCCGATAGCCATCCGGATCTCACCCTCGTAGTCTCCATTCGGAATGGTCCCGGTCTCACCGTAGCGAACCGCGAAATAACGGGAGGCAAGGCGGTTCACCTCTCTCCTGGTGTAACCGAGGAGCGGGCGGATGTAGGAACAGCCAGTCGTGTGCTGGAGGTGCTGTACCTCGCCCAGGGTCAGTTTCGGTACCCGGTCCTCGAACCGCGTCCCGTCTGCAAGGACCGGATACTCACCGGCAAGCGTGGTGAGCGCGATGCGGTGCACGTGGTTGATTGCGTCGTTGGGATACCCGGACTTCCGGATCATCGTGACGGCCTCACCAAGTGTACCCGAGGGGAATGTCCTGCGGCAATACGGTAACCCGATCACCTGCGCGGCCGTTTCCACTGCACCGAGGTCCCGCTCCGGCGAGAAGGCAAAGGTGTTCAATTCAACCTCGTAGTGTGCACAGAGGAGTATCGCCGACAGAGCACTGTCTTTCCCCCCGGAGAAGAGTACCCCGGCTTTCATCCCTTCCTTCGTATCGTGAATTCGCGTTTTGCAGGGCTGAGCTGGAGGAGGACTTCCTTCAGCTGCGCATCGGAGATCCGTTCGCGGAGTCTCCCGTCCCGGCCGAGCATAACGAGTTGCTGCTCAACGGCACGGGCAAAGTCCGGCCGCGTAAGGCGTATGGTATTGAGGCGTTCCCGGGCTTCCGGCTCAAGGATCTGCATCAGCGCCATCTGCATCTGGGCCTCAGCGCGACGCTGCCGCTCGACATCCTCCTGGGCGAGCTGCTGGTCCACAGCCTGCTGCTGCATCTGTGCCAGGCGCCTCCGCCTCATCTCCGCAAGCTCGTCATCCCCCATAGCATTACCCCGTTACTCTGTGCGCGGTTCGGCTGCAGCCGCGGTCCCGGGGATGGAATGGGCGATACCGTCAAGGAACGACGCTCCCTGCGGTGATATCCGCCGACCACCCTTCTCTTTCACGATCATGCCCGCAGCCTCGAGCTGCTGGAGGGCTTTGCGGACGATGGAGCCGCTTCCCCTGCGGAGGGCGTTCGGGCGGGAACCTCGGTTCTTTCTGCCGCCGTAGAAGCTGCGCATCCGCTGGACCCCCACAGGGCCATCGATATAGACCCGCCGGAGCACGGCTGCCGCGCGGACAAACCACCAGTCCTCCTGCTGGGGAGGCATCTCCTTGTGGACCCCGGTCTTTACAAAAGCGGCCCAGTCAGGAGGTGTGAGCTCGGAGCGTTTCTTCAGCTCCTCTGCTGCCTTCTGGATGAGCTTGTCTGGCGGGGCATCATATACTGTCGACATCCAAATCCTCACTGGAGCGATTGATATCCAGTCGTATGATATACGTGTCGTGCGCAGATATATATTTCGTGCAGGATATTTCAGCCTGTAGTCTCACTTCTTTGGCGTGCGCCCGCTCCTCTTCTCCAGCACGACCATCCGCCCCCTGACCGTGACAAGCCTGGCACCTGACAGGGCGGCGATGTCGCTGGGTTCCACAGTCGCACTGGGGAGCACCTTCACCTTGATGAGACCCCGTTTCTCAAGCTGGGCCCTGATCTCATCCTGCACTGCGGGAGTTATGCCAAGCTTCCCTATCCAGACTGTTGGCCTGCATTCCTGAATGCCTGCCCGGACCTCCTTCTTCCCTGACACGAACGTCCCACCGGTATCCTGGTATGTCTCCGGCAGGAGAGGCAGGTGATGACGACCCTCCCCCTCCGGACCCTGACCCTTGCCGTCACCCCTGGCATAAGGAACGCGGAGCAATGGTGGCAGAACTGGCGCCGGTACTCCCGGTCAATCCTTACTCTCTGTCGCATCGCGATCCGCCGGGCCCGGCATACGAGCCTGTGACTGACTTCAGGGTCAGAAGGGAGGAAACGGGCCGCCTGGGCAAAGAGAATAGCAATCCGTTCCCGGGCAATCTTCTTTACCCTGGGATCCCCGCTTCTCCCGCTCATCGGCTTCCCCTGCCGGATAATGCAGCACAGGGTACATCGTTCATGGCATATGAGTCCACGCGTACCGGTAATACCAAGTCAGAAGGGCACTCCGCAGGCGTTCCTATGTCCCTGCAGTCTCCCGGCTGACTCCCCGCCCGGTGGCGGGCGGAAGGTATCACGTCTGGATTACCTTCCGGCCTTCAAGCCGGAGCCGGCCCTCGCAGAAGAGTCGGACCGCCTCAGGGAGACAGATGTGCTCCTCGACGAGGATACGTTCCGTAAGGGTTTCCTCATCGTCCCCGTCAAGGACCGGGACGCAACGCTGGAGAATGATCGGACCGGCGTCCATCTCTTCGGTGACAAAATGGACCGTGCACCCTGCGACCTTGACACCGTGGGCGAGCGCCTGACGTTGCGCATGGAGGCCAGGGAAACTCGGGAGGAGCGCGGGGTGGATATTGATAATTCGTCCCGGGAACTGCCGGACGATCCCGGCTCCGAGGATACGCATGTAACCGGCAAGTACAAAGAGGTCTGCCCCGGTTTGTGCCATTACCGTGGCAAGCACCTGTTCATACTCTGCCCGTGAGGGAAATTCGCCATATGGCACGATTGATACCGGTACGGCCGCAAATTCCGCTCTTTTTATCGCGTAGGCCCCCGGGTTGTCGGTGATCAGCCTGGTGCACCTGACGGGAAGGGAGGTATCTGCCATCCGGTCAAGGAGTGCCTGGAAATTGGATCCCCTGCCCGATGCAAGTACCGCGAAGCTGCTACGGATAGTGGAGGGTTGGTTCATTCCTCGCTCACCTCTTTTGCCATTGGGCCCTGGTTGCCGGAGAGGAGGAGTTTCACCTTGACGACCCGCCTTCCATGCATCTGGGTGACGACGAGCGTTGCACCTACCTCAGGGATCCCGATACTCTCCCCGGGGTGGGGTATATGTCCAAGATGGTCAATGACGAGCCCGCCGATCGTCTCGTATGCCTCGTCTTCGGGAAGGGAGAGGGAGAGATCCTCGTTCACATCCCTGACCCACACCTGGGCATCGATGATGTAGGCGTTGGGAGAGACTTTCTGGATATCGGGCTCCTCCTGGTCGAACTCATCGAGGATATCACCCACGAGTTCCTCGAGGATGTTCTCTACGGTGACGATACCGACAAACGTACTGTACTCGTCAAGAACGATGGCAAGGTGCACCCGGTGCATGCGGAGTTCCTTGAGGAGGTCATCGATCTTCTTGCTCTCCGGGACGAAGAAGGGGTCATACATCACGTTCCGGATGGACTCGTCTCTCTTCCCCTCTATCAGGCTGGATAGGACATCTTTGACATTCAGGACCCCGGTGATGTTGTCCACCTGGTCGTGGTAGACCGGTATGCGGGAGAAGCCGGTCTCGTTGAAGATCTTGAGCGCGGAGTCGAGGGTGTGCGTGTCCTCCATGAGGACGACATCAACCCGTGGCGTCATGATCTCCCGGGCACTGGTGTCCCCGAACTCAAAGACACTGTAGAGAAGCTCCCTCTCCTCCTGCTCGATCGTTCCCCCCTCTTTCCCGACATCGATCCATTCCTTGATCTCGTCCTCGGTGACGACCGGCTCCGAAGGTGCTCCTTCGGCGGTCCTTCTTGCGCGATAATGTTCTATAAGCCAGAAAACCGGGTTCAAAAGGCGGGAGAGGAAGAGGATGACGGGTGCAACGGTAAGGGCAAACTTCTCCGTGGTCCGGCTCGCGTAGAGTTTCGGCCCTATCTCACCAAAGAGGAGCAGGAGGATGATTACGGCGCCGGTGGCGATACCGACGCCGATGCCACCCCATAGCTTGATTGCAGCCGCCGTTGCGATGGCAGTGGCGGAGATATTGAAGATATTGTTACCGACGAGAATGGTGATAAGGATCCGGTCGGGTGACTCCTTCAGTTCTGCGAGAGACTGTGCTCCTACTCTCTTTTCATTGAGAAGCGTACGGACCTTTGCCCGGGTGATGGCAATGAGGGCAACTTCTGAGCCGGAGAAGAATGCCGAGAAACCAAGGCAGATCAGGAAAAGCAGAATATCTGAAAAAACCTCAATCATTGGCGACACGCCGGAATCCGGCACCTGATAGCGTCTGTATTCATATGGTGAAGCCTGGGCACTACAAATTCTGTTTCACATAACTTATAATTAGTGCTTTCAAAGGACACGGATGCCTTCAAGGGAACGGAAGTGTTATGAAAAGAATTCACGGATGAACTTTCCATCGCGGGCAAGGACGTGGACTTTCTCATCAGCAGAGAGCGGGTGAAAGAAAGTCCGGTCCTCGATCTCAAGGGTGAGGGGGCCGTCATAGCAGTATTCCGAAAGGTGACGCAGCACCGCGGCGACATGCCTGCTCCCTGTGACAGGATGGTGGTTCCTGCCTGCACGAAAGAGGCTGCAGTGGACGTTCACGATCCGGTCCCCGCAGAGGTCAATGTACTTGCCGGCCTCGCCAGGGGCGGTCCCGAGGGCGTGGGAGATGTCAAGGGTGAATGACAGCCAGGGATACCGGTCGAGGACCTCCCGCACGGCCCCGGGAGTGCAGAGGAGTGAGTTGACCGCAGCCTCCATGTTCTCTATCGCCACCTTGACTCCCGTCTCTGCGGAGACGGCCCCAATCCTGGCGATATACCGGGAGAAACGCGCGAAGTCAGCATCAGAAGGAGGTCGCTTCGCGGTCCTCCTCCCCGGGTGTACCGTCACGACGGACGCCCCGATCCCTGCAGCGAACCTGATCGCACCTTCGGTCTCAGAGACCGAGATCTCGGCGACCTGCGGGTTGATGGAGCAGGGGTTGAGGTCGAGGACCGGTGCGTGGACCGTAACGGGTAAAAAGCCAGGATACTCCGCCATCAAGGTCCGGAGTTCCCCAACCGGAAGACCCCTTACCCAGAAGTCCGGGGTCTCAGGCCAGAACTCCATGGTATCGAGGCCTGCCCGGGCGACCATCGAAAAGATGGCGGGGAGGGGATACTCGTGGAAGAACATCGAAGAGACTGCAATGCGCGGCATCGTCCGGATTGATATGGCACCGCGATCCTATTCATTGTGATGAAAGAAGGCCAGAGGACACTGGAAGACCCTGGCTACCGTACGACCAGCCCCCGCCGGGGGCCGGAAGAGGAAGAACCGGCCATCCTCCGGGTCTCTGAACTCTCGGAGCGCATCGCAAGGCTCTTCGATACTCCCCTGCTCCAGGATATCCGGGTCAGGGGCGAAGTGACGAACTTCCGCCGTCACCTCAAGGGTCACTGCTACTTCTCCCTCTCAGACCAGGGGAGTGAGTCCCCGGCACTCGTCTCGTGCGTGATGTGGCGGAGTGACGCAGCACGTCTGGGCTTCGAACCCACTGACGGCATGGAGGTCGTGGTCCAGGGATCGGTTGGCCACTATGCCCCCCAGGGCAAGTACCAGATGTATGTGAGGGCGATACGTCCTGCCGGCGCGGGTGACCGCTTCCTCCTGGTGGAACGCTGGAAACGCGAACTTGAAGCAGAAGGACTCTTTGATGCAGGCCGGAAGGTCCCCCTTCCCCTGTTTCCCGGGCGGATCGGAGTGGTGACCTCGGCGACCGGTGCAGTCCTGCAGGACATCAGGAACGTCCTCTCCCGCCGCTTTCCTGTCGAGATCATCCTCTCGCAGACGGCAGTCCAGGGGGAGTCCGCCCACATGGAGATTGCAGAGGCAATCAGGCGGATTGACGGGTGTGCGGACGTCATCATCGTCTGCCGGGGCGGGGGGAGCTACGAGGACCTCTTCCCATTCAACCACCCCGATGTGGTCAGGGCGGTTGCGGCATGCCGGACGCCGGTGGTCAGTGCGGTAGGCCACGAGGTGGATACCACCCTCTGCGACTATGCGGCCGACCTCCGGGCACCTACCCCTTCCGCTGCGGCGGAGATGGTGGTCCCTGACAGGCGTGACCTCCTCGCAGAACTGCGCGATGCCCGGGGGTCAATGCAGCTTTCGCTTATCCGGCGCTGCTCGGATGCCCGGGAAGAGACCCTGGAACTGGGGGAGCGTCTTGATTCCCGTCGGATCACCCGTGTCCTGACAGAGAAGCGCCAGTGGACCGCTGATACCGCGGAGCGTATCTTTCGCCAGGTCTCGGCAAGGGTTACCCAGGAGCGGCTCGCCATCGCAAGCCTCCGCGCGAGCCTCGGTGGTGTGAACCCCGAACGGCTCCTTGGTCTCGGGTATTCTATCGTAACGCGGGACGGCACGATCATCCGCTCTGCCGGGACTCTTACTGCAGGAGACCGGCTTGTGATACGGTTCGCACGCGGCAGGGCTCACGTGCGGGTCGAGGGGTGTGATGATGACTGATACCAGAGGTGAGGGAGCATGACACAGTCATACGAGGAACTCGTCGCAGAACTGCGCGAGATCGTGAAGAAGATCGAGGACCGTGAGACCCCGCTCGAGGAGAGTATTGCGCTGTATGAACGCGGGTCTCTGATCATCAAGCAATGCGAAGACCTTCTGCAGAAGGCAGAACTCCGGATCAGTGAGGTGTCCCGGGACTGACCGCCACCAGCTCGACGGTCAGGTCCGCACCCTGCTGCAGCGCTGTCACAAGGTCACGCCGGAGAGTGGCGGCGACGGTATCAGCACCGATAGCGACCGTCCGCGCACAGGTGAAGGAGCTCCGCCTCCAGACGAGATCACCAGGGTGGTCCAGGGTGAGGGACGGGTTGCCTGACGCCCGGACCACCTGCGAGAGCGAACCGCAGCGAAGGTGGGTGACGAGGACCGCACCAGGGGACCGGAGGACCTCCCTGAAGGAGGTCGAGAGGTCGGTTGCTCCTTTATCGGCCTCTACGCCGATGATGCAGTCCCCTGTGGTAGAGAGGTGTGCTTCCCGGGTCACCTCGAAGGTCGTCGGGTGGCGCGCCCGGATGAGGGCGTGTCCTTTGCAGTGGATGATCTCCCGTGCCTCCATCCTTTATCCCTGATCACGGCCATTCCTGATGAAAGTATCCAGGGGAAGAGCGCCCGGATACCGGGAGGAGAGAGGATATGGCGGAGGTCAAGCCAGAATACCAGGGACCGTGCCCCGATTGCGGAGAGGTGGGAGGAGCCCTGCCCCTCTCCACCGGCCGGACACCAGTCTTCCAATGTAACCGCTGCGGAGCGGTCTTTCGTGTGCCCGCCAGCCAGGTCCACCCGGAACGGACCGCAGTCCGTACGGTGGTGAGCAGGGGGGACACTTCGTCGGTCTGCACGATCAACTGCCAGGCAGACGAGGAGATCCGGGTCGGAGACCACCGGATTGCCCTGTGCGGCGATGAAGCGATCGCGGTGGAAGTCACCTCAATCGAGTGCGGGGAGAGCCGGAAGTCACGTTCCCCGGTTTCTGCGGTCACGACCCTCTGGTCCCGTATGATAGAGGAGGTAGATGTCCATTTCTCGGTCCACGATGGCTGGAAGACAATTCCGTTCACCGTCAGGTGCTCAGGGGAGGAGACCTTTTCTGTCGGGGAAGTGAAGGCAGCAGGTGGAAAGAGGGTCAGGATACGGCAGATCAAGCTTCGTGACGGGCCACTTCTCAGAAAAGACGGATGGAGATCGGTGGCACACCGTATTACCAGGATTTACGGGAATTTTGAACGATAAGGGGGGGGAGACCCTCCCAAGGCGTCTGGATACGCGATAGAACCTATGATAGCGGAGCCTGCGAAAAAGGAATATGTGGTTCCTAATGGTTATTACTACCCGGTTGCGGGCGGAAAAAAGGGAAATTGTGTGTTGCTCACTCCCCCGGGGCTCACTTGCCCTCGGGATTGATACTTGCGATCCGGCCCTCGAATGTGGCGTGGCCGAGGTCAAACATCACGGTCCCGTTATCTTTCGAGATGATATAACCGATACGGCTGACCATCTGCGTCTGGTTGGCGGTCTCAGCCGATATATTCCGGTCAACAGGCATGCGCATCATCAGCTGGCTCCCTTCCGAGACCTGCGAGACATTACCTCCAATTCCGGCAAACTGCTCATCTGACATCATGTAGAGGCTGTCCATGATACTGCTCCCTGCGAGGTCAACAGTCTTGGTCTGTCCTGTCCTGGTCCCTGGCATCGCCTGGCTTATATCTGAGAGCTCTGTTCCGAAAAGCCCGTAGGGGACCGGTTGGTAGCCTGCAGGTGTAGGGATATAGGCTTCAACAGGGACGATGTAACGGGTGTAATTAGTCCCGGCCACGACCCGGAGGGGGGATGCGATGAGGACGATCCCCATCTGCTCCATGGTCTTGTTGAAGAGTGCCATGTTGGTCGTTATCACGGGTCTTCCTTCCGAGTCACGGATAGTATACTCGAGGAGGACCGTATCTCCCGGGACTACATCCTTCATCGAGGTGAGCCATCCGAAGCCGAGGGTGGAGACTACCATCAGCACGGCGATGAGGACACAGAATACCACAACACCCACTTTCTTCCACGGGAATGGCTGTTGCGGGGCCTTGGGCTGCTTTTTTCCCTGCTTCATCCTGTACAGGTCATCGCCGACGCTGATAAACTTAACAGGGGATACATCCGGGGTTCCAGCCGGAGAGGGAATGTCCGGGCCCCATTATACCTGTCATGATCAACACGACGCTACCAGCTCGCGCAGGGACGAGGTACATGAGGGACAGGGCGCGAATGACGATGAGCGATGGCTCTGACACGCATGGGGACGAGGTGCATGAGGAACAGGGTGTATTACATATTATTCCATTCAACTCTACTACCAGTTGTTCTGGATCGGCATCCCCGACAAATAAATATAAATATTAATTAGACTAACATTAGGTTAATCCTCCACCTGCCACCGGAGGATTCCCTCACATGGAGGACAAGACTATGGTATGGAGAAGGAGATATCCGTTCAACTGGATGACCAGGGACTTTGAGCAGATGATGGCTGACATGGAGAATTTCTTCCAGCCCTTTGCCGAAGGACGGTTCCTTCCGCCCGGCGGTGTGGGTGACAGGATGCTGCCTGCCATCCGCGGGGAGTTCCGGGTCGATGTGCGGGAGCACGAAGACGAGGTGATCGTCGTTGCAGACCTGCCCGGCGTCGAGAAGAAAGATGTCACGCTTCACCTCCTGAACCCGAGGACACTGGAGATCGGGAGTGAGCGCAAGTCAGGTACCGAGGAGAAGAAAGAGGGTTATTACGTCAGAGAAAGGCTTTTCGGCTCCATGAGCCGGATTGTGGCCCTCCCGAACGATGTCACTGACGACGGCGCCTCTGCCACCTTCAAGAATGGTGTCCTCGAGGTCCGCATGAAGAAAGTGACAGGAGAGAGAGGAACCCGTATTTCCATCGAGTGATCCCTCCCCTTTTTTCCTCCTATCCCCTGTGCCCTCACCCGCGATGTTTTCAAGTGCTGTCGCCGCGGTATATTGTAGTGGTATGGACAAGAAGAAGGTCCGGGATTACATGACATATGACGTGGTCACCGTGCCTGTCCAGGGGACGGTAAAGGACGTCGTCGATGCGATCCGCACCACCAACCACGACGGGTTCCCGGTCGTGGGGAATGACCACGAGGTGGTAGGATATATCGCAGCACGCGACCTCCTCTTCGCGCCCCTCGCCACCCCGCTCCAGGACGTCATGTCGGTTCAACTCATTGTTGCCGATCCGGAGATGAGTATCAACGACGCGGCACGCGTGATATTCCGTTCCGGTATCCAGAAACTCCCTGTTGTCGACGAGAAGAACCGGCTCCTTGGGATCATATCGAACAGCGATGTCATCAGGTCGCAGATCGAGCACGTCTCCCCGGAGAAGGTATTCTCCTTTATCACGACCATCAAGAAGCTCCACGGCATAGAACCGACCCTGAAGAGGGAAGTCGTCCCGATCGACGACCTCCTCCCGACCCAATCCCGCATTTACGAGGATGAGCTGGAGGGGAGGATGTACGAGATAAAAAAAGGCCTTGCTGAGCCCCTGATCGTGGTACGGCGCCCCGGAAGGCTCATCCTTGTCGACGGCCACCACCGTGCCATCGCGGCCAAGAAGATGGGGATCAAGGCACTCGACGCCTACGTCATCCAGATCGACGAAGATATCGAGCTCGGGATGGAGCGCACGGCCCGGGCAATGAACCTCCAGTCCCTCGACGACATCACCATCCTCGACTATGCCCGTCACCCCCTGGTGGCCGTCACCCACCGGCTCGTGCGGCGTGTATAGGGAGGAAGATTCATTCAATCCCAAGGGGAACGGGCACTCATTCTCTCCCGGAGGCAGGCCTGGGACACGTGCACGTGAAAGACATGCAACGGGTGCAGAGAGGATGATTCGTTCACTCCCCTGGATTTCCCGCTCTGAATGCCTGCACATCCTCTGCCGGGAAGACTGCCGGAAATACCGCCGGGGAGGAGAGGCTGCCTGCGGGAACAGAAGTCCGGTCAGGAACCCCCGCAGTTGGCCTGGTACTTCTCGTTCATGTAATACTCAGAGACGATGGTGCCCGCCGGGACGACGACCTCAGGCCAGATCCGGGTGCGGGAATGGACAATCACGCGCTCGTGGAGGACTGCCCTGGGACCGATGACGGTATCGTTCTCGAGGCTGCATGACTCTCCGATGACACAGTTGGTGTCGACGATGCTCCCGCTCACCGTCGTGTGTTCACCTATCACGACCCCGTTGTAAACGGACGACGAGAATATCTTGGCATTGTTCCGGATCGTGCAGTTCTCACCGATACTCGTATACGGTCCGATCAGCACCTTCTCACCGATCGTCGTCCCTGACCCGATTGCGACCGGGCCGATGACCCGCGAGTCCTGGCCAATGGAAAGCGAGTTCCCGAGATTGACCGGGCCCTGCACCTGGGCGCCCCGCATTGTCAGGTCCCCGGCGATCTGGGTGAAGGGGATATCCTGGAGCTTCCACCGTTCAGCCTGGCGGAGCATGGCAGGGCTCCCGACGTCAGTCCAGTTCCCGCGGGCAAGCCATCCCCGGAGGGTCTTCTTCTCATCCATCAGCAACGGGAAGAGGTCGCGCGCAAAGTCAAAGCGGGTCTGGGGGGGAATATAATCGAAGACCTCGGGGTTGCAGACGTACATCCCCGTGCTTGCAAGGTTTGAGAATATCTCCCCGGGTCCCGGTTTCTCCTTGAAGCGCTTGATCACGAAGTCCGCATCGATCTCGGCAATTCCGTACTCCTGCGGTTCTTCGATGCTGATGAGGCCGATCGACGTGATGGCGCCCCCTCTCTTGTGTTCGCGGGCAAACTCCTGCAGGTTAACATCGGTTACATGGTCCCCGCCAACGACGAGGAATTCCTGCCCGTCAAGGAAGCGCTGGGCATTCTTGACACTCCCTGCAGTCCCGAGCTTGATCGCTTCCCGCACATAGGTAATCTCGGCCCCAAAGAGGGAACCGTCACCCAGCGCCCCTTCGATCGCGTCGGCCATGTATCCGAGCGTCACGACGATCTCACGGAACCCTAAGCTGGACAGGTGTGCAACAAGGTGCTGAATAGAGGGTATATTCACGATCGGGATGCAGGGCTTAGGCCTCTCGAATGTGAGGGGACGCAGTCTCGTTCCCTCGCCCCCGCACATGATGCACACATGCATACTAGAAAGGTCGCGTCATTCCCTGTTTAAGGTATTGCGGTCCGGCCGGTCCCATCCCGAGGGTTGTTTCAAAAGGTATTCATCGCCCGCTCGCGACATGGATCTGCACAGGTAGCGGTATGGGAGAGGGAGACAGCATGGCAGAAGGAAAACCAGGCAACCAGATGACGATCAGCCAGAGGGACCTGCTCCTCTACCTTGCGATACCCGTGACCTCCTTCGGGGGGACAGGGCTTGCGCTCCTCCTTGAGTCACTGGGACTCCTCACCAATCCCGGAGAGTTCGGGTGGGGGTGCGTAGCAGGGGCATGCATCCTCGGTTACCTCTCCTATACCCGCCCACGGAGGGATATCGTCTCTCTCCTCGCACCGCTCTACGCCACCCTCATCTTCGTCGTCCCGCTCGAGATCCGCCCGAACCTCATCCTCCAGGTGCTCTTTGCCGCGAGCATCACCGCCCTTGCGATTCGCCTCTACCTGCGGTTCTCGACCCCCCAGCCACCCACCAAGGTGATTACCAGCATGGAAACCTACCTCGAAGAGTATATCGGGAGAATGATCCCGATGTTCAGCGATCTCTCCTCTTCCGCCGCCCACTCTGTCGCTTCGACCTTCCTCTCTTTCAGGTTCGGACTCTACCAGAATGCAACAGATGAAGCGGAGAAAGCAGGAAGGCTCCTGCCTGACGGCCCGGGGTACCCCGCTCTCCGGACGGCCCTCGGAATCGTTGGAAAACGGGCATTCCGGCTCGCGGAATCAGACGTCACCCCGGTGACAGACATCGTATTCAGCGATGACGACAGGCCATACCTCGCTATTGTCCTCCCCCCTGCATCAGTCGATGACGAACCGACCCTCACCCTGGACAATGCACTCCTCCTCCTCTATGGAGTCGCGGTCATCACCGCGGAAGACGACGCGCAGGCACTGGAGGAGCACAGGAAATCCGCGCTCCAGATCTTCTCGTCATACAAAAAGGCACTGGAACTCTGACAGGTATCGAACAGGAAACGGGGGGGCATCCTGCCTCCCGGGAACCATCAGAGGGTGTCGAGGCTGATTCCAGAGAAATCTCCCGCGAGTTCGCCGATCTCCCTGACCCCGAATGCCGTCTTTACCGATGTGATATCAAGTGAGACCGCTGCATCACAGACATAGTCGAGGATATCGATTGAGAGCTCGCGCTGTTGCTTGCTCCGGCGGAGCTGCTCGACCAAATGTGCTACTTTTTCCGGCGAGTCCTGGCGAAGACGGGTAAGGCTCATCACGCACATGAATATGCGGGTGAGGTTCCGGTCCGGGCCGGTGATCGTATCAAAGAAATTTTTGATAACCTGCGCCTGGAATACCTCGGCGGCCATTGTTCACTCGAATGTGCGCATTTCCCCTTATCAATATACTGGATGGCCGCCGTTCAACCGTCTCGCTACTTAGCTGCACTCACAATTCGGATGATGTCCCCGGTCTGGAGCTCGTGGGTGTCCTTCACCCGCATCCGTGTCCGCGCATCGACGGCATACAGGAAACCTTTCCCAATCTCCGTGTGCACCTGGAAGGCCAGGTCGCGGGGGGTAGCCCCCTTGCGGAGCAGGAATGCATCAGGGAGGACTTCCCCCTTCTTGTTTGAGAAGTGAGTCTCGTCCTCGACGGGGTACACCACGATCATGGAGAGGAGGTCGAAGACCGCCTTGTTCAGGGCCTGCTGGACACCCGTCCCCCCGAACCGGTTCATGATCGCAGCGATCTGTCCAAGACCGGCCTTTTGCGCCGGGCTCAGTGCATCCGGGCGTGAAATGGTGAACGAGGGGTCCCCGGGGACATAGGTGATCATCCCTGCCTGGGCCGCATTCCGGAGTGCCAGCTCCCCGGCTGCAGTGGTGAAGAGGGAGACCGCACCCGATAACGAGGCTACGAGCGGGTCCGGGGCCAGGTCGACCCGGTTCCCGACCGCGAGCATCGGTTTGCTCTGGGTGATCAACGCCTCGCAGAACCTGACCAGGTCATCCTCCTTTGCGCGGAGGAGCTCGATGCCGATCTCCCTCTCCGTCTTCTGCACATCCTCGGCAGAGACCCCGAGGCCGGTAAACACTTCTGCCACTCCCTGGTGGATCGAATACGTCCGTGACTGGGCCTGGCGCTCGAGCCGGGCCCAGTGCTTTGCGAGGATCCCGTATACCCACATCGTCATCTCCCTGGTGAGGAACGCGATATCTGAGTGGGGGTCGTGCGATCCAGGCTCCACCGGGTTTCCCTCGGTGTCTGTTGCCCCGCTTGCATCGATGACGTGGATGATTGCATTGGCCTGGCGGAGGTTGTCGAGGAACTGGTTCCCCAGCCCGCGCCCCATGTGGGCGTCGGGCACGAGCCCTGCCACATCGATCAGGGTGACAGGAATGAACCGGATGCCGTCATGGCATGCTTTGCAGGGGAGTTTGAGTTCCGTGCACGGGCAGGCAGTGCGGACATATCCAACACCGATATTGGCATCGATCGTGGTGAAAGGGTAGTTGGCGATCTCCACCGGGGCCATGGTAGCCGCCTTAAAAAATGTGGATTTCCCGCAGTTTGGTTTTCCGGCGAGCGCGAGACTGATCATGGCGATCCCTATAAGGTATCAGAATCAATGGAAGGAGTATTATGGGTTTCGTGAAGAAGGCGATCTACTACTTCGCGCGGCCGGGCCCGGAGAACACCGCAGACTCGGTTGTTTTCGCGGTAGAACGGGCAAAGGAACTCGGTATCCGCAAGGTTGTCGTCGCGAGCACGACGGGTAAGACGGCGCTCGCCTTCCTCGGCCCGGTCCGGGAAGCAGGGCTCGGCCTGGTGGTGGTGACCCATGTCGTGGGTTTCACGACCCCGGGGGTTTGGGAGTTCTCGGCTGAAGCGAAGGGGACGCTCGAAACGGCAGGTGCCCGCATCGTCACCGGGACCCATGCCCTGTCCGGGCTGGAACGTGCCCTCTCACGTTCACCCAAGGTCGGGGGCGGTTCCCGCACGGAAGCGGTTGCCGAAGCGCTCCGGCGCGTCGTCGCCGTCGGCCTGAAGGTGGCAGTGGAGTGTGTACTGATCGCGACTGACCAGGGGGTGCTGACTCCTGACGAAGAGGTGATCGCGGTTGGCGGGACCGCAAGCGGTGCCGACACCGTCTGTGTCATCAGGCCTGCACATACGGGATCCTTCTTTGACCTCCAGGTCCGGGAGATCGTCGCCATGCCCCGGGTCCGCGGGCCATGATCGGGGAGGCCTTCGCCGAGGCGGCAGGGCTCCTGCGCACGCGACCGGCCCTCTGGCTCCCGGGGATCGCAGCAGCGGGCGCCATCGTCCTGGTGATCCTCCTCCAGCCGTTTGTAGGAGCCTTCCTCTCCGGGAAAATTGACCTGGTGGTCACCCTCCTCTCCCCGCTCATCCTCGGCGCGACCTACGAGGTGGTACGCCGTTCCGGCACAGTGCCTGGCGACACCACACCACCAGGGCCTGAGGGTATATTCGAAGTGCAGGCAGACGGACCAGCCGGGACAGGGCCTGCCTGTGAAGGTATATTGACAGGGGCCGGGGTCGCTGACCAGCCGTCCGAGATGGCGCTCCCCGCCGGGGCAGGGGCTGTGCCAGGGGAAGAGATGAACATCGATTTAGTCCCGGAACTCACCACAGGGAGCAGCGGTCCTGCACCCGCGGAGAACTGGCTCTCTGTTATCCTCAATGGTGCAGCCAGGAACTATTTCCGAATCCTTATCCCCGCGATCCTCATCGGGTGTGCCGTCCTCCTCTCGGCAGGGGCAGTACTCCTCACGCTCCTGGTTGCAGGGTTTCCCACGGGTCCAGTGCTTATCGGGATGACCGTCCTCGGGTCAGCGGTCCCGATCCTTGCCGGGACATTCTTCTTTGACACTGCAGCGGTACTCGAGAACAGGGGTGTGTTTGAATCGATCCGCCGGGCGGTCGAAGTTGCGGTGAACCGGCCGTCCCAGCTCATCATTCTCCTGCTCGCCATCCTGTTCTTCCTCGGAGGCATTTGTTTTACCCTGATGCTCATCTTCACCGCTCTCGTCGGGGACCGGCTCCTCCCCCTCACGACGATGGCACCCGATGCCATATCCGCTCTCACACCTGCAGACTTCGTGGCGATGATAGGCCCGGATGGGCTCCTCTACGCGACCCTCCTCGCCGCAATCGGAGTCGCAGTGGTGATCCCGGTCACCCTTACCTGGAAAGCCTGTGCCTTCCGGCGGATCGTCAGCGCGGTCCCTGCCACGGTGGGGGGAGAGTTCGACAGCAAGGGACGCTGGTACAAGTATTAATCCAGACCTGCTAATCGCACAGGGGAACCACCAGGGACTGCCCCTGTCCGGGGACTGACACGAGGGGCACTACTCCCCCTCTTCCCGGTATGTCCCCACCACCGGTCCTGCGGTTTAATCAGGGGACCTTACCCGCCATACTCCCCTGCCAGTCCCGGGGAACCATCAGAGAACCAGGTACAGACCGCTTTTCCCTGGTTCCCGGCCGGGTTGAGACGTCCCGGTCTCAGAGAAGCATCATACAACCGAGTGCAAAGAGCCCCCCTGCAAGGGTACCCGCGATATTCGTACCGGCATTCCCGATCCAGCCCCTGTTCTCGACCACTGCCCCAACAAGGCTGTCCATGTTGGTCCCGAATATACCTGCGACTGCGCAGACCACGGCTGCCTGGAGGGAGATCACCCCGAGGAAGAAGGAGACGGTAGCAATCAGCACCGAGGTCAGGGCCGCTGAGGCCTCCCCTGCAAGGGTGACACCGCCATTGGTCCCGGCAGGGACTTTCTGAAAGGTGGTGATCAGGATGGGCTCCCCCGATGTCACCCCGATCTCGCTTGCAACGGTATCGGCAGCGGCCGTCGCGACACCTCCGACAAAGACGGCGGCAAAGAGGGGTTCCTGCGTTATACCGAAAAGTACAGCAGCCGATGCAGAGACGATCCCGTTTGCAAAGACATTCCGGTAACCCCTTGCCCCGCCCTGCGTCTGTTCCACGCCCAGCTCCTCTTTTTCGGCAAAACGAAAACGCGTGCAGGCCGAGCCGATGATGAAGAACGTGAGCATGATGAGGAACCACCTCGCATCGGCAAAGACTATCAGGAGGATTCCGATGATCGCTGCTGAGAAGAGACCCGAGAGATCTGCCGTCCGGGAACGGTAGGAGAAATACCCGAACGTGGATGCAATCACCACGGCTGCCGCGATCAGGAGGAGGTCTGCCTGATAATTGATATCCGCAAAGAGGACCATGGTCATCGAGATGCCGAGCGAGGCGATTACTGGGGCATCGGGGCGGTCACGAAGGACCTCGAAGAGGAGTACGGCAACCAGCACTCCAAAGAGCGGGATGAGCGGCTGCAGGGAAGAGAGGACTATCATCACGAGGAGAGAGAGGCACGCTGCCGCCACCATGAAGACGAGGTAGAACGGGAGGTCACGCCGGCCGCCACCGGTGATGAGGAGACCACTCGCAAGGACGATTACCGTGCTGCAGAAGACCGGAAGCACCGCGAGCCCCGTTCCATAGAGGACGACCGGTATTGCCAGGGCCGTCATGGGGATATATGACCTCATCAGAAAACCCAGGACTACCGCTGCAGCCAGGGCGCAGGCCGCGAAGATCCAGGGGGGTGAGACCACCAGCGAGGATAACACGAGAGCAGTGGCAAAAAGGCCGGCAATCAGGTCATCGCGCCGTTCCATCACTCTTCCTTATCAACTGCTCCATTCAAAAGACCTTCCTTTTACCGCTGCCAGACCCGGCCCGATACCGTGTTTTTCCTCCTTGCTTTCCGCTTCTTCCTCGAATCCTATATGAGATTCCAGATCTAAAATGAGAGGAGATGTCCGGAGCGACTGATCTCCCGAAAAATTATGACTTTTCTGCTGTCGAAGAACGCTGGCGGAGAACATGGCGGGACGAGGACAATTTTTTTGACCGGTCCTCGGACCGGCCCCGCTTCATCATCGATACACCCCCCCCGTACCCGACCGGCAACTTCCATATAGGAAATGCCCTGAACTGGTGCTACATCGACTTTATCGCCCGGTACCGCCGGATGAAAGGCTTCAACGTGATGTTCCCCCAGGGCTGGGACTGCCATGGCCTCCCGACTGAGGTGAAAGTGGAGGAGATCCACGGGATCACCAAGAACGACCTTCCCAGGGAGCAGTTCCGGGAGATGTGCCGGGAACTGACGCTTGGGAATATCGAGAAGATGCGCACGGCGATGCGCCAGATGGCGTTCTCGATCGATTGGAGCAATGAATACATCACGATGATGCCGGCCTATTACGGGAAGACCCAGCTCTCGTTCCTCCGCATGCTCCGGTCCGGCTATATCTACCAGAGCGAGCACCCGGTGAACTTCTGCACCCGCTGCGAGACCGCGATCGCATTCGCCGAAGTCTCGTACGATGACCGGGAGACCACCCTGAATTACTTCAATTTCTCGGGGCTCGAGATCGCAACCAGCCGGCCGGAACTCCTGGCCGCATGTGTGGCCGTGGCAGTGCACCCCGATGATTCACGTTACCGGGAGATCAGGGATACCAAACTCGCAGTCCCCCTCTTCGGGCACGAGGTCCCGGTCATCACCGACACGGCAGTCGACCCCTCGTTCGGGAGCGGAGCGGTGATGATCTGCACCTTCGGGGACAAGCAGGACGTCCACTGGTGGAAGCAGCACAACCTCCCGCTCCGGAAAGCGATCGGCAAGTCAGGGAAGATGACCGCGATCGCAGGAAAATACGAGGGTATGCGCCCCGACGAGTGCCGCAGTGCCATCCTCGCCGATATGTCTGCACAGGGCATCCTGCTCCGGCAGGAACCGCTCTCCCAGCGCGTCGGGACGTGCTGGCGCTGCAAGACCCCGATCGAGATAATCAGCGAACGGCAATGGTTCGTCCGGGTCATCCCGTCCGAGATCCTGGCAGCAGCACGGGAAGTGAAGTGGAACCCGCCCCACATGTTCCTTCGCATGGAGAACTGGACCTCGCAGATGGAATGGGACTGGTGCATATCCCGCCAGCGGCTCTTTGCGACCCCGATCCCAATCTGGTTCTGCTCCCGCTGCGGGACGATGATCGTCCCGGGCGAGGACCGCATACCCCTTGACCCAACAATGGAAGGCCCGGGAGTCCCCTGCCCCTCCTGCGGGTCGACAGAGGCTGTGGGAGAGACTGATGTCCTTGACACCTGGATGGACTCGTCGATCTCGGTCCTGAACGTGACAGGGTGGAACAGGGAGGGAGAACGGGATGGCGTATTGGCACCACCCCTGTTCCCTGCCCAGATACGACCCCAGGGCCATGACATCATCCGGACATGGGCGTTCTATACCATCCTCCGGTCGGTTGCCCTGACCGGCCGGCACCCATGGGACGAGATCCTCGTGAACGGGATGGTCCTCGGCGAGGACGGGTTCAAGATGAGCAAGAGCCGGGGTAACATCATCGAACCCGCGGAGGTCCTTGGGAAGTACGGTGCCGATGCCCTCCGGCAGTGGGGTGCAGCCGGTGCGGCAACGGGGTCTGACATCATGTTCAACTGGAACGATGTCATCGCGGCGTCCCGGTTCCAGACCAAGCTCTGGAACATCATGCGGTTTGCACTCCTCCAGATCCGGAGCGGCCCGGTCCCCCCGGATACGAAGGTGACAGCCCTGGCAGACCTCTGGCTGCTCGACCAGCTCGGGTCCCTCTCTGCGACGGTCAATGCCGCAATGGAGAACTACGAGTTTGACCGCGCCCTCAAGGCCCTCCGCGAGTTCTCCTGGGATGTCCTTGCCGATGAGTACATTGAGCTCACCAAGGGGAGGCTCTACGAGGGGGGAGAAGGGAGGGCCGGGGCGTGTTGTGCCCTCCAGACGACCCTCGACCACCTCTGCAGGTTCCTCGCTCCCTTCATCCCGTATTTTGCCGAGGAGTGTTACTCCTACCTCGGGGAGGGATCGGTCCACGCGTCATCCTGGCCGGCATGCTCCTTCACGGATCCGGATGCCCGTGTAGACGGCGACCTCCTGGTCCGGGTGGTCTCCGAAGTGCGCCGCTGCAAGCACGAGGCGGGTCTCGCGCTGAATGCCCCGATGGGACGGATCACGGTCTACGCGGGGAGAGGGATCGATGATGCGGGAGATGCCGGCCGGGCGCTGAACGCAACCGTCACCTTTGCACCGGGAGCGGTGCACCTCGACCGTGTCATCACCGGTGTGAAGTTCAACCACAGCGTGATCGGCCCGGCACTCCGGAAGGATGCAAAACCGTTCATGGAAGCAGTTCAGGCGCTCTCTCCAGAGGAACTGGCAGGGAACCCGGCATCAGTCCGTATCGGGGAGCGGGAGGTCCCGGTCCCGGACGGTGCATTCACCCCGGTCTTCTCGTACCGCGTCGGGGGGGAAGAAGTGGATGTCCTCACCCTCGACGGGGTGACCGTGACAATTGCACGGTCTCCCTGATCCCGGCAGAGACGGCAGAGAGGACTGCCCCCCGCTCTTCTTCGGCGTCCACCAGGACGAAACGCCCGGGCTCGTCATGTGCGAGGGAAAGGTAGGCCTCCTGGACGCGGGCAAGGACCGTCTCCTTCTCGAAGTGTTCCCTGGGGGTCTTCCCATCTTTTCTCCCGAGGGCTGCCGCAGGTGCGAGGAGGAGGAGGTAGGTCCGGGCCGGGGAGACCGACCACCCGGCATGCACCGCCCTGAGCCACCTGACCGGGTCGGGGACCTGCCCTTCCAGGGATACTGACTGGTAGGCATAACGGCTGTCGGTGTACCGGTCCGATATCACCAGCCTCCCTGCTGCCAGCGCCGGCCGGATAACCGTGGAGAGGTGGGCCGCGTGGTCAGCGGCAAAGAGCAGTGCCTCTGCAACCGGGTCTGCCTCCTCGGCGATGGCCCGCCTGACCGCGTCCCCGATCCACGTGGACCCCGGCTCCCGCGTGAAGACCGGGGAGAGGTCGGCGAGTTCTTTAGCCAGGCCCGAGATGAGGGTACTCTTGCCCGATCCGTCGATTCCCTCGATGGTGATCAGCAGGTCGCTCCCCTCCTGATCCATACCACGGGGATCTTCCCCGAGTGAACGCCTGTACACACGATTGCACCGTCAAATCCCGCCTCTTCGAGCAGGGATAGGTCGGAGGTGTCCCGGACACCCCCACCCCAGAGAAGTCGGCTGGGATACGAGGCCCGGTAACGGTCAAGGGTGCCGGGGGGCGGGACCCCGCCCCCGGTCCCCACGGCGCTTATTGCAAGCAGTATCACGGCTTCGAAGTCCCAGCAAGCCGCAGAACGAAGGAACGTCTCGGGGGCATCGCCACGTGGCAGGACGTGGCCGTCGCGGATGTCGATGCTCAGGTAGCCGCCCTTGTATGCGGCGAGATTGGGGCCTGCGGTCTCAGTTCCTATGACGGGTGTGATACCTGGGGGACACCGCAGATCATCCGGACTCCTGGCTCCGCGGTCAAGGAGAAGGAGCCCGTCCCAGGGCAGGAGGGTACTGACAGGGTAGCCATGGGGACTAATACCCATTATCCTGTCAAGGTCTGCGATGTAGAGGTGGCGGGGCCTGAGCTCACGCAGGTATGCGCGGGGTTCGGGGTCCCGGGAGAGCCCCCAGTCAAGGGGACGGTACGTCTCCCGCATCCCCCGCTCCCCGTGCACAACGAGACCGGATTTCACATCCATTGCAAAAATCAAATCCATGCCGGAACGCAATCACTAATAGCACATGCGCGTCATTAAATCCTATGCAGTTACTGGTCAGCCCGCGTGATCTCGACGAGGCTGCACGCTCTCTTGCCGCAGACATCATCGATGTGAAGAAACCGTCCGAGGGCTCCCTCGGTGCCAACTTCCCGTGGGTGATCCGGGCAGTGAGAGAGATGACCGAGAAGCCTGTCAGCGCGGCGATCGGGGATTTTGAGTACCGGCCAGGGGGCGCAGCGCTTGCTGCCTCGGGTGCCGCCCATGCAGGTGCTGATTTCATCAAGATCGGACTCCTTTTCAACGGGGAAGACCGTGCGTCCGAGATGATCCGGTCCGTTGTCAGGGCTGTCAAGGACGAGTTCCCCAAAAAAAAGGTCGTCATTGCCGCCTATTCTGACTCACACAGGCTCGGCTCCATCTCGCCGTTCGAGATGGTGCCACTCGCGGCAGAAGAGGGGGCCGACTTCGCGATGATCGATACCGGGATAAAGGACGGGAAGAGCACCTTCGATTACCTTGACGAGGAAGCACTCACCCGGTTTACCAGGGAAAGCCAAAAGCGGGGACTCGGCACCGCGATTGCAGGTTCACTCCATTTCGAAGACCTGCCGTCCCTCAAACGGGTCAGGCCGGATATCATCGGGGTCCGGGGGATGGTCTGCGGTGGGGACCGTTCTGCCACTATCCGGGAAGACCTGGTCCTTGAAGCACTCAGGAGGCTCCAGTGAACCATGTTCCGTGAACGGCTTGAGGCCCCGCTCGCCCTCACCTTTGACGACGTCCTCCTCGTCCCTGCCGAGTCCTACGTGGAACCTGCCGATGCTGCCGTCTCCACGCGGTTTACAAGGAATATTGCCCTGAACATCCCCCTCGTCTCCTCTGCCATGGATACGGTGACCGAGGCAGGGATGGCCATCGCTCTCGCCCGCGAGGGAGGTATCGGCGTTATTCACCGGAACCTTTCGCCCGAGCAGGAGGTCGCGGAGGTGAAAGCCGTCAAGCAGGCTGAGGAGCTGATCGAACGCGAAGTACTCTCGGTCGGGATTGACACCACAGTCGCCGAGGTTGATTCCCTCATGCTGGGACACGGTATCGGAGGTGTCCCGGTCGTCGAGGACGGCAAGGTGATCGGTATCGTGAGCCGCCGGGATGTGCGGGGGATTGTGAAACGCCGGGGTGACGAAAGTATCGCATCCATCATGACCCGCCGCCCCATCACTGCCGGGGAGGATATCTCGCTCGAGGGCGCCCTGGAGACGATGTATACGAACAAGGTCGAACGCCTCCCTATCACCGATCATGTAGGGCGCCTGATAGGGATCATCACGATGCAGGACGTCCTCGAGAAGAAGCAGTACCCGCAGGCAACGCGGGACCGGAACGGCAACCTCTGCGTGGCAGCGGCAGTCGGCCCGTTCGATACCGGCCGGGCAGCCCTCCTCGAAGAGGCAGGGGCTGACGCCGTTGTGGTGGACTGCGCCCACGCCCATAACATGAATGTGGTTGCTGCCGTGAAGAACCTCCGGGGCAGTATTAATGCCGACCTCATTGCCGGGAACATCGCGACTGCAAAGGCAGCAGAAGCACTGGCCGGCGTCGTCGACGCACTGAAAGTCGGGATCGGGCCAGGCTCCATCTGCACGACCCGTATTGTCGCCGGTGTCGGCGTCCCGCAGATCACCGCGATCGCTGACGTTGCCGAGGTGGCAGCCGATAACGGCATCCCGGTCATCGCCGAT
>LAHU01002620.1_pt1 | contig 24495 bp, 27 predicted proteins | sample 329631 | NCBI WGS metagenome assembly LAHU01 (sample SAMN03275698, study PRJNA271635) | activated sludge metagenome | isolation source: sample C-0 Zero hour mixed sludge faded in reactor as a methanogenic...
GAGGGGCTGATCGCCCATCTCTTCGAGCCCCTCTTTGAGCTGTACCGTCCCCTGGCCATGAAGATAAGCGCAGAGCTGGGGCCCGGGATGCTGCATGACCTTCTCATAGGCCGGATCATAGATGGCAATATCGACTATGTCCAGTCCATGGGGCTTCTGACCACAGGCATCTATGTCCCCCTGGGAATGGTGCTGCCCTACATAGTGGGCTTCTACCTGGCCCTCGCCCTGCTGGAGGACTCTGGATATCTGCCCCGGCTGGCCACGCTATCCGATAATCTCTTCCACCGGCTGGGGATGCACGGCCACGCCATAGTCCCTCTCTTCCTGGGCCTGGGCTGCAATGTGCCGGGAGCCCTCTCCACCAGGAATCTGGAGACCAGAAAGCAGCGCTTCATCGCTGCCACGCTGCTGGGCCTGGCTGTGCCCTGCACCGCCAAATCGGCGATGATCTTCGGGGTGCTGGGCTCATACGGTCAGTGGTATGTGTTCCTGGTCTTTGCCACCCTGGCACTGGTTTATTTGGCGGCGGGGCTGGTCTTGAATAAGGCGGTCCGGGGCGAGAGCCCGGAGATATTCCTGGAGATCCCTCCCTACCGGCGGCCAGGCGTTATGGTGATTCTGAAGAAGACCTGGATGCGGGTTCGGTGGTTTTTAGCCGAGGCCATACCATTCCTGTTCCTGGGAGTGCTGCTGGTCAATGTGCTCTATACCGTGGGCTTCATGGAGTGGATCGCCCGCATCTTCTCGCCCTTCATGGAGTGGTGGCTTGCCATACCTGGAGAGGCGGTGGTCGCCCTTCTGGTGGGCTTCTTCCGCAAAGATCTCGCGGTGGGAATGCTCCTGCCTCTGGGGCTTGAGGCTGGCCAGATGGTGGTAGCCACCACTGTTCTCTCCCTCTATTTCCCCTGTGTAGCCACATTCGCAGTGATGGTAAAAGAATTGGGGGTGATGGATACTCTGAGATCCGCCGCTGTGATGGCCATGACCGCTCTCATGGTGGGTGGAGCCATGCGATGGGCCTTGATAAGATGAAGAGGATGAAATGGATGATAAAGATGATATTGAAATAAGCTGGATGCTATGAGAAGGATGTCATGAGACGCAAGAGAGTGGAGGAGTACATAGAGATCATCCATGACCTGGAGTTGCAGGAGGGGCGTGCTGCCACGGGCAGGATCGCCACGGAGATGGGAGTTAAACCCTCCTCGGCCACGGAGATGCTTCAGAAGCTGCAAAATGAGGGGCTTCTTCAGTACGAGAGCTATGCAGGAGCCACTCTGACCGACTCGGGCAGGAGGCTGGCCCTGGAGCTCGAGGGCAAGCACAGGGCCATCGCCGACTTTCTGGAGATCATCGGAGTGGACAGGGGTTCGGCGGAGAGGGATGCCTGCCAGATGGAGCATCATGTGGGAAAGGAGACCATGGAGCGCCTGAAGAAGTTTGTGCAGTTTGTAGGCCTCTCCTCCAGCCAGCCGATATGGATTGAGAACTTCAAGAGATATTGCCAGACGGGACAGCCGGAGGAATGCGATCTCTCCGGCCGCTGCACCTGCCGCTCCGATGCCGATAAGGAGCCGTACGGTCCGAAATCGGAGTCAGCGAGAGAATGAAAGATGACTGTCTAAGGGCTTTGTGAAATTTTAATAGGCTGATCCTAAGTTGAGATGCTCAATCCGACGGAATGACCAGGGAGATTGATATGACTCATAAAAGCGCTGCAATCATTGCAGATAAACTGACCAAGCTCTATGGCGATCTTCTTGCCGTAGACGGCATCAGCTTTCAGGTCGACGAGGGCGAGATCTTCGGCTTTCTGGGACCCAACGGCTCGGGCAAGACCAGCACCATCCGCATGCTGGTAGGCCTCTCCCGGCCTTCGGGAGGCAGGGCCAGCGTTCTTGGATATGATCTTCCAGGAGAGAGCTCCCAGGCCAAAAGATATGTGGGCGTTGTCCCCGACTCATCCAATCTTTACGATGAGCTGTCCGCAAGGGAGAATCTCCTCTTCATGGCCAGGCTTTACAGCGTGCCCCGGAAAGAGCAGAATTCCAGAGTCGACCGCCTGCTCCAGGATTTCGGACTTTATGAGCGAAGGGATGATCTCTTCGGCACCTTCTCCCGGGGAATGAAGCGAGCCCTTACCATTGCTGCCGCCCTGGTGCATGAGCCGCGCCTTCTCTTCCTGGACGAGCCGACGGCAGGCCTTGATGCGGCCGCAGCCCGCTCTCTGAGGAGGCTCATATCAGGATTGCGAGAGAAGGGAATGACCGTCTTTCTCACCACTCATTATCTGACAGAGGCGGATATGCTCTGCGATCGCATTGCCATACTGGTTCAGGGCAGGATTGTGAGAATAGATACTCCTGATGGGCTCAAGCACCTGATTCAGGATCAATCCCTGATTGAGTTCTCCTTCAGGGGAGATGTCTCAGCACTGCTGGCGGATCTGCAATCCAGGCTGGAAGGGGGCCAGGCGGCTCTTCTGGACAGCAGTCGTATCCGGGTTTATGGAGGCGATCCTCCTCGAATATTCGATGCCGTTTTTCAGTCTTCCAGGGAAAGTGGGATTGGCCTGGAGTCGGCCAGCACCATCCGACCCAGCCTTGAGGACGCTTTTCTCCAGATAACCGGCCTGTCTCCCCAGGTTATGGCTGCAGATAAGGGTTCAGGAAAGGGAAGTGGAGTTGGAAGGTGATGGCGAAAGTGATGGGGAAGGTGAGGGAGAAGATGATGGAGAAGATGATGTGGCAGGATCAGATGCGAGGGGTCTATCATATCGCCATCAAGGATATGAAAACCTATTACCTCAAGCCGCCGGCCATAAGTTGGGGCATGGTCTTTCCTCTGGCCTGGACTCTGGCCTTTTACCTGCGCAATCCTGGCGACTTTGCTGAGCTGGTCCCGGGCCTCCTGGCCATGACCATTATATTCAGCACAACCGCAGCTGAGGCTGTGGTCATCAACTTCGAGCTGAGGCTGGGAACTCTGGAGAGGCTGCTGCTGACTCCCTTGAGCATGACCTCCGTTCTGCTGGGAAAGGTTTTAGGCGGCTTTCTCTTTGGGCTGATGATGACCGCGATTGTGGCCGCCGGAGCCATACTTTATCTTGGACTGCAGCCAGACATCCCCGGGCTGGCTCTGATATCCTTGATATCTCTCATGGTCTTCTCCTCCATGGGTGCTCTCTTCAGTCTATCGGTGCGGGAGGTCTTCGAGGCCCAGACCCTTCTCAATCTGCCAAGGTTCCTCATGGTATTCCTCTGCGGTGTGGTCTATCCGGTATCCGCCCTGCCCGAGGGGCTGCAGCTGTTCTCACGGCTGCTGCCCCTGACCTACACCGTGCAGGGATTGAAAGCGTCCTTCTTTCAGGAGCAAGGCGCAGTATTGGCATGGGATTTGATCATTCTATTCTTATTTCTGATCCTATTTCTGCTTCCGGCCATCAGATTGCTGCAAAGGAGGTTCAGTTAGAATGCACAGCCCCATCAAGGCATTGACCGCAGTGCGGGATTGCTTTTACCAGGATATAGCCGATAGAGTCTCATCCAGGGTACACAAGGGAAATGTGCTTGATATAGGCGCAGGACGGGGCATTCTCGTCCTCAAGATGACAGAGAAGAGCCCCGGCTTGAAGGCTTACGGAATAGATATCTCGCAAAAGGCAATTGAAGCTGCCAGGGCAATGGCTCGGAAGGCCGGGCTGGCAGATTCTACCCATTTCGATGTGGGCGATGTATGCAGCCTGCCCTATGAGGATGGCCACTTCTCTCTTGTAGTGAGCACCTTCAGCCTGCACCACTGGCCGGATGCAATCGCCGGGCTAAATGAGATCTACAGAGTGTTGGAGCCGGGAGGCGAGGCCTGGATTTACGATCACTGGAGGGATCCATCTCCAGAGGCCAGGCAAAATCTGGCAAGGGATTTCGGCAGACTGGCAGCCTGGTTCGCATTATTTCACCTGCGTTTCGTCTCCTCGGTCATGACTGAAGAAAGGGCCAGGATCATCCTGAATGATCCGTCTCTGAAGTTTCAGGAGAAAAGGCTGGAGCAGTGTGGCATCTTCCTTCTCTTGAGACTGAAAAAAACCTGATGCAGGCTTCAAGTAAAATATAGGTTTGGGTTTGGGGTTTGGGGAAAGCGGCATATATGGCCGGATATATATCGGCGCACCGGAAGATGAGGTTAGGATATGACCAAAGTAGGCATAATAAGATGTCAGCAGACCGAGGACATTTGCCCCGGAACCATGGATTTTAAGATTGCATCAGAGGGAAAGATGGCCTTTGCCGAGACCGGCCCGGTTGATATCGTGGGCTTCGTCTCCTGTGGAGGATGCCCGGGAAAGAGGGCCGTCTCCAGGGCGGCCCTGATGGTGGAGCGTGGAGCAGAGGCCATAGTCATCGCCTCCTGCATCAGCCGGGGAAATCCGATAGACTTTCCCTGTCCCCATTATGAAGAGATCAAGAATGGCATATCCAAAAAGGTTGGCTCAAGGGCTAAGATAATCGAGTGGACCCACTGAGCTGCCCTCTCTCCGGCAGAGCTACCTCTTTCGGGCTGAGATGGCCACAAAAGCTCCCCTGCCGTGGCCCTCTTCAAACGGCTCTGCTGAACTTATATCTTTGGTGCCCTTGAATACGGTCTGACGGGTGGCGATGAGGTCAAAATCAAGGCTTTCCAGCCAGAGGATAACCTGTTCCACTGAATGGAATTGAGCATATTTGTAGAACTTGCTCCCGGCCTTTTTCCGTTCATATTCCTTGCCTAAGGGGCTGTCTGGATCGATCATGCCGATGATGATTTGCCCTCCATGCCTCAAAATCCTCTTTGCCTCCGCCAGAGCTTGCAGGGGCTTTTCCAGGAAGCAGATAGTGGTCACCATCAACACGAAGTGGAAGGATTCATCCTGGAAGGGAAGGGCTTCCGCTTTTGCCTCATGAACCACTATGCCTCTCCGGCGCGCCCTGTCGGCCATCGCTTTTGCCGGTTCCACGCCGATCCTGATGCCCAGAGGACCGGCGAACCGGCCCGTTCCAGCGCCAATCTCCAATCCAACTCCCACGGCCGGGATGAGGTCTCGCAGGGCCAGAATCTCAGATTTATAGGCCGCTTCATTATCCTCAAACCACTCGTCGTATTCTGCGGCGTGCTTTTCAAAGATCTCTATATTATTCATGATCTTCTGCCACAGATTCCAGGATTGCGCTTTTTGCAGATGAATTCTTCCACCACATCGGGCAAGACGGAGCAGCGCTGTCCTCGCTCGCACCTTGAATTTAAAAGAGTTCTACCTCCTCCGCCGGTATCCGACAACTGCAAAGAGCAGGGCTGCCACAAAAATCAGGAACGGGAAGACGGAAAGGGTGGCTGTGAGCCCGAATTGATCGGCAATAGCGCCCGAGACCGATACACCGAGGCCTCCGGCGCCCATGGCTATACCCATGAATAGGCCAGAGATCAGGCCAATCCGGCTGGGCATAAGCTCGTGAGCCATGGCAATGGTCACCGAGAAAGAGGCCCAGAGGAAGAACCCAAAGCAGAGCATGGCGGCAACCTGAAGCGCACCACCTGTCAGCAGAATCGTGGCAAAGGCGGGAATGGAGCAGAGGGTAGTTGCGACGGCAACCGGTTTTCTGCCCATACGATCGGAGAGGTAGCCTCCGGTCAGCTGCCCGACAACCCCAGCAATGAGCATGGCGCTGATAAAGAAGGTTGCCTCAATCAGAGGGTATCCGCTCAGGACAAGGTAGGTGGGGAGGAATGTCATCGCCCCGAAAGTGACCCAGGAGCGAAGGGTCGAACCGGCAAAGAGGAGTATCACCGGCCTCCAGTTCTCCTCGCCGCCGGACTGTGCCTGCTGCGGTGCCACCGGGCAGATGTCCGGGATGGGGCGGACGGTGAGAAGAAGTGCGCCGAGGACAGCGGGTATTAAAAGCCAGGTTACGGCAGGAAGGCCTCCGGTAGTGATCACTATGCCGCCCAGGATCGGGCCGAGGGCCTGACCGAGGTTGCCGCCCACGATAAAGAAAGAGGTGAGGCGGCCCCGGTTACTCGATACCGCAATTGCCGCTACCTTGCACAGAGCACCGGGATGAAAGGTTGCGGCGCCCACAGAGGCGATGCCAACCGAGCAGAGCATGATCAGGTAGTGGTCTGATAGCAGCCCCAGAAAGGCTATCCCGCAGCCGGAGAGGAGTACGGAGACTGCCACGCTGACCCGAAATCCTCGCTTATCTGAGAGACTGCCGAAGACCGGCTGGAGGATCGAGGAGATCAGGCTGTGCATCACCGGGAGGAGGGCGGCCTGGGTGTAACTGTACCCGAGAGTGGTGATTAAAAGCGGCTGGAGTGCCATCAGCACCGGGGCATAGATGTCGTTAATGAGATGCGCCAGCGTCAGCTGGGCGATCTCCCGCACCCTTGATGGGGGTTGTGCCGCCTGATCGTGCTGCATGGCCGTGCTCACGCTCATGCGGAGGGCTTCTCTATACTCTTATATGAGGTTAGTTCCTGAATGGGCTCCTGCAAAAAGATCCCAAAGCTCAAAAGGTTCGGGCAAGTGATGCCCGTTCACGTCAGTCAATTCACCGATGCAACCGGCAATTCGCCATGTAGATACTGTCGGGGCTGATAACTGAAAAGAAACCTTTTTCATAGCTAAAGCTCCTATAATAATTCCATATGCCAGTCCATAGCTACCTAGGCCTGGCCTCGGCCATGCACCGCCTTACCGAGCCGGCCATACGCGCCGCCCTATCTGCACTGAAGCTTGCCCCTGGCAGTCTTGGGCTCGACGCCGCCTGCGGAAATGGAGATCACAGCCTCTGGCTGGCCCAGGCCCTCTTTCCGCAGGGGAAGGTAATCGGCCTTGATATCTGCAGGGAGGGGCTGCTTCAGGCGAGAGCGGCTTCAGAGAGAGCAGGTTTATCAGATTCGATTGATTATATCCAAGGAGATTTGCACTCTCTGCCGTTCCTGGATCATGCCTTCGATTGGGCCTGGTGCGCGGACTGCCTCTGGCCGGGCCCCGATTCCCAGGGCTTTCTGGGAATGGACCCGATGCCCGTCCTTGGAGAGCTTGTGCGGGTGGTACGGCCGGGCGGGCTTATTGCCATATTATTCTGGTCATCGCAGCGGCTCCTTCCCGGCCACCTTTACCTCGAGGCCCGGCTCAATGCTACCCGGGCGGCGTGCTATCCATTCCAGGAGGGCGGCAGCTTTTTGGATCACATCTTATCCGCACCCGTATGGCTGCATCAGGCCGGGCTGGAGAAGATCAGGGGGCAGACATTTGTGGCCGATCTGCACACAGCCGTCGACGGCCAGGCTGGAGATGATCTGGCCGCCTGCTTTCAAATGCTCTGGGGAAGGGCAATGCCGGAGCTATCGGAAGCGGATAAAGCGCAATTCGAAAGGCTCTGCCATAAAAGCTCCCCGGATTTCATCGCCAATCGACCTGGATATTATGGTTTTATCACTTACACCCTCTTCTTTGGACTGGTCACTCAAGGCCGAGATGACCTTCGTGAATCTGATTATCTGATTCAAGCAGCAAATTGAAATATATTCGGCCCCATTGATTCTTTATGGAAGGCAACATCCTGGCCGCCCTGGCTTTGACCCTCCTGGCCGGCCTTGCCACCGGCATAGGCAGCCTGGTGGCCTATTTCATCCCCAAGCCCGATCTGCGTTATCTCTCTTTGAGCCTGGGCTTTGCCGCAGGGGTGATGATCTATGTGGGCTTTGTGGACCTATTCTGCAACTCGCAAACCATACTGGGTTTCACCTATGCCAATATCTTCTTCCTGATGGGCCTGTTTTTGATCTATCTGCTGGACCGCGCCGTTCCTCATATTCATATGGACGGACAGGTGGACTCTCAGTGCAACCGTCTCTATCGCAGCGGCATTATGACCACCATCGGAATAGCCATTCATAACCTTCCGGAGGGCATGACCGTAGCCCTGGTATCACTGGCGGACCTGCGCCTGGGTGTGCCGGTGGCTATAGCCATAGCCATCCACAACATCCCGGAGGGGCTGGCCTGCAGCATTCCCCTCTACTGCGCCACATCCGATCGCAGAAAGGCCTGCCTGCTCTCCTTTGCCGCGGGCATGACCGAGCCATTGGGAGCAATAGTCGCCGTTGTCCTGCTCTATCCCTTCCTCAGCGACTGGCTGCTGGCGGCAGCCTCGGCCATGGTAGCCGGGATCATGGTCTTCCTGTGCTTTGATGAGCTGATACCCATTGCCAACCGATACGGCAGCGAGCATCTTACCAACCTGGGAATCATAGCCGGCTTTGCCGTCATGATGATCGGACTCGGCCTGATGGGAACCTTTTAGATTTACCTTTCAAATGATCTCAATCCCTCTGGCCATAGCGAAGATCCGGGTCGTCCCCTTGACAATATTTAAATAATTTCCGGCTATAATAGTGAACAGGCTTTTTTTTTGGCCTTTGATAGATGGATGGGTTTCCTTTAGGTGATGGATGATGAAGATGCTGATATTGAGCTTCAGCTTGCTGCTGATCTCGGCAATGAACACGGTATATGCTTCTGACCAGGACTTGATGGTGGTGGATGAGAATCAGACTACAGCAGTCAATGAGACTGCTTTGAGCCTTGCTCTGGCTGGTGAGGCCTCAGGCGCGCTTACCTTCCAGGAAGAAGAGGGGCTGCTCTTCATGGCCGAGGAGGAGAAGCTGGCGGGAGATGTCTATTCAGCGCTAAACGAAGTCTGGAATCTGCGCGTCTTTGACAACATCGGCCGGGCAGAGCAGACCCACCAGGCAGCAGTGGAGACGCTTTTGGAAAGATACTCCCTTGCCGTTCCAGCCAAACCGGCTGGAGAGTTCTCCAATGAAACCCTGCAGAGCCTCTACAATGATCTGGTAAGCCGGGGAGGGCTTTCAGTGGAGGAGGCCCTGAGGGTGGGAGCGGCTATAGAGGAAATAGACATCCTGGATCTGCAAGAGCGCATGGCTCAGACAGACTGGGAGGATATATTGCTGGTCTACTCCAACCTCAAGCGTGGATCGGAGAATCATCTGCGGGCCTTTGTCAATAACCTTGAGCGGCGTGGCATTGAGTACAGTCCTGAGCACCTATCCCAGGAAGAATATGATGAGATAATTAGCGGCTGATCTACGAACATATGATCGCTCTAAAAAAGATACGTCAGTTGATAATGGGAGCCTCTGAGGTTGTCTCTATCAAGGAGCTTACGGCCAGGAACTCGGGTAGCTATCTGTTTGTTCAGGCCAGTCTGATCTTCTGGGTTGCTGATCTCAGGAGATTGCATCTGGCCAGTTGGCGCATTGAAGCCAAGATCCGGGCGGAGTTTCCCAATGTGGACAGTGTGAAGAACATCCTCAGATATGCTGCTGCTCTGCAGTAGGCAGAGGGAGCGGCTGGGGGAGCACTTAGAGGAATTGCCTTACCTCGCTTGGTGAATATCCACCTGCAGGAGATGAAGCTCTCCAAGCAGGAGATCACAGCCAATCTCTATCACGACCTGGCCATGGGAAAAGCCCCAAGTTGTGGCCCGATTACTGCTTGCGTATGCGTAATGCCCGACATTGTCATAACCCGGGATAACCTGGAGAGAAAGGGGCCTGGATATGCCTTTGCCGAGGCAGGAGTGGAGATCAGACAGACCGAAGCCAGCACACTGGATGAGCTGATTAGGGATCTTTTGGAAAGGGGATCTGTACGATCCGTACGAATGGTTTAAATACAAAGTCGCATATAAGCGTAATTATGGTGTCAACCTCTTTGGCAATTGTCTGTCTGAAGAGGAAAAGTCAGAATGTATTGCTGCAAGTGGGTTTTGAAAATATAAATCAGCGAGGCTCTAATGAAGATATGTGTTACAGCAGGAGCATCGGGCCTTGATGCTCCCATGGATCCCAGGTTTGGGCGGTGCCCATTCTTTGTGGTGGTAGATCTGGATAGCATGAGCGAGATATCCATTGCCAATGCCAATGTCAATGCCAGCAGCGGCGCAGGCATTCAGGCCGCCCAGGAGGTGGCCAGGCAGGGCGCTGTAGCTCTGATCACCGGAAACATCGGCCCCAATGCCATGCAGACTCTCTCGGCTGCCAATATCGATGTTTATCTGCATCAGGGCGGAGGAAGCGTCAGAGATGCGGTTGAGAGGTTCAAGAGGGGCGAGCTTACAAAAGTCTCCGGGCCTTCTGTGCAGGCTCATGCCGGCATGGGCCAGGGCGCTGGAAGAGGCGGTGGCCAGGGAATGGGAAGAGGTGGCGGCCAGGGTATGGGAAGAGGCGGTGGCCAGGGAATGGGAAGAGGTGGCGGTCAGGGCGCTGGAAGAGGCGGTGACCAGAGCATGGGAAGAGGTGGCGGCCAGGGCATGGGAAGAGGAGGTCAGGGACAGTGAAGGTCGCTATTCCTACCATGGGCGACGGAGGCATGGATGAGGCAATATGCCAGCACTTCGGCCGGGCTCCCACATTCACCATAGTGGATCTGGACCGCCAGGAGATCAGGGTGCTCCCCAATGTCAGCGAGCACATGGGCGGAAAGGGCCTTCCCACGGAGATTATGTTCGCGGAAGGCGTGAAGGTGATGATAGTTGGCGGTCTAGGGCCCAAGGCAGTTCAGGCTTTTAACCAGGCGGGCATCGATGTATTCGTGGGAGCTGCAGGCACCGTAAAGGATGCCATCGATGGCTGGAAGGGGAAGATGCTCAGCCGCGCCGATTTCGATAATGCCTGCAAAGAGCATAAGGATTAGCCAGGGGCGGGATTCCTCTCCCAATATCTTTGACCTGATTTTCAGAGTTGAGGGGATGGGGCCGGAGCGGCTTGAGAGGCTATGCTTCTCACCTGAATGCTCTATCTGGCTCATATAAAAGGCAAATTTTTATTCTGGCCATCCCTTAATCATGCAATGGGGGTTTTGATATGATAAACAAATTGATCATTGCCTGGTCAATCCTGGTCATATGCCTGACCATGCAAGCCCAGGCCCAATACGATCCGCTGGCAATGCCTGTGGATATGAGAAGAACCGAGAGTTCGGATGCTGAAAAGGTTATCATTGATCCCTATGCCGATCCTCTGGGCATCGATGCCTTGATGCGCCAGATCGATCCGCATCACACCTCAGAGTATCTGGATAAGATCAGCGGCAGGGAGTATATGGGCCCATTCATCCCGATCTCTCAGGAGCTGCAGGGATACTGGACGCTGGATCTCTTCGGGAGCATGCCGGGGCGCATGGATCTGATGCTGGTCCAGAACCGGGATGCGGTCTTCGGGCGCGGCAGCATCTCTCTGGCAGGCGGCATCAGCAGCCTGTCCGCCAGCGGATGGACGGCCAAGGACCTGCTATACCTGGATCTGGTTGATGCAGAGGCTATGATGCTCTACCGCTGCAGCCTGACCATGAGCAAGGATTTCCTCTCCGGCAGCTACAATGCCTATGATGCTCAGGGCCGGAACTGGTCCGGGACGCTGCAGGGAGGCAGGAGGGCTATGGATCAATAGCCCAGAAAGCCTTGCCCGGATCCACCTGATTTTGGGCATTTGATCCCAAGGCTCACCCTCCCGTCCTGATCGTTTCAGCTCTTGACTATCTTCTGGAACTCTTCCCCTTCCAGATACCGGGGTTGGTACTCTATTCCCTGGTCTTTCAGATCGCTGACATAAGAGCGAAGATGCTTTCTGGAACCGGCCAAAAGTCCCTCATAGACAGTTCTCACATCCTCCGCCTGGCTGGCTGACAGCTCCTTCTCCAGGTCTACGATGCTTATCTCCTCGAAGACGGCTGCCACGGTCAAAGCGTCCTGGTCAGACTGCAGACCCTCCGCCAGAAGCTGATCGTGGATCTCCTGCAGGGTCTGGTTCTGGAATCTTCCCGGCTCGTCCGGAGGGACATCCAGGCCGTGCTTTTCCATGACCGACCGGGCCTGATCCATGTGGCTGCTCTCCGATCTGACCAGATCCAGGAATATGGTCATATTGTTCTTCTCATACAGGCCGTTATAAAGATCCCGGGCCGCCTTCTCCTCCTCCCATATGAAGAGCAGGCCGTCCTTCTCTCGTGCCGTGAGAGCTGCTAGCGCAGCCCCATCATCTGCAGCCGCCTCTCCGCCGGTCAAGCTCAGGATTCCCTCCCCGTAGGCTATATTGTGCTTGAGGCTGATATCGGAGCTGCTGGAAAGGGCCCAGATCATGGATACCGTCCCGCCGGGAGAGAAGGCCTTGTCGAAGCGATCACCGGTGTCAAGCTTTCTCTTCAGCTCGATTACGGTCCTGCCCGCCGATTTGCTGCCGCCCGATTCAAGGATATCGTCCGAGCCGCCCAGCATGGTGTCCTCGATATGAGGTCCGTAATTGCCGGTGCAGTACTCATCCAGAACCACCGCCTTGCCGCCCTGTACTGAGGCCAGAATGATATCCGCATTCTTCATCCACTCCAGGGGATCAAATCCTATGGCCAGCCAGGCATCTGTGCTGCCGTTCAGGGCCAGGTAGAGATGCTCTTTATCATTCTTCCAGGAGACGGCCAGGTCTCCGCCGCTGTAGCCCTGCCTGGACGGTCCCTGCAGGAGCACGCTGCGAGAGTACTCGCCATCGCCAATAATCCCATCCGCCTTCCACTCCTCGGTGGTCTCCTGCTCCAAAACCTCTGGAGCCTCCTGCCGCTCAATGCATCCGGAAAAGAGCAGAAGCAAGCCCAGTATCAATGCAATCAATGCCGACCTCATTTCGCCACACCTGAAACTTATATTGGCAGGCTGAATATATGAAATTATCGAAAAAAATGCATGCGGTGCAATGGCCAAAAATAAAAAGAATATTATCCCTTCAGTCTGATCCTGAACTCCTTTCTATGCCTCTTCTCCTCGTCTAATATATGCTTGAGAACGCCGACCACTTCCGGATCATCCAGGATATCTATCTGGGCTTTATATTTTTCAATTCCCTCCGTCTCCAGAGCGATCTGCATCTGCAGCATGCCTGCGGTGTCTTCTGCCCTGAAATCCAGCTCCTTATGCTGCATCACCGGCTTTCCCCCTCTTTTTGTTATCAGGTCCGCCAGCCACCACATATGCCTCATCTCATCCACAGCTATGGCCTCTGTGACCCGGCTGGCCTCGCAATCCTTCATCACAAAAGAGTTTCTCACATAGATCAATGTGGCTTCCAGCTCTCTCATGAAGTTTTCATTGAGGATGGCGATGACATCTCTGCTCTCCATAGAAATTCTCCTGGCTGAAAACAAAATTATATTGTTGAATCTATTTAGCTCTGATGCCTTCTCATGGATTTCTTGAGGGCTAAGCCTTCTGCCTTTTGCGGCTCATCATCTTCACGATCCTCAAAGAGGCGCTGAGTGAAGGCCGGGAGAGGGCAAATCTGAGCAAGGCCAGAAGCAGAAGCGCCGGATAGATTCGCAGGGCGGCGCTGCCCTCGCCATCCAGCCTTTCCTGGCAGAAGCTTGGCTGGATATCGATCTCAAGAGGGCAGAAGGATTGCAGGTACCCTGCAGCCGACCAGAGGCAGGCAGCGATTAAGCCGGTGTCGGCAGGATCCTCCAGGCCTATATGTAAAGATGCCCTGAAGTAGCTTATGCGGATGGCACGGGCCAGGCCTCTGAGGAGAAGCTTCAGGCTGTCCTTGAGGCCCTCGGTCTGGAGGATGGACAATGCATCCTGGAGGCTCCAGCTTCGGCTTTTTCTCTCCGCCTCTCCCCTGGCTTCCTTTCGGCCCTCCTCTTGAGCCTTCTCTTGAGATGTTTCAATCGGCGGTCGGGGATGGATCGTCTTCTCTTTTCCCGCCTTCTTCTCTATACCCGCCTTCTCATCGGACGGTCCATTCCCTTTCCCTATCGGCTGGAGATTGATCTTTATCAGGCCAAAGAGCCAGAGTAAGCTGATCTCCTGCCTGCGGCCTGGGGCTGCCTGCCCCACCAGGTCTACGGGGATCAGGAGCAAGAGGAGGAGAAGAAAAAATGAGATTAGTGCTATTGAAAGAAGCATGTGAAGGCTAATCTATCCTGATCCCGGTATCCTTCTTGTCTTCTTCTTTAAGCTCCAACTCCCCTCTGCCTTCTTCCCTGTCTTTCAGCTCTTTTTTCAAGATCTGAGGAAGCTTCTCCAAAACGCTCTCAATAATCGGATACTTTACCGCCCGGTTCTTCTCAACTGATTCAACCCTGACCCTATCTTTTTCGATTACAATAACCGCTACCGGCTTCATTTTGAAGCCGCCGCCTGCTCCGCCTCCCGTTCCTGCTGATCCTTCTTTTGCCTGCCCGGCTCCCGCTCCAAAGCCCAGGCTCACGCTCAGCAGAGGCACAACGGTCGTGCCCTCCGATGTAACCGGCTCGGCTACCACGGTCTTGCTGGTCAGAAGCTTCTCCAGCTCAAAGATGGTGGCCTTCAATAGGTTTTCGCACTCGTTCACAATTATACCCGGCGATATATTGCTGTCAGAGGTTATAAATTTTCCTTTTAAATATAGAAAAATGTCCTGAGTTAAGAGGCTGCATCCGGCAGCAAGAGGCTGTTGATGCTGCCGGTCCGGCCGGGAAAAGACAGTGAGATTTGGCCCTGGGGCCTGGTAAAATTATATCAACCTAGAAGTGGGATTGATGGCGATGAGCTTTGGGAGCCATTCAGAATACATAGAGCCGTCATCAGCTCGTGATTGGGGGGTCCTGGCCGACGATCTGTACCGGCAGGGCAGATATCTTGAGTCGGCGATGATGTACGAAAAAGCTCTGGAAATCGATCCTCATGATAAGTCTCTCTGGAACAGCAAGGGCCTGGCCCTCTGCCGTCAAAAAAAGCTGGAGGAGGCTTTAGCAGCATTTGAAAAAGCCATCGCCATTGATCAATCCTATCTCGATGCCAGGAACAACAAGGGGGTGGTCATGTACCGGGCCAAGATGTATGAGCAGTCCCTGGAGATCTTTGATGAGATCATCAAGATGGATCCGGGATATATCAAGGCCTGGTACAATAAGGGAGTGGTGAAGGGAAGGATGGAAAGGCATCTGGATTCCATAGAGGAGTATGACAGGGCTCTAAAGATCGATCAGACCCGGCCCAAGATCTGGAACAACAAGGGCTCGGCTCTGGGAAACTTGGGAGAGTACGAGCGGGCCATAATGTGCTTTGATCGAGCCATAGATCTGAAGCTCAATTATGCCGAGGCCTATCTCAACCGGGGAGTGGCTTACAGCAAGCTGGGCCTGTACGATCAGGCTCTAAAGGACTTCAAGCAGGCTATAGATATCGATCCCACCAAACCGGAATCCTGGTGCAATAGAGGCGAGGCTTTTCGCCGGGTGCAGCGATATGAAGAGGCCCTGGAGAGCTTCGATAAAGCCATTGCCATCGATTCCCGCGATCCTCGGGCCTGGAAGGGCAAGGCTCTGGCCCTCAAGGCCCTGGGAAGGGACAGGGAGGCTGAAGAAGCCCTGGCCAGAATATCCATAGTTGATCCTTCCCCCTGAAGCAGCAGCCATCTTGATCAAATCAGATCTGGTAGCGCTTGCCCTCTTCCACCGCCAGCACATTATCGAAGCTTTCGGCAAACCAGTCAAAGGACTCGGTATGGACCGGCACAATTACATCGGGATCGATCTGCTCTATGGCCCGGGCGATGTCCTCGCCAGAGGCATGACCCGAGGCATGGTAGGGCCTCTCGAAGTGCAGTTCTCCTTTTCCGTCCAGGAAAAAGCCGCGGGAGGAGATCCCGAAGCGGCGCAGCCACTGCCAAAGCCTCCGAAAATCGATCTCCATCTCCTCGTTAAAGGCCTCGCAGGCGGAGTAGATGTATGTCCCTCCTTCCGGCTTTATGTCCAGAAGGTGCTTCATATCAAAGAAGGAGAAGCAGAGGATGTAGTCCTGGGGACTCTCCCTTATGGCGGCATGATCCACATATCTATCGGCATAATGAGCTGCCACCACCTCCTGCTCCCACTTCCGCCTCGACCTGTCGGTGATCTCGCTGTAGATCCCGATATCGTCGGTAGAGCACGATCCACAGATGCTCTGCAGGCAGTGCAGCATGTAGACATCCTTGGCCATGGCCACCAGCCGTCGGCCGCTTTTTTTGGCTATCTCCTGGAAGGACTCCAGCCGCTCGAAATTTCGGGGAGAGAAGTCGGCTATGACCAGGCCGGTGGATGACTCAACGCTCTCCCGGCAGGCCTGGCAGACGGAGCGCTCCGAGGTTCTCTCTTCTTCCGACGGGCCGGCCCGGGTGCCTTCGGTGATCAGAACCGAGGCCTCCTTCGCCTGGCGGATGAAATCGCGGCTGGAACTCTCATTCTTGCCGTGCAACCGGAAGTCGCCGGTGTAGGCCACGGTGGTCTCGCCGCGCAGGATGTAGGCGGCAGCTCCGGGAATGGAGTGGTCCACGGGATGGGCGGAGACTTCAAAGGGCAGGGAGAGGCCGGACTCCTGGAGGCAGCAGCATCTTCCCGGCTCCAGCTTCTTGGCCCTCTTGCCGTCCTGGCCGGGCTTTCTGGAGAGGAAGGCGGTGAGAGCCGGCGAGGGCTCCTCGGTCGAGCAGAAGTCCCGGCCCTGGTAGCTCATGCCAGCCACAGATGAGAGATAAAGGCCCACCTCATCCGAGGGCTGGCGGGGCGAGAAGTAGGCAGTGTCCGTCTCCAGGGATGTGACCCCCGAGTCCTGCATGCCCTTCATTATGACTATGCTCTCGGCAGAGGCCACCAGGGGAATATCTCGTCGCAGCATGCCGATATTGCCGCAGTGGTCCATATGGGCGTGGCTGAGAAGGACGGCGGAGACGGGGAGGGAGGGAAAGCTGCTTATGGAGAGATCGGATGGGATAAGGTCTGGCCGGTAGATGTTGAGCCTGGGCAGCAGGTCGAGGTACATCAGGTCATGGATGCCGCGGGTATCCCGATTCTTGAGGAACTCCTCATAGAAGAGGCCGTACTTGCCGAAGTTCTTGCCGAAATCGAGGAATATGCCTTTTCCCTTCTCTTCCAGGTAGATCTTATTGCCGCCGATGCCGTGAGCCCCGTCGTAAACTGTGAGCGATGTGATATCAGTCACCCTCCTCTTCTGATCAAGCAATGCCAATGAGGTGATATAAAGCCGGTGATGGGAGAGCAGGATTGAAGGGAATCAGGCACTGGATTTCGGCACCAATCTACTGAACTTGTAGTATCCCAAAAGCAATAATGATCGGAGCGCCAACTATAAATATCTATAATGATTATATGTTGAGTTTGCCGCTTCATGCCATCAAGGGTGGTGGGAGTGCCGTGGGCTTAACTCGTCCGATATTGCTTCCATGAAAGAGGTTGAGATTGCTTTTCCAAAAAGAAAGCATGCAGCCTGCCTTGCTCTGGAAGATGCATGTCGTCGAGGCAATGCATTCTGATCGAGAGCCTGTGAGAGAGTCGAGGAGGAATAAAAGATTGCGTGCCGTAATTGGCGCAGCAATTCTCCAAGAGCATCTCATGCCAATACACGGCTGGGCGCTTGAAGCGGCACAAAAACATCTTTTTCCCGGGTCCTTAAAAAAATTAAAAATAGAGTCGGTTTAAAGGCCACCAAGGCTCTCCGTTCTGGTCACTGCATAGCTGTAAATTACGGCCATCTTCTGGCGGGAAGAGAGCTTTAAATCCCACTCGATACTGGTGGCGGTGATCTCCTTGGGATCGGGCGAGATCTTTAGAATCTTGGCCTCGGCCGGCTTGCTGTCAGTTACCTCCAGGGAAGCATTGCGGTCCAAATTGCTGGTTATGCTTAAATTGTAGGTCCATGTCTCAATGGTCTCCTTTACGGTACTATTGCCTCCCTTTGACTCAATCACCTTGATGTTCTCGGTAAGGTTGTAGTCGGCCAGATTGCTCTCCACCTTGATATCTGCGGAAGGCCCCAAATCCAGGGTGGCATTGGTTCCCGCCGGGGTATAGGGCATCTCTATGCCGGAGACATACTCGCCATCTCTGTAGAGCAGGGCATGGCCAGAAGGCCAGGGACTCTCAAGGCTGTTGTTGGCCCGGATCTCCTCTCTGACCGGTCCGTTCGGATCATCGTAGGCATTCCAGGTATAGACCCGGAGCATGGGAGCTTCCACCTCGAAGAGGGGAAATCCAATCTCCTTGTCCATGACCAGGTCCTTCCGTCCATCCAGCTCGAAGATATAAAGGGTCTCCAGCTCGCCGGTGGCAGGAGACGGGCTCTCCATGGCATAGTCCATAGCTACCTCTTCAGCCGATGCAGCCGCCAGCGCATAGCCTCTCATCGCCTCCGTCTGGGCTTTGGCAATGGGATAGGGCTGGACAGACGGCAGGCCGGATACCAGCTTGAGCCGCACGCCCTTCAGCTCCTCGCCACCCAGGTTCCTGATCACTGCGCTGGCCCGCACAGAGACCTCATCGTCCTTTAGCTGCAGGTCGTATCTGGGCTGCCAGGAAGCAGCAGCGGACATGAGATAGGAGAGGCCGAAGTTCTGCGCTCCGGCGCCGGTGATGTTGAGAGTGTAGACCGGGCTGGCCTCATAGACCACCTTTTCTTGGGTGGCATTGCTCACCGAGAGCAGAGCAGAGCTCTTATCCACTTTGGCGGGAAGGTTGATCACAAACTTATGCACTCCTTCCGTTACATCCAGGCTCCCCTCTCTTTTCACTGCCATGAGACCGTCAGGATAAACCGTCACCGAATCCACGGGAAGGGTCAGGGCGGTGGTGGCCTCGACGGATTGTGACTCATCAATCTCAGCTATGGCCGCGGGAAGGCAAGAGAGCAGCAACAATAAAACCATTGTGAACCTCATGTTGATCATAATAAGTAAGGCATTGAGAACTAATAAATTTATCTAAATTGCAGAAAATCATATATTTTAGCTTGAATCATGAATCACGAATCTAAAGCTTTATTTCTAATTGAACTGCCCTGCCGTCTGCTGCCCGGCAATATGTAGTTCGACATCTCCATTAAAAGGCGCAACAATCAAACATGCAAAGTTATTAACCGGAAAAATGATAATGGTGACATATGGACTTTGCCGATATCTATCCGTTTCTCATCGCCATTCTCATTGGCGCTCTCATAGGAACGGAGCGGCAGCGCCGAATGATTGAAGACAAGGTCCGAGGCGTGGCTGGCCTGCGCACCTTCATACTAATCGCCCTTTTGGGCAGCCTCTGCTCTGCTCTGGCTCAGCATTACGGCTCCGGATTTGCCTTAGCCGGCATGGCGTCATTCACCATTTTAGTGTCGGTAGGATATGCCACATCGGTCAGCGCTCTGGGAAGGGTGGACTTCACCGCCGCAGTGGCCACGGTGGTAACCTTCGCCCTGGGAATGCTGGCTGGATTTCCCGAGAGCACCCTTCTGGCGGTGGCTCTATCCATCATCACCACCTGGGTATTGGCCACCCGGACCATCACCCACCGCTATGTCGAGGCATTAAACGAGACGGATCTGCTGGACACCCTGAAGATGGGCATAATCGCTCTGGTCGTCTATCCCTTTCTGCCGGAGGAGCCGCTGGGCCCCTGGGGGGTTCTCAATCCCCGCCAGGTCTGGCTGTTCGTGGTTATGGTCAGCCTCATAGGCTATGTGGGCTATATTCTCATCCGCATCCTGGGAGCAGAGCGGGGCCTCTCCCTCACCGGCATACTGGGGGGCCTGGTATCCAGCACTGCCGTGACCTCGTCCATGGCTGAGCAGGTGAGGGAGAACCGGGAGATTTTGCCCTCCGCCATCTTTGCCACCGCCATCGCCAGCTGCACCATGTTTCTCAGAGTGCTCTTCATAGTCCTAGTTCTCAATAGAAGCCTTTTCTTCGCCCTTCTGGTACCGCTCTTGCTTATGACTCTGGCGGGATTCGCCCTGGCCTATATGTGGGTCCGAAAGAGCGGCCCGTCGGGAAGGCAGTTCAATATCAAAGATCCATTTCGCATCATCCCCGCCCTCAAGTTCGGAGCATTCTTCGCCTTCATTTTGATCATCTCCAAACTGGCCAATGTCTACTTCGGTGATGCCGGAATCTATGCTGCGGGCATAGTCTCCGGGCTTGCTGATGTCGATGCCATAACATTGACCATGGCCTCTCTGGCCGGATCCACTCTGAGCAGCAATGTGGCGGTGACCGCCATCATCCTGGCTGCGGTGACCAACACCCTGGTCAAGCTGGCCATAGCCTATGTGCTGGGAACCAGGGAGTTCGGCCTGGGCATGGCCAGGATTTTCCTGCCCATCAGCCTGGTGGGGCTGGCCACCCTGCTCTTTCTGAGATAAAGCAGGGTGAAATGGATCTCTGGAAAAGAAGAATGCATCCGGAAAATGAGATGGAAGAAAATGATATGGGAGGAAGAGAGACCGATGGGCCCGACGCGATTCGAACGCGTGATCCCCGCCGTGTAAGGGCGATGTCATAACCAGCTAGACCACGGGCCCTGCCCACTCAAGTATCTCCTCGTCATATTAGATCTTATCGCTCCTTAGCAGGATGGCGGGGCCCGAATAAGGCAAATCCTGGGCCAGGCCGGCGAAGGCTCCATGCACCATCAAGACGCAGGCTATGTATCAGAATCGACCGTAGATCTTATGTGCTTGCTCAATGGTCATTATTTCCAGGATTTTAACTACTCTCTCTTCCATATGTATTTTATAAAAAGCGGTGTAGGATCGAGAAATATGCAAGCGATAAATGTCCTTGTGACCTTTTCGCTTGATTTGCTCTCTGTCACCCTGGCCGGGAAAAGGATCTTCCGCAAGTGTTTTGCACCTTTCAATGACAATCCTCTTGCTTTTGGGGGGCAAAGCCTCAATATACTCCAAAGCCCTCTTGCTGATGATTATTTGAAAGGCTACCACGGGAGCTCCGCGAAATCACCCTCTTCTTCAATCCGTTCCATATCCTGAAATAATCTAGCTTTTTTCCGGTCCTCGATCATTTCCTCCAGAAGATCTGAGTAAGTCTGTCCCGCTGATTTCAAGCCGGATAGCTCGACCCACACGGATTCTGTCACAGGAATGCGCTTATTGGCAAGCATGGCCATACTGTAAGTATTGTAAGTAAATAGCTCTTTCCCTTTCTAGCGGGCTTCTGCTGCTGGCCGGAGCCAGTTATCTCTGTTTCCAGCGCCTTGAGGGCCAGATGGAACCCTTCTCGCCGCTTCTCCTCGCCCTCTCTGGCTCCTTCCAGGGTGCTAGTGCGGCCCATCATCTCCAGCTCCTTGGCCAGGGCTGATAAATGCATGGCTCCGATACAGGCGCTGCTGGACTTGAGGTTGTGCGCTGCGAGCTGGAGGACATGGCATCGTTTTTTTTCCCGCCGCCTCCCCAGATGGCTCTGACCTTGTCCGGGGAGTGCTGGAGAAAGAGGCCGCCCACCACGGGCACGATGTCCGGGTCGCCCTCATCCTGCAGCTGCCGCAGGCTGGCCAGGACGGATTAGACTAATCGCTTTCTTTTGGCAGAAGATCAATTACCGGCTCAAGTAATTTCTCTACTTTTTCAGGGAATTTCGTACACCAGACGTTCAAGAAACCGCCCATAATTATCTCTTCAGGAATGAGTCCTAATTCTTTTCCCAATCGTGAATATAATAAATGAGGGTCTAGGTTTGTGAGTCTGACTTTTTCAATTAATTTGCAAACTCTTTCAGCATCTTCAAATCTTTTATGCAAGGAAACCGCTAAAATGCCAGACATTTCAGAAAGCTCTTCGGCCACTTCCTCGTATATAAATGATTCTGGTACACCACCTGGCAAACGAAAAATCTTTTGCTCAGAGGATTCTACTTGCCTAGAATCTCCATCTATAAAACATATGGAAGGTGCTTTTGTGGCTGGATCCCTATTATGATAAATATTGACTTTTGCTGCAGTTCCGTCGCCTTCCATAGCATATACATTTATAAGATCTACTGCGATCCCTCCATATGACCTAAGCATAGATTCTACCCATTTTTTTGCAAAGCGATCTTCTGTAAAAATTACAAGTCTAGAATCTATTTCGGGACTTATCGAACGTAACGCACTAATGTCAAGTTTGCCCTGTACAACCTTCCCGTCAATTGCTGCCCATACAGCTTGGAAGGGCAGTGGCATCAGGGCGTCCTCCGAATGCGTGGTGAAAATAATTTGAACTTTCTTCCTTTCAGCCACTTCAATTAGATATTCTACCATGCGAATAGTTGCTATTGGATGCAATCCATTCTCAATTTCTTCTATTAATACTAGAGAATTATCTGGCAACGATTCAATACGCATTACCATTCGGATTATGCTAGATTCACCTGCGCCAAAATGAAACTCAGAATAATGTACTCCACTGTTCGTAACTCCTTTCAGCAGAGAAACTTTTCCGCGCTTATCTACGGAGATATGCGTATATCCGGATATATCTTTGCCTAATATTTTTTCCACTGCGGATGAAACGGATTTCTCTATTTCAGCTACTCTTGATTCTTCGAAAATAAATGCAGTGGATGCATATTTTCTAAGTTCAACTCTTTCAGTAGCCGGAACAGTCCTTGATACACCAAGCACCGCAACATTTCTACTTAAAGCTTCGCGACTCCACTTAGAATTCTTAAAGCTAGATGTCCTTTGTATAGTGGAGCTTTTCTGATTCGCAGTTTTATCAACGAGTTCGTATATAATTTTCCAATTTTGCATCCCATCATCTATATTGCCACTTCTTACAAAAAAAAGTCTAGGCTTAATCTCACGATATGCACAAGCTGCAGCACCAAGAATTGTCGTTTTCCCTCCGCCATTCGGACCAATCAGTGCTGTTACTGGAAAGTCGAAAACTACTTCTTGATTCTCAAAATTGCGAACTCTAGATAATACTATTTTATATAAATATTTTCCATAATTTTTCTTTTCCACTTTTTCTCTCAAAGAAGCTATTTGACTAGGCCGAATTTGACTCTGGTACATAGCACGATCATCAAAAGTATATTCGTCTGATATATATAAAGCTATTCCGTGTTTAATTTTATCTAAGCGTTCATTTTAGTTATTATATAATTTAAATAATATATTGAATCCAAATTTGACGCGTTTAGAATCTAATCCAAAAAAGATACTTAGAAGTCAAACAGCGACTTCTGCCTTTTGCCGGCCTCGCCCTTCGTCTCCTTCTTCTCCCCGCCTTCCATCTTCTTTGGCCTGCCCCTCTTCCTGGTCGGCACCGCCGCCTCCGGCCCTCCGGCTGGCTTCTCCTCCCGATCCGGCCCGCCTGCCGGGGCCGCTTCTGCCCTGGCCGGCTTAGCCGGTGCAGAGGCTTCCGGCTTCGCTGCCGCCGTCAGGGCCTTTTCCAGCGCCTCCGAAGGCTCAGCCTGCGCCTGTGGAGCATGCCCCAGGGAGCGCTGCGCTGTCCCCTGCCATCCGAGCTCAATCTCCTGATACTCCTCCGCCGCCCGGATTTTCTGCGCCTCCTCGTAGATGCTCTGCACCTTCTTGGTGCTGGGGCTGCTTCCCAGAAGCAGGGCTATCTCCTCCGCCTCCAGCTCCAGCTCCGCCGCCAGGGACGCGGCCCTTTTCTTGTCCGAGAGAAGCAGGCCCACAAAGCCCATCAGCTCCGCCCGGGCAAAGGAGGCGGAGACATGGCAGTGGGTGCCGATCTTCTTGGCCGCCGAGTCCCGCACGCTGCGAGCTTTCCTGGTCTGGCCCATTCGTCGCCACAGGCTGGGGGGCCGGAAGGCCACGTAGCCATGCCGGCGCTCGGCGCGGGCGGCCTGCACCCCCCCGGTCATGAGAAATCCGGCGTAGCGCCACAGCCCGTAGTTCTGGCGCACCCTCACCCGGCCCAAAAACATATCCGCCCGGGCCAGGCTCTCATAGCCCCGCCAGAGGTCCGCCCCACTGTAAGCCAGGGGCAGGTTCTCATCCACCCAGTTTATGAGATCCTCCGGGCTCTCGTCCAGATCATAGGACGCCTGCAGGGCCTCGACGGAGTTGCTGCCCTTGAATATAACCTCTAAAACCTTGAATATGGAGGACTTGACATCCCTCTCCGCCGTGGCCACATCCTCCACCCGGACGGCGCTCTCTCCCTCCGCCGCCGCCTGCAAGTCGTTTATGGCGGAGCGCATGTCCCCCCCCGCCCGCTCGGCAATCAGCATTAGGGCATCGGCTTCGCACTCCACTCCCTCCGCCTGGCATATAACCCTGAGCGCCTGGGCCACGGTGGTGGCCCGCAGGGATCGAAACTGTATCCCCTTGGCCGCATCCCGCAGAGCCTTGTCGATCTCATAATACTCATTGGCGATGAGGAGCACCGGCTGGCCCGTCTCCCGCACCAGACGCAGCATAGCCGCCGCTCCGCCCCGGTCCGCTGTGCCGTGCAGATTGTCCGCCTCATCCAGAATCACCAGCCTGCGCCTGCCGGAGAAGGTGGTGGAGCGGGAGGCCGGCCCGGCGATCCTCTGGATCATGCCTGCCGTGCGGGCGTCGCTGGCATTCATCTCGATGTAGTCCCAGTCCTTCTCCGCTGCCAGAGCCAGGGC
>LAHU01002048.1_pt1 | contig 24428 bp, 36 predicted proteins | sample 329631 | NCBI WGS metagenome assembly LAHU01 (sample SAMN03275698, study PRJNA271635) | activated sludge metagenome | isolation source: sample C-0 Zero hour mixed sludge faded in reactor as a methanogenic...
GTCGCCATGAATGTCTGCATATCCTCACGGTCTGCACGCTCATCCAGCAGCAGCTCCGCCATTACCCCGCTGGCAATATTGCCGAGCTTTGCAACTCCAACTTTTACAACCATGGTTTCACCTCTAAAAACTTTATACAACACGATTGTATGACTAAAATACAATATAAAAATTGCGAATTGCATTTCCAATAGAAAATAGCCGGATCTCACGCATTCACGGCTTTTAACCCGGGTTTTCGGGAGCGTGACCCTGGGTCTGTCCCCGAGGTTAACGAAAAGTGTTTAAGCCTTTCATCCATACAGGATTATAATGAAGGAGGGCCTTCTTACAAACCGGCAGAAAGAGGTGCTCCGTTACAGGAAACAAGGCCTCACCCAACAGCAGATAGCCGATATCATCGCGACATCCAAGGCGAATGTCTGTACTATCGAGAAGTCAGCGATGGAAAATATCCGAAGGGCCCGTGAGACTCTTGAATTCCTCTATACCCTCGATGCGACACACCTCTGTAATATCCCACCGGGAACTGACCTGCTCGAAGTACCTCCCCTGATCTACAAGGAAGCAGAAAAACTCGGGATCAAGGTCAAGTACGATACCATATCCCTGATAAACCGGATCCGGGAGTCGATTCCCCAGCGCTTCAAGGCCCGCCACATCAGGGAAGAAGTGAACGTCTACATCAACGACGAAGGAGAGATCTACTTCGGTTAATCTTCTCCCGCTATTTTCCATCCTGCCGAACATTTATTATCTTTTTCCTCCTATTGTAATGGAAGCCGGGATGAGGATCCCTCCCGCTGTCCGGCACGATCCGGGCCTGTATGGCCCTTCCTGCCGTGAAAGGATGGGATCTCCCATTGCGGTCTGCCTCCGCTCCAGCGGAGGGGCATACCGAGAGAGATTGCGTTGTGCACTGTCACAACAGCTGAATGAGTTGGATCTGAACTGCCACCAGGGTGGACGCACGCACGTGCGGCCCGGTCCCTGCCGGTATGGGGGGGCGGTGGGCATATTCAGGATCTCTTCGCGAGACAGGTAGTCCGGTTGCTGCTGCCGAAAGCACGGCAAATCCGACCGCACAGGATATGGGCGGGCCGGGGCCTCCAGGCGTCCGCGGATACTTCAGCGATACGCATTGCACAGGACGACCCGCTCTCGGATGCACCGGGGTGCCGGGTGTCCGGCACACTGGAGGTGTCACAGATCCATGCCAAAAATAAACACGCCACGGAAGGGTTCTCTTGCTTACAGCCCGAGAAAACGTGCGAAGAGCCCGGTTCCCCGGTATCAGGCATGGCCGAAGTACTCGGGGGCCCCGGTCCTTCAGGGCTTTGCGGGCTACAAGGTGGGGATGACCCATGTCATCATGGTCGATGACCACAAGAGCAGCCCCACCGAAGGCAAGGATATCATGGTCCCCGTCACGGTCATCGAGGTCCCCCCGATGAAGGTCGCGGCGGTCCGGATCTATACCCGGGATACGAACGGTCTTCGCCCGCTCACCGAGGTCTGGTCACCAGAACTCGACCAGGAGCTGGCCCGCCGGATTACGGTTCCCAAGGAGTACTCCGGCGAAAAGGCCAAAGCGGCGATCACCGAGGCCATAACTGCAGGGCGAATCGCTGAGATACATGCACTGATGTATACCTGCCCGCGGGAGATCTCCGGTGTCCCGAAGAAGGTCCCGGACCTGATGGAAGTACGGGTTGCCGGGGGGAGCATGGAGGAGCGGTTCGCCTTTGCGACCACGCTCCTTGGCAAGGAAGTCCCGCTCACGTCGGTCATCCAGCCCGGGGCATATGCAGATATCACTGCCATCACGACCGGGAAAGGGACGCAGGGCCCGGTCAAGCGATGGGGTATCCGGCTCCGGAAACGCAAGCATTCCCGTGGAAAGAAGGAACGCCATGTCGGGAACCTCGGACCATGGACGCCTCACCACGTACGCTGGCAGGTCCCGCAGGCCGGCCAGATGGGTTACCACCAGAGGACCGAGTTCAACAAGCGGATCCTGAAGATCGGTGATGATGTTGCAGAGGTCACACCGGCCGGTGGGTTCCTCCATTATGGCCAGCTACGGAACGCCTATGTCTTGGTAAAGGGGTCTGTCCCCGGCCCGACCAAGCGTCTTGTACGGATCCGGCCCGCGATGCGGCTGGGAGAACACGTCGTCCGCTCGCCGGCCATCGGCTTTGTGAGCGTGGAGAGCAAGCAGGGGTGAGCCGGGATGAAGACAGAGGTAAGAACACTGGAAGGATCGGTCGCCGGTGAGATCACGCTCCCGCAGACCTTTGAGACCGAATACCGCCCGGACCTGATCCGGCGGGCCGTCATCGCCCTCCAGAGCACCCGCCGGCAGCCGCACGGGACCAACCCGTTTGCAGGGATCCGGTCTTCTGCAGTCGGCTGGGGAAGTGGCAGGGGTGTATCGCACGTGCCTCGCCTCAAGAACGGTTCGCGGGCAGCGAAAGTCCCGCAGGCCAAGGGAGGCCGCCAGGCACACCCGCCGAAGGTCATCAAGGTCCTCGAGAAGCGGATAAACAAGAAGGAGAAGCAGAAGGCGCTCCACTCCGCAATCGCGGCAAGCGCCTGCGAAGAACTCGTCCGGGGGCGGGGACACCGCTTTGAAGGGCAGGTCCCCGTTGTCCTCGAGGACCGCTTCGAGGAACTTATCAGGACAACCGAAGTCATCGCAGCCCTGAAAGCCGCAGGCGTATACGAGGACATCGAGCGGTCGAAGAGGTCCCGCAAGGTCCGTGCCGGACGCGGAAAGATGCGTGGACGACGTTACAAGCAGCGAAAAAGCCTCCTGATCGTCACGGAAACACACCCGCTCCGGGCCGCCCGGAACCTTGCGGGCGTCGACGTCGTTGCGGTCAATGAGCTGACTACCGAACTCCTCGCACCCGGGACCCAGGCCGGGCGGCTGACCGTCTGGACCGAAGGGGCAATCCGCAGCCTTGGAGGGAGCTGATCACCCATGGTACTCAACTACCCGTTCGTTACCGAGAAGGCGATGGTCCTGCTCGAGAAAGAGAGCAAGCTCCAGTTCATAGTCGACCGGGGCGCGACCAAGGATGATATCCGCAGGGGGATCGAGAAGGCGTTCGCCCAGCCTGTCACGAATGTCCGGACCCTGATGAATTCCAGGGGCCAGAAGAAGGCTATCGTAAGCTTTGCGAACGAGAAGGCGGCAGAGGAGATCCTCTCGCGCCTTGGGATCATGTGAGGTGTGAGAGATGGGACATCGTATCACAACACAGAACCGGGGACGCGGTGGGCCGTCGTACAGGGTTCCGTCGCACCGGTACAAGGCTGCCCTCCGCCATGCTCCTTCCTCCCTTGGAACAGCACGGGGTGTCATCCTCGATATCGAGCATGACCCTGCAAGGAATGCACCAATTGCACTCGTCCAGCTGGAAGGCGGAGAGAAGTTCTACATGCTCGTCACCGAGGGCCTCGCGGTAGGCCAGTCCGTTACCTGGGGCGAGGATGCAGAGGTGAAGAACGGGAACACACTCCCGCTTGCCGCCATCCCCGCAGGAGCCTACGTCTGCAACATCGAGGCGCGCCCGAACGACGGTGGCAAGTTCGTCCGTTCAAGCGGCGTCCAAGCCGTCGTCGTCGACAAGAACCCTGAGAAGGTCGGCGTGCGCATGCCGAGCGGCGCCATGAAATGGTTCAACGCCCGCTGCCGTGCCACGGTCGGCATAGTCGCCGGTGGCGGTCGCGGAGAGAAACCGTTCGTCAAGGCAGGGAACAAGTACCACAAGATGCGGAACACGGCATCCAACTGGCCGCGTGTCCGCGGTGTGGCCATGAACGTAATTGACCACCCGTTCGGAGGCGGGGGCCACCAGCACCCTGGAAGGCCCAAGACCATCGCACGCGGGACCTCGCCAGGCAGGGCTGTCGGCCACATGGCAGCCCGCAAGACGGGTAGAGGAAAGAGGTGAGGGGATAGGATGGCGAAGAAGACACAGAAGCGACTCCCGCGTCGGCGCGAGGAATTCACCTATCGCGGGCTCCGGCTCGAGGATCTGCAGAAGATGAACGCATCGGAGCTCCTGCCGGTGATGCCGGCTCGTGCCCGCCGCAAGGTAAAGCGGGGCTTCACCCGCGGGGAGGAGACATTCCTCGCGCAGGTTCGCAAGGGGGCCGGGCCGGTCAGGACCCACCTCCGCGACATGATCGTGATGCCCGAGATGATCGGCCGTGAGATCCTTGTCTACAATGGTAAGGAGTTCATGAAGGTGGACCTCTTCCCCGAATCGGTATTCCACTACCTCGGGGAGTTTGCGCTCACCCGCCGGAAGGTTACCCATGGGTCAGCTGGTATCGGTGCGACCCGGTCGAGTAAGTACGTCCCGCTGAAGTGATGGCCATGGCACGGACTGAGTATTCCAATAAGGTCTCGGGCGATGGTATCGTCCGGGGCAAGGCCAACGAGCTCCCGATCTCCCCCAAGCATGCGATCGAGATCGCATCCTTCCTGAAAGGGAAGCGGGTCGCCGAAGCTATCACCTACCTCGAAGACGTCACTGCCGGGAAGAGAGCGATCCCGTTCCGGAGGTTCCGGCGGGACATCTCGCACCAGCGCTGCCTCACCGGGTATGTCAATGGCTGCTACCCGCGCAAGGCAAGCGAGGCCTATTTGCGGCTCCTGCGTTCCATACAGAAGAACGCGGAGTACGCCGGGGTCGACCCGGAGAGTATCGAGGTCATCCACGCATCAGCGAACCGCGGGCGGGGAATGGACGCATTCTTCCCGAGAGCGATGGGTCGCGCCACTCCTAAGCGACGGGAGACGACCAACCTCGAGATCATTACGCGGGAAGTGGAATGATGGCGGTTGAGAAGAAGTTCGTTGCAGAGGGCGTGCGCAGGGCATCGGTCGAGAAATACCTCGTCAGGGAACTGAAACGCGCCGGTTACGGTGGAATGGACATTGCCAGGACCCCGCTCGGGACCCAGGTGACCATATTTGCCGAGAAGCCCGGTATCGTGATCGGAAAGGGCGGTAAGCTCGTCCGGCAGCTGACGCAGGACATTGCGACCAAGTTCGGTGTCGAAAGCCCCCAGATAGAGGTCCAGCAGGTTGCGAACCCCAGCTTCAATGCCCAGATCATGGCCGAGCGGCTTGCTAATGCCCTGGAGCGCGGCTGGTACTTCCGGAAAGCCGGGCAGAGCATCATCCGCCGCGTGATGGAGTCTGGTGCACTCGGTTGCGAGGTTATCCTCGCCGGGAAACTGACCGGCGCCAGGGCGCGGACCCAGAAATTCACTGCTGGTTATATCAAGCACTCGGGCGAGCCGGTGAACACCATCGTCGAGCGCGGGTATGCGATTGCCATCAAGAAACTCGGGATTATCGGGGTCCAGGTCAAGATTATCCCGCCGGGTGCCCAGCTCCCTGACCACTTTGAGATTATGAAGCCCGCCCCTCCCGCGGAGGGAGAAGCCCCGGTTGTTGCCCCGGTCGGAGAGGATGTCCCCGTTGACGACGAGGAATTCGACGAACCGATAGGCGAGGGGGAGGAGTGAAATGGCAATCTTCCGCTCCCAGGAGGTCCGCCAGCTCTCGGACGTGGAGCTGGGTGAACAGATGGAGAAGCTCCGCCTCGAGCTCGTCCAGCACTACGGCAAGGTGAGCGCCGGGGGTGCGACCGAGAACCCCGGGCGGATCCGCGAACTCCGCCGGACGATCGCCCGGATGCTGACCGAGCAGAACAGGAGAAAGGCAGCATGATCACTCCCGGGAACGTCCTCTCCCATGAGATCATCGGGCTGGACGTCCGGGTAGTCAGTGCTGCCAACCCCACCCATACGGGAACCCAGGGAGTGATCATCGATGAGACCCGCCAGATGCTTGGTATCCTCACGACGGGTGGCCGGAAATCTGTCCCGAAGAAGGGCAGTGTCTTCCGGTTCACCCTTCCCGGCCCCACTCACGTGGAGGTCGCGGGTGACGCGCTGATCGCCTCCCCTGAACGGAGAACAGGTCTCCAGAAGAAGAACCAGAGGTAAAATATGGCAAGAAACATTGGATTGAATGTCGCAGCCCCAAAAGAGGAATGCAGCGACATACACTGTCCGTTTCACGGCAGTTTACCGGTGCGCGGCCAGGTGATCACCGGTAAAGTCGTGAGCGACCGGATGATGGGGACGGTGGTGGTGGAGCGTGATTATCTCCACTATATTACCAAGTTCAACCGGTACGAGAAGCGGAGTTCCCGCCTTCACGCCCACAACCCCCCCTGCATCAACGCCCGCCCCGGGGATACCGTACGGATCGCCGAGTGCAGGCCCCTGTCGAAGACAACCACGTTCGTGGTTGTGGAGGTGCTTCCGGCATGAAGGCGAAGCAGTCGGTGATTCCCCGTGCCCTCGAGACTGGGTCACGCCTCTCGTGCGCCGATAATACGGGTGCCCGCGAAGTCCAGATCGTCTCGGTATTCGGGTACCACGGGGTCCGCCGCCGCCAGCCCAAGATGGGCCTCGGCGACATCGCGACGGTGAGTGTCAAGAAAGGCACTCCTGACATGCGGAAGAAGCTTGTGCGTGCGGTTGTCATCCGCCAGCGTAAGGAGTACCGGAGACCGAACGGCCTTCGCGTCTCATTCGAGGACAACGCCGTGGTCATCGTTGATGAGAAGAACGAGCCGAAAGGGACCGAGATCAAGGGCCCCGTGGCCCGCGAGGTCGCCGAGCGGTTCCCGAAGCTCGGGACCATGGCGACCATCATCGTATGAGGGGAGTGCGACATGGTACGAATACAGAGCGCACAGCCGAAGAAACAGAGAAAATCGCGCTATAATGCCCCTCTCCACCAGCGCGGAAGGTACCTCCATGCAGGCTTGGAGAAGGGCCTCCGCGAACAGTACAAGCGCCGGGCAATACGGGTCATCAAGGGCGATACCGTCCGGGTCCTTCGCGGTGACCATGTAGGACAGGAAGGCGTCGTGGATGGAGTGGACACGGTCCGGCTCCGGATCATCGTCCACGGTATCTCGGTGAACAAGGCGGACGGGACCGAAGTCCCGCGGCCTGTTGATCCCTCGAACCTTCGTATCACCAAGCTGAACCTGGAAGATCCCCGCCGTGAAGCCAAGATTGGAGGGAAGTCCTGATGTCCAACCATCTCAAGCGCTACTGCGCACCCAAGTCATGGCATATCGCACGGAAGGCCCGGGTCTTCATTACGAAGACCGCTCCAGGGCCGCACAACGCGAATGCCGTTCCGATCGGAGTCTGGCTCCGGGACCACACAGGATATGCCCAGAACATGAAGGAGGTCACGCAGATCCTCCACAGCGGGAATGTCCTTCTCAACGGCCGGGTCTGCCGCAACCCCCAGATCGGGATCGGGATCTTCGATATCATCGCCATCCCGCGCATCAATGCCTACTACCGTATCATCCGTGGTAAGGACGGGAGGCACTGCACCGTCCCGATCGACCAGGAAGCTGCCGCATCCCGGCTCTGCAAGGTCTCGGACAAGACCATCGTGAAGGGTGGGAAAGTCCAGCTCAACCTCCGGTTCGGGGCGAACATCCTCGCCGACAACACCTACAAGCCCGGGGACTCTATTGTCCTCTCCCTCCGCAGCGATGACCGGTTCAGGATCCTCGACCACTTCCCCTTCACGGAGGGGAACATGGCAATGGTGATAGGAGGCAAGCATTCCGGCCGCATCGCGAGGGTGACCCGGATCGTCCCGGTTCCGGGGAGCACCCCGGACCGCGTCGTCCTGAAGGACGAGGAATCGGGTGAACAGTTCGACACGATCGAACCATATATCTACATGGTCGGCCGTGAGAACCCGGCTATCCCTCAATGGGGGATTGAAGAATGAACCCGATGTACCAGGTCCGCGTCGAGAAGGTCGTCGTTCACATGGGTGTCGGTGAGAGCGGTGAGAAACTCACCAAGGCCACCGACATTCTCCGGACTATCACCGGGCAGACCCCGGTGAAGAATATCGCCAGGAACACGGTGCCTGCCTTTGGTATCCGGCGCGGCGCCCCGATCGGGTGCAGGGTCACCCTGCGGGGGGACACTGCCGAGCAGTTCCTGAAGACTGCCCTTGGGATCGTGGAGAACCGCATATCAGCATCGCAGTTCGATGCGAACGGAAACTTTGCATTCGGGATAGAGGAGCACACCGACTTCCCTGGCATGGCCTACGACCCCAAGATCGGCATCTACGGGATGGACGTCAACGTGGTCCTTGCCCGGAATGGTGTGCGGATCTGCAGGCGGCATATCGAGCGCAGGAAGTTGCCGGCGCAGCAGCACGCGAACCGTGAGGACGCGATTGTGTTCCTCTCTTCTGCATACGGCCTGGAGGTGCGGTAAATGGGCGGACAGAAGACGAAGGAGTTTGGCCGCGGAGCGAATGAGTGCAAGATGTGCGGCCGGATGCAGGGGCTTATCCGGCGCTACCATATCATGCTCTGCCGCCAGTGCTTCCGTGAATGGGCGCAGAAGATGGGATTCAAGAAGATGAACTGAGAGGTGACAGAACAGATGGCACGAATGAATACCATCGCGGACGGCATGAGCGCCCTGAAGAACGCGGCTGACACCGGTAGGTCCGAGTGTATCGTCGAACCGGCAGGAACCCTGCTCGGCGAGATGTTCCGCATCATGCAGGAGTGCGGCTATATCGCCGGGTTCGAATACATCGATGACGGCCGCGGCGGCCAGTTCCGCGTCACCCTGAACGGGATGATCAACAAGTGCGGTGCGATATCACCGCGGTATCCCGTGGGACGTGATGAAATGGAAGAATGGGAGATCCAATACCTCCCTTCAAAGGGGTTCGGGATCCTTATCCTCACCACCTCCCGTGGCGTCATGTCCCACGAGCAGGCCCGGCGGGAAGGGATCGGCGGGGAACTCCTGGGATATGTCTACTGACGGGTGGGGAGAATGACACGCGAGATTAAGACCCGGATCCCTTCAGGGGTCACCATTACACGCGAGGGAGACCTTGTCGTGGTAAAAGGCCCCCGGGGAGAACTCCGGAGGACAATGCGCTACCCGCAGGTGACGATTGCGATCAACCCCCAGGAGGTGGTCATCGCGACCGGCTCAGCCCGGAAACGGATCGCCGCAATGGTCGGGACCTATGGTGCGCACCTGGCGAACATGATCCGGGGCGTCACCGATGGCTTCACGTACTCATTGAAAGTTGTATACAGCCATTTCCCGATCCAGCTCAAGTTCCAGGGGGAGGTCCTTGAGATCAACAATTTCCTCGGGGAGAAGAAAGCCCGGTATGCCCGGGTAGAGCCCGGTATCAAGGTCACCATCAGCGGTGACCAGGTCACCCTCACCGGTATCGACCGGGAACGGCTCGGGATCAGCGCGGCAAACATCGAGACCGCCACGCGGATCCGGGACCGCGACCCCAGGGTCTTCCAGGACGGGATCTATATCACACAGAGGGGGTAACGGGGATGGCTGAAGAGAAAAAACGTTTGATTCGTGTAAGAAAGGCCAAGAACGCCCGGTTCCGCAGGGACGGGTTCGGGAAGAAGCCCCAGATCTCGGCGTCTTGGCGACGGCCCCGTGGGCTGCACAACAAGCAGCGGCGGCAAAAGAAGGCAAAAGGAGCCCTTCCCACCCCTGGATTCGGCAGCCCAACCGCGGTCCGCACGATGCACCCATCCGGGTTCTTCGAAGTGATGGTCGCAACGCCCTCCGAGATCGAGGGCATCGACCCGGCAACCTATGCAATCCGGATTGCAGGGACGGTAGGTGCGAAGAAGCGGGAACAGATCCAGGAGCTCGCCGTCAGGGCCGGGATAAAGGTCCTCAACCCGCGCGCAGAGAAGGTTGCAGAGCAGGATACTGCTTCCGGGGCCGGGGTGACTGCCGATGAGTGACCTGGCAGGCCAGAAGAGGCTCGCCGCCTCCCTTCTCAGGTGTGGTATGAAGCGGGTGTGGCTGGACCCTGAGCGGCTCTCTGATATCCAGAACGCGGTCTCCCGCGAGGACCTCCGCGGCCTCATCTCCGAGGGGGTAATCCGTGTATATCCGGCCCGCTCGAACAGCCGCGGCAGGGCGCGGGTGCGAAAGGCTAAGCGGGCCTACGGTCATTGCAGGGGGCCGGGACGCCGTTGTGGTGCGGCTGGTGCACGGCACCCCGGAAAACGGGAGTGGATACAGCGGATCCGCGCTATCCGCAAAGCACTCGCCACGCTTCGCGAGGACGGGTCCCTTGACCGGTCTCTCTACCGGCTCCTCTACCGGAAGGCATCGGGTGGCCAGTTCCGCAGCGTCGCCCACCTTCGCGCGCAGATCGAGATCATGTCCGGGAGGATGAAGTAACATGGCGACAGGATCGCGGTTCTTTATCCCCTTCCGGCGCCGCCGGGAAGGCAGGACGAATTATTACCGCAGGGGAAAACTCGTCGTCTGCGAGAACCCCCGGCTGGTCGTGCGCAAGACCAACCGGCATATCATCTGCCAGCTGGTCACTGCTGAGATGGATGGTGACCGCACACTGGCCTCGGCAACCTCGGCAGACCTCGCACGGTTCGGATTCACCGGGTCGCAGGCAGCAACTCCCGCAGCATACCTTACCGGGATGCTCTGTGCGGTCCGGGCACTGAATGCCGGGATTACCTCGGCGGTACTGGATATCGGTCTCCACAGGGCTACGAAGGGTGCGCGCGTCTTCGCCGCACTCCGCGGGTCTGTCGAAGCCGGACTTGACATTCCGCATACTGCAGATATCCTCCCTGGAGATGACCGTGTCAAGGGAGCGCACATTGCAACATATGCCCCTGACCGGGCAGCCGGCCTTGTGGCGAATGTCGAACAGGCAATGGATGCCATCATGAAGGAGCTGAAGTGAGCATGGCATACGAAAGAGAAGAGTGGGTCCCGCTAACCGGTCTCGGCAAGGCAGTCGCTGCCGGCGAGATCACGAGTATCGATGACGTGCTCGCGAGCGGCAAGCCCATCAAGGAACCCCAGATCGTGGATGCGTTCCTTCCCGATCTCCAGGACGAGGTCCTTGATATCAAGATGGTCCAGCGTATGACCGACTCCGGGCGGAGGGTCAAGTTCCGTGCCGTCGTGGTGGTCGGGAACAAGAACGGTTACATCGGATTCGGGCAGGCCAAGGACAACCAGGTGGGAGACGCCATTAAAAAGGCTATCCGGAATGCAAAGACCCATCTCATCAAGGTCCACCGCGGTTGCGGGAGCTGGGAATGTGACTGCAAATCTGTGCACTCCATCCCGATTAAAGTGGAAGGATCAGCCGGGAGTGTCCGTGTAACGCTGAAACCTGCCCCAAAGGGCATCGGTCTTGTCACCGGGGAAGTGAGCCGGAAGGTGCTCGAGCTCGCGGGTATCCGCGATGTCTGGATGTTCTCACGCGGGCAGACGCGGACCACGGTCAACTATGCAAAGGCCACCTTCAATGCCCTGAAGGCGACGAACATGGTCCGGACCGGTGGGGGTGCCCGCTGATGTATGCGATCGTGCAGGTACGGGGTGTCGTGAACACCCGTCGCGATATACGCGACACGCTCCGCATGCTCCGGCTTCACCATATCAACCACTGCGTCCTTGTCCCGGACACGCCCGAGTACCTCGGCATGATCCGGAAGGTGAAAGACTACGTGGCATATGGGGAAGTGGACGCGGGGACCGTGGAGAACCTGCTCCGGACCCGCGGCAAGACCACGGGAGACCTGTCCTTTACCGATGACTACGTCCGTTCGAACTCAGGGTTCGGTGGGATTGCCGATTTTGCCCGTGCACTTGTCGGGGGAAATGTCCGGATCGCTGACATGCCCGGGCTGAAACCAGTCCTCCGCCTCCACCCGCCCCGGAAGGGATATCGCACTATCAAGCGGACCTTTCCCCAGGGTGGTGCCCTTGGTTACTACGGGAACGAGATCAACTCGCTGCTTACCCGGATGAGGTGAATAGGCGATGCCAGTAAACAAACGTTCCAAGTTCCGCGGGTCGAGGACCTGCGGTGGTGGTACTCACAAGAACCGACGCGGCGCCGGAAACCGTGGAGGACGGGGGAGGGCGGGGCACCGCGACCACCGCTTCTCCTATTTCCTCCTCTATGGTGAAGTACACAATGGCAAGAACGGGTTCAACAGCCCGACGAGCGTCGTTGTGCCAGCTATCGATATCGGCTGGATCGACCAGAAGGCTGAGTCTCTCCTCTCCAGCGGTGCAGCGACGCGTGAAGGAGACCTGATTGCAGTCGATGCCACGGCCATCGGGGTCGAGAAGGTACTCGGGACCGGCAGGGTGACCCGGAAACTGAAGGTCTCTGCAAAGGCATTCAGCGCACAGGCGAAGGAGAAAATCGAATCACTGGGTGGCCAGGCTATCCTGACCTGACGAACCCTGCGGTGGAAGAATGGGCGCCTTGCTTGACAGATTAGAACCTCTCCTGGCCTCGATGCCGGCGGTGAAGAGCCCCGAGGGACATGTCCATTTCAAGAACAAGCTGATGTGGACCCTCGGGGTGCTGGTACTGTACTTCGTCCTGACGAACATCCCGGTATTCGGGCTTGACTCCAGCTCCCAGGATATCTTCCTGTACTTCCGGGCCCTCCTCGCCGGTGCGAATGGGTCCATTGTACACCTTGGGATCGGTCCGATCGTGACGGCTTCGATCGTCCTTCAGCTGCTCAAGGGGGCAGACCTGATCCCTATCGATACGACCGAGGCCCGTGGCCAGGTCATGTACATGGGCATGCAGAAGATGCTCATCTTCGTGATGATCATCATCGAGGCTGCCCCGAACTTGGTCGGGGGATTCCTTCGCCCCGATGCGGCGATTGCCCAGGCGTTCTTCGGTGGAAATCTCTTTGCGGTCTCCTTCTTGATATTCGTTCAGATATGTCTCGGAGGGGTGCTCGTCTTCCTCCTGGATGAGGTCGTGACCAAGTGGGGGATCGGCTCAGGTGTCGGTCTCTTCATCATTGCAGGTATCTCGCAGGCCCTGGTAAACGGCCTGATCAACTGGAAGCCCCTCGGGGACCCGTACCCGGTAGGGTTCTTCCCCCGTCTCTTTGCAATCGGGATCGACGGAGCGAATTACCTGACCTATTTCGGGACCGATCTCCTCGCATTCATCACGACTATCACGATCTTTCTCATCATCGTCTACGTGGAATCGACACGGATCGAGATCCCCCTCGCCCATGCACAGGTCCGCGGTGCCCGCGCCCGTTTCCCTGTCAAGTTGATCTACGCGAGTGTGCTGCCCATGATCCTTGTCCGCGTCCTCCAGGCGAACATCCAGATGCTTGGGCTGTTCCTCTCAAACGTCGGTATAACCGTTTTCGGCACGTTCCAGAACCAGTCCCCGGTGAACGGGATCATGTACTACCTCGCACCGATCAACGGCCCGGACGACTGGATGTGGTGGTTGAAAGACCTGGGGCATGCACCATGGGAGATACTTCTCCGGCTCGGGGTCGATACCCTCTTCATGGTGGTTGGTGGTGCACTCTTTGCGATCTTCTGGATCAAGACTGCCGGTCTCGATTCAAAGCATGTCGCCCGCCAGATACAGCTCTCTGGAATGTCAATCCCCGGCTACCGGCGAAATCCCCAGATCCTCGAACGCTACCTTGACCGCTACATCCCCCGTGTCACCATCATCGGCGGGGTCTTCATCGGGGTCCTCTCGGTGATAACCAACCTCTTTGGTGTGATCGGTTCGGTCAGCGGGACCGGTCTCCTCCTGACGGTAAGCATTACCTATCGTCTCTACGAGGAGATTGCAAGCCAGCAGATCATGGAGATGTATCCCTTCATGCGGACATTCTTCGGGAAGGAGTGAGCTGGATGAGACAGGGAGAGATGGGGTATCTCCTCGACCGGTCCACCTTTCCCGTCTCCCTGATCCTGTCAACGACCAGTCTTTGTCTTTCTCAAGTGATTGATTCCCTTCCTTTTCCCCTGCTCCCGAGGTGAAGAGATGAGTATGAAAAAGTACAGCGGCATCCTCACGATGCTCGTGATGATGCTGATGATCCTTGCATATGGGATCGAACCGCTCCGGGTCGGTGTCGGGAGTGCTATCGACATCGTGCTCGGTCCACTCATTGACCTCTTTAAAATACCGTTCTTTATCCTTATCGTCCTCCTCTCCACTATCACCGGCATCTATTCGTCGGTCCTGCAGAAGTACACCATAGACTATGACAGGATGCAGGACGTTCAGGCCCGGATGAAGGAGTTCCAGAAGGAGTACCGGGAAGCACAGCTCTCCGGGGACGAGAAACGGATCAAGAAGCTCGAGAGCAAGAAGGACCGGGTAATGAAGGAACAGCTGGAGCTCTCCCAGCAACAGTTTAAGCCGATGGCGTACATCATGGTCATCACGATCCCCATCTTCTTCTGGCTCCTCTATCGTCTGGGCAGTACCGCAGGTAACCTTACTATGCCGTTCTTCGGGACACATGACATCGCGGCAGCGGTCCTCGGTCCCATGCCGGTCTGGATTATCTGGTACTTCATTTGCTCCCTCACGATCAGCCAGGTCATCCGCAAGGCGTTGAATATCGGGGGGATCTGATGCGGATAACGGTTAGTGGGCTCCCCGGGAGCGGGACCACCACGCTTGCCAGGAGACTTGCCGAGTCCTGCGGGATCCCCCTCGTATCAGCCGGGGAAGTCTTTCGCCAGATGGCCCAGGAGCAGGGAATTGACCTTGCCGCATTCGGTGCCCTTGCCGAGAAGAAACCGGAAATAGACCGCGGAATTGATCAAAGGCAGCAGGAAATTGCAGGAAACTACCCGGATGTAGTCCTCGAAGGGAGGCTGTCCGGCTGGATGGTGCGTGATGCGGACGTGAAGGTGTGGCTGAAAGCACCGCTCGCCTGCCGTGTCCAGAGGATACACGAACGGGATGGCATCGCGGACCTGTCTGCTGCAGAGCAGATGACCCTTGCACGCGAGGGCTGCGAGGCCCAGCGGTACCGGACCTACTATTCGATCGACATCGCGGACCTCTCGATCTATGATATTATTCTCGATTCGTCCCGCTGGGACCCGGAACAGCTGCTTGACATTGTCAGCGCGGCAGTCCGGGAAGTCCGGAAGGCCTGATCATGGCGGGCATTCCGCGCAAACCGCTTGCATGATGATAACCGGGTCGTTAAGGTGCCAGGATGAACGTGGACGCCGATCCTGTTGAAGTCCGCCTGGTCCCTGACTGGGACCCGGGTGCCGTGATCAGCCTCTACCGTGCAGCTGGCTGGTGGCGTGAAGAATGGGACCCGTCAGGTATTTCCCCTCTTATCCGGGGGAGCACGGTGTTTGTCGTTGCAGTGGAGAGAGAGACCGGCAGAACGGTGGGAATGGGCAGGATCATCTCGGACGGGGTATCTGACGGTTATATCCAGGACCTTGTGGTCCACCCGGAATTCCGCCGCAGCGGGGTCGGGCGTCGGATCGTTGAAGTGCTCGTCTCCTGGGCAGAGGAGGCCGGGCTGCTCTGGGTGGGCGTTATTGCCGAGCCAGGGGCCGAGGGGTTTTACCGTTCACTGGGGTTCGGGCTGATGGAAGGATATACCCCTCTCCTCCTCACAGGGTTTTCCAGGAAATGATCCACTCGCGTGATTTCCGGCCGGTCACCCTCGCTGACCGGGACCTTTTTCTCCGGTATGCCGCCCTGTACCCGCCCTGTCATAGCGATAACACCTTTACCAATATGGTCTGCTGGAACCACTACGCGCATTACACCTTCGCGGAGATCGGGAGGTCCCTCCTCGTTGCGAGTACCATTGACGGACGCACGTCATACCGCCCTCCTGTCGGGCCCCGTGATCCCGTCCTCTTGCACGATGTGATGGTGCTTGCCACCCGGTCCGGCGATAAACGGCCATTCTCACTCATCGATCCGGATACAAGGGACTGGATTGCGGGTCTCTATCCTGGGATTCACTTCGTGGAAGACCGCGATTACTTTGAGTACATCTACCGGACTGAGGACCTTGCTGACCTTGCTGGCAGGAAGTACCTGACGATGCGGCGGCAGCTCCACCGGTTCATGCGGACCTGCATGCCTGCCGTGGATACGATACGGCAGGAGAACCTGCAGGAGACGAGGGAGTTCCTGATCGAGTGGTGCGAATGGAAGAACTGTGAAGGCGAAACATTTCTTGCAGCAGAAAAGGAGGCCGTCTTCTATGCGATTGACCACTTCCTGGAGCTCGGCTTATCAGGCCTCCTTGTCAGGGTCACCGAAAACGGACGGATCGGTGCGATGGCGATATATGAACCCCAGAATGATTCCACTGCCGTGGTCCACTTTGAGAAGGGACTCCCTGATTGCGAGGGTATCTACCGGGCGATCAATGCCGAGACTGCCCGCTTGCTCAGAGGCCGGTTCTCCTATATTAATAGGGAGAGTGACATGGGAGTCCCGGGTCTGCGCGAAGCGAAGCTCCGGTATCACCCTGACCACCTCACCGAGGTCTATGCGGTTGAACGCGACGAGCTGGTGGTGGCACTCAGGCGGGCCGGTGAGCGCACCTGTTAAACGCCTTCAGCCTGCATCTCTGCCCTGATGGAGAATGGTGGTGCGCGATTGGAACGGGGCGCTCTCCTGTCTTATTTCTATGGCCGTGAAAACAAGTATTTACAATGGGTAATACGTTGATAGATGACTGTTACGGGTTTTTTTCTCTTCCGGCAGCCCCTGAGAGGGACAGAAATGTTTATTTTTAGAACGCGGAACCTTCTAAGAATATCTCACGCAAAAAGCGCGCAGATATGAGTGATACATGATGCTTGACATGAAGCGAGATGTACTGGTTCAGAAGATGACCGACGAGGACATCATCAAGAAGTTCCGCAAGGAGAAGGCATGGGGACTGTGTACCAGTGTCGATCTTAGAGAATGCGATCCTGAGCGCATCCGTAACCCGGAGAAGATTCGACAGTTCATCTTTGAGCTCTGTGACCTCATTGATATGCACCGGTTTGGGGAGCCGACTATCATCCACTTTGGTCCAAATGAGAAAGTCGCAGGATATTCGATGACCCAGCTGATCGAGACGTCCCTCATATCCGGGCACTTTGCGAACGGCACCAATGCAGCCTACCTCGATATCTTCAGCTGCAAGGAGTATAGCCCTGAACAGACCGCTGAGTTCTGCAAGCGGTTCTTTGGTGCCCAGTCAATGGCCTATACCACGGTCTTCCGGTACTGATTCGGAAGCCCAACGCTTCTTTTCAAGGGCCTGATACCCCAGGTACTCGATGACGACGGTTCGGTACCTGCCTTAGAACGCATCCCCTTATCATAGTTTTTCCGGCTGCCTGCCATCATTCCGGACCTGGCCGCTTCATGCATGCCTTCCGGCAGCCGCGAACCTGTTCCTATTGCACCTCGCGGACTGCCTTCCGGAGAGCCTATGGTGATGGAAGGTGCGTCTCGTCCTTCTTCACCATGCAAGTTTGGGCCTGGCTTCTGGGGGTCATGCCTGGTGGGATGGACCGGGCCCCTCGTGAAAGAGTTCGGAGACCTGGATCCCGCGTAACGACCGGTCACTCACGGGAGATAGTGGTCGAACCAGCGGTGGACCCGCTGCTCTGCCGCTTCATACCCGCCATCCAGGAAGACCGCACCGATAATCGCTTCGAGGCTCTCTGCGAGGACATATGGCTGGTCCCTGGCGTTCTGCTTCTCCTCTCCCTTTCCAAGAAAGAGGAACGGGCCAATCCCAATCTCCCGGGCAACCGAGGCGAGGAGTTCCTCGCGTTCCAGTTCCTTCTTTGCCTGGGTGACCTCGTCAGGGGTCGTGCACCCGGACCGGATAAGGTGGTCTACAAGGATGGTTTTAAGAACCGCGTCGCCAAGGGTGGCCAGGACATCCTGGTCTTCGCAGTTGGCACCATGCTGGCGTTCTTCATTTGCATGTGCTTTTCGTGTAAGGGCACGGGTCAGGGTGGCGGGGTCAAAAAACGTGTAACCAAGGGTCTCTTCGATTGTCATCAGGGATCACTCGCCTTTCCACTATTGGTAGGTTGCCGAAGCTGGAAAAAGCACTGGCACAGAGGGTAAGGAGAGGTTCTCCTGCAGGGAGTTCTAGTATCCGTCCGTCTCTGCCTGTACCGTATGCGGTATGCCGGAGGGGGTGTGCGGCCACTCCCTGCCAGGCGGTCCAGCTGCAGGGTGTGGTTTTTATACCCTGGTCTGGGAGACCGATCGGTTGGGGGCCGGTCTTACCCGCCGATGAGATAGCGTGTCCCATCCGCGATGATCTTGATGGCGATTGATGCGACAAGCATCCCAAGGACTTTTGCCATGATATCAGTGACACACTCACCGAACAACCGCTGGATGGTTGCCGAGTACCGGAGGATCAGCCATGTCGCAAGGAGAGAGAGCCCGATTGCTACTGCCGGGACAAATACCCCGTACTCCTTTGCGAGAAGGATGACGGTGGTGATTGCCCCGGGACCGCAGAGAAGGGGAGTACCGATGACGACGCCTGCTGCAGAAGGTGTCCGCTCCTGCGAGTGCCCGAACTCAATACCCAGTGCCATCTGCATCCCCAGGATGAAGAGGAGGATTCCGCCAGCGACCTGGAAACTGGGAAGGGTTATCCCGAGGATATCGAAGATGACGAAGTTGAAGAAGAGGAAGGAATACATGAGCGTTCCCGCGACGACCACTGCAATAAGAGCCTGGCGCCGGACCTCCCGCTCGGTCGCGCCACGGATAAGGGACGTGAACACCGGGACCGAGAATACAGGGTCGAGGATGACAAACAGGGACGCAAACGACGTGAGAATCGCCGGGACAATCTCTTCCATAGGTCTCCTGTCTATGCTGGTTGACCGGGGAGCGGATAAAACCGGGGGGTAGCGAATTCCGCGATACTAACCTGGAAACCAGGGATGTGACAGTTTGAAAGACTGAGTTCCGTCTTACGTGTATTACCTGCACGGAACGGTGAGCCTGAAACCGGCATGGAGAGAAGGGTGAACACTATCTGATGGGAACTCTTGATCCAAGTTGTATGGTAGGGGGTTGATGCCAGATCTGGGGGGGTCCGGCAAATCGAAAAAACCAAGCACCTGGACCAAGAGGTACATTATGTTTTCTCTCATCGTTTATAAGTTTCACGGTTTTCCTATGCCTGGGCATTCCCCGCCTGATTCGTTAACGGCGATCGATGAGACGCCTGGGGCGTCCTTTTGAGCTGCTCATTTCCAGGCCTCCTGGTCTGACGAAACGGTATTCTATGCGGAATAACCCATCCTCTTCTGCGTCTTCGAGTCTCTTTTTATAACGGAAAAACGAAGCCCTGAAACGTTCTTCCACTCCCCGCCATCCGGGGCCTGCAGGGTCCTGGTACTCCATCGAGACCTGAAGCACTACTTCTCCTTCCTCGTCGCCAGGAGCAACGAATGCCTCATACTCACCTGTGACGAGATCCATGTTGTCACGCTGGAAGACACCTCGTTCGATATCCACGCGGTTGAATGGTGTTCCTGCTACCCAGACGGTTTCTGCTTCGCGTTGGGGATTCATAATGCGCATATGCGTCCTGCCGCAGGAGCACCTGTCACGGGAGATGACCACCGTGGTATCTTCTGTGTCATAGTTCAGGAGAAGGGTGCCGCAATGTTCCCCTGGTGCAAGGAGGGTTGTAAGGACGATCCGGCCGCATTCACCCTCGGGGACGAAAGTATCCCTGTGAGGATCATACACGTCGAGATGTACCAGGTCTTCCGGTACATGGAGACCGGCCCTGGTGTGGCACTCACCGCACATCGTCCCTTCCGTGCTGCCGTAGGTATTGAAGACCTCCCGGTCCCACACCTCCCCGAGGTAGTTGCGTGACTCATCGGCAAAGCTCTCCCCTCCCACGATGAGCCGTTCGACAGATGACTCCTTCGGGGGCATTCCTTCAGACTCCATGCGGCGGGCGAGCCGGAGGAGCTTAAAAACCGATCCTACAATGGCCGTGGGGCGGTAGGCGGAGAAGACCCGTGGCGGAAAAGAGCACTTCCCGGTGGGGATGACGGTCATGCCGATCTCCTTTGCGGCCAGAGTCATCGTATTGGCCCCTACATTCATCCCGTAGCTTGCGCAGATAACGACACGGTCACCGCTCCCCAGTCCCTGCGAGACAAAGATACGGGCATACTTCTCCGCGTAGCGCTGCCAGTCCGCCCAGGTGAGGAAGAAGCTCTTTGGCGTCCCGCTGGTCCCACTTGTCTCGTGGATCGTGAAGATACTCTCCCATCCTACGCTTCGGAAGAGAAAACCGGATGTTACCGGTGGCTGGTTCTCCCTGATGCTCTGGCCGGATATCACGGGGAGAGCGAGGAGGTCCTCGTGCTCGCGGATCGCACCGGGATCTATTGTATGTTCTGCAAACCACCTCTGGTAGAAAGGAGAGTGTTCTGCGGCGTATTTCACGGTATACCGGACCCTCTCGTCAACCAGGGCGTCGAGATCACCCCGGGGGAGCTGTTCGATCTCTTCTTTGTAGAATGTACCCCCTGTCATCGAAAGTGATCTCTGGTACCCGCCTATTTTACGATAACGAATATCACACGGTTTTCCGTTGCTGATCCCTGTTCCATCTTCTGATCGCGGTTAAAACCCTGAATTATGATTTTTCCGGGAAGCATATGTTTTTTGCCGGCTGTGTGCACCCTCTCTTCATCCTGATGCCCGCCAGGTCTGCCCAGTGGTAGTCCCGGCGGGGAGGAAGACCATGACGGTTGTCAATCGTTATCGCTGCAAGGTGTGCGGGTATATCTACTCACCACTTCGCGGGGAGCCCCATAATGGGATACCTGCCGGGACAGCGTTCGAAGACCTTCCTGAGACCTACATCTGTCCGATCTGCGGCATGGAGGGCAAGGGGAAGATCGGGAAATGGGGCTTTGAGGAGTGGGTCCCGACACGCTGGATCTGCTCTGTCTGCGGTTATGTCTATGACCAGAAGCGGGGTGAGCCCCACCGGGGGATACGGCCGGGTACCCCGTTTGAAGACCTCCCGGAGACGTATGTCTGCCCGGTCTGTGCCCTGGACCCGAAGATCAAGAAACGTATCGGGGATATAATGAAGCAGGGTTTTTCACCGCTCGATATTTGACCAGGCCTGTCCTGGTCCTTTCTTTCCCTTGCAGGACTCCCATGCGTTTCCCTGGACCCGCCCGTGTGAATGTGCAAGGTGGTCCTGTCTCCTGGTCACTGCCCTTTCAGTGCTTTCAGGGCGGTTCGCGCCGCCTGCCGGATATCGGGGTCTTCGTCCTCTAACGCGGTTGCGAGCGCACGCTCAGCTTCTTCTCCCCCTATCTTTCCCAGCGCGGTAGCGACCGCCTGCCTCACGCCTTTCTTGGGATCTGAAAGGAGCCTGTTGAGGAGGGGAACTGCAACCGGGTCCTGTATCTCCCCGAGGGCGATGCATGCCCCCTGCCTGACCCAGCGGTCCGGATCCGAGAGATACGGGGTGAGGGGTGCAACCGCAGCCGGGTCTCCAATCTTGCCAAGGGCCATTGCTGCTATCCATTGCACATCGCGTTCCGGGTCTTTGAGGAGTGCAACCAGGGGCCCGACCGCCCGGGGGTCCCTGGCTTTTCCGAGGGCTTCCGCAGCTTTCCAGCGAAATGTCGAATTTTGATCACGCAGCTGCCGGATAAGGACCCGGAAATTATTCTCGTCCCGGTCAGACCACCCTTCCGGTCGTGGCCCTTCCGGGATCCCGTCGTTGTCATCTGGCATCGCGTTGCCTCATCCGGTACTGTGGACGTGGCCGGCCAAGAAACAATCGCCGCGGCCAGGAGGTGCATGCCTGCAGGAAGGGAACCTGCGTCCCAGCACCCTGTTTTCAAGGGAATTATCCCGGGTGGCAGGAGACCGGGTGCACCCTGGGTGGCAGGAGACAGAGCGCGTCCCGGTCCGGTAGGGGGGAGGGCTTGGTATCGCATCATATGGTTTATATGCGATCATTCCCGGACACGCGGATTACCTGTAATACCTCAATAATACGCTTTTTTTAAGAAATTGAGCATAATTACCCACCTTATTGGCGCTTTGCCGGCAGGGTCACCGATTGGATCAGTGTAGCGGTTTTATTACAGCGGTTGGTTCCCCACCCCCCTCTGTTGGAGACCCTGCAACTGGTGGAGACCCTGCATGGAGGACCTGGGTTCCCCGGCGGGACACCAGGGGATACGCACCTGGCAGAAGAGCCTTGCCAGGGTCCGCATATGCCAGGGGTTCACTCCCCCCCCTTCGTATCCTCTCTCTCTCGGAGGAATGCCGTGAGCAGGGGGAAGGCGACCTCTTCAAGGGGGGTCTTCAGGACCCCCGGCCCGGGGCAGGGAGCTCCTGCAATCATTCCCGCGAGGTGGCCTGCTGCAGCCTGGCGGTCCCTCCGTACTGCCCGCACGGCCCGCTGCCATCGCACTACCGCCGCGGCTCGCTGGTCTGCCGGGATCAGGGGGCCCCTCTCCTTCCTCTCATTTCATCTAGGGAGATTTCCGGGTGCATGGCAGAGAGTGAGCAGGAGAAGGGATGAAGGGAGCGTGGACGGGGGGTGAAAATGAGGGGTCTTCCCGCATTGACCTGGGGTACTACTGTGGGTATATGATTGGGCTGATTAACGCGGGGAGATTGCAGGAGTGGTTCCAGCAGGGTAGATGGCCGGGTTGATTACCGCGGGAGAGGCCGGATTGGCTCCCATGTGTGATGGCTGCAGTGGTTACCGTGGGGGGTGACAGAGGTGGTTTCGGTGGGGATGGTTGAAATGGCTCAGTGGGTGGTGCCTGCAGTGGTGCTAATGAGAGGTGGCAGAGGATGACACTCGTGGGGGAAGTCCCGGGTCACCAGGAGACTCTGGTGGACGCGGACAGGACTTCTGGCGTTGTCCTGCCCTGGCAGGGATGATCACACGCAAAAAAAGGATTAGATGAGTTTGAAGATGGGGTGGCTCTCGGCCTTGCACTCGATTCCCATCTGTCTGGTTGCCTCGAGCACAGCGATGTCGGTATAGGCCTGGGCAGTGATCATGGCCTCGACGTTCTCGATGGGGCCGTACATGATCAGGTCGGCACCGAGGGTGCTTGCGATCATGTTGCAGCCGATATCGGGGGCTGACCATGCAGCCTGGATGACCCCGTCCATGCCACCCTGGTAGTGGTGGAGGAGCTGGGAAACGTAGGCATCCTTGCCCTGGAGGCTCGCTGCGAGCTGGGACGGGTTCTTCTTGGAGCCCTTCCAGCGCTTGAGCCAGGTCCAGGAGACGGTCATGTTGTGGTATGCCCCACCGGTCGGGAAACCGTGGATGGCCTTGCAGGCGAGGATCTCACGGTATGCGCCGCCTGACCCGAGACCGAGCGGAGTTGCCGCAGTGTCGAGTATGGGGCGCGTGACGCCGCACTCCTCGGCGATCTGGATCATGCCCTTTGTCTGGCCCGCGACGCCACCCTCGACGAGTGTCTTCTCCCTTCCGGCTACGGAGGGATCGGCAGGGTTGAAGGCGAGCACGATGGCTGCATCCACATCGCTGTTCTTCAGCGCCTCGATGTTCTCCGGCGGGATGGACCCGTTGATGGAGTTGTAGATGGCACGCTTTGCAAGCCCGACCTCGGTGACATACTTGCAGGCATGGGCGAGGGCAGGGGCCGCGGACGAGTCCATCAGGAAGGCGGTCTTGTTGTCGATGCTGTCGAACCAGGAGATGTAGCTCTCGAATGCCTCGCCGAACTCTCCAATAATCTGGATGAAGTGCGGGATCCCGGTCATGTCAGAGAGTTCCTGGCAGCGGTTCCAGAGTGCCTCGGCTTTCGGCTTGTCGATGACACCCTTGTGGTCGTCGATGACGACCTCATGCTTGTTGTAGAAGATCGAGGCTCCCAGCACGGTCGGGTATTCCCCAGGCTGTCCGCCGATCATGGTCCCGTTGAAGTCCCAGACCTTCTGTTCCTTCTCAAACCTGAACATATTTTTTCACACCTCCATTACATCATCGCATTCAGTTTCTGGAGCAGGACCAGCAGGATCATGAAGGTGGTGAAACCTGCTGCCAGTCCGTAGAGAATGCCGATATCACGGCCGATTTTCCTACCCACGCGCTGGGCAATCTCAGCGTCTACGAACTCGATCTTCTTCTCGATCGCGTCCAGGCGCTTCTCGATCTCGAGGAACTGCGGGTTTACACCGGCAGCTGCAACCTCGACTCCGCCAGCGGCCTCCTTGACCTCGACCACCATGGGGTCGGCGCCGAATGCACCGGGGTCCCGGGCCGTAAGTTCACTGATCTTGGCCTTGATGGTCCCGAGGTCCTCGGACTCCATGATATTGACGACCTCGACCTGCTCCTGGAAGCGCTTGATGGCATCACCGGAGAGGTTCTCGATGAAGGGAATCGCACCCTCGGCACCGACGA
>LAHU01003046.1_pt1 | contig 24019 bp, 22 predicted proteins | sample 329631 | NCBI WGS metagenome assembly LAHU01 (sample SAMN03275698, study PRJNA271635) | activated sludge metagenome | isolation source: sample C-0 Zero hour mixed sludge faded in reactor as a methanogenic...
AGAAGTACATGTCATTGAAGGCAGTGGTCCCGGACTTCACCATCTCGAGGGCTGCGAGTCGTGTTCCCCAGTATACGTCCCCACCGGTGAGGTGTGCCTCGAGCGGCCAGATCTTCTGCGAGAGCCAGTCCTGGAGGACCATGTCATCGGCATAGCCGCGCAGGAGTGTCATGGCCGCGTGGGTATGGGTGTTCACAAGGCCGGGAAGGGCGATCTGTCCGTCTGCCGCAATATGGAACTCGGAGGAAGACCGGTACTCCTTCCCAATCCCCGGCCCGATGGCGAGGATGGTACCATCCTCGCCGATGGCGATGTCACAGTCTCTATTCCTGGCACGGACGCCCGTGATGCAGATAGATCCGCGGGACCCCGCCAGGTTTCCAGCTTGTTCGGTCATGATGCAAGTTCCTTGATGATACGTGCCACGATCTCGCCAGTCCGGTCCCGGTGTTCCCGTGCGGTTCTGAGGATGTGTTCATAGGTGAGCGCCTCCCCTCCAAGCCCGTTCGCGCAGTTATCGATCGTGCAGAGGGCGGCAAACGGGATGCCAAGTTCACACGCAAGGGTCGCTTCGCTCGCAACGGTCATCCCGACCACGTCAGCGTTCCTTGCAAGGGCGCGCACTTCAGCGACCGTCTCGATCCGCGGCCCCCTCGTCTGGACGTAGGTCCCCCCCAGGTGAGCCTCCGGTATCGCGACGGCAAGCCTGGATGTCAGGTCCCGCGAGAGTTCCGGGTGGACATGCACGAGGGCATTATCATGGAAGGTCGGGATGTCGTGGAGGGAGGAGTAGTCACCAGGGATGAGCAGGGACCCGGTAGGGATCTCACGCCTGAGGGAGCCGGCAGACCCGATGGAGACGATTTTGTCCACGCCGGTGATAGCAAGGGCCGCGAGGTGGGCGCGGTGGTTGATCCGGTGGGGCGGCCTGTGGTGCTGGTGGCGCTGGAGGATCACGATCTCCCCTGCAAGGACCTCGGCCGGGCCATAGGGGGTTGCTACCGTTCGCAGCGCAAGGTTGGGCAGGGGTGAATACAAGAGGCTGGTCCCCCCGATCAGGGCGAGCATGCGACAGACCCCCTGTCCCGGTTCCGGGCGCGTGAGCGAAGGCAGTACATGGTAGAGAATCGGTGTGCATCGGATAAAAACCGTCTATATTCCGGGCAGGAGTGTCCACACCAGTGTGGTGCTTTCTCAAACCAGGTGCATCAAACCGGGTGCAGCCGCCACCTCTCTGCCTGGTATCCCGGGCCCTGGGTTTTCATCCCGGAGCGATCACTGTACCTTATGGGTCGGTTTGCGATGGCCGGCGAGGATGAGATACGCCGGGGGCTCTGTACAGACATCTACTTCGCGAGGGCGACTGCGGTCCTGGATGCCGAAGGGATGAACCCTGAAGTCTCGATGGAAGTAACTGCGGCCGTGTTGCCTGACACCCCCGCGGTATTCTGCGGGCTCTCCGACGTGATATCCCTTCTTGAAGGAGTACCTGTCACTGTTGAGGCAATGGAGGAGGGCACCCTCTTCTACCCGGGTGAACCGGTCCTCCGGATATCAGGACAGTACCGCGACTTTGCACGGTTCGAGACGGCAATCCTGGGTTTCCTCTGTCATGCAAGTGGGGTCGCCACCGCAGCCGCATGGATACGGGCAGCTGCAGGGGAGAAGAAGGTCTTCTCCTTCGGTTCGCGTCGTCAGCATCCTGCGATCGCCCCGATGGTCGAGCGTTCCGCCTGGATAGGGGGCGTGGACGGGGTAAGTAACACTGCGGCAATGCCCGGGATCCCCCTGGCAGGGACGATGCCGCACGCGTTCGTGATGTGCTACCCAACGGTTGCCGATGCATTTGCCTCCTTTCACATGCACGCACCCCCCGAAGTGCCGCGCGTGATGCTTGCAGATACCTGGTGCGACGAGAAACGTGAGTCACTCACCGCAGCCTCGAACGGTGCGGAGGCGGTTCGCCTGGATACACCCCGTTCACGGCGGGGTGACATGGATGCCATCCTCCGCGAGGTCAGGTGGGAGCTTGATGCCGCAGGCTACCAGAATGTCCGGATATTCCTATCAGGGGGTCTTACACGCAATGATATCATCCGTTACCGCGACCTCGTGGATGCATTCGGAGTGGGCGGTGCGATCGCCAATGCACCGGTTATCGACTTTGCCATGGACATCGTCGAGAAGGAAGGGGTGAATTCTGCAAAGCGCGGGAAGAGGAGCGGGAGGAAGATGGTCTGGATACACCCGGACGGCACACGTGTCCTCCTCCCTGCAACAAGTCCGCCCCCGGAGGGTGCGGCTCCCCTCCTCTTCCGGTTCATCGAAGGGGGCCGGGTCATTGCCAGGCTGTCCACCAGCCAGGCCCGTGAACGGGTTCTTACTGCCATACCCCTGCTCTCCACGCAGGAGGCACGGTGATAAGATATTTACCAGGGACTGGGAGGAAACATCCTTTTTCCCTTCGAAGGAGGTACGGTGATTATATTAAACAGGCCGACACACATTAGTGGAGCGGGCTGCTATATCAGGGGTAGATCGCTGCCTTTGCATGGTTGACCCGGAAACGACCGTACTCTCTTCGTTCGGTCAGAGAAGGGCTGGTGGTAAAGTGGTATTACGCACCCTTGGCATGGGTGAGGCCGCGGGTTCAATTCCCGCCCAGTCCATCCTCTTCTGAAACCCCGGGCAGATTCAAACCAGCTACTTTTTCCCTCTCCACCGGGATAATCGATTGATTAGCCGTGGGCATCAAGGAATGGGTTATTCCCCAGGATAAGGTCTTTTTTGACCTGTTCGAGCGGATGGCAGCGACGGTTGTCGTGGCGGCCTACGAGCTCGTGGCCCTGATCGATCACATGGATGAACTGAAGGTCCGGGCACGGAAGATCGAACAACTGGAGCACCAGGGAGACAAGATATCCCACGAGATCTTCGAGCACCTCAACCGGACATTTATCACTCCCCTCGATCCGGGCGAGATATCGGCGCTTGCATCCGCACTCGATGATATCCTTGACTATATTGATGGGTCTGCCCAGATGATGCTGAATTACGGCATCACCGCGAAGGACCCCTCGATGGAGGAGCTCGCGGAACTCGTGCAGCTCTGTGTCGTGGAGATCGAAGGGGCTGTCAAGGGTATACGCGACGTGAAGAACCCAAAAGAGATCGAATCGCACTGCATCGAGGTGAACCGGCTCGAGAACCTTGCAGATAATGTCCTCGCGAGGGCGATATCAGATCTCTTCCGGACGAACGATGCAATCCAGATTATCAAGTTAAAAGACCTCTACGAGTGCCTCGAAATCGCAACTGACATGTGCGAGGACGCCGCAAATGTCCTCTCCGACATCGCGATCCGCCACAGCTGACCCAATCCGGGGGTGAATCTCCCCCTCCTTTACCCGGCACCGTCGGCTTGAAAGCGTATCCCCTCTACATGCAAGTACTATGCGTATCCGTGATCTCATCCTCCCCGAAGACCGGGTCTTCTTCACGCTCTTTGCCAGGATGGCCGACGTGATCCTGGAGTCCTCGGATCATCTCGTCACGATGACCGGGGACCTCTCCCGGGCTGAGGATCTGACCCGGGAGATAAGGCGCCTCGAGCACGAAGGTGACGGCATCACCAGGCAGGTATACGAGAGGCTGAACCAGTCCCTTATTACACCCCTGGAGCCGGACGAGATAACCCGGCTCGCACCCGCCTTTGATGACATACTTGACCGGATCGATTGGGTTGCCCACCAGATCGCGAATTACGAGATCTCGTCCCGGGATGAAGTCCTTCGCGAGTTCGCTGCCATGATCCGGGAGAGTGCCGGTATCATCCAGAAGTGCGTAGCGAGCCTTGCCAGTTTCGAGGAGCTCCATGAAGTGCAGGAGATGAGCTACCTGCTCAACCAGATCTGGAACACTGGGATCGAACTCCTCTCGCGTAGTGTCAGGGACCTCTTCCGGTCCTCTGACCCGCTTCATGTAATCAAGTTAAAAGACATCTACGAGAACATGCAGAAGGTCCTTGAGAAGTGCAATGACTTCGGCCACGTGGTAAACGACATCGCCATCAGCCATACCTGAGCCATGGACCCCGTTATCCTCCTCGGGGTCATCCTGGCCCTGGGGTTCACTGCAGTGAATGGGTACAACGACGTTGCCCACTCTGTTGCAACGAGTATAGCGACCAGGGCGGTCTCACCAGGGAAGGCAGTCGTCATGGCAGCGCTCGCGAACTTCGCCGGGCCCTTCATCTTTGCCCCTGCTGTTGCAGTCACAATTGGAATGTCCCTGATCGCCCCTTCCTGTACCTCTCCCCGTATCCTCATCTCCGGGCTTGCGGCGGCCCTCATTCTCGTCCTGATCGCGAACAGGAAAGGCCTGCCGATATCCTCCTCTCACGCCCTGGTCGGGGGCCTCCTCGGGAGCGCGCTCGCGTCCTGCGGGTTCGCGGGCATCATCCTCCCCATCACGGAGTCGTTCGAGGTCCTGCTCATCGTGGTACTCCTGTCAGCGGTTGCCGGCACCCTGATAGGGCGTTTTGTTGCAGCCTCTCTCAACGAGCGCTCTGATATCTGGAAGGTGATGGGGATCTCATCGATATTCTCTGTCCTGGTCGTGTTCCTGACACTCACGGGGTTCCTTCCAAGGACTGGTCTCCTCCTGGTCATCACGTTCATCCTGGTCTCCCCGACACTGGGGCTCCTGGCAGCGTTCGGCCTTGACGTCCTCATCTCCCACATCTTCCGCTATTCGCGCCAGGACAGGGTGCAACGGGTGTTTCCGTCGCTCCAGGTGGGTGCAGGGCTGGTGCAGGCGCTTTCGCACGGGGCAAACGACGGCCAGCATGCAGTTGGAGTGATCACCGCGCTCCTCCTCTCGGCTGGGATCATTGCCGACTTCTCCATCCCGTTCTGGGTGCTCTTTGCATCGGCTGCGGCGATAGCATTTGGCACAGGGCTCGGGGGATGGCGTGTGATTGACCGTGTAGCCCGGCATATCACCAGGATACGCCCGTACCAGGGTGTTTCTGCATCGGTCTCCGGTGCAGCAGTACTCACCGCCACAACCTGGGTCGGAATCCCGACCTCCTCGAGCCATGTCATATCAGGGGCAATTGTGGGAGTCGGGGTGACGCGGGGGGAGAAGGCGGTCAGGTGGGACGTCGTGAGAGAGATCCTGGCAGCATGGCTGCTCACAATCCCCCTCTCTCTCGTCCTGGGACTTGGTATCAGTGTGGGATGGCATGTCATGGCACCCTGACCCGGTTTACCGTGTAGGGGTAAAACCTGCCGTACCGTGGTCTCTTCCGGGCTGGCCTGTCAGCGGTTTAGGTATTGTTCTCGGTCTTGCCGGTTTGATAATAGCGGCAGGAACGACAGATCGGGCAGGACCCGCAGAGAGGCTTTCTGGCGGTGCAGGTGGCACGCCCGTGGGCTATCAGGAGATCGGTGAGATGACCCCACTGTTCCCTCGGGATACATGCCATGAGGTCCTGCTCGATCCGCTCCGGAACTTTCGAATCCGTCCACCCCAGACGCCACGCAATCCTCTTTACGTGGGTGTCGACTGCGATACCCTCATTCTTCCCGAAACCATGATAGAGGACAATATTTGCAGTCTTCCTCCCGACACCTGGTATGCGGAGGAGATCCTCCATGGTCCCCGGGACAGAGCCTGAATACTCCCCGCTTACCATGGAGGCTGCTGCAATAATGAACCGGCTCTTTGTATGATAATACCCGGTAGGCCGGATGATCTCCTCGACATCTGCAGGGTGTGCTGATGCAAGGTCGCAGGGAGACGGGTACCGGGAGAAGAGGTCGTCACGGATACGGTCCACCGATCGGTCAGTCGTCTGGGCAGAGAGGATCGTCAGGATAAGGATCTCGTAGGGCCCGGCATCACTCCGGGGGGTCCAGCCAGCACGGGGATACTTCTCTTGAAGCCTTGCAAGGACAGGTCCGGGTTGGGCGGCGAAAAGATCGCTGCCTGTTCCGTTGGGTGGCATAACGGTTCGGGAAAACTGTCTTTTTCAGGAATGGTTCGGGAATGGTTCCGGCGTGTTTCAGGAATACCTCAAGAATGTATCAGGAATGGGGTAGGGCAGATTCGAACTGCCGTCAAAGCGTCCCAAACGCTCTAGGATGGACCAGGCTACCCTACTACCCCATTTGCGAGGTGTAATAAATCGGACTGGCAAAAGAAAAACGTGACGGAAGTCCCTTCAGAAGGGGAGAGGGTCTTCCCCGGGGTTACAGATCATTGTTCCGGTGTATACCCCTTTGAAAACAGCGGAATAGAGGTTCTCAGGTTCTCTCCCGTCGAGGACAAGGAGGGGAATATGGCTCCGCTCCGTGACCCGGGCTGCCACAATATCGATCACCGTATTAGAACCGGCATGCAGTCCAGACCGTTCCACGATCTGGATCAGTTCGGCCGGGGAGAGTGCCTTGAACCGGACTGCCGAAGGGTCCAGCTTGGGGTCGGCACTGTACACCCCTTCTACTGACGTGAGGTTGATGAAGAGATCGGCATGAACCCGTTCGGCAAGCACCGCAGCGACTGCGTCGGTGGTCTGGGCCGGGGTGATGCCGCCCATGACCACTGTCTTACCGGCAGTGGCGGAGCGCATGGCGGATGCCTGGTCCAGTGGAATGACCGGGAAGGCGTCTTCACCCAGCGCTGCGGCCAGCAGTGTTGCGTTCAGGCGCGTGACCAGGATGCCGATCTCATCACAGACTGCTTCGTCAGCCCCGACCTCCCGGGCAGCCTGGATGTACTGCCGCGCCTCTCCTCCTCCGCCTACGACGATGTATAGCTGGAATCGCATTCCGAGATGCCGTAATATTGGGACGTACTGGGCGATACGGTTCTCGTTGATAGATGGGATAAGAACAGAGCCTCCGAGGGATAGCACAAGCCGTTTCATTGCATGGGTTCATTTCGTGATTATACACATATACCTGATGAGTATGATCCGCTGCCCGGTCTGTGGTTCCACGTCGATATACCCGGTTGTATGGGGGTATATCGGGCAGGTATACCGTTGCAAGGACTGCCGCTACTGGGGTAGCTTCGTCATTGAATACCGGCAGGAGGACAGAGAATGCGATGACTGCAGGGACTGGAAAGAACCGGGAACCCGGTCCGGGGAGGAACCGGGAACCCGGTCCGGGGAGGAACCGGGAACTAGGTCCGGGGGTAAACAGTGATGCCGCTGCAGGAAGCGCGCCTGTACCAACGGGCGGAAGGGATGAGCGTCTCATGCGGGTTATGCAACCACCGGTGTACAATCCAGGATGGTAAAACCGGGATCTGTGGTGTCCGCCGAAATACGGCCGGCAGGCTCTGGGCAACGACCTACGGCCTGGTCAGCGCTGAAGCAGTGGACCCCATTGAGAAGAAGCCCCTCTACCATTACCTGCCAGGATCACTCTGTTACTCCCTTGGGAGTGTCGGTTGCAACTTCCGGTGTGCGCACTGCCAGAACTGGCAGATATCGCAGACCAGCCCTGATGACTGTCAGCTCCGGGAGATTCTTCCTGAAGAGGGAGTCAGGCGAGCTCTTCGCGCCGGTTGCAGGAGTATTGCCTGGACCTACAACGAGCCGACGATCTGGCACGAGTACGCCCTCGCGATGGGTGGGCATGCCCGAAAGGAGGGGCTCGGCACCGTGTACGTGACGAACGGCTACATGACCGCGGACGCGCTCAGAGAGTTATCTCCTGTCCTCTCTGCTTTCAGAGTAGATATCAAGGCGTTCAGGGATGAGTTCTACCGGCATGTCTGCGGCGCCCGTCTCGAACCGGTCCTCGAGTCGGCAGTTACCGCGCGGGAACTTGGGATGCATATCGAGACCGTGACCCTCCTGATCCCCGGGCAGAACGACAGCCCGGAAGAGACCGGTGACCTGATCCGGTGGGTTATCGAGAACCTGGGTCCTGATACGCCGATGCATTTCACCCGCTTCCATCCCGATTACAAGGCCCGTGAGATACCCGCCACCCCTGTCGCTACCCTAGAGCGGGTATACCAGCAGGCAAAGGATCTTGGCCTGCGGTTCCCCTTTACCGGCAATGTTCCGGGTCACCACGGGGAGCATACCTGGTGTCCCGCGTGCGGGGCACTTCTCATCGAACGGAGAGGTTACTCGACGAATATCCGCGGGCTCGACGGGAAGACCTGCCGTTCATGCGGGGAACAGGTCGCGCTCGTGATCGCGGAAGGGTGAGGTGATGGGGCGTGAAGGACGTGACCTGCTTGAGGTAAAGTTCTTAGCGGACCGGATGCTTGGGCCACTCAGCCGCTATCTCCGGATGATGGGGTACGATACGGTAAGCGCCCAGGCCATTGGGGAGAACGGCCCACGGGAGGATACGCTGCTCCTCCGGCGGGCAGAGAGCGAGGGACGCTTCCTCCTCACCCGGGACCGCGAACTCGCCCGCAGGGCCGGAAAGACCGGATTGTTTATTGGGTCCACCGATGTTCTCGAACAGGTTGCACTGCTCGTGGAGCAGGGTTACATTATGCCTGTTCTCAAGATGGATCGCTGTCCGCTCTGTAATACTCCCCTCAGGGAAGCTACACCCGAGGAGGTGGCTGGGACCCCGTATGCGCCAGGCCACCCGCCACGTGGCGGCTATTACTGGTGCCATCCCTGTTCCCGCCTCTTTTGGATGGGTTCGCATGGCCGCAACCTGCGGAAAAGGATCGAAGGCCGGGGACTTTCAGCGACCGTCCGCCGGCACGACTGACAGGGATGTTCGTATCAACCGCCTGTTCATGTCAACCGCTTTTGATAGCGGTGCGGTCGGGATACACCCTGGAACAGAAATCCATTGAAACTACCCATGATCGCCGTGCGGTTGGAACATACCCCATGATATCTTTTTTCAACGGAAACACCGGTCGTATCACGTTCGGTAGGGAATACCGTGTGGGTATACAACCCAGTATTCTCTGTAAAAAGAGAATAGACTTCGTTCTGGTCAGTTTGGATCAGGACTTTACCGTTTCACCTGGCTTTGGGTTGTGACGGTATTTATGGAACCATACCAGGTTCTTCTCTTCGAACCCGAAGGACTGCATTGGAATTACCATGATATCGCGCGGAACCCTGCTGGTATCGGCATCCCTGGGGACCATCAGCACCCTGTTCAGGCCTGTTGTGACTCCCGAAATCTGTTCATCCTGGAGGGCTTTGATTGCGTCCATCCCGGTTTTCTGATCAAAGTTGACGAGGATGAGGATCGATTCCATACTCATCCTTTTCAGAGACCGGCGGGTGAGATAGACACCTTTCCAGTGGCCATTCGAAAAGGAGTGATCATTCGCGTTCCAGCCGTCCAGGGGGGAGAAGACCTTGGTTACATCCTTACGGATAATAGCGTGCATTACATCTTCTGAATAACCCATACCAAACCCTCAGGGTTTTGATTGCCCCGGGATAAAAAAAGGGTTTGGATTGTATGCCTGTATCGTGGCCAGGAGTGAGTATGCATCATCGGGGTCCTGCCGGGTTCCCAGGTGTACGAATCTCTGTACGTTATCCCGTGCCCGTCATCATACCTATCATCACAGTGCCTGTTCTGGCAGTATGCCGGGACCCGTGTCCCAGGTAAAATGTCCCCCAATCGCGTGATGACCTCTATTCAGCGGGTTGCCGGTACATTTTTCGGTGGTTCTCCTGGCAGTCCCGGATGGGGACCCTGCCCGTGCAGGCAGACAGGCACCGGTCCGATAGACCACCAGGGACGGTGTACTTCCTTACCCGGCCTGGTACATTGAGGAGACGGACCCTTACAGACGATATCCACGAACTATCCTGATCGCCACGGGTGGATCTCCGGGCAAAACAGGAGAACGGTACTAACTTGCAGACCGTATCCACGAACTATCACGATCTCCACGATAGCCCGGGGCACCTGGCAAGAGGGACATGACCGACCAGGTGTCCTCCACAGGACAATTGGATACCTGGATACTGCGCAGGACATAGGAGGAGTCTATATTGCCCCGGGCTGCCCCTGGAATCAGTCCTGATAACAAACCGGGAAACAACTCCTGATCCACCGAGGGATTCAACTCCTGATCCAACGTTGGTAACCACCAAGGATCCAACCCAAAAACCTGTTTCGTCTCTGCAAGCCTACGTGAATGGAATGCGGAGAGAGAGGGTAATAAAGCAGGGGGAAGACAGGTACATACAATTCCACGGGTGAGAGGAAGATGGCGGGACAAAGACCTGGTGTGGCACGGAATGGCGAGGGAGACCTCTCCCCGGGTCAGAATGGCAGGGAGGAGGAGCAGGACCGGATGGCGTCCACTCTGTCAGTGTCGCTGTCGGACCCCTCCCTCTATATTAACCGCGAGCTCTCCTGGATCCGTTTCAACAGGCATGTCCTTGACGAGGCATTTGATCCGAAAAATCCCCTTCTCGAGCGGGTGAGGTTCCTCTCGATCTCGGCAAATAACCTCGATGAGTTCTTCATGATCCGGATGGCGGGTCTCTTCCGCCAGGTTGCCGGCGGGGTCGGGACGCTCCCTGCCGATGGGATGACCCCCCAGCAGCAGGTGGATGCGGTCATCCGCGAACTGGATCCCTTTATCGCTACCCAGGGTTCCTGCTGGCGCAACTGGTTGATCCCTGCGCTCCGGAAGGAGGGTATCTCTATACTGTCTGTTCCTGATCTCTCCCCTGCCGAGAAGGATGCGGTGCGGGAGTCTTTCCACCGGGAAGTTTTCCCACTCCTGACACCGCTCGCGTTCGATCACTCCCACCCGTTTCCGTTCATCTCGAACCTCTCCCTGAACCTCGCCGTTATTATCCGCGATCCAGAAACCAACGAGGAGTTTTTTACCCGCGTCAAGGTCCCGACCCCCCTGATACCGCGCCTCGTCCCCCTTGCCGGCAGGGAATCAAACGGAACGGCCGTTTCGGGGAGGAACCGCCTTGTCTTCCTCGAGGACCTGATCTCTGCAAACCTTGACATGTTATTCCCTGGAATGGAGGTGGTTGCCTCCTACCCGTTCCGGGTTACAAGAGATGCGGATCTTGAGATAGTAGAGGATGAGGCATCCGACCTCCTCACGGTAGTGGAGGAGAGTATCGGCATGCGTCGGACCGGAACACCTGTCAGAGTGGAGGTGACCGCCGGGATGCCTACAAGGATAGCCCATATGATCGGTCAGAAACTGGGGATCCCCTCTGCACGGTTCTTCCATGTCGAAGTGCCGGTCGGAATGGCGGATCTTTCTTCCCTCTGCACTCTCGACCGGCCGGACCTTCGGTTCCCTCCCTTTACCCCCTCCATACCGCGTGTGCTGGAAGACCCCCCAGCCGTATTCACTGCGATACGGAACGGGGATATCCTCCTCTTCCACCCCTATGACAGTTTCCTGCCGGTGACACAGTTCGTGGAGATGGCAGCCCGCGACCCACAGGTCCTGGCCATCAAGATGACCCTCTATCGCGTCGGCCCCGATTCACCGGTCGTGGCAGCCCTCATGGAGGCCCGGGAACATGGCAAGGCAGTCGCGGCCTTGATCGAACTGAAGGCACGGTTCGACGAGGAGAACAATATCGGGTGGGCAAGGGCGCTGGAACGTGCGGGGGTTCACGTGGTGTTCGGCCTGTCCGGACTCAAGGTACATGCAAAGATCTGCATGGTGGTACGGAGGGAGAAGGAGGGGATGGTCCGGTATGTCCACATGGGGACCGGGAACTACAATCCTGTCACCGGGCGCGTCTACAGCGACATCGGCCTCTTCACGAGCGACCCCTCTGTTGGAGAAGACGTGGCAGACCTCTTCAATGTCCTTACCGGCCATGCCCGGGTCAGCAAGTACCGTCGTCTCCTCGTTGCACCTCTTGACATCCGTTCGGGGCTCATTGCACGGATCGAGAGGGAGACCGTGCTGCACCAGAAGAGTGGAGGCGGTCTCATCATCCTGAAGGTGAATGCCCTCGTCGATCCGGTTCTCATCCGCGCACTGTACCAGGCGTCCCGGGCAGGCGTCAGGATTCATCTCCAAGTCAGGGGGATCTGCTGCCTGCGGCCGGGGGTGCCGGGAGTGAGCGAAACGATCACGGTGACCACCCTGGTCGGGAGGTTCCTGGAACACGCCCGGATCGCGTATTTCAGGAATGGCGGGGACGAAGAGGTTTTTGCCGGGAGTGCTGACCTGATGCCGAGGAACCTGGACCGCCGGGTGGAGGTCCTCTTCCCGATCCTTGACCCGGGTATCCGTCGCAGTATCATTGATATTATCCTCCCTGTTCACCTCAAAGACACGGTGAATGCCCGGCGGCTGCTTGCCGACGAGGAGTACGAAGACGTGAAGCCGGAGGATGGAGCCGAACCATTTGATGCGCACCAGTGGTGCATCGATAACCGCGGGATATGGCACAGGGACCGCTGAAATGTCCCCCCCATCTCCCCGCGTCCCCGGCTGGAGAGAGAAGCCACCCTGCCTGCAGAGAGTGGGAGGTCATAGGTGCGCGATCGGGAGACCTGCAGGCTGAGGAACCGGTGGTCCCGGCAGGAGAGACGTATTATGCCGGTACGATATGCTGGTACCTGAGAGGTGACCGCCCCATGAACCTGCCGCAGCCCGGTATCACTCCAGTGGGGAGAACCGTTCTCTTCCGGGAGCAGGAACCGTGAAAGAACGTGTTCCAGGTACCCGGCTCCAGGTGAGCCGGGAGGGTCGCAGCCAGGAACTACGAAAACCTTGGAGTGATAGCACCGGATCCAGGTGGACCAGCCGAGCAGTTCTCCTCCAGGAGCGGGGGCCATGAAGGAAGGAACAGGCGAGATCCCGGGGGTGATACCCCGCGAATTCCTGGTGAAACAGGACCTGCCGGGTGTCACCGATCCCCGGGTCCCGCAGATCCTTGCCATCGCTGCCGGTTATTATCCTGACCGGGACCATTTCTGCCAGGTTGCCCGCATCAGCCACCAGTTCTATCGCCAGCTGGTTCCTCTCCATAGGTGTTCAGGGGATGCTGCGACCCTCCTCTTTCTCGCAGCCCTCCTCCATGACACCGGCTGGTGCGGCGGGGGGAAGGGGCATCACAAGAGGAGCGCTGCGATAATCCGGGATGATCCTGCTCTCCCCTTGTCCCAGCGGGAACGGGACGTATGCTCTTTAATCGCCCGGTATCACCGGAACGCACTCCCCTCCCTCTCCCACCCTGATTTTGCCGGCCTTGACAAGAATGGCCGTCTCCTCGTGTCTCGTCTCGCGGCACTCCTCCGGATCGCCGATGCCCTGGATATCTCCCATCGGAACGCGGTCACGGCAGTCCGGCTGGAGGAGGAAGGCGGGGGTATCTGTGCCACCTGCTACACCAGGGGACCTGTTCCTGCAGAAGCAGCAGCGGTCAGGAAGAAACGCGACCTGTTCCAGTCCGTGTATAAGTGCCCGTTCCATACAAGGTTCCTACAGGTGACGGTGGCAGGGGAGGACACGGTATAAATATTCGTGCAGGGGAGAGGACTTCAGGGGGACCATGCCAGTAGGGACGCAGTGGCAGGGGAGGACACGGTATAAATATTCGTGCGGGGGAGAGGGCTTCGGGGGGACCATGCCAGTAGGGATGCAGTGGCAGGGGAGGTCATAGTACAGGTACTCCCGCAGGGCATTGATGGATGTGAAGAACCGGCACCTGTTGCAGGAGGGGGGAGGGTATAGGTATTTCCCGCAGGGTCTCCCACTCTTGACAGGAAAGACGGGGGATGCCATATCAGTGCAACCGTGATCCTTGGGATTGACCCCGGTCTTGCCACCGTGGGCTTTGGTGTGATCAGGTCTGACGACGGTCACGTCTCCAGCGTGGATTATGGGTGTATCCGGACACCTGGTCGTGGTATGACAAATGCCGAACGACTCGGGGAGATTTATCGGGAGGTGACGATTCTCCTTAACCAGCACCGGCCGGCAGTCCTTGCCATGGAACAGCTCTTCTTTACCCGCAACATCACCTCGGCGATGCGGGTCGCGGAGGCGAGGGGGGTCATCACCCTTGCCGCCGGGCAGCTGGGAGTCCCTGTGATAGAATATACCCCGAACCAGGTGAAACAGGCCGTGACAGGTTCGGGGCGGGCAGACAAGAGGCAGGTCCAGGAGATGATCGCCCGCCTCCTCGGCCTTCCTGCGATACCTCGGCCGGACGATGCGGCTGACGGTCTCTCCATTGCTCTCTGCCATCTCCAGACAAAGAGGTGGGATGGTTGATCTCCCATTTAAGTGGCGTTGTTGCTTCGGTTGAGCCCGGAAGGATTGTGGTAGACGTGGGGGGGATCGGGTTCGAGGTGCTGGTTCCAAGGGGGGTATCAGCCAGGGCCGGCGGGGAAGGCTCGCTGGTCCGGCTCCTCACCCACATGGTCGTCAGGGACGATGCACTCATCCTCTATGGTTTCTCGTACCCAAGCGAACGCGAGATGTTCCGCCTCCTCATAGGGGTGAACCGTATCGGCCCGGCGACCGCTCTTGCGGTCCTTTCAACGGTCCCTGTTGCCGATATCGCGGGGGCAATCCTTGCAGGGGACCAGGAGATCCTCACGAGAGTCCCGGGAATCGGGAAGAAAGGTGCACAGAGGGTCATCCTCGAACTTAAGGACCGCCTGCGGGAGCGGACTGATCTCCTGGTACCGGCTGCCGGGATCACCGGGGCCGGACCGCCCGGCAATGATGCGCTCCTCGCCCTGGTGGCCCTCGGTTTTCCACGCCAGGAGGCACTCCGGGCGCTTGCATCGGCGGCAGCGGAAGGAATGCCCTCCTCCACAGAAGATCTCGTCAAGGCGGCCCTCCGCCAGATTCGGGAGGGTTGACCCTTGGCTGGTGACCTTGCCGGAGATTCGGGGAGATACCGGCCAGGGCCGATAGTGGCTCTGGGTCCGCCACGTCGCAGGGAGTGGCTTCCAGGTGGACAGGAGGCCCGGGTGGTGCCGGAGTGACTGGGAAGAGCCGGGGAAAAGCAGGATCCGATACGCCGGAGGAGTCTGGGGATGCTGGAGATACCCGGAGGACCCGCGGGACGACACGATCTGAACTACTGGGAGACTCCCGTGATGCCGGGGAGACTGGGAAGACCGGGAAGAGCGGGGAAACGAACAGGGCTGGTGGACCGAAGAGGTCCCGGGAACCAAAGGAAAGGGCTCCGTGGGAGGAACCAGGTGAGCCTGACCAGGAGGAGAAAGGTACAGGGGTGAATGACCAGGGAGAACGGAACGAAGCAGAGGAGGTGAGGGAAGATGCAGGCTACCGCCCGGACCGGCTCTCTGGTTTTACCGGCCAGCAGGCTGTTCGGGAGTCCCTCGCAATCGCAATCGCATCGGCACGGGCGAGGGGTGAACCGCTCGACCATGTCCTCCTTTCAGGCCCGCCCGGGCTTGGAAAAACGACGCTCGCACAGATACTTGCCGTTGAGATGGGGACGAAGATCTATGCGACATCAGGCCCCGTGCTCGAGCGACCCGGCGACCTTGCGGCGATCCTGACCTCCCTCTCAAGGGGGGACCTCCTTTTCATCGATGAGATACACCGGCTCAGCCCGGTCGTCGAGGAGATCCTCTACCCTGCAATGGAAGACTTTTCCATCGATGTGATGCTCGGGGAGGGGCCGAGCGCCCGATCAGTCCGGCTCACCCTTGAACCCTTCACCCTTGTCGGAGCAACCACCCGGACCGGTCTCCTCGGCTCCCCGTTCCGGGACCGTTTCGGGATGATCGCCCGCCTTGACCTCTATCCCCCTGCGGACCTGGCGATCATCGTCTGCCGTGGGGCAGGGATACTCGGAATCCCGATATCTGAAGACGGGTGCATGGAGATTGCGAAGAGGAGCCGTGGTACCCCGCGGATAGCCCTCCGGCTCCTCCGGCGTGCCAGGGACTATGCACTGGTCCGGGGGAGTGGCGAGATCACCGCGGCGATTGCCGACCAGGCCCTCCACATGCTCGGGATTGACGAGGAAGGGCTTGACCCGGTCGATCGCCGGATCCTCCGGCTGATCACCGAAGAGTTCTCGGGAGGTCCGGTCGGCGTTCGCACCATCGCGATCGCGGTCGGAGAAGACCCCAGGACCGTCGAAGAGGTCCATGAGCCCTTCCTGATCCGTGCAGGGTACCTGAAGAGGACCCCGCAGGGGCGCCAGGCCACTGCTGCAGCAAGGAAACGCCTTCACCGGTCTTTCTGGGATGACTGATACCGCAGTTCGGCTGCCATTCGTATCAGGAAATGGCATACACCCGTTGATCTGACGGGTATGGGACAGGTACCGGAAAATGAAAGAGCGGGGAACGAAGGTGCCAAAGATGCTCCATCACTGGATCTTAGGCGTGGTCCGTTTCGTCCCCTGGTATCAGCCTTGTCCCGAACGCCTTCCGGAAAAGGTCTCTCTCCTGGAGCACGACCGCCTGCGATGCCGGGAAAACTGGTTCATGCCCGTGTATTTTGAGTGTCACACACTCCTTTCCGTTTTTTTCAAGCGTTGCGCCAATGATACACCCGCCGGATGCATGTTCGAGTGCTTCGGAGAGCCGGAGCAGGGTACAGAGGCGGAGCACGCTCCTGCGGAGGCCACGGGGAACCTCTTCCAGTTCCGGAGAACTCATCCTCGGGGACCGTTTGCGGTGAAAACGGACCAGGGTAGCGAGGATAGTGATATCCTCCCATGAGAATCCCGGGAGGACCGAATTTTTGATGATGTAGGCGGAGTGGTGATGATGGTCCTCGTAGCCAATGAAGGTCCCAATATCATGGAGGAGCGCCCCGGAACGGAGCATCTCCCTCTCCCAGGGAAGGGGTGAAAAGAGCCCAGCACCGGCGGACGAATCGTAGAGGGAACAGGCGATCGCTGCGATCTTGCCGGCATGGTCCATGTTCACCCCGTAGACGCGGAGGAGGTGGATGACACTCCTCTCCTGGACTCCGTGGTCTCCCGGGCGGATATCCTGGCCGAAACGTGCGAGATACTCTGCGAGGAGCCCGTCCTGGAGACCGCAGGTGGATATACCCATCTCCGGGATTGCGAGGGTGTCCATCACGACCTCTGCCACGGCCGCACCGGCGATGATGATATCGGCCCGGCCGGGGTTGATCCCCGGGACCTCTCTCCTTGCCTCCAGGGGGAGTGAGGCAAGATAGGCGATAACCTGCTTGATCTCCTCCCGGGTCACCGTGAGAGGACCCTGCCCGCCCGGTCCCGTTCTCCGGCGGGCCGCTATCTCCGCGAGGTTCAGGAGAGTCCCCGAGCTGCCCACCATATAATCGAGCCGGTATCTCCCGCAGTCCGTGAGGGTTGCATCCAGGACGCCACTGATATGCGCCTGGAGGGCCAGGTAGGCTCTGCGGGAGACCGGGCCGTCAGCCTTTCCAGGGAAATGCTCTCCCGTAAGGCGGATGGCCCCAAGGGGATGGCTTGCGAGGAACCAGTATTCATGAGAAGACCCTACGACAATCTCGGTACTCCCACCCCCTATGTCAATGAAGAGGGCCTGGCGCGAACCGAGAGGGAAGGACCCGGCAACACCGAGGTAGATGAGTCTCGCCTCCTCCCGTCCTGAGATCACCCTCACCTGGATATTAGCCTCCTCCTGGATTCGGGCAAGGACCATTTCCCTGTTTTGTGCATCGCGGATTGCCGATGTCGCGACTGCGATGATCTCATCCGCCCCGAGACGCTGTGCAAGAGCAGTGAACCGGCCGCAGGAAAGGACACAGCGGGTGATCGCATCCCCGTTTATCTGCCCGTTGGAAAACTCACCTTCTCCCAGCCTGATCATGGCTTTCTGCCTGGATATGGTCACAGGCACTCCTTCCGGCCCGATCCGGACCACGAGAAGCCGTATGGAATTCGTACCGATATCGAGGAACCCCACGCACCGCTGATCCGGAATACCCTTGGAAGGGGATACCGGAACCATCCCGTCTCCCGGGATCATGGGGTCCCCCTTACCTGGCAAGCCCCGCACCTGCCTATCGTCGCAATCACGGCAAGGGCGAGCAATGCATTCATGCCGAAGGCAGCAGGGAACGAAATGTATTCTGCAACCGTTCCGGCAAGGAGGGGGATGACTGCCATCCCGCCGTAGGAGGCCATCGTGAAGAGGCCTACCACGGTTCCCTGGTGCACTTCGTGGATTGCCAGGTAGTTGAGCTGTGCAATCATCACTACTCCTGCCGCGGCACCGAGGAGGACCAGTGCGTAGGGCGTCCAGAGTGCTGCCATTGCGGATATTCCCTCGATCGCTGCACCGGCACGGATGGCAGGGACCGGATCGAGACGGGCCTGGGCCACCAGCAGGACCGTGATGATAGTGGCGAAGTTCATAGCAGCAATCGATATACCCATGATATCAGCGCCCTGCCCGGTATAGCCGGGGTAGAGCGCGGTGACCGCCCCGGTGATCCCGACGAGGACGACAGAGGAGAACCAGAGCCAGAAGTACGAGTGCAATGAGGAGATAAGCCTGGCTCGTGCAGGGGATGAGTTGCCGGAATGCTGTTCCTGGGGGGTCCTGTCATAGGCATGACCAGTGATCGATGATACAATGGAAGCGGTGAGGGCAACCGCCGTGCAGGCGGAGAAGACGAGGATCCCTGCCCGCGGTTCACCGCTGCCGGAGACGAGGACTCCCGTCCCGGCGATTCCCACGACGAGCCCGGTATTCAGGGTCGCCATGAAGAACCCGGAGAAGCGTACATGCGAGGGGTCCTGGTTCACCGTGGTGAGGGCAGCTGTAACAAACAGCCCTGCCCCGAAACCCTCAAGCAGGCGTGCACAGACCAGGAGGATATACCCCGTACTGATAAGGAGGAGGAGCCCCGAGAGGAGAGTGAGCGTGAGGCCGGAAAGGATGAGGAGCCGGGGACCAAGGCGGTCTGAGATGATACCCGCAGGAAGGGTAAAGAGGAATGCCCCGAGGAAATACGCGGAGAACACCACGCTCTGGGCAGAACTCCCGGCGGCAAAGGAGGGGAGGTGAGGCACGATGGCATTGGAGAGCGCCATCACCGAGAACGCCCCTGCGCAGAGCGCGATGATCCCCCTCATTTCATGCCATGCGGTAGGTCTCGAGGTTCAGCGGGGAGTGCGTCTCGATATGGTATCGCTTGTAGATAGCACTTGCCAGCTCTATCGTGTTGTTCTCATCACCGTGAACCGTGAAGATCTTCTCCGGCTTCGGCTGGACCTGGCCGACATAGTTCATCAGCTGCCGCCGGTCCGAGTGACCGGAGAACCCATCGACCGTCGCGATCTCGAGGTTGATCACGATCGATTCACGCCGGCCGAACGGGACTTCCCTCCATCCCTTCTGGATCCGCCGTCCCAGAGTTCCTTCTGCCTGGTAACCGACGAAAACAAGGGCATTCCGTTCATCCGCAGCAAGTGACCGGAGATAATCCATGACCGGCCCGCCGTTCAGCATCCCGCTCGTGGTCAGTATCACGCAGGGTTCTCCCTGGATCACTTTCTCCCTAAGGTCTGGAGAGTCCACCGGCACGAAGCAGTCCGCGAGGAATGGGTTCATTCCCTCCCTGAATATGAGGTTCCGCAGGTCGCTGTTGAGGTACTCGGGATACGTGGTGTGGATTGCGGTGGCTTCCCGGATCATCCCGTCGAGGTATATCCTGACAGCCGGGATCTTGTTCCTCCGCATCCCTTCTTCGAGGGCGAGCATGACCTCCTGGGAACGGCCCACGGCGAATGCGGGGATGATGACTTTACCGCCCCGGCCGATAACTGCCTGGATCGTCTCGTAGAGTTTCTCCTCGGCGTCTGCACGGGGTGTCTGGTTATCCCGTGCACCACCATATGTGCTCTCCATGACGATCGCCTCGAGCCGTGGGAACGAGGAGGTCGCGGGATTGAAGAGCCGGCTCTTGGCATAGTTGAAGTCCCCTGTGAAGGCGATGTTGTACAGCCCGTCGCCTATATGGAAATGGGCAATGGCTGACCCGAGGATGTGGCCGGCATTGTGGAATGTCAGCTTGATATCGGGGGCAATGTCTGTCACACTGCCATAGTTCAGGGGGATAGCATGGCGGATGAAACTCTTCACCTCATTTGAGGAGTAGGGTATCTTCCTGTCTTCTTTACTCACAACTTCGAGATAGTCGAGTTGGAGCATGGCGGCCAGATCCCTCGTTGGCGCGGTACAGTATACCGGCCCCTCAAAACCATATTTATAGAGCAAAGGTACCAGGGCACAGTGGTCCAGGTGGGCATGGGTCAGGACGACTGCGTCTATCTGGCTGATAGGGTGGATCTCGGGGACATAGAGGTAGGGTGTCGCCCCGCTGTTGTCGGGTTTCTCTCCACAGTCGATCAGGACCCTGCTCTCCGGGGTAGAAAGAAGGAATGCCGCTCTCCCCACCTCGCGGCAGCACCCGAGCATCGTGACCCTGACCCATTGGTCCCGGTTGGTGATATCACGATGTATCCGCCGTCCAATCGTGCGTAAAAAAGACTTCCTGTCCTCGTTCACCGCCCGCAGGTACTGGCGGATCTGCTTGACCGTCACGCTCTCGATAGGGGGTGTCCGGACCACCTTCGGGGTCCACCCGATGTGCCGGGTGATCTCGCGGAGAGTCACCCCGTTCTTCCCGATGACGACACCTGGTTTCTCGGCCTCGATCAGCACCTCCCCAGTATCAGCATCAAAGAAGATATCGGTGATACCTGCATTTTCTGTCACCACGGAGCGGATCTCCGTGGCAGCACGTTCGGGGTCTTCCAGGATGGTCGGCCGGACAACAATCCGTTTCCTGAGGTCCCGGGCGAGCAGGCGGATCAGGTCCGCCTCGTCTGCGAATTTTTTCGGGTCATCAGTATAAATGACCAGTTCCGGGCCCTCAAACTCGACCTCCGAGACTGATATCCCGGGTGGGACCTTCTCGGAGATCTTATCCTTCAGTTCCTTCAGTCGATCTTCAATAAGCATTACTACCTACCTAAAAAAAGAATTATGCGAGAATTGCAGCGAATTTTTTCTGTAATTCCTCCGGGGTCCACTCATGGTACCGGTCTTTTGTCACGGTGACGACCTGGATACCTTCTCCGGATCCTGCATCCCTGCGCATTGCAGCCTTTAATCCACGTATTGCAAGTTCCACGGCCGGGGCCTCCTTCATGCCACCCTCGAAGCGGTCTTCCAGGACTCCGTAGGCCATCGGGGAACCGGAACCGGTAGCAACAATCTCGTCTTCCCGCGATGCTCCGCCGAGTGCGTCCACAGAATATACGGATGGCCCTTTGTCATCGATCCCCCCGACAAGAAGCTGGACATAATACGGGTAAAACCGGTTCACATTCAGGACATTGGAGAGGAGTGTCGATGCGGCACCCACCGATATCGTCCGTCCCCGGCGGATATGATAAAGGCTGCATTCGACTGTCATGACCCGGACGAGCTGCTGGGCATCGCCCACGCCCCCGGCAGTGGTCATGCCTATCCTCTCTGATATCTGGTACACTTTTTTGGCCTTCTTGCTCGCGATCATGTAACCCATCGTGGCCCGCTTTTCTGTCGCGAGGACCACACCTTTATCGAAGAGGAGCCCCACTGTCGTGGTCCCCTTCATAGGTTCCTTGCAGAAGTCCTCCATGGAAAATCCTCCAAATCAGTTTAAGCGTGAAAAAATCCGCAAAAGCGTATGAATAAGATACTACTCTTAAACCATAAAACTTGTTATTGATGAACAGCCGGGCAGAGGACCCGGATCAGTTCACGGTCAAAGAGCATCCCTGCGAGCTTCTTGTTTCCATTGATAACAGGGAGCTGACCCCCCCGGCCCCGCCGCATCTTCAGGGCGCACTCGGAGACCTCGGCATTCTGAGGGACCGAGATGACATTGGAGATCATCGCGGTCTTGACCGGGCGTTCCGGGAGCTGGATGCGGGAGATGCCATAACTGATGGTGTGCATGTCCCGGATGCTCTCCCATGTCCACTCGTCGTCATCAGTCCCGTTGGAGAAGTCACTCACTTCCACCGAGTCTTCTATTGAGGAGTGCCGGATCAGGTCGCGTTCCGAAATAATTCCCTTCAGGTGACTCTCTGCATCAAGGACAGGGATCGCTTCAAAACCCGATATCTCCATGATCCTTCCCACAAGCGGCAAGGGGGTCTCTTCCCAGAGTGCAAATGTCTGGCTCACGTAACTATCGCGTATCTCTTCGCGGATACGCATCTGTGCGATCGCGTGGATGAGATCGGCAACGCTGATGAGGCCGATCAGTTCCTCGTTCTGGACAACCGGAAGACGCCGGACATTGTGCACGGTGAGGAGCCGGGCAGCTTCCGAGAGGGGTGCATCGGGTGCAATGGTAACCGGGGTGGGTGTCATCAGGAGGCCGAGCTGGGTCTCTTCTGCCTTCCTGAGAAGATCCTTTCGGGTGATGATCCCTACCAGTTTCCGATTCTTGAGGACCGGCACCCCGCTGATCCCGGTCCGTTTCAGGATCTTCAGTACGTCATCCCTGTTGCCGGGGATCTCAACCCTGACCACATCCTGTGTCATGTGGTCGGCAACACACCGATCGGTTATGGTCTCACCACCAGAACCGCGACCCCGCTGTTTCCCACGACAAATGAACTGACGCTCCCAAGCAAGATCCGGTCGACATCACTTCTTCCATGAGAGCCTACCACAATAAGGTCTGCACCAGTCTCCTGGGCTGCTTTCAGGATCTCGTTGCCGGCATGGCCCTGGCGGATGAGGGTCGTTGCAACAATTCCTTTCGCATCAGCTTCGCGGATGGCCTTGGAAATGGCATTCTCCCCTTCTTTCTCGAGGAGGCTGTACATCACCTCCCAGGTGTTGTCCATGGGAAGGGATGTGAAAAGGCCAGTCTCAACAACATACAGTACTGTGACTTTACTTTTCCACACCCGCGCTTCATCGAGTGCGGCCATGAGCGCCTTCTCACTCACTTTTGATCCGTCAATTGCAACGAGTATCGAGGTAAACATCAGAACCCCCCAAATAGTTTTCTATACGTTTCTCTCCTTCGGACTAAAAACCTTTTTGACGATTAAGCTTTCTGTGGCCCTGTTTACGATAGTGGCCGTGATATCATGGCTGAAGCGCAGGTTTGAGACCGAGGGATCAAGAATAAGGAGACTGGCCCGGTGTCCGGGATGGATCCAGTACTGGTCATGAAAGACACCTGATCCCGAAACGGCTGCCTGGAGCAGGAGGCGGGGCTCAACCCGGTATACCGTTGAAATAAAGGACATTTCGCGGAAGAGGTCTGGGGAGACGAACATGGCGTTATCTGTACCGAGAAGGACCCTGCATCCCAGCTGGATCATCTCCCGGAGTGGCGGGTGTTCCGGACCTGAGGTCACTCCCAGTCTCCAGTTGGACCTGGCACAGACTGCAATGGGTATCTGGCGTTCTGCACACTCACGGAGCTGGGTACGGGTCGCATGGGTGCAGTGAACGAGGAGGTCCGGTTCCAGGGAGATTGCCGCGTCTATATCATGGGGATCCGTCTCTCCTGCATGAAACGCTATTTTTTTCCCCGCAGCCCTTGCGGAGCGGACACGGTCTTCGACATCCGGCACATCCCTTACGCTGCTGACCCCCAAACCATCTGCAATCAGCTCACCCCCTTCCCGGCCGAGGATGACCGCCTGGCAGTCCGATTCCCTGACGGCTTCACGAAGGATTTTCACTCCGTCGGTTCCCCCTTCCCGGAAATCGGCGAATCCAGCCGTACCTGACATTTCCATGGTCCTGACGCTTGCCTGGATCGCCTCCCTAATCAGCGAAGCGGGTGTTGCAGAGAGGAGGCGGTGCTTGATACCGTCCGGAGGTGTCACCAGGGCTTTAAGATCTCCCTTTGCCGGGTAATCCAGGGCAATGGTGTCACCAAGGTGCGTATGGGCATTGAAGAATGCCGGGATGATCCAGAGGCCGGACCGTGTGCGCCCTTCCTCGATCGCAGCAATACGCCCGTCCCGGATGACCACGGTCCCCTCGAGTTGATCAAGCATCGCCCCTAC
>LAHU01002560.1_pt1 | contig 23332 bp, 13 predicted proteins | sample 329631 | NCBI WGS metagenome assembly LAHU01 (sample SAMN03275698, study PRJNA271635) | activated sludge metagenome | isolation source: sample C-0 Zero hour mixed sludge faded in reactor as a methanogenic...
GGGTGCCGACCCTCCCTGATGAGGAAGACAGGCCCGGGCGAGAGGACCGGCCGTGTCCACCGGCTGTTCGCTGCCAAGAGGGCAAGGGCACAGTAGCGGTCAATGGCACCAATCGCAGCGGCGATCCGGTGGATATCAGGTAAATACACCTCCAGGTCAGAGAGGAGCCCCCGGTAGATCTCCTCCTCAAGAACGATGAGCCGGCTCTCCGCTCCCGCGATCTCGGCAGCTTTCTCCCGCAGGAGTGGCGTGGTATAGCGCTCGGCAGTGGCCGTGGTCTGTTTCCTTTCATAATCGGGCGGGACAAGGTGGATATTGGCCCTGGTCACCTCAATGAAATAACCAAAGACAGAGTTATAGGCGACCTTCAGGGATCGTATCCCCGTCCTCTCCCGTTCCTCTGACTGCAGGGTGACCATCCAGCTCCTGCCGTCACGGGCACCCTTGCGGACGGTATCGAGCTCAGCAGAGTAGCCGTCCCTGATGACACCGCCGTTGCGGATCGTAGCGGGGGGGTCATCGCAGATAGCATGGGATATAATGTCTGCAACGGTCGGGATGGGCGGGAGGTCGCGGTATAGTAACGAGAGACCCGCAGGGGGAGTGTCCTCAGGAGATCCCCGGATCAGTGATGCCAAGAGAGGTACTTCCCGGATTACCGCTCCCATCTGGAGCAGGTCACGTGGCGTGGCGTTCCCGCACACGATACGACCGGCGATTCGTTCGAGATCGCCGCATGAACGGAGCCGCCCGCGGATCTCATCGCGTATCACAGGCCGGGCAACGAACCATTCAACTGCATCGAGGCGGTCATTGATGGCAGGGATGTCGCGGAGCGGGACAGATAGGGATTCGGCCAGCTGGCGGCCGCCCATTGGTGTGAGCGTGGTATCGATCAGCCCCAGGAGCGAGCCCGCCCGTTCCCCTGTCCGTAAACTCTTCATCACCTCGAGGTTCCGAATCGTCACGGCATCCAGTACGAGACTGCCGGACTCGTTCCTGCAATGGAGAGACCTGACATGGGAGAGAGGGACCCGGCGGGTCTCACGGGCATACGCGAGGGCTGCACCGGCGGCAGAGACACCCCCTGGGACCTCCTCGCACCCGAATGCACCGAGACCGGTCACCATGAAGTGAGACTGCAGGAGTTCCCGGGCGGTTTCATCCCCGAATGCTTCTTCCTGGAATGGTGTAACTACCACCCCGGCCTGGACCAGTGCCTGCCTGATATCTTCAGGACAACCATGAGGGACAATGCACTCCGGGATTGTCATACGGGCAGAGAACGAGACGAGTTCGGCCATACCGGGTGAGAGGGGGCAGGAAGCGATGAAGAACTCGCCTGTCGAGACTTCCAGGAACGCAAGGGCAAGGGATCTCTTACCTGGAACGGGATACACTGCCATCAGGAACTGTGCCCGGGCATCGGTAATCATCCCTGCATCGGTCACGGTCCCGGGGGTGATGACCCTGACAACATCCCGCTTCACGACACCCCGGGCACTCTTTGGGTCCTCGACTTGATCACAGAGCGCTACCTTGTAACCCTTCGCGACGAGACGGGCGATGTATCCCTCTGCTGAATGGTAGGGGACACCTGCAAGCGGAACCCGGTTCCCTTCCTTATCCCTGGACCGCGAGGTAAGGGTCAGGTTGAGCTCACGGGCGACCCTCTCTGCATCCTCACCAAAGGTTTCATAAAAATCACCCATGTGGAAAAAGAGGATGGAATCGGGGTACTGCTGCCGGAAATGGTTATACTGGGCCATTGCAGGTGTCTGCCGGCCCCCGTTCCGCGAATTCACGGCATCAGGTTTATTGACACCGCCGCCTTTCCCAGGCACGGAATTGCGTCCCGGTGCCCCTTTGTTATTCTCCCCCACGTTCACCCGTCCCCGGGGCATCTCCACCTCGCTTCTCTTTTATTTGCCTGCAGATGTGATAGGCATGCCGGAAGTCTCATGGACCATGGTGGAGAGCCTGCGAGAGACAGGAAAAGGAGACCAGTGGATCGGAAGGCACGATGATCCCAGGCACATGGTAGAGAGAACAGGGGTGAAAGGAAAGGGAGGAACAACTGATTGGTGGGCATGAAGGTCTCCGGGACCTGGTGGTGGACACTCCGGAAAGCCGGGGAGATCCTGCCGGATCAGGAAACGGAAACCATATCATTCCATCCCTCCAGAGTCAATCGCATGAAACGACTGCTGGTCAGACTCTCCTTGCTCTTCCTCCTCCTCATCTCCTGTATCACCACCAGGTGTTCACCATCCCGAACAGGTTCACGGAAGCTGAATACTCGGATCCCCGCCATAGAACGAAACCTTCAGCCTTCTGCAACGCCCCGGATACCCGCGCCCGTGATAGTCCCGGCCGACAAGGGAACGGGTTCATCTCCCACAGTCGTACCGGCACCGCACTCCATGCAGCAGGTGACAGGACCCGTTGACAGGGCTGCCACTCCTGCCTTCTCCCACATGGTTCAGGCAACCCTCACCGAACCCTCAACCCACCCGGTGTCTGCCTTTGCGACCCTCCAGGAGATCACCGTGATGCTCACCAGCCAATCAGATGCCGGGGTGATTACGGGGAACGGTTGCAACACGACATCGTGCACGGGACAAAGTGTAAACAGGAAAGTGCAGACCCTTGCAGTCAGGGTGACGGGCGGTCCCGGCAGTAGTACCGCACAACAGGATTACGCTGCAGAGAAGTCATCACACCAGGGGCCGGCAACCGTTGATCTCACGTATGGAAATGCCTCCTTTACCTCCGCAGGCGGTTCCAGTCCTGGAACCATCCTGCACCAGGGGCAGTACCTCGTGACCAAGACCCTCGCTTTTCCCCCCGGAACTCTGATACCCGCGTGCCGTTCAGGTATTATGCATATCGTCTCCATGGGCTACCGGTCCGGGTGAGACGATGGGAGATCCGGCCGGCCCTGACGAAATAAACCCTAATAATCACCTGGCGAACGAGAAGAGCCCGTATCTTCTCCAGCACGCCACAAACCCGGTAGACTGGTATCCCTGGGGAGACGAGGCCTTCGACCGCGCAATCCAGGAAGACAAACCGGTATTCCTCTCCATAGGCTACTCTGCGTGTCACTGGTGCCATGTCATGGAAGAAGAATCGTTCCGGGACCTTCGTATTGCTGCAATACTCAACCGTTCATTCATTGCCATCAAGGTGGACCGGGAAGAACGTCCCGACATTGATGCAGTCTACATGACGGCCTGCCAGGTGATGACCGGTAGCGCAGGCTGGCCTCTCACCCTTCTCCTCACTCCGTTCCGTATCCCATTCTTTGCAGCGACATACCTTCCTCCGGAAGGAAGGAGGGGAATGCATGGATTGACGGAAATACTGGTCGCAACTGAATCTGCCTGGAAAAAAGATCGTGAACAGATTCAAAGGACTGCAGACTGGGTCGGATCGGTAATCAGCGGGGGTCCGTCAGCTCCGGAAAGGTGGTCAATCCGGGAAGACCCTGCTACCAGAGCGGTATCATCCTTGTTCGCCACGTTTGACCAGAAAGCGGGGGGATTCGGAAAGACCTTCAAGTTCCCCCTCTGCCCGACACTACGTTTCCTCCTCTGGTACGGATGGGAGAAAGGGGACCGCGTCGCGCACCAGATGGCGATGAAAACTCTTAAATCTCTCTCCCACGGGGGGATCCGGGACCACCTCGACGGTGGTTTCCATCGGTATACCACGGATCGATCCTGGCAAATACCCCATTTTGAGAAGATGCTCTATGACCAGGCGATGGTATCCCTGGCATGCACCGATGCCTGGCTAATAACCCGTGACCCGGAGATGCAGCACGTGGTGAAAGGGTGCCTTGGGTATACCCTGGAGAACTTCCTGCTGCCGGGCGGGGCCTTTGCCTCCTCGGAGGATGCCGACACCAGGGGAGAGGAGGGGGGGTACTATCTCTGGACAAAAGACGAGGTGGAGTCACTCCTCCCCTCTGATACCACGGAGACCTTCTGGCAGTCGTATGGCCTGTCCGGAGAACGACCTGCTGCCAGGGTAAAAACCCGGGGCCAGACCCTGTACAGAAAGAGAACAATCGAGGAGACTGCCCACCTGGCCGGTCTTGACGTGGCTACCACGCGGGATCTGCTTCGTGCGGCAAAGAATGCACTCCTTGATGCACGGTTTCACCGCCCCCGTCCTTTAAGGGACGATAAGATCCTCACTGACTGGAACTCCCTTATCGCCCTCGCGTTCACCTATGCAGGGCTTGCTTTCGAAGAACGTGATTATATCCGGGTTGCAGAGCGCTGCCTCTCGTTCCTCCTCACCGCCCTCCGGACAGACGGGCGGCTTCATCACCGGTACAGGGATGGGCATAGTGCTATTCCCGCCCTTGCAGGCGATTATGTCTGCCTTGTGAGGGCATTGCTTGGAGTTCACCAGGCAACAGGTGATGAGGACACACTCGCCATCGCCCGCGACATCCTGGATGAGGGGACCGCCCGGTGTGCTGACCATGCACAGGGGGGATGGTTCACTACCCCGCTGGACCTGACCGGCCTGCCAGTCAGGCAGAAAGATACCTATGATGGCGTGATCCCCTCTGCGAATGCGGTCCTGCACGAGGACCTCGTGATCCTCTCCCTTCTCACAGGAGACAGTTCATACACTTCCGTGGCAGATCACGTGGAGGCACTCATTCTTCCCCTTGCAGCGCAGTCTCCATCTTCCCACCCGGCATTCCTGATGTCCAGGGGAATCCGGCAGGGAAAGACCTACCGGGTCGGTTTTGCCGGGGATCAAACCGATCCCATCCTCCAGGAGATGCGCCAGGCCCTCCGGACGACATATGCACCACATATTGTCATTTCACCCGGGGATACCTGCCCCGCATTCGGCGCTCCCACGCCTTCTAAAAAGCCTTCTGCAACAATCTGCAGTAACCGTGCATGCCTTCCCCCGGTATACTCATCAGCAGAACTCCTCCAGGTTATCCGGAGTGAGCGAGAGAACTCCGGATGATCCTGAGCTGCCTTCCTGGCCATCTCTTCTAGATTCGAAACCGGGATACGTGGTAAAAACCCATCGGATCCAGGGAGATCTGCCTGGAATGGGGGTACAACGACCGACCGCGTACGATACCAGGTATTCTCCCGGTTCCAGGACTTTTTCACTTCCAGGATCTCACAGGGTTCGCAGGGTCGCAATTGACCGGCTGGAATTTCCTTTAGGTATCAAGTCGGGGACAGGCATTGACCATCGCCGCAAGGTGAGTCTTACCCCCATTCATCGGGAGGTTACAGGGAGGTCGGGCAGGTAAGATGGAAAAAAGGATACAGGGTATGAAAGAGCCGGGAGGAAATGAGGGTGTCTGGAGGGATTAAAAGAAGTTGCAGGCTTGCACAGAGGGTATACAGACCAGTTTATGTGTTTTCGGGAGATACGGTTCACTAGCAGAGAGATTTGGACTCTCTCGTCTGAATGACGACGTTTTCTTGGATGGCGGGGGGTCCTCTCAGACGTTCTTCAAGGCAACCAGGTCCTTGACTCCTGCAAGTCGCCAGACAAGTGAACGCTCCTCAGTTGCAATTGCCTCAGGTGGGTCAGACGGCGAATGGCCAAGGGCTGCAAGAATATTCTTGGAGAGGTGACGCTCCTTTATGAGTTTCACAAACCGGTCCCTGATGAGTTTCTTGTCGATTGAATCGGTTACTTCCTCGAGATATCCCTGAAGCGTGACGAACATGAAGCACGAGAGGTCGCAGGAGTACATCTCGACTTCGACACCCACGTAGGGGCTCTTCCTGAAGTATTCCATCTTCTTACCGTACTTGGTGGAGAGGAAATACAGGAAAGAACCATCAAAGACATAGAGGAACGGGGCGATGTACGGGTATTTCTCACCCTGGAAGCCGATTCGACAGATATACCCTTCGTCGATGAGGCGGTCGTATTCCTCCTTCTCCATCCGGGGTATTTTGACGATCTCCATAGGCACTCAACAGGGATGACCGGAATATACCATAAAGATACCCAAATAATCCCGGGGTATGGAGGGAGGCGGTAGTTCTCCCGGCTTCCCACGGGGTAAACAAGGGATAACTCCCCGGCCAGGAAATAGGAACATTTGAACAGAATACGAATGTCGGAACGGGAACGGGTACATCGGGGGACACCCTGCGGATCGCTCTTAATATTTTAGACGGGATTTTTCAGGAAAATCCCACTCATCAATACCCCCATTCAGCCTGGCGAGTCCGCAGGGAGCATGGGACCACCTGCGGGCAGTCCTGAAAAACGCACCGGAATACCGGGTATCAGTCACCGGGCTGGATAACCGCTTGGTCCCTCCCTTTGGCATACCAGTACAGGAAATGATACAGAGGAGACCAGCTGCCAACCCGGTACCTGGGCGCGCGCATATCAGGGGAGGAGGGACGGGAGTCTCCCCCCATCCACCTCTCCTGGAAAGACTACTCTTTCACGACAGGGAAACCCGCCCCGGACCAGGCAGTCATGCCCCCGAGCACATTTGTCACATGCGAGAACCCATTCCTGACCAGGTAACTCGCGACGAGGCTTCCCTTGAAGCCGGCATCGCATATTACTACGATATGGCGGTCCTTTGGGAGGTCCTGGGCAGTAGCCGGTATCTCCCCGGCATAGGCATGGAATGACCCGCTGATATGCCCTGCCTTTCTCCGGTTGACGATATCGCGGACATCCAGGATACACATGTCTTCACCATCTCCGATTGCCATGGCAAGGTCATTGACGCCCCATACCGGGAGGAACGAGACCTCATGGCCGGACAGCCGTGTCCATGCCGGGAACCCTCCCGAATAAAACCCGGCGAGGTTGTCGTACCCAAGCCGGTAGAGAGCGGTGGACACGTCTTCAGGGAAGCGGGGGAAGTCATCGATGATCAGGACCGGGTGGTCATAGTCAAGGAACCACCCGGCAAACGCAGAGATACCATTCCTCCAGATCGAGAGACTGCCGGGAATATGTCCTCCTCCAAATGCGCCGGGTGACCGGATATCGACGACCACTCCACCAGCCGTCCGGAGGTCCTGGAACTCGCGGTGACCGAGGGCCCTGAATACGAGGTTCTCATCAGGGGATGGGGGGCCATTCAGGTTATACTCCTCCATCTTCCTGAAGTAAGGGGGGGTGTAGTGTTGTTCCGCGCTTTTTCCTGCAACAAATGCATCGCGGGAGAGGGAAAGGGCCGGGTTACTTCGAATCTCGTACCCTGAGGTAGTGACCGGCCGGTCCTGTATGCTGCCACCGCAGATCGAACCGGCACCATGAGCAGGGCAGACGATTACACCCTCACCATCCGCAAGGATCTCATTTTTCAGGCTGTCAAACAGCAGGCCCGCCATTTCAGGAGTTTTTTCAGGGCCAAAGAAGTCCACCCTCCCGGTATCTCCTGCAAGGAGGGCATCCCCAGTGAAGATCATGAGGACCTGGGGGGATACTGAGGGTTCCCAGACAGCAATCGAGATGCTCTCGCGGGTATGCCCGGGGGTCTCGCGGACCATGGCTACCAGGTTTCCGATGCGGAAACGATCACCTCCATGCACAGGACGTCCAAACCGGAAAGGGAGGGCAGAACCGTGGAGGATATCTGCCCCGGTCTGGGCGGCGAGGGCAACTGAACCCGAGCAGAAGTCCTCGTTCCGATGCGTCTCGAAGATATACCGGATCTGCATCCCGTTCTCTGCTGCGAGGTCGGCATACACCCTGCAATCACGGCGTGGATCAATGACTGCGGCCGTTGTTCCTGATCCAATAAAGTAGGAGTAATGCGAGAGGCCTTCTGATACGATCATTCGAAAGAGCATGACTGTCTGCACTTTGGGTATACCAAAAAAAGACTGATAAGCGTATCGACCGGGTAATGATATACCACAGGAACGGGTGGGATCAACCCTGGAAACAAGCGGCCCGAAGACAGGGATATGAACCGTGGATCTGTAGTAAAGCTGATAACTGCCCGGGATAAAAGGGGCATCCTGCTGAGAGAACCTGATTAACCACGGCGGGATTATTCGGGGATACCATCAGTTCTTAATGCATTAACCGGTTTCCCAGCGCCGTGCAAGAATGACCGGAGGTGAAAGGGAACGGGGCCGTCCAAACGCAGCCGGCCTGGTTCGACCGGGCTCTGCGTTCGGGGTGAAACAGGAGGAATCCCACAATGAACAAGAGGACCAGGCCCGCCGGATCTCAGCGGACCTTTGTCCCAGGGACGACCGGTTTCTTTGGGACTAGCAGGCTTGCTTCCTCGCCTGCGGCAAGGATCATCCCGCAGCTCTCAATGCCGAAGATTGTTGCAGGCTGGAGATTGGCGAGGAGGGCTACCTGCTGCCCGACGAGGTCCGATACCTGGTAGAACGGGGCAATGCCAGAGACGATCCGGCGGGGTTTTGTCTCCCCAACGTCGACCTGGAGCACCAGGAGCTTCTTTGACCCTTTCACTGGTTCGGCGGAGAGGACTGTTCCGACCAGTATCTCCATCCGGGCAAATTCCTCGATAGAGAGGCACTCCTGTTTCTTTGACTTATCCTGGGCTTCCTTCACGCGGACCGCAAGGAGTGCATCAAGCTCGGCAACCTGCTTTGGATCGATCTTCGCAAAGAGGGGTGAGGGTACCGGGAGTGCTCTGGCAGGAAGGGGAACGGTGACCTCGTCAATCCGGTGTGAAGAGACCTTGTCATCGAATCCGAGCATGGACCAGAGCCGCTGGCCGGCATCCGGCATCACCGGCGCAACCAGGAGTGCAAGGGCTTTTGTAACCTGGAGGCAGTTCCGGATAACCTCTTTCTCCCGGGCAGGGTCCTCCTTTGCGAGTTTCCAGGGGGCGTTTGACTGGATGTAATTATTCCCGAATGCCGCCAGGGTAAGGACTCCATCAACAGCCGCCTTGAACTCGTAGGAGCGGACTGCATCGGTCACCGTGGTGACTGCCCTTTCGATCTCACTGATGACTTCCTCTGTTACCGGGACGTCTGGGATCCCTCCAAAGTCCCGCGTCGCGAGGTGAAGAGACCTGTACGTGAAATTCCCGAACGTGTTGACCAGCTCATTGTTCACCCGCTCGCCGTACACCTTCCAGGAGAAGTTCAGTTCCTTGGTATGGCTAGTATAGGAGAGGAGGTAATACCGGAGGTAATCTGCAGGAAGGCCCCTGTCAAGATAATCATCATTGGTCCAGACGACATATCCCCGGGACTTCGAGAACTTGTGGTCATCCACCTTGACCATCCCGCTCGCCACGATAGCCTGTGAGGGTGCAAGGTCCGCCCCTTTCAGGAGGGCCGGCCAGAAGATACCGTGGTGGTAGATGATGTCCCCACCGATGAAATGGATGACCTTGGAGTCTCCTGTCCACCATTCGCGCCAGTCACGGCCGTTCCGGGAAGCCCACTCCTCCGTGAATGCGATATACCCGATGGGTGCATCCACCCATACGTAGACGACGAGGTCATCTCTTCCCGGAAACCTGACCCCCCATTCGAGCGTGCGGGTGATACACCAGTCCCTAAGGCCTTCTTTTACCCAGCCGAGGGCGTAATTTCTCGCATTCGCTGTGCCCCCCACGTGTGCGAGATACCCGGTCAGGAACTCCTGGAACCTGCCCAGCCGGAAGAAATAATGCTCCTGTTCCCGGTTCTCTGCCCTGGACCCGCAGACCATGCAGGTGGGGTCCTGGATCTCACCTGGCTCAAGGTACCGGCCGCACCCCTGGTCGCATTCATCACCGCGTGCCGGCTTCCCGCAGTGGGGGCAGGTCCCCTCGACATAACGGTCCGGGAGAAACCGGTGACATTTCGGGCAGTAACTCTGCTGGACAACTGCGGGGTAAATGAAGTCCTTCCGGAGCAGCGTGGAGACGATCTCGCGGGTCCGGTTGTGGTTCGCCGGGTCGTCGGTCATCCCGAAGTGATCGAATTCCACACCCATCCTTAGGAAGGTGTCCCTGAAGTGCTGGTGGTACTGCTCAGAGAGCGCCCGCGGCGTTACTCCCGCCTCCTCGGCACTCACCACGATTGGAGTCCCGTGGTTGTCAGACCCGCAGATGAAGACTACCTCCTCGCCGAGCATGCGGAGGAACCGGACGTAGAAGTCCGCCGGGACATAGGTCCGCAAATGACCGATATGACAGGGGCCGTTTGTATAAGGAAGGCCGCAGGTCACGAGGCTGGACCGCGTATGCATCAATACACTTTTAGGAGCGATTGTATAAATAGGGTCTGCGAATGACCCGGCAGATCACACTTCCCACCCGGTCTCTCGGTGCAGAACCCGCTATCCCGGATAAAGACAGGATTATACGCTGGATAAACGGGAGAAGAGGCCTCCCGGGAGACCTGATGACGTTCCTCCTCACCGAGTCGCTCCCTCCCCAGAAAAAGGCAGGTATTACCCTCCCATGCACCGGGGGACCGTTCTATGCAGCACGTGTGCGTGAAGCGCTGTTAGGGCCTGGTGAAACCGTTCTTAAGAGAGAGCCGGAGACTGACAGTTCCATCCTCGCTGCTGACCTCGCCGAAGTCCACCGAATCTGCCGGGGGGTATGGTTCTCATTTCCCGCACCGGGCGACCTTGGGATCGCGGATGGCTACTTCAAGGACCAGGACGAGTTCCAGGTCGCCCTCCGCAGGCATGTAAAACGATGCATCCGGTCCCTTCGTGATGGCGGGGCAGGGGGCGTTGTCCTCCTTGCAAAGACCATGGAGGAGGAGGAGATAACCGCACTTACCGGGAGGGATGTCATCTTCTGGATCACCTCCCCGGACGAGGAAACCTTCTCCCTCCTCCTAGAGGTACAGAAGGGAGTTGTCACCCGGAGAGAATGGTTCCCGGTCCTTCTCCCCCTGCTCGAAGATTACCCGAATACCACAGTCCGGCTCCTCGACCCCGACCGCTCGTCACTCTCTGAAATTTTCGAGTTCCGTGACCCTGGCCAGGTCGAGTCGTGCGGGTTCTGCAGTGGCGGTGCCGGGAGGTACTGGGAGGACCTGGCTGCCGGTTCAACTTTCACGATATAGCACCATTGATACTTTTTTTTACTTTTCGGGCTGAATGGTGTCTTTCAAGTTGAAAAAAGGTAGTGACGTGGTGCCGGGATATCCTGATATGACTGGGAGGTGATGCAATACGAATATCTCCACAGGCAATGGCGAATTTCAAATATTCTCGTTTATACGCGGTATAATCCGAACCTTCCCCGCCGTCCTAATGGCGAAGATGCGTTTTCCACTTCCTCGCCTCTCCCCTTCGGCGGTTCCGACAGGGAGGCCAAACGGTGGGAATATGAATGGAGAGAGAATGGACATCCTGCACGGTCTTGGCCCGTTTGGATGTGCAAGTGAATGAACCGGAATGGTTATTTTGAAAGATTACGGTGAGACCTGCTCCGCAACGCGGTACAGTTCAGAGAATTGTGGGGAATTAGCAAACAAACGGAAGAGGATCTGTTCTTTCGTAGAGAATTCAAAGCACCCGCCCGCAGCGTTCGGGTGGCCGCCTCCCCCGAATTCCCGCGCGATCAGGTGGCTGATGGGAGGGACCGACCGGATGGAGAACCTTCCGTTCGGCGAGATGATGACTTCAATCTCTGAATTGAGCTGACCACGGAGGAAGGCGGCCGTCTCTGTCGGGTATCCGGACATCGGGGCGAATACGACACGGTACTTCCCTTCCTGTACCGTCGCCCTGCGGAGGCTTCGTTTCATCGCCCGCTCCATGTCCCGCCGGATACTGCGATGCTCCTTCTCGATCTTCGGATCAGAGAAAACACCCTCGACGAGGCGGTCCCGGACATACACCCGGTTCTCGTGCCGCTGAAGGATGAGCCCGAGAACCCTGGAGCGGGGGTCCTCGTTGCGCCAGAGGTCGTAATCGCAGACTACCCGGGCAACGGATCCAGCCTTTTCATCCCCGGGCATCAGTTCACGTGCACAGATCCCGCATGCACACGTAGAGGGGTCCACGGTGAGATGACCCGCGATACCCCTGGCGGCTTCCTCCTCCTCGCGGTTCCACCGGTGGTGGTCCCTCCATTCGATCCGCCATCCTGCTTCGCTGATCCGGCGGAGGGCACTCTCGCACCCTTTCTGGTACCCTATGTCGCTGATGCTGAGCGTGTCACCATTGCCCCGGATGGAAGCAATCAGGTCGAGGTGGCGGTTGAACCTACCAACAGAAGAGAAGAGGGTCAGGACCTCCCCGTACCGCATGCGGTGGATGGCATCCGACCCGGCGGCATCGAGGTCGTTGTGCGTGAGGTGGACGACATGCGTCTCCCGATTTGCCAGCAGCTCCTTTACCCGGGCCTCCTGCTCCTCCCGCCCCCTCTTCCAGAACTGCCAGCGCATGCCTTAACAGATGGCGGGGAGACTATAAAAATCCCGGGAATGGATGTGCATCACATCCGCACCTAAGTGCACGAAATCCCACCAAGTATACCACGCACCGCCAAGTGCACCACATCCCACCATGTGCACCACACCCAGCCTGTCTATCGTATAGTTAATATGGCAAAAGACCCAACATTGTAACTCCTGCCTCAGTAGCTCAGACTGGGAGAGCGCCAGACTGAAGATCTGGTTGTCCCCGGTTCAAATCCGGGCTGGGGCATATTGGCACCATTGATTCAATGTTTTAACTTTTTTAACCCATTGTGACCATATCGGCGTATTGCAAACACGCCCGATATGAAGCCTGATTTTTACCAAACAAAAAACCGATACGGTGAGGACAGGTCAATCTCAAAAGCCCTGAAATGCGGTCAGATCACACAAAGCGACGCTGAGCGAATCACCAGGTATACCACCGAACGCGAAGCCCGTACGGGCGTCTCGGCCGTGTGGGTGAAGAAGATTATCAGTACTCTGGTGTCATGAAGCCGGTTTCTGGCCGTCCCTTACCAGGATCATACCATTCAGGCACTCCATACCGGGATACTCGCTCTGAAGAATGGCACCACAGTAAAATGTCGGCCGTATTCCTAGAACGCGTTACACGACTATATCCGAATTTTAAAGCCGTTCACCGTGTGGATGATTGCCATGAAGATCGGTTGAGAGGTAACGTATTGAATCGGCTATAATTTCAGATCCTGTCTTCCCAGGGGATGGCTCGGTGGAATGTGGTTACAGGGGACTGGATCCCGTTTGCCAATCTAAGTTTGATACAGGGTATTTTTATTTACCGCTGTACATGCGTACCATCCCCTTCTCCTATTCTTCACTTAATATAACCGTCTACGGTTACGTATTGGGTGACATTCTTCCAGGCAGTCCCGGCACTGTTCGTAGCCGAATGGCTGACATCGTAGGTCCCTGGGTTTTCAAACGTGTGTGAAAGTTCATGGGTGGTATAAACGGTGTCGCTGTCGCTCAACACCCACGAATACCCTGTGATTCCCGTACCGGACGATGCATCATAGAACTGAACGCTCAATGGAGCGGTCCCGTTCCTGGGAACGCCGACAAAATCGATGACAGGCTTTGTGATCGGTGTCTGTGTCGGAGTTGGCGTCGGTTTCGGGTTGACTCCTGCGGGATTAATGGTGAAGTAATCGAAGTTCACAGGGCCGCCGGTATAGAACATCCTGACCTCGTTCCAGCCATTTTTCAGTTGCACGGTGGTTGATACGTCAACAAAGGTCATATCTGAGCCGGTGTTCGGTATTGTCACAACGGTGCCACCTCCACGTTTGGCAGGCGTGACCCTGATAGTTTTCTTTCCCAGCCCTCCATTTGCGACGTGGAGGGTGATGGGGTACCGTGGCTGCATGCCGACTGGGCGGAAGACCTGGTAACTGGTCCACTCGGTGTTCTGCGTATCGGTAACCGCGTATTCGTTACGCCCGATTGGTACGATATCCACATCATCAGTACGGTATACTACTCCACTGTTCCCCGGGGTCGTATCGTGGTATGCGACTCCCTCACCGCCTTCCTGATAATCCTCGGCCTGGATTTTTATCAGACCGTTATGCAAGGGTAAGACCTGTATGTAATCCGTCTTCGTAGCAGTCTTTGTCCCCGCAACCGGGTTTGAGATGGTCAGCACCACGGTGTATGCACCATCGTTCTGATACGTGTGAACCGGGTTTTTTTCCGATGATGACGTACCGTCGCCGAAGTCCCAGTTCCGGTACGCTACGGTCCCGGTCGTCTCGTCCTTGAACTTGACGGTGAATGGCTCGTAACCGATGCGTGGATAGACGGAGAAACCGGGATTCAAAGGTTCTTGCACCGTGATAATCATCGCTGTCGAGTAAGTCTTAGGCCAGGCGGGGTCAGAGATCCTCAGCGATGCTAGGTAAGTACCGGGCTTGGTATAGGAGTGACTCGGGCTCTGCGTATGGGAGAATTTGCTATCGCCGAAATTCCAGAACCACGACTTGGGATTGCCAACAGACGTGTCAGTGAACTGGACCGTCAGGGGAGCAAACCCATTCGTTGGATTCGCGGTAAAGTTGGCTTCTATGGATGATACGGTGAAACTGGTATCACTCATGTCGTTGATCAGGGGATCCGTCAGGCTGACGATCATTATTTTATAACCCCCTCCCGGTTCAAGATCAGAGGGAACTTGCCAGGTAAACACTTTTTTGCTGGCTTCCGTGGAGGGGGTTATCGTGCGTACCGGTCCCGGCTGACCATCCCGGTAGAGCTCTATCTTCACGTTCGTCCCAGAGAGTCCTTTCTCTTTCCATCTGATCGGATATTTTACTCCCCTGTACCATGTTTCACCACCATTTGGATACTGGACCGTTACCGAATTGGGAAAGAGAAATGTTGAGGTAATCACGGGAGGAATCGTCCGGGGCAGGCCCTTCTGTTGATAGATCTCATACGTCGGGTTTCCAGTTCCTGGATCAAGCCCTCTCTTGACAAGGGTAACCTCATTGAGCACGGCACCGCTCCAGGTATCCGCATTATGAACGATTACCGACCAGGTGTTTTGCTCTGATGGTGGCCAGTGTGCTGCGGCGTAATCCGGAAGCGGGACGTCAATGACCAGATCTTGTCCCTTATCCGTGTACGAATATTTATTATTCCTGTACCATACCACCAAGGGTTTTTCACCCACCGCCCCGATCGTGACGGTGAGCATGCTCCTCCTATAGGCATGACTGATATTGATACGGGCAGTATACGGGTGGATAAGAGGCGTTTGACTATTCGTCATTACGTGGAGCGTTATATTCGGTATCTGACCCTGGTAATACGCATATGTAACTTCTTTAATACCCGCGTGATCTACATCCTGCCAATCAGCGGAGTCCACGATGGTAAAGTTACTCGTCGTCCGGTTATACCCTATCAGCGCAACGGCATGCCCACGAAAAAGAGAGTCACACACCAGTGGGCCCTGATTATACAGCAAATCCTCAGTTTGAGCGACCGATTGGTGAGAATAGGTAATTGCATCGTCTCCATTATAGATAACCCGGTAGGCAAGTGCCTCGTCGAATGCCGTATCCGAGGGCCTGTGACTCGGAGCGACGAGTGAACAATACGTTTCCCCCAAATAGTCAAAATCCGTGCGATAACTTGTTTCAGGCGCTGCCCCGTATTTTGCCATTATTTCATAACTACCGAGTGTAAGGTCCGTTTCCACCCGGGGATCATGGGGATACGCAGTAATGTTACACTGTTTGGTACCCATTGTCCATACATAATCATGGAAGGCATAGGAGGGGTCCGGCGTATAATGGAATTCCATCTCTTTCAGGATCTCAAGCACGTGGGTTGCAGAGTACCCCTGACACCCGCCATGGAATTTTGACTGGTCATGGATGAGGGTCACGTACTGTGCATAGCTGAACGCATTGGGAATATCGGAGAACGCTGGCTGCATGCAAAAGAGGATGATCAATAATCCCACCACAGACCATGAAATGACCCGGGAACTCATATCTCGGAACTCCTGGTGTGAACGGCTCCCGCCATCCAATTCCGACATGCCCGATACAATCCACCATTCTCAACAAATGACATAGCCTGCGTCTCATCAGCCAGAAGAGAAAATTGTAGATTGCTTAGTAGGATAATCATACTAAGATCCCCCAATAATAGTCCCCTTTGTCTGCATCATCAAAATACTTTTGGTATTATTCTTAATATGATTAATAATTGGCTTATCGCTGACCTGTATGGATCCTCACTCGTGAACTAGGTTAACGAAGGTATAGCAAGCCTGCCCTCATCATCCATGAAGAACTGTTCACATGGCCCTCCAATCTTCAGGAGTCCCGGGCGGTAAGGAAGATTACAATCAATTATGATAAACGGGGAATAAAACGACATGGATCCAACATACCCACATGGAACCGCGGGGATACATTTTTTTCCGTAAACCTTTTTCCTGCATTTCCCTAACTACCAATAATGCAGCCGATAGATGGCTATATCGATTATACACGCCGGGAATACTGCAAGGATGTGCAATGCCCGATACAGTTGCTGTTAAACAAGGAAGTGGAGAAATCTCCGAAATATGAAGAGATAAGGGCCATATGTGCATCCAACTGTCTCCACAGTACCCATGAATTCCACCACTGGCTGATTGCGAAGGGATACCTTATCGTCAGGCCGGAGTAAAACAATCCCAGCTTTTTATATGGTTGTTGAGCATTTATCCTCGTGAGGTGTCCCCATGGTCAATGCCTACCTTGATATTGGAATCCAGAGCCGGATGAACCGGATAATCAACCCGAAAGACAACCGGGTAGTGATGCTTGCAATAGACCATCCATATTTCCAGGGGCCAACGACAGGCCTTCGCAACATGAGCAATACAATAAAAACCCTCCTTCCACATTGCGACTGCCTGATGACGACACGCGGGGCGGTCCGGGGCAATATTACCCCGGATGAGGTCGGGTCAAAACCCATCATGTTACGAGCAACAGGAGGAAACAGCGTTTTATTTAAAGAATTAAGCGATGAGAAGATCACGGTCACCATAAAGGAAGCCATCCGGATGGATGCCGCCGGTGTCGCAGTCAGCGTGTACATTGGCTCTGCCAACCAGCAGCAGACTATTCTGAACCTCACCGACATGATAAACCAGGCCGATGAATTCGGGATCCCCGTTCTGGCCGTGACGGCGGTTGGGAAGAACATGGCCCGGGACCTGCGCTACCTTGCCCTTGCATCCCGTATCTGCCAGGACGCCGGGGCCCGGATTATCAAGACTTACTATTGCGAGGAATTTTCCAAACTGGTCGACTCGGTCGCTCCGACTCCTGTCGTGGTTGCAGGAGGGAAGTACTCGAGTCCCCCCGACGCCCTTCAAATGGCTTTTAACTCGGTCCAGGCTGGTGCAGCGGGGGTTGATTTCGGGCGGAATATTTTCCAGGACGACAATCCAATCGGCATGATCAAGGCAATCGGTTCAATCGTCCACGGGGATTACACCGTGCAGGAAGCCCTGGATATGTACAAGGCATGCTTGCCAGATGCATCCAAGCTTGACTGAACTCACCGTATTTTTTATTTTTCTCATCGCGGCGAATACAATGAAAGCAGCGGTCTATTATTCGAACAGTGATATCCGCACCGAAGATGTTGAAGACCTGCAGGTTGGGCCGGGAGAGATCAAGGTCAAAGTCATGGCATGCGGGGTATGCGGCTCGGATGTCATGGAATGGTACCGAATCCGGCGTGCGGGGATACCTGGAGGTATTGGAGCATTCGGGCATGAATGCACGGGAATCGTTGCAGAAGTCGGAGCAGGCGTCGATCCAAAATGGATGGTGGGAGACCGGGTCGTGGTCACCCATCATGTCGCGTGTAATACGTGCAATGCGTGTATTCGCGGGCATACAACCGCTTGTGACACCTTGCAGAGAACCAAGTTCAAGAACGCATTCGGGGCGTTTGCAGAATACGTAGTTCTGCCCGCGATCAACGTGGACCGGGGTATTTTACGCCTTCCCGAGTCGGTTTCTTTCGATATGGGGACCTTTGTTGAACCCCTTGGAAGTGTCCTGCGTGGGCACCGGTTTGCCCCGGCTTCAGATGGGCGGTCGGTATTAATAATTGGTGCCGGTTTAACCGGATTGCTGCATATCCAGGTGGCCCGGCTGAATGGTGCGGGGTTTATCGCTGTTTCTGATATCAATCCCGATCGCCTGGATATCGCGAGAAAATTCGGCGCTGATGCCACCATCTCCGCTACTGACAATGTTCCCAGGAAGTTCAAGGAATTAAATAATGGATTGGGCGCAGACACCGTGATCATGACTGCTCCGATCCCTGTCTGTGTGAAGCAGTCACTCGAAGCAGTTGGACCGGGAGGTACGATCTTGTTCTTTGCCCCCACGAATCCCGGGGTCCAATCTGAAATCAACCTCTGGAACCTCTGGCAGAAAGAGATCACTATTACTCATTCATACGGCGCTGACTTCCATAACCTTTTCACGGCCCTGACCTGGATTCAACACTCCAGGATTAATGTAACCGGTATGATTACCCATGTTCTTCCCCTGAAAGAGACGGTTGAAGGGTTTCTCCTGACTGCCCGACCGCGTGATGGCAGTTTAAAGGTCATCATCCACCCGCAAGATTAACATCTTGTATGAATTTTTGAAATAATAGAAAGGTGCTCTAGAAGGCTGTTCAGGCCAGGCACACCGAAAAAAAGATAACCCGGTCTTATCCCCTGGTGAAAGTTACGGTCCAGGAGCTATCCCTGGGAACGAATATCGCCGGGCTGACGTTACAGGTATCGCACACCACCGCGGGTTCCTGGAAGGCAGGCCCTGTTATCGCGGGATCCTTCGGATCCGGGACGAGCGGGATATCCATGTCCTTCTCGATGACGTACCGGTACGGGTCGAGACTACCGAAATAATATTCCCTGAACCGGTGCCGTTCATCCGGTGTTGCATTGTGGGACCAGTCAGCCCCCTCCGCGGCGGTCACGTCCACGGGGATCCAGCCATAGCCCTCCAGGTAGAACTCTGCCCATATATGGCTGCTTGGAGTCCCCAGGATCATCTGCATTCCGCCTGTCGCCCGTGCCGGAATACCGGCTGCACGGCAAAGGGCAGTAAAGTACATGCTCTGCGACCCACAGTCGCCGATACCGGTCTCGAGCACGTAGACTGACTCGGGAATCCCGGAAGCCGTGAGCCAGTTGTGGGGTGCCTTACTGTACGGGAGGGTGTCCTGGATGCACCAGAAAATCTTTTGTGCTCTGAGGTAGGGGTTGGTCTCGTTCCCAATTATCTCTGCGGCTTTTTTCTCCATCGCAGGAGTGATTACGATATTCTTACTGGGTGCCGTATACTTCCTGTACTCCGGGTCACTGGTATTATACGGCATTACCTTCCCTGGATCTATCACGAACCGCACCTCGTGCTGGATGAAGCGGAACGCGGTTGTAACATTGACTGAGGGATCCTTTACCTCTTCAAGCGGGATCTCAAGATATACCATACCTATGTCTGCCCTTGTTCCGGTCGAGGACCGGACATACCGGGCAGGCTCCACAGAATGGATAATCACATTTGTCTGGGGGCCGCTCTCGATCGGCAGGGGCATCCAAACTTTCAACGTGCCATTCTGCGGGAGCTTGTCACGGGGAATCGATAATTCTCCACGCCCCTCATATACAACGGGCCCGCTAAAAGGGCCGGTTGTGTTTTTCCAAGGAGTAAAGATCAGGGGTGTAAGCTCATCGTAGAGCGGGGTATGGTTCAATGCCGCATGCAGCTTCTGCAGGATAGGCGGGTCATGCAGCTGGATGTTCTTCACCGTCTGGGTGAAGTACCAGATCTCTCCATCGGCGGTTAGGATCGCCGTCATGTTCCGCTCTAAAAAGCCCTTCCTCTCGACGGAGGTTGCATTTGGAAATGCTTTCGCAACTTCCTTCTCTACGGCAATGCGGTTGTAGGGGAAATCGCTCACCATCATCTCTGCAATTGCGGCCCGATCCCTGGCATACCGGGCCCCGGAATAATTGCCGGCTGCCGTATAGTTCTCCTGTGCATATGCGAAGAACCGGGCAGCGGCATGCAGGTTATTCCCTGAAAACTCTCTCTCTCCCGATGCAAGGAGGGAATCGCCATCTGAAACGAGGGCCGTTTGCACCGATGCCGGGACGACCTGTGGAGAGACCGTGGTCATCTGCGCTGATGTAGTTTCCGTCTGTGTTTGTACAGGGGATTGCACAGGTTGGGAAATGCACCCGCATACCAGGAGGAGGGCGATGAGAAGAGAGGCTGCTGATAAAGAACTTGTAGTAGCATGTTTCATTTGAATCACACACTATGAGATAAATAAGAGACCATGGCCACTATTCATTAAGGTTGGGATCTCATTTCGGGACATCGCCCGGCAGACAGGAAACAGAGACAACCGGATGCAGGATGCCCAGTCCCGGGATAGCCCAGGACTCAGTGCGGCTCGGCTCCTTAATGACTCACAGCCGGACATTGTTATCCCGCCGTACGTGAGCACATGTTCACCACCGGTTACACCGCGTGACGGCAACTGAAAAGAGATCATCTCTCCACAGGAATTACAATCAGCACCCTGCGAAAGAGGGTAAAGTAATTATATCAATGAATATATTTGTTCAATGAAGTTCAATAATGATCATCAATAAAAGCGTAAAAAAAAACAAATCTCAGGAAATAAGACGATCCAGCCAGTATGGCAAAGGGCCAAAAACCTTGTTTTCTCCGTTCCCTGAACCGCTTATCCCACATTGTTATCACCATCTCTTTGCTACCAGCAAAGCCCACCAGCATGCACGGACCCGGTTTGTTTACACGGGTAATTCAGTTGCCTGGAATGGACCCCGGGTCATGGATTGTCAGGGCACAGGGGCTTTTCCTCCAGGGAGTGGCCCAATGGAATCGCTCTCCCCATCCGGGGACAACACTATTCAAAGGTCCACGAGAATGTCTATCTGCAGGTGGGCAAAGCATGGACCCATACATGCAGGCAGCTATCGAGGAGGCAAGAAAAGGACTGGCTGAAGGGGGTATACCCATCGGGTCAGTGCTGGTTATTGAGGGGGTCCTTGCCGGGCGGGGACACAACCGGAGGGTACAGAGAGGCAGTGCCATTTTGCATGCGGAGATGGACTGCCTCGAGAATACAGGGAGGTTAAAAGCCAGGGATTACCAGAGATCGGTCCTTTATTCAACACTCTCTCCCTGTGACATGTGCAGCGGGGCGATACTCCTTTATAAGATTCCAAAGGTTGTGATCGGAGAGAACCGGTCATTCCAGGGACCCGAGGAATACCTCCACTCGCGGGGCGTGGAACTGGTAATCCTTGATGATGAAGAGTGTATCCGGATGATGAAAGATTATATTTCCACAAGCCCCGCCTTGTGGAACGAGGATATAGGGGAAGAATAACCGAGGCTTCAAGTAAAACACGGCGGCTCAATCCCATTCTGGAAATAGCGGTGATTGGTAGAGACAGCGAGAAAACCGCGCATGGACACCCGGTCTTTCTCCCGTGATGGGTATACCTCCATTATCCTGGTTGCCTGGTATTCATGCAGCTGATAAAGCAGCCATATCTGGCGGCTACCAGATGCCAGGGACCCGTATCCTGCCAACAGGGTATTCCCCTGCGGCAGACCCCGGAGACAGGAACCCGGATACCCGCATACTGATCTTTTTTCAATATATCGTTATCAGGAGAGAACGCAATAGTATCCCGAAATAACTGTATAAACAGCAGCAACGAGTATATACCGGATATGAAATGCTCACCGCCAGGTATACTCCCCTCTCTCACCAGGTATCAATTGACCCGGTCGATGAACCGGTCTGGAAATCACCTCGCTCGGGTATGCTCACCTCTCTCACCAGGTCTCACCTTACAGGCGATGAGTGGATCCATTCGGGCGATTTCACCAGCCGGTCTTTGAGGAACACCTCATGCAACCCCGGATCCCTTATCCTGTGGGACAATCGCAGGTACATTGAGGGTTGAATAGCTCTGGAGATGGGAGATTCCTGCAAGACACCCAGGAAAAACGTGCAGTACCGGGCCTCCTGTCATCTGTCAACGGTAACACTCTTATTCATATGGTTCTCAAAGAAAGATATGGACACCTCCCGGGCGAATGCCCGTAGAAACGGATTCACGCTTCTTATCATCTCAATATCTCTTGCGACCTTCATGTCATCCCTTGACGGGACAATCGTCAACATTGCCCTTCCCACGATCTCGGAGGTTTTCAATATATCAACGAGCATGGTGAGCTGGGTATCAACCATTTACCTGCTCGTGCTGGCAGGCTGTGTCCTCATATTTGGTAAGATCTCTGATGAGATCGGGTTTAAAAAGGTGTTCCTTTCAGGTTTCTTCATCTTCACTATCGGATCATTTGCCTGCGGCTTTCTCCCGGATTTGATCTCTTCTTTTTCAGCCCTCATCGTTTCACGTGCATTCCAGGCAATCGGAGGAGCAATGATCACGGCTATTGCACCTGCCATGGTCACAGCATATATCCCGATGACACAGAAGGGAAAAGCAATGGGCATTATCCTCACATTTGCAGCTCTTGGGACTGCAATAGGGCCCACGATCGGGGGAATACTCACCGAGTACCTCACGTGGAACTGGATCTTCTTTATCAATGTCCCAGTCGGGGTCATTGCGATTTTCCTTGGAGCAAAGGTCATTCCAGTGCATACCGGCAGGGAGAGGACCGGTTCATTCGACAAGACCGGGGCAGCACTCATCTTTACAGGACTTGCTTCCCTTCTCTTTGCCCTGTCGGAAGGGCAGACCCTGGGCTGGACAGACCCGGCAATCATCATGTCGATGGTGCTCGCAGTTCTTACCCTGGGAGGCTTTGTCTGCCATGAACTCAGGTTCCCTGACCCGCTTCTGGAACTCCGGCTATTTCAAAAACGGAACTTTATCATTCCCAATATCACACTGGCCCTGGTTTTTTTCGGCTTGGCCGGTACCAGTTACCTCATTCCATTCTACCTGCAGTACGTGCACGGGCATACGCCTGCAATCTCCGGCCTGATACTCACTTCGCTCTCGGTCGCAATGATGGTGAGCGGAATTCTTGCAGGTATGCTCTTTAATCGGACCGGGGGTAGGAAACTGAGTATAATGGCTGGAATCTCACTTATTGCCGGCTATTTCCTGCTGACCAGACTCAGGGTCGATTCGCCGACGGGTTATGTGACTCTCTGCCTGGCCCTGATTGGTTTCGGCCTTGGACTGATGATAACACCAGTATCCAGCATGATCATGAACATGGTCGCAAAGAAGTACCAGGGCATGGTATCAAGCCTGACGAGCCTCGAGCGGTTCGCACCGATGA
>LAHU01008193.1_pt1 | contig 23303 bp, 20 predicted proteins | sample 329631 | NCBI WGS metagenome assembly LAHU01 (sample SAMN03275698, study PRJNA271635) | activated sludge metagenome | isolation source: sample C-0 Zero hour mixed sludge faded in reactor as a methanogenic...
GCAACCGGCGCCGCCTCAGGCATCATCCCCCTCCATATCCTCAGCCTCTCCCCCTCCTCAGGGAAGGGGAAGTCCACTGTGAACTGCATCCTCCGCAGGAAGGCATCGTCTATGTTCATCTTCAGGTTGCTGGCGGTGATGACCACTCCTTCGTGCTCCTCCATCTTTTGCAGCAGGTAGCTCACCTCCACGTTGGCGTACCTGTCGTGAGAATCCCGCACTTCAGTCCTCTTCCCGAATATTGCGTCCGCCTCGTCGAAGAAGAGGATGGCGTTGCTTCCTTCAGCCTCGGCGAAGATCCGGCTCAGGTTCTTTTCCGTCTCCCCGATGTACTTGCTCACAACCGCCGAGAGATCCACCTTGTACAGGTCGAGACCAAGCTCAGAGGCCATAACCTCTGCGGCCATGGTCTTGCCAGTGCCCGATGGCCCTGAGAAAAGGACATTTAGGCCCTTCCCAAGAGACAGCCTTTTGCCAAAGCCCCACTCCTCATAGACCCGGCCCCTGTGTTTGATGTGGCCCTGAATGTCCTTAAGCTGCCTGATCTTCTCCAATGGAAGGACAATGTCGCCCCAGGCGTACCTGGGCTTTATCCTCCTGGCCAGGGAAGACAGCTTTCCCGACTGAGATCTGCACCCCTCGTAAAGGTCCTCCAGGGATGTCTTCTCCCTGCCTTCCAGGGCCGCCAGGTTTGAGGCAGCGCCGACGGACGCCCGAATCTGACCCGGTGTGAACCTGAACTTGTTGGCCAGGTCCGAGATCTCAGCTTCATCAAAGCTATCCCCAAGGCTCTTTTTCCATATCTGCAACCTGGACTGGTAATCAGGCACCGTCACCTCCAGAGTAAAGAGGCTCCTGTGGCTGATGTCCTCCGGCTCAAAGCTGTTTTGGCCGGCAATGAAGGCTCCTGCATCGAAGTCGCTAAGGCCCCTCAAGACGGCGCTCCTGGATCGCTGGCTCCTGGCCTCGTCAATGTTTGGGCAATCCAGTCCATCGATGTACACCGCAAAGCCCCGCAGCCCGGCGTCAAGGAAGGCCGATGAGACTTTGGACTCGATCTCCTCCAGAGGCGCAAGGCCCAGGTGGGCGGATATGAGCCCGACCCCTGCCTTCCTGCAGATAAGCTCTGCAATCTGCTTCCTTTCCGGGCCGCGAGGGCCATTAAGGAAGCATAGGAAGCATACCGCCCCTTCGCCGGAGCTTCTGATGCGGTTTGCAAGGTTGTTTATCCTGAACTTCATATCCTCAGGCAGGAGGGCTTCGGTCCCGAAAGATGTTAAGTTCTGGTCCAAATCCAAGCCGTGATGGGAGCTGGAAAGCCCAATATCCATGATGTATTTGAGGACTCCCTCATTTAGCCCGAGGATCGATGACATAGACGGGGCCTGCTCACCAGAGCCCGGGACCTCTAGAATGCGGCCTGCTATCAGGGGACTATCTGAAAGGAAATGCTTTCTAAAAGCGACCTTATCCTCGGGGCTGTCGCACAGGAGATTCAATATCAGGCCGGGGCTCGGGTACTTCCGGGTGAGATCGTCCTGAAGGTAGGCGTAAAGCCTCTCGTACCTGGTATCCAGCTCAAAGGCGGCGCAGATGAGCACAGCATCCCTCTCGAACCTGGACAGTCGAAAGGTCTCAGCCAGGCGGCTGAGGTTGAGCTTAATTCCCCTCTCCAGGCTTCTGCTGCTCTTCTCCTCGATCTGCTCTTCCATCAGCGCTATCTCATCGGCTAAGGCTCGCAAGCTCGGGTCATCTTTCTGGTGTCTGGAGCCGGCAACCGGGTCCAGAAGGGAGCATACGTCCTCATCGGAGATATATAGGGCCTTGTAGGGGTCCTCTCCGCCTGGCCTAAGCCTGCTGCTGGCTACCTTCAGGCCGATGATGAGGTCCAGCCTCTTCAGCTCGTCGAGGAGGTGCTCCTCATTTGAGCTGTAATGTCCTTTTGAATCAATGAGTCCCGCTTGAAATTCCGCCATGGTAGAGCTTCAATTGCTTGAGAGCATTTTCGCATCAAATCTCGTCGTAACACCTTTTGCACATGGCCTTGCTGGGCGCTCCCGGAACGACCCAGAAAAGCCAGTGGCCTCCATTTGGGTCTTCGATTATATCCGGCGATTCTTTGCGATCTTTGCCTCCAACCAGCCTGACTTCATCCAGCCAGTCGCCATCCATATATCTTGAGCACCAAATATTGCCGAAAGGCTGTTTTCGAAATAATACCCATATGCTTTCCTTTGATGTCTCAATAATTTTTACTGGAATTGAGTCGGAAATATGAAAGTCGCCCAACCATCTTCCATTAGTGCCCCACGTGGGATCGAATATCTTTGATACATAACTATCATTCTTCCTCCAGATGAAGCATAAATCGCCATTTGAACAGGGAAATACTTTGATAAAATTTTCTGCCAGGTTTTCTCCAACATCGTTCCACTGACCAGATGTATATCTGTTGTAAAAAAGCTTGCTATCTTGTGTCCAGAAAGCCCAAATATCCCCGTTGGGGCCTGCAAAAATATCATTGATTGCTTTATCAGTTGATGATGGCGGGATTACTCGAAGATTTTTCCCCCATTTACCTTCACTCCAAGTTTTAGATAACAGACTGGAATCGCTTCCTCCAATAGGCCACCAAAAGAGCCAGATATTCCCTTTTCCATCGTCAAACAGGTCCACTATGGATCCGGCAACAGGAGCTAATAGCGTGTTTTCCTCCCAGCGCTCCGATATATATAATTTAAAATAAATGTTATTATTTTGCCTATAAAAGATCCATATATTCCCTTTAGAATCGGCAAAAAGTTGTTCAATTTCTTCGTACTTGGCATCGAATAGTTTTTCGTCCTTCTCCCAAATCCCTTTTATGCATTTTTTAGAATATAAATAGGAATTAGCACCCTCTGTTTGGCTCCAGAACGTCCATATTACTCCATTGGAATCGCTGAAGGGTCTTTTGAACTGCTTGTCTGTTGCACTTGCACTCTTCGTGATTTGAGATCCAATCTCCCACTCTCCTGATATGAAGTTGCTGCAGTATAGATTTGCTGTACCTTCATCTAGTTGTGTCCAGAATAACCATATTCGGCCATTAGCATCCTCGAATGGAGCAAAGATAGTCTTTGCAGTGGATCCTGATGCGATTTCTTTTTCAGGCAGCCATTTCCCAGAAACGCGCCTTCTGCATCGAATGCTATATTTCTCTTGGGTCCAGAAGTACCATATACATCCCGATCTGTCCTTGAGAACCTTTGGCTGGAAACTACCGAACTGTATATTCGGTGTCAGCACAATCTCCGGTTCAGATGGAAGTTCTCCTCTCAAGACGGAGTTGATGTGCGATCTGAGCCTCTTCTGAACGACATCCAGGGATTGCCAGTTGGATCTCAAATCCTTTATATCCGCTTCGATGACGGTTCCTCTGTTCGCATGCCTGGTTATCTCCGCCAGTTTATAGCAATGATGGCCATCTTCATTTGAGATTCCATCGCTTCCCTCATCAACTAAAATATTCCACCTGTGCCTGTGCCTTATGCAGGTCTCCATATCGACATCCTGGGGATTCCCGAGGGCTTCATCATCGGGCTCAAGCACCTCCTCTACCCAGGCATCAAGATAGATCGCATATTTCCTGGATCCAAGTCTAGGCCTTGTCAGCTTATTTTCCCCATAGGACTCTTTGTAGTCGGGCCAGCCCGGCTCGTTTACGACCTCCAGCCCATCCACAAGCAGCCTTCCCTGAGAAATCTTGATGTCGTTTTTGGGGGGATCGAATGCGCTTATTTTAAAGCCGTCATTAGGAGTCCCATCGCCCAGATACAATTTTCGAAGCATCATCTCCTGGTAGCGCCTGATGTCCTCCAGCTCATTCCAGTCCCTGTCCAGCAGCGGCACTCCCTGTTGCAGCCGCACTCCTACGTATCCCTTCTCCGGCCGGAAGGTGTCCTGCTTATCGTTTGAAAAATTCCCTCTTTGCCCCTTCTTGCCCTCCTCCGGCCAGTCCTTGAACCAAAATGATTTGCTCACCGTCATCAGTCCTCTTTAAAGAAACTTCAATACTATCGTCCTGGTCAGCGTCATGCTCTGGACCTTGCTTATCTTCCCGTGGCTCACATAGTTTATAAGGAACAGCTTATCGGGATCGGGTCTTCCATCTGGCCCCTTATCCACGCCGATCAAACCGAACTCCTCGAAATCCCAGGCCGACTGGGTGGGTTCGTTCTCCTCGAACTCGATGTCGACTTTAATCCTGTTCGTGATGCTGGGCGATTCCCTGTCCGAGCTGTCCAAATATTCCAGCCTGGATGCATCTATTGGCTTGGCCCAAATCCAGCCTTTTTCAGATATCTCAAGGGGTTCGCCCGAAACGCCCCCTGGCCTGTTGAAGAGTGCCACTACCCTTTTCTTGAACTCGGCGGGTTTATTTCCTCCACTTCCTACAGCTATGTAGTCTATCCCTGCCCTGGCCGCCGGATTGATGTCCTTCTTCATCAGGGCGGCCAGGAACCGGCCGAAGTCATCCGCAATAGTATTGGATCTCCACCCGGTATCGATAATTGCTGCATTATTGCGCCTTAAGATATCCCTATATTCGCCTTTAATCTCCATATTTCATCACCATTATCGGATGATACTTTGAACACAGGTGAAAATGAAGCGATACAAATCACAAGCTATGGGCGAGGCGGAGGTGGGTATGAGGCGTCCTGTAATCAGGATTATTGGTCCAACCTCCTTCAGCCCTTCCCTTTGTGTGGGTGCATAGCCAGTGGAAGCTGGCAGCATCCGTATAGCTGCCTTCTACAGCCCTTAAATGCTCCTCAGATCGGTCCCGGACACTATCAGCATACCAATCCCCTATACGTTTCAGGCTGAAGTCCTCATCGAAAGACTCAACCGTAATCAGATCCACCCGGATGAAGGCCGGGATGAAGGCATCGATGATCTTCTTCAAGTCCTCTTCGTTCATCGGAAGGGTGTCGCCCGGATTGAGAAAGATGAAGATGCCAATCGTCCGCGGGGAGTATCTGCCGCTGTCCCTCGAATCATAGGTATAATGGACCTCATCGTAGTAACCTCCCATCCTCGATACCATGCCGCTATTGGGATCTGTATCCACAGACCTGGATGTATTGTGATAGAATCCGGTGCAGCCCATTTCATCCTTTGATTTGACTGCCTCATCGTGCTCTCTTCCGTACGACCGGAAAACATTGTTCATGTACTCCTTGATGCAGCACTTCCTTTCTGTCAGGAAGGAAACCAGGTCCGCCAAACCCCCTGCCGTGCCCTTTAGCCTGTAAAACTCGAAGACACGCAGTATGAACTCCCTGTTCTTTTCTCCCAGGAGCGGGTAGAGGTCCAGGGCCATCCAGCTTGCCAGCCAGGGCAGAAACCTAACGGGTGCAGCCCTGGGATCAAAAAAAGAGGGCAGCCCGGATATCAACTCCTCGCTGTCGTACAGCGTGGACTCAAAAATGGACAGGAACCTCTCAAGGAAGTCTCTGCTGCTGTCCTCCTCCTGATATACTGCAGGCAGATATCTGAGGTAGGATTGCCTTGGGTAGTAAAGCCTGACCTGCCTTAAAACAGGAGTGTTATCCCCGTCTCCATGAAGGCAAATCTCAAGTTGAATGTATCTGCCAGGTTCAGCCCGGATTAGTGCATCTTTATGTTCCTTGAAGGATAATGTCTTCTCGAAGAGTCTGTACTCCACGGCGTCCGAAGAGGTCCAAATTCGCATGGTTATGGCGCAGTTGTCAGGAATATCTGCATCCATGACTACTCTGTGCCAAAGACAGGCTTGAAGGCCGCTATCGAGAGGATGTGATTTGAAGATGCCATCCGTCTCGTATCTTCCAGCAACCTCGATCTTCTTAAGCCTGAGCCCATCTTCGAATACCAGATTGCTGGTACGGTCCATACCACCAGCAGCCCAGTCCTCCGAGTTCAGGGCTCTGAACCTGAAATCCTCAACAACACTCCCCATTCAAGCCTCAAGCCTGTTGTATTCTTCCTCGGAATATACGGTGATTTTATGAACCTGTTCCAGGCCTTCTCGCGAATAGATGAGCCCGTGTGGCGGAACGCTAACATTTCCTTCCGACTTTGCCCACACTCTGCTCGATCCCGGAGAGCCGCGCTTGCTTTCCCAGAGAGCAAGGCTTCTGACATAGTCCACTCCCTCTGCACCGTCTATTACTGCATACACCTCGGACCTGTATACGTTCCTTCCAAACGGCCAGCCTTTCCCATTTTCTCCCCCCTCCATAGGGCTTAAAAATCCGTTAAGCCTCTCCAGCACGGAAGCCTGAACGGACTCATTCTTATAGCCATGTCTTCTGATTACAACTGCCTCCACGCATACCCTGACGTAGGTTGGGGAAATGACGAAAAGCTCTGTCCCAACCAGGCGATGCTTATTTAGATGCCGATAAACCGCCTCCCTGAAGCGTGCATCCGGCATGGGATTGAGCCTGGCGCTGAGAGGCACGACGATCACGCTGATGGTATCAGGGACCCTGCTATCATGGATGGGGTGATACATGGGCACGGCCTTGGCCCTCTTTACCCTGACGCCGGGAGCATTCATTGCCAGGTATTCATAGTCTGAAGGGGTAACTGCCCTGTGCACCTCCCTCAGACTTCTTCGGGCTTCGCCAATGGCCTCTTCCAGGGTGCCAGTATCCTCACCGCCCTTTGCCGCCATTTCATTATCGACGTTCATTGCCTTTGCCAGGTTTCCCTCCAGGACTTTATTGATGGAATGGGGCCTCACATTTCCCACAACGCCTCCGCCGTAGCTGTAGGAGACTATAATATTCTCCATTCCTTTGGGTGGGACCTTGCCCTGAACTCCATTTCCAAAGGCGATTTTGCCGGCGGCGCAGTCCAGAGTATAATGCCGGTCTCCTGGCCCGGAGGCGTCTAGGTCCTCGACCAGAGACCATTCGTAGCCGTCGTTGTCTACCTGAAGGCGAAGAGAGCCGTCGAGAACGGGGGACTCCTTCAGCATTATCTCCTGGCAGGGAAGGCCGCTCGAAGAGAAGCTCGCCCTCCGGGAGGCTTTCTGGACGGCCCGGACGGTATTGAGAGCTATGCGATCGATCTTCGGCGGCGTATAATAGTCCGGCTCTTTTACAACCGCCCTGATCCAGAAGAGATCCTTGCCCTCTACGGCTGTCCTCTCCATCTCTCCCAGGATCTTGACCCGAACCTCACCGCTGGATAGCAGATTTCCGGTGCCGTCCTCCACCATATCCCTGACGGCAAAATGCAATCCTTCAGCTTTAGGGCTCAATGCTCTCCAGCTGCTATCGCTTTTCCAGTCTCCTCCTGCATAATATTCCCAGGCCAACCTCGCAGGGGACGGCATATGGCCATGCAATTGGGCAGTTGCCCTTTCATCATCTCGACGGATGTATTCCTCCCGGAGGTAGAACATAAAAGACGGCTCCTGGCCACTTAAGCTGGCATCCAGCCCCAGGAGCAGGGCGTCATTCTGCTGAGGATCGCTTCTGAAGGCATTATAATAGGCATTCTCGCTAATATTTGCATAGGTGTTATCGATTATGGTAACGTATTCCGAATGGCTCTCAGGCAGATCTGTTCTCCTGAAAACAGTTAGGACCTTCTGCAGGCCTGCATTGACGACGTTTAGATCTCTATCCGTCTCGAAGACGATTTCTCCGCCCGTGCCCGGATCAATGGCCGCAACCCCTGTTCCGGCAGGTATGCTGATGCTTGAATCCCGGAAGAGAGAAAAAGTAAGATCAACCCTGGCTGCCCTGGCTGGACTGATGCCTTTTATGCCCAAAAATCTCAGGAACTTCAAATAATCCCTATCGCCGACCTTGTTCAGCCTGTAAACCTGCATTTCAACGAGCCAGGCCAGCATCTCTATAATGGATATTCCCGGGTCTGTCCTATTGTGGTCGGTCCACTCCAAAGAGTACACCGGAATTCGAGATATGGCCTCTTTTACCAGCTCATTGAAAGCCTTGTCGTCGAGGTTTTCCAGAGGAAGAGTCATCTATGCGCTCCTGAAGCTCAGCCTTATTTCGTGCTCCCCTGAACAGACCATCTCGTGGTCCTTCACCGCAACATCATCCGGTTTGTCGTTGAGCTTGAGGTCCTCCAGATGATCCACGCCCTTAACCCCTTCGAGCATAGCATACACATCGGAAATGTGGACATCCCTTCCGAACTCCCAGCCGGCACCGTCGAATCCGCCAGTAAGTGGATGAAAGAACCTCCTGAGCCGGTCCCTGACCTCCTTCTCCAGAGGCCCCGCCAGGTCCACGGATTCCAGGATCAGTTCTGCTTTGACCATGATCTCTTTGTATGTCGGCTCGATGATGTCCAGGTTATAAGAAGCCACTGTGCTCATTGAGCGTTTGATTATGTAGTCTCCGACATCTTTCTTAAGGATTGAAGATGGAGCAGGCTTATCCTCCTCTCCTTTTGGAATGACAATTACTTTTAGCCTCGGCCCATCCACAAAGCTCTTGGCCCTGGCAACATAGCTGGAAGAAGCCTTTGCCAGGGCCTCGAAGTCCTCTCTTGATACCGCTCGCTCCAGCGATCTCACCGATCGTGGGCCTCGAGAGAAGAGTTCTTCCATAGTCTCGACATCAGATCCGCCTTCTGCAGCTACGTGGTTCATTACTCTGCCAACTCCGGCAACCGGAGTTTTAGGCGCACTGATCTCCCCGGCAGCCACATTTCCCTGGATACCTCCACCGGATTTATAACTAATTTTTATATTATTCTTTCCAGCAGGCGGTATCATGCCGCGGATTCCGTCTCCGAAAGATATCTCCCCGGCAGCCTCGTCCAGAACATAGTGCCTGCTCTTCTGGCTGGATCCGCAGAAATCATCCACTGCCTTCCATCGGATCCAGGTATCGACGGCCTTTCCGGTCTTATCCAAAATTTCCTGAAGCTCGAAGCCTTCCGATAATAACAACTCCTTATCTTCTTCAGGCATAACAGTTCCGTCTCTAACCCACAACTCCGGAGATATGACAGGTCGCTTATTGCATCGATAGGTATTGCCCTTCTCGCCTTCGCTCGATCCCAGGATCTCGTCCCTGATTGTCTCGACCTGCTCTGCCCAGACCGTGTTTGGATAAACGCCTCTTATCATCGCAGCATTTGGCTCTCTATGATGATCGCAATTAAAAGATCCTATTATCCAGTAGCTATCTCTGCCGAACTTTGGCGTCTTCTGGTGTTTGTAGGGAGTCACACACTTCAGGATTCCGGCTCTGGTCATATCATCGGTGCTGTCCTGCGCATCCAGGTAGAGCCTTCTAAAAACATTTGCAGCCCTCGTAAAACTTTGGCCCAACACCCGGTCCAGGTATACGGTCCTGCCTTCTATATATGAGATCGACGCCAGCTCTGTCGATTCATCCTGGCCGAATAATTGCCTGAGCATTATCTCCCTGCCTGCTGCGAGACCTTCTCCATCAACCAGGACCAGCTTGCTGATGGGCTTATCCATTTCGCCTTTTCCATCCCCGACCTCTTCCAGGTTCTGAGCCTGGGACCAGTACGACCATTTAATCTTTGGCCTGCGAACATCCGGTGTTCCTTCATCCAGGAGTGAGAAGAAGATGCTCATGGTTTCTCCACTCCAGGGATCTTTGAAACCCAGGTAGAGCGTCTCCATGCTGTCATTTATCGGCAAGAAAGGTTTAAAGCCAAGGCCTCTGCTGGCTTCAGAGACGTCCTTATACTCTAGGTTATTGTAGGATATGCAGTGCTGCAGCAGAGCGCAGGCATCCGATTCATAGCTTATTTCAATTTTTCCCAAATAGGGTGGATAAAAGACTGGCTGTACCGTCAGTATGTTTTCGGTATCCGTGGGAGCGATAATGAAAGATCCATAGTTGCCATTCATTAGGCGAACCCTTATCCATAGGCCTTTTACCCCTCCTATTGCCGTCTCTTGAAGATCTTTGGGGCATGTAAAGATCAAAAATCCTTTTAGTATGTTTCCAAGGTTACTGTCTTCTTCAAGCTCCAATGCCTTCCATACGGCTCCATTCCAGTATTCCCAGGAGAGTTCAATATCATTTGTTGGAACTACCTTCGCTTCACCTTTAAGGTCTCTCTTAAAGGTTATTGTAACTCTTCCTCCTCTCTTGGAGAAGGCCTCTTTGCTAGTTATATAAAATGCATCATAAATTTTAGGTTGCCTTCCCAGAGGATAGATTTTCTTGGTTAAATCCAGGATCTGATCATTGTAGAGACACCGATCGGGTTTGATGAATATATCTCCAGGCAGCGACACGGATTCTATCTTGATTTCTTTAATGGTGGGAAGGTTTGCCCATCCAATCACAGATTCCAGGATACACTCTATCCAGATGCAGGACTTGCTACCGATCTCCTTTTCTTTTATCTCTTCCCCCGGCACGAGGATAATTCTGTACAGATTTTCTTCAGATTGCTTCGATATTGAAGGTATTATCTTTTTTTCCTCATTGCCGTTCCAGTATTTCCACCTTAAACTCCTGAGGAATTCAGGGTCGATTTCACTTGAAAATTTAATCAAAAGATTTATCTGAGATGATTCATTTACCCTGAAAAGATCGGCATGGCCCAGATATAATGCATGCTTCTGGATGTTCGAACTCCGGAACAGCCTGAACTCCTTTCCGTCTCTCAGCTGCGCAGTGTGGCAATAAATGGCATCGTTATCAGGATCTACGCTAAAGACTTCATCTATATAGGCCCTTGAGGCAGTAAAGTTCTCAGCGGTCTCAAAGGTTAAAGCATCATGTTTTCCTGTCCGTGGAGCAGCTATCTGTGTCCCTGCTGGCACAAATACTTTCTCTTTAAGGCCTTCTGCAAGGTAAAAGGTTATGGGAGCCCTGGACGGCAGGGCAGGCCGAAGCTTCATTCCAAGCATTTCCAGGAAGGCCCCAAAGCTCTTTTCTGGAACCCGGTTAAGCCTGCTAATTATCTCCTCCTGCATGTGGGCGAATATCTTGAGAAGGGCGACCCCCGGGTCTTCATCGTCAGGCGGCCTCCACTCCGGGACGTATTGAGACGCTAGCCCTCTGTTCTCATTGAGGAGTTCCTCGAATCCCTTATCCACGATCCTCGGCATAGTCTCTATTCCTTCAGGTAAAAGGGATACACCAGGTTGAACTCGTTATTGGTGGCCCTTACAAGATAGTCCACGGTCACTTCGACTCTGCCCTCTTCAAATCCATCGACCTTCGCTTTCACATCCGATACCTCAATCCTCGGCTCCCAGAGGATCAGAGCCTCCCGGACGCTCTCCCTGATCATTCCAAGGGTGGAGGTGCTGATGCTGGAGAAGACCATATCGTGCACTCCGCAGCCAAAATCAGGATTCATAGCCCTCTCGCCCCTGGAGGTGGAAAGAATTATCCAGATGGCCTCTCTTATATCCTCCTCGTGCTGCGACATTGCAATGCCGCCCCTGGAATCTACAGACACCGGAAACTTCCACCCCCTGCCCAAGAACTCTCTGGCCATGTCATCTCCTCTATCAGCCTATCAGAACTGTGGGCGACCCTGCGGCAATGCTGTTAGGAGGGCTGTTTTCCACCACCGCATCGCCCTGCCGCGCAGCAGGCATATCGTTTATCAGCACTGTTGACGATCCTGCCTGCACAGTGCCGCCTGCATGGGGCACCTGTCCTGTTGAAAGAGGGCAGGAGTGAAAATCCGATGCTACCCGCCATGCCGGCATATTTTCGATCAGGACATTAGAGCTTCCCGGCCCCGGGCCCAGCGGCGTGCCGTGTGATGTCAGATCCCCCACTCTAGCTGCAGGCGGCATACGTTCAAACCTCAGTTGATCTTAACCAACGCACCCTGAATCGTGAGATTGCCCGTGGCCTTTATGCTCATAGTCCCCCCAGATTCGATTTCTATCTCCCTGGCCTTGATGCTCAGCTTGAGATCGCTGGCAATGGTCATGGAGTTGGAAACCGAGTCTATAAGCACGGAGTTCTTTCCCGTCTTGTCCTTGATCTCTATCTTCTCCGCGCCCGAAGCGTCGTCCAGCAAAATTGAGTGGCCGGATTTGGTCCGGATCAGCACCTTTCCCTGGCGGTCATCGTCGTCGAAGGTCATCTCATGGCCGCTTCGGGACCTGATCACCCTTATGTTGTTCTTCCCGTCCGAGTTTGAGCCTGGGGGCTTATCTCTGCCATTCCAGAGCGCTCCCAGAACGTAGGGGTGGCTCATATCTCCGTGATCGAAGGCCACCACGACCTCGTCCCCGACCTCAGGCAGGAAGTATGCTCCCCTCTCTCTTCCGGCCATGAGGGTGGCAACCCTTGCCCAGTAGCTCTCCTCACTATCTCCAATACAGGGAAACCTGACCTTGACCCTGCCCAGGTTCTCTTCATCCTGGTTATTGGTGACTACTCCAAGCACTATGCCCTCGATCCTCCTCTCCCTCGACTGGGGGTTGTCCACAAGGTCAAATAACGCCAGAACCACCCCTCCTGACCTCAAAAGTTGTCGTATATCCACCATCACCCAGGGAGTGGTGCACGCTCTTGACGTAGTATCTGCCGCTGAATCTCTTTCCTATACCCTCGATCCTGACGTTTACACCGGTCCTGAGGTCTGGGGTGCCGATGCACTCGCAGCTGCCCTCTATGAAGCTATTGTTTGCCCTAGCCAGGAGCGAGGCTGCCAGGGCATCGGCATCTTCCTGGCTGCTGACGGGCACGTCGTGCTCCGATCCCTCTGCCTGAGAGCCGATTGACTCGGCAGCGCTTCTGGCTTCAGGCTCTCTGAATTCAACATCGTTCAATGTCGCTTCGCCAATAATTGGATTCAACGGGTCCCTCTGGTTGTGGCCTCTGACTGTGACTCTGCTCAACACATTGGCCGTGCTCATTCTGGGGCTGAAGCTTATGAGTTCCCTGCCCCATCTGAAGGTCATGACCTCCTCTGAATCGTCCCTTGGCCTCCGGAAGTAGACCTTGTTGTTCCTCACGAAGAATTCGAACCCGATGCGATCAGATAGCCTCTTCAGAAAGGCATAATCGCTTTCTCCGGGATTTTGTGTCGTCCTCTCGCAGGACCTGGTGACCTGTTCAATCTCCCCTTCCTCCTGGTTATGCTTTCGTGCTATTTTCCTAACTATGTCCTGATAGGTACCCTCTTCATCATAGATCCTTCTTTCATTGACAACGGATTTATGGAGGCAAAAGGAGCTATCATAACCCTGAACCATAATGATGGGAACTCCGCTCTGAGGAAAGCTCGGGTTTAGAGCCGTTATTCTGCCGGTGATCGAAGGCTCATCCTGCTCAACTGCTTTGCCTGCGTAGCCGATGTATATCTCAACGTCCTCGCCGTTCTCAGGGTCCAGGAGCCTATTATCAAGCCACGAGAAGGCCTGGGTTTTAATATCCAGAAGTTCGCTGATATTGAAGGAGAACATGCTGGAACTGTCCAGATTTTCATCGATCTCCAGGCTGGTAATTGACTTCTCCAGTTCTGTCTGGGATACCCCTCCGATCTTTATGGCAAAGCGAGGAGCATAGCACTCCAAGTTCAAAACCAACTGCTATATCACCTCTTAAATGGCGGAATGGATATCTCTTCACCGGCTTTAAGAATCCTTGGATTTTCTATCCCGTTCTCGTCAGCTATGGGCCTCCATTGGCTAGGATCGCCGTACTCCCTGGCCGCAATGGCCCAGAGGCAGTCTCCCTGTTTTATTCTATAGAACTTTGTCCTGTCAGGAGATTGCAGCGGCTGCTCTCTGGTTTTGTCCCCGGTCCGAAATTCATTGAAGGTTACATTCAAGGTAGCCCTGACAGGAATGCCATCGGACCTGAACATGGTGAACCTCTTGCTCACCCTGCTAAGAACGCAGGTGAAGTTCAAGTTTCCCCAGACGAACCTGAGCACAGGAGGAGCGTGGATCTCGGGATCTATCCTCAATAGATTGGTCACCTTATCAGTGTACGTCCGGACATCCTCGCCCTGCTCGTAGGAGTCGAAGAAAAGCTCCATGCTCAGGGTTTCAAGGTTGCCCCTGGTGAACTGAAGGATAGGCGATTCCTGGCCAGGAACATTGATGCTGGCAAACTCGTTGCTCTTTTCCATGGTATACTCGGAGGGATAAAAGAGCACAGGCACTTCCTCCCTCATTGTGCCGCTCGCATCCAGGACATGGATCATTGCTTTCTTCAGCTCCGGAGATGCTGCGGATTTAGCCAAATATGCCCCTCCTTTCTCTTTCCACCTTCAGCTTCCTCTCGATGATCGCACAGACCCTGTCAGATATGCGGTTCAAATTGAGGGAGTCTAAATCGGAGGCTTTAAGGCCTGGATCAGGCTCTTTTAAGCCCCCTTCGATCATCAGATTCTTCTTGGTCAACTGAAACACAGGCCTGCTCAATTCCTCTGTTATTGAATGGCTGATTGCAAGCCTCGCTTGATTTTGGGCCCTACCTGCATAAGTTCCGCCCTTATTGACAGCCCCATTTTCTAGGAATATCATATTCGATGATCTCGAATCCGGTGAGTTGACGAAGGCTTCTCCTTTCGAGACTGCAAAGTTTTGGACACCATCTTCGATCGCGGTAGATACGTCTCTTGTTGCCTTTATAACCGTCTTAATAACCGGTTTTCTCTTATGATCCCATAGGATATTGGGCGAATTACCAGTCACCGGCCTTTGCAGGTTCTGCCGTAAAAGGTCTCCATTCTCTTGATACCGGTAGACAGCCCCATTTTCTAGGAATATCATATTCGATGATCTTGAATCCGGTGAGTTGGCGAAGGCTTCTCCTTTCGAGACTGCAAAGTTTTGGACACCATCTTCGATCGCGGTAGATACGTCTCTTGTTGCCTTTATAACCGTCTTAATAACCGGTTTTCTCTTATGATCCCATAGGATATTGGGCGAATTACCAGTCACCGGCCTTTGCAGGTTCTGCCGTAAAAGGTCTCCATTCTCTTGATACCGGTAGTTCATCAAAAGTGCGGCTTCCTTCAGACGGGCTCCAACTGGCAAGCCTGAAACGCTCAGCCCAGGGATGATTCCTGCGAGATGAAGTGATGATAAGGCTAATGCATCAGCCTTTGGCTCTATTGGGCTCGGTTGAACTCTGGATTGCGACGATGACACCAATCTCAAGCTCGACGAAGTCCCTGCATCCCCATCAGTTTGCAGCCTTTGTGTCATGGGAACAGGCCAAAGCCGAGTACACATCCAAGGAATCTTAATGAATCCACAGGACGGCCTCGATTGACTTTGGCGAAACAAGTAAACTTGAGAGATTCCCTTTCCTTTCTCATATTGCAGCTCCAAAATAGCCTTACCCTTTTGGACCATATGGGCCAAGTGGGCTATGTCCTGTCGATCTTTATCCAGATTGGGAAGCGATCTATTGAGCTTAATCAGGATCGGTTCAATTCTTATAGGAACATTTACGGCCCATTTAGCTGCCATGCACATGATCTCGTATATGGAAGATCTGGATTTTTCAATCGAGAGCCACAATGATCGAGATGCAAAAACCAGCTCCAAAGCACCGAATCGCCTTTGAGAGATCCTCTTAGATATCACGGAAGGAGGCTCTATGCTTGAGACAGGCCATCCCGAATATCTGGCCGTTACCCTCGAAGAGAACTCCCTCGAAATAATCTCCATTTCCGCTCCAGAAAAATGTTTAGCTCATGTCCTGACGAATCCGTTATGAGCCAGCTCAAGGGCTTCGATGGCTACTGCGCTGCTGTCCGCCCTCATCTCGGGCCCTGTCCACCTCACGGGATAGGCATCAATAAAGGACCACATCCATATCACTGAACCCACCTCATCCAGCAGCATAACATAGATACCCCTGCGTGTCAGCATGCCGCGGACTACATCCTGGTACCACTGCCACAGCAATGTGGAGTCTGTAATGCCCCTTTTCAAAACGAGATTGGGGTACTTGGTGATCTTGGGAAGCTTGTGAACATGGTGGTTAACTCCTCCCTCCCGAACTTCCTCGAACTCGGTCTCGGCCTGAAGCCCTGAGACCTCAGAAAATCCGCCTACAATCAGTCCCTCGATCTCCACCAAAAACCTGAATCCAAGGTATGGATCGGCTCTAGCAGCCAAGGGCATTCAGACATCATCCTTTGGAAATTTCATTTCGCCTCCTATTGATCTTCGAGATCTCCTCGCACCACCGCCTCCTATCGCGGTGCTCCATCTCCATTATCTCCTCATGACTCCATTTGAAATGGTATGCGATGAAGGCTACCTCCTCGTAGATCCTTTCGAGGGGGTAGCCCTCTATTCCCCCGGATTCATCTCCACCTCGAATTCCTGATCGCATTTGGGGCACCGGGCCTTTATCCTGGTCACACCGTCTCCGTTTATCCTGCTGTATAGTTCCTGAAGGTAGGCTATATCCGAGGCAAATAAGCCTTCCACAATCCTAGTATTGACGTTTGCCAGGCTCCCCAGCTTCGTCACCACCCTGGATAGCAGTATAACTGTGAGGTAAGCCGAATTTGACTGGACCCTGGGATCTTTAAGGGGAAGGATTTCATCCGCTGCCGTGGCCAGTCTCATTACGCCTTCCTTATGCAGATTGCCTTCCTCATCTACGTATCCTTTGGGAAGGGAGAACTCGAACTCTGTTTGAAACATCTCCTGGAACTCCTTCTATTCTATTTCACCCTCATCATGCCCTCGTGGGATATCTCCAGGGTCTCCACTGCCACATCGTTTCCTTTTGCTGTGAGGTCCGGAGCATCGTATTTGCTTGGCCACGCATTGCTCAGCTCCCACCTGGCCCCAGGGTTACCCTCCTCGTCCAGAAGGACTATGGCCACGTTCTTCCTGGCAGCCGCCATCTTGCCCTCCTCAACAAGTTTCCTCCAGTTCTCATATAGCTCAACGGAGTCGCTAATGCCCCATTTGAGAGTAACATTGCCGTACTTGTTCATGCCTGGGAGCTTTCTTGGGGTGGGAGGATCTATTCCTTCTCTATACTCTATGACATCGCTTGAGGAATCCGGAATCGTAACCTCACTAAACCCCCCCTGGACTATGCCATCTATTTCCAGCTTAAACCTGAAGTTCCTGAAAGGATCTTTTCTCGCACCAACTGGCATTCTGCATCACCTTCACTCTGATAACTCCGATCCCCTGGCCACCTGGGCTATGCGAAATATCACGAACTCGGCAGGCTTTACCGGAGCCACCCCTATCAATACTATCAATCTTCCGTTATCGATATCGTCCTGGGTCATTGTGGTTCTGTCGCACCTAACGAAGAAGGCCTCCTCCTGGGTGGTGCCCATCAGCGCTCCGTCCCTCCAGACCCTGGTCAGGAACTGGCTTATGCTCTGTTTTACCCTGGCCCAGAGCTTCTCATCGTTGGGCTCAAAGACCGCCCACTGGGTTCCCTCGTCAATTGACTCCTCCAGGAACAGAAAGAGCCTGCGGACGTTCACGTACTTCCATAGAGGATCGGATGAGGTGGTCCTCGCACCCCATATCCTGATTCCCCTGCCCGGAAAGGCCCTGATGCAGTTGATATTCCTCGGATTCAGTATGTCCTGATCCCCTTTGGATATTTTGACCTCCAGGTCGCTAACCCCCCTTAAAACCTCGTTAGCAGGGGCCTTATGAACGCCGCGCTCCTGGTCGACCCTGGCATAGACTCCGGCTATATGCCCACCGGGCGGTATGGATTTTAGAGAGTTCGTTACCGGGTCTTGGATCTTTATCCAGGGATAGTAGAAGGCGGCGTATTTGGAGTCAACCGGCTTTATAAGCGCCCCAACGTTTCCGGGAGATCGGCTCGATTGAAGGATGGCAAAGCGGTCCTTCATGGTCTCGCAGTGAACCTTTAGTGCATCTCTTACAGGTGATTGTGGTTGTGGTTGTATTTCGTTTTCGTCAGGGATGCAAACCATGGAGATCTCATCTATGCTCTCAAAGGCTGACAGGCCAGTTCTTTCTAAAGGATCAGCATTCTCCCCTTTGTAGTCATCGGCATCGATTGTCTCCTGGCTCTCGCCGCCCCCCTCTAGGCTGATATCCTGGTTAACCGGCCTTGCTTCGGAATTATCAGCATGCTGCAGAGTTATGAGATTAGAAGCGCTGTTGACCCTCTTCTTGTAATAATCGCTTGATGCCGGATTAATAGAGAGGTTATCGTAAACCTCAGACACGGCAGGCTTAGCATCTCCATCTCTTTTCAGGTATTCTACCGTCAGCTTGAACAAATCCGACTCTGACGGAGTCTGAAGGGCTGCATCCTCCACCTTCACTCTGACTCTATTTCCCCACGGGCCGGGACCGATGGCCATCACGCTGATAGGCTGGGAATTCTCGCCAGATGCCGTCAGGGGCGCTGAAGCCCCAGTTGCACCCATGGCGACAATCCTGCCTATGAAGCAACGCCGTCCACCGTTTGCGAAGAAGCCCTGCACTGCATAGGCCAGATAGCTGTTCTCAATAAAACCGCCGTATATCCACTGAAAGGCATCGAAGCTGGTAACGAGCCTTGGGGCGGTGGGCCCTCTCTCAGTCTGACCGAGGAATCCTGCTGTGCTTGTACTCACACCCTCTATCGGCTTAGCGCCAATTTCTATCTCTTCTATGTATACACCTGGTGCTAAATATTCGGGCATAAAACCCCTCCAATCTCCAAAACCGAAATAATAAAAATGTTTTATTTTTTGATGATATTGGTCTCTCCGATCACAACCTCATCTACTTCCAGGTCCTTGGTCACATTATCGTAGCTGATCTGGAGGACAACTTTTTTGCCATCCTCGCCTTTGATATAGTGGTTGCCTGTTTCGCCGTCCTTGAGGGTCTCTTCTTCATTTAGAGGCCCGAAGAAAATGGCAAACTCACCCATCTCAGTGCACTCGGCTTCAATGCGTCTCTCGCCGAGATCTAGGCCTACCTTCGCTCCTGCAACAGAACTTCCATTGCCGTCCCTGACGATTCCCCTTATCAGAGTCTCTCCATAGGGAAAAGGGTAACAAGGCCTGGGCCTAAGTACCATCAGGACAGGGTCCTCTGGGCTATGGCTGGAAGTATCGATTTGCGCCGATTGCTCCTCAAAGTAGTAGTCGGACCTGACTTGAACGGTATATATCCCGTCGGGCATATCGATGAAGAGATGATACCGGCTGGCGTTCATTACCCCCTTTTTGCCCATCCCTTTAAGAGATGCTTCTATCCTGCCTATGGGATCGCCTTGCGTGTACCCATCTCTTAGGGCAACTGCGAAGGATAGCTTCTTTGCGCGGCTTTCGGCCGGGCACCAGGACCTCAATTCTTCATCTCCTCGCCGGATGAAAAGCTGTTATCCACAATTTTCTCTACCACTCTCTTGACCCTAGCCCTGCGCGTGGAGTCGATCCTCACCGAGAAGACCTCATAAAATGCAGAGAGCCTATAAGGCTTCGCTCTTGCAACCATTGTCCAGATCTTATTCAGTTCGTCTAAAGACATGGAGTTGATGACCAGCCTGAGCTCTTCCCCTGCCAGATTGCCCTCAAGAAGGGGGCTCCTTAAAACGGGATTGTCGTTGAAGATCTGGATGACCTTTCCTATGAGCATATGATCTTTTTCCACATTTTGAGTGTGAGCTGTGATCATGAAAAAGAGGCTTAGCGATACGTGGGGATATTTAAGCTCCTCTGGACCACTAACCTCCATGGATTGGTTCTTCAGGTGAGCGTCCTCTGCCATACGATAGAGAAAGATGGAGAGCTTTTCATCCTTTATCTCTTCTGGAGAGGATAAGCTGATATCATTATAGGACGTGACTATAGATCTTGCTTCAGAATCGGAGCTTATGCTATCCCAAAGAAGCTTTGCTAGAGCCTTGCCTGCATCGCTTATTGACTTATAATCACTCATTTAGACCTTCTTTATATAATATAATGAATTGGAAATTTCAGTAAATATGCCTCAGGTTCCTATCATCATCGAATCTAAAATCCTTATAATCCGCGATCAATATATCCAGATCGCAACGACTTCTGACGGCACTTGCATAATATGAAAGTCTACCGCTCCTCAATTAAATAGCCCAGACTACAGCGCAGGAGTTTCATTGTCGAGTTACTCGCTCCTGGGGTTTAAATTTTTTTAACGATTAACAACTTTGTAATCTATTAATTTCTTTCATAGTATAAATTTCTTTCCCGTTACAAATCTTTTGTGTAGTCAGAAACCTTTGACTTTGTATATCCATCAATGCGGCAAGAGAAAAAATAATAAAGTTGTAAAGCTAGGATGTTCCTTTGCCCTGGAAAGCTAATGGCCCGGATTTCCTGAGGGTGTTAATTTGATCTTCATGGATTTGAACTTCAAGAAATGCTCCTTGGGACAGAGGTAGCATCAGGACTAAGAGAGCCAGACTCTGGCCTCAGATACCGAGGCGAGCCATCATTCTCGTCCTTCGGCATCCAATAAGCCAAGCAGCTCCCTGCACATCGCTGCCCGCCAGCTCCTCGCTTTTCGCCAGGCGGACTGACCCGGTCAGCTCGCCCTTCTCACCGTGTGGATTGGATGCGGTCCGGGCTTGCTTGGCCGGGCATTTCTCAGCACCGCTCTAGATCTATGGGGGGCAGGGGGCCTGGCGGCAGCTCCCGTGGCATTCTTTGCCCTCTCGGAATGATATTGATGCTCTGCCGATCCAATCTTGATCCGGGCAAACCTCTCTATGCCCCGGAGGTAGTCTCTCTCATCCGCCTCACAGAAGGAATAAGCCACTCCTCTCGCTCCCGCCCGTGCGGTGCGACCGATGCGATGAACATAGTTCTCCGGCTCATTGGGCAGATCGTAATTTATGATATGGGATATGTCATCTACATCAATGCCCCGCGCCGCAATATCCGTGGCCACCAGAACCTGGATGCGCCCCGATTTGAAATCCTGCATGGCTCTGGTGCGCTGCACCTGGGACTTATTGCCGTGAATGGCTGCAGCCCTGATCTTGCTCTTGCCCAGCTTCAGAGCCACCTTGTCTGCCCGGTGCTTGGTGCGGGTGAAGACCAGCACCCGGCTCATATCGCTCTTCTGGAATAGATCCAGAAGCAGTTGATCTTTGTTGACCTGATCCACAAAGAAGACGCTCTGATCTATCCGATCCACGGCGCTCTCCTGCGGCCCCGCATCTACCCTCACCGCATTGTCCAGCAGCTTGCAGGCAAACTCGTCCGTCTGCCGGTTTGGCGTGGCGGAGAAGAATAGAGACTGGCGCTTTTGGGGCAGGGCGGATACGATCTTCCGCATATCCTTGACGAAGCCCATGTCCAGCATCCGGTCCATCTCATCCAGGACGAAGTACTCCACGCTCTTGAGCTTGATGATCCCCTGATTCATCAGGTCGAGCAGCCTTCCGGGAGTGGCTACCAGTATGTCCACCCCCCGGGAGAGAATCCTGACCTGGGGCACCTGGCTGACGCCTCCGAATATGGCGGTGTGCTTGAAGCGGAGAAACTGGCCGTAGGTGGCAAAGCTATGATCGATCTGGGCCGCCAGCTCCCTGGTCGGGGCCAGCACCAGAACGCGGGGCGATCCCGGCATAGCGATCTTGATCTCAGCCGCCATCCTCTGCAGTATGGGCAGCACGAATGCGGCAGTCTTGCCCGTTCCGGTCTGGGCGATTCCCATCAGATCCTTTCCCTGCAGCAGATAAGGTATGGCCTGCATCTGAATTGGAGTGGGGGTGGTGTATCCTTCTTTGGCTATGGCCCGGGAAAGCGGGTCTATGATATTGAGACTCTTAAATGACATTTAACCTCGTGATGATTTTGATAGTGATGCTTCTAAGAGCTGAAGTTTCATGGAACGGATCTGAAAGAGATGATCAGATATCGTATTCACTCCGCCCAACAGAATAGCCTTTATTAAAGTGCTTCTGCAACCGGCAGTGCCACAAAAACATCTCAACTTCTTTCCGAATGATGCAAATGAAGCACTCTGACAGGAGCTTCAAGGCATTAAATAGCTGTCGGTCAAAATTAGATAGAGCGGCGCCACAACCGGCCTTGGAATAGCCTGAGATCAGATATCCTCCTCAGGATATCCGGGAAAGCATTCCCTGACCCCCTGCCTTACATCGTCGAGCCATGATCTTCGCTCTGCCTCTGTGCTGGTCACCACCACCCCGTAGCTCTTGCGGCTGAAATCCTTTACCCCGCACAGGCCGAAGATGCAGTTTTTCCACAGGGTCTGGAGTGGATCGCCGAATGCCTCCTGCTCCCTCTTTGCCCCGGTATTGGTGGTATTGAAGACCAGGGCCTTTCTGGCCCTGAGCAGTCCACGGGGCACGCCTTGTCCGCTGTCTCCTTCCAGGAACTCATATGCCAGGCCCGGCCGCACCACCCGGTCCACCCAGCCCTTAAGAATGGCCGGGGGCATGCCCCACCAGTTGGGATGAACCACTATGATCCCCTCCGCCTCGGCCAGATCCCGACAGTGCCTGGCAAGAGCCTCATCGATCTCAGCTCCCTTGGGGATCTCCTCGCTACTCAAAAGGGGATCAAATCTTTCCGCATAAAGGTCATGAAAGACGACCTCATAGCCGCCTGCCTCCAGAGCAGCTATTGCAGCACTGGCTATGGCATGGTTGAAACTGCCCGGCTGGGGGTGGGCCAGAATTACAAGAATTCTCATGAACAGCTTCTTCCATCACTCCACTTGATCATTCTGTTCATTTCATCACTCTGTTGGATCTATGCTCTCCCCTGCCCGGAAGCATTTTTCTGCCGGAAGAGACATGATCAGGGGCGATAGCAGCCAGCTTCAGGCGCATTAGTGCCCTTTCAATTAAGAGACCGAAGGGTTCGGCCCGCATCTCTATATCCCTTCGCATCTCTTCCATCTTCTTCGATCTATCCTTCTGCTGCCTTCAGCCTGAACTCATGATCACCCACTGCCCACTTTGCCAAAGCTGAATGCTGCCAGGTTGGCTGTTGCGCCATCTCCGTTGTTGCCTAATCCAAGGGGATACATGCCGCAGGCGGACATCAGATTGCACACGAATTTATCCTTTTTTGGAACAGTGGCACCGCTATAGATTGAGCCGATGATTCCCGGCTGGGATGGGCTGCTTGAAATGCCTTCTGCTGCTCCGCCAGACGGCTGGCCAATTGATTTGACGGCAGAGTCAAGTTTGCCCAGGGCATCAAGGGCTCTTGCCTTGCCTTCCAAGGCAGTAGCTGATGCTGAATCAATCTTGATAGCTTCATCATAGGCTTTGGCCGCCTCATCATATCGGCCTAAGGCAAAGAGTGCATCAGCTTTGCCCTTCCAG
>LAHU01000547.1_pt1 | contig 22863 bp, 24 predicted proteins | sample 329631 | NCBI WGS metagenome assembly LAHU01 (sample SAMN03275698, study PRJNA271635) | activated sludge metagenome | isolation source: sample C-0 Zero hour mixed sludge faded in reactor as a methanogenic...
AATTTACTGCGGATTGTGGGAAGAGTTTCCGTTTCAGGCCATTCAACACCGAAATAGCTATATCGAATAGCTCATTCGTCCGTGATATCAGCCGGACACTGGAGGGAGGAGACGAGGTCGGAACAAGATGCCCCTCCATCCTCCGGTGATATGTGTACACGGTGGATTACGTTCAATACCTATTCTTACCTAAATGTATGTGACTATTCTATGAATCTGGTCAGTATTATCATCCCTACGTTAAATGAGGAGGATAATATCGAACAGATCATTCGGAGTGTCCTCGATGTACTAGTTAACAATGCCATCAATGGGGAGATCCTGATCATTGATGATGATTCCCGCGACCGGACTGGAGCGATTGTGCATGACCTCCGAAAGGACATCCCCTCACTTCGCCTCGTTGTCAGGAAGACAGATCACGGTCTGTCCCAATCGGTTGTTGAGGGATTCTCTGTGGCTACAGGAGATTACTTACTTGTTATGGACGCTGATTTCTCTCATCCCCCTGCTCTCATCCCGGACCTCCTCCGGCGCCTGTCAGAGGGCAGAGACATTGTGATTGGGAGTCGCTATCTCCCGGGGGGTGAGATCGGCGAATGGCCTCTTCGGAGACGGCTGATCTCCCGGGGGGCCATTTTTCTCGCATTGCTGATGTTCCCCTCTATCTCGGACCCGGTGAGCGGTTTTTTTGCAATCAGGAAGAGCGTGATAACTGGGGCGCATCTTCGTCCGCGAGGATACAAAATACTCCTAGAGGTTCTTGGGAAAGGTAACTGGCAGACGGTCGACGAGGTTCCCTACCGGTTTGAGAATAGGGAGGCGGGACAGAGTAAACTAAACATTTCGATTATAATTGATTTCGTCTGCCAGATAACCGATATTGGATTCCATTCCCTACGTGATCACCAGAGCAGGGCCTGGCTTGAGATAGCAAGGGTCATCAAATATGTCCTCGTGGGGCTCTCTGGGGTCGTCCTGAATACCCTCCTTCTATTTGGTCTCACTGAGTATGCCAACCAGTTCTACCTTGTAGCAGGGGCCATCTCATTCGAGATTACCATCCTCTCGAACTTCCTGTTGAATGATATCTGGACATTCTCGGACTTGAAAGGCAATACGAGGTATCCCTGGTACAGCCGGCTGGGGTGGTACCATGTGGTCTCTTTCGTCGGGATTGTGATGTACCTGTCATCGTTGTATGGATTTACCACACTCTTCGGGCTTCATTATCTTGTATCGAACATGATCGGAGTCGTTGTTGCCTTTATCTGGAACTTCTCCATCAACCGGCTCCTGACCTGGAAGACACGGTACCAGGGGTTGTTCTGAATTGAATAATTTACCGCCGGGTAATGGGAAAAGGAGTGGATCGCGATGAACCTCGTTGAGTTCATCTACGCGGAGCTCCTGCGACCACGCCCGTTGAAAGCCCTTGCTAACCAGGTGATCGTCCGGTTGATTCCACCGGTACTCAAGGTTGGCCCGGCGACGATTCACCTGAACCAGGCCGATCCCGTCGTTTCAGGCGGGCTGGCGCTGGGTGTATATGAGAAAGAAGAAGTGGCATTCTTCTCCCGCTATTGCCGGGGGGATATCACATTCATCGACATCGGGGCGAATATCGGCCTCTACAGTGCCCTGGCACTCCACCAGATCGGTTCGGGAGGACGGGTCGTCTGCATCGAACCTGACTCTGAGAGCTACCGATTCCTTAAGAAGACGATTGGGGCCAACCTCGCCATGCGGGGGCAGGATGCGCCCAGGGCAGATATTATTGCTGCCGCTGCCACGGCGGAACCGCGGACACTCCAACTGCACAGGAATCCAATGAACCGCGGGGATAACCGCGTATATGCATCACAGGACACACTCCGGTGGGATACCGAGGTGGTGAACGGTATCCCCGTGGATACCTTGTGCAGCCGCCTCGGGATCGACTCGATTGGATTTGTCAAGATAGATGTCCAGGGTTTTGAGCATGATGTAATAAAGGGGATGAAGAAGACCCTCGAACAATCCCCGGCATTTGTCATGATGTCAGAGTTCTGGCCACAGGGAATTGAGAACTCAGGGAGCGATCCCTGCCTTTACCTCCAGGATCTGCGTTCTCTCGGTTGCACGGTCTATTCATTTCATGATCTCGTGAAAGGCAGGATGGCTGCACTGGAAGACGATGCGGGGTTCATCAAGGCACACCTGGGGCGGAGATATACCACGATCGTTGCGGTGAAGGGAATTCTTCATATTAACGAAAAGCATGGTCCTGCCTGATATTCCTATTTTCCAGGCTATCCTTTCAGATCCCCCAGGATGCATGTCACCAGGCTCTGGTAACGGTGCCTGGTTATGCAGAGGTGCCTGGTCCTCGTTGAGAGACCATCTTTATTCCTACCTGTGTTGCGTACATTAGGGGAGATGGTAGCCTGTATATCCGGGTTCTGAAAGAATGGAGGGCTTTTACTAAAATACAAGGATATACCCGATCAATCGCCGCAGAGTGGCATGGGAAGCATGGAAAATAGTGGGTAAATCTGCATGAGGATCATCCCCTCTCAGGGGGATAATTAGAAAGGAATACGATGATGATGTGGTACCCGATGCCAAACCTCACTGTTGCGGTTCTCGGGGCCCCTGACGTTGCCCAAGCCCTGGGGAAGAAAGGAACAACCAGCGACATCACCCTCTATAATGCCAGGAAAGGGGATGCGACGCTGACGATAATTGAACCAACCCGTTATCCCGAACGGCTTGCACCCCTCTTCTACGCAGTTTCACTCGCGGATACCATCGTCCTCGTGATAGGGGAGATAAACGCCCTGCTGGGGGAGTGTCTTCTCCTCCTGACCTGCACAGGCCACAGGTCAGGGGTGATAATCCTGCGGAACTACCTCGAAGAGAGCCAGGTCCGCCCGCTCTTGAAAGGGACCGCTGCCGAGTCATATGTTCTGGTAGCTGATGATGCACTTCACCTCAGGGAGGAGCTCCTTCGACAGGCGGCAGAACGGCGCAACGCTCCGGATAGTGAGAAATTCCCAGGTGTTCTTCCCGTGGATCATGTCTTCCCGGTCAAGGGTATCGGGACGGTTGTCCTGGGCTGTGTCGCCCGGGGTGTTATACGGCGGCATGACACCCTGCATGTCCTTCCCACCTCCAGGACAGCCCAGGTCAGGTCCATCCAGCTTCATGACGATGATGTGGAACATGCAGGCCACGGAGATCGGGCTGGCCTTGCCCTCAAAGGAATTGAGGCAGATGAGATCGAGCGCGGTATGGTGCTCACGGCAGATCCTTCCTTCAATGCCTCTGGGACGATTACTGGGAGGGTTACTCTCGTCTCGTATTGGCCGGAACCCCTCCGGGAGGGGATGGTCCTCTCGATAGGGCACTGGATGCAGTTTCTCCCTGCCCGCATCGCGTTTGTTGACAATAGCGGGGACTGGCGGCGCCCCTCCGTCACGCTCCGGACTGAGAAAGACCTGGTCTATCCTACGGGGAGTACTGCGGTCCTCCACTATCTCGAGGGCGGCAAGCTCCGTATCGTAGGGACGATGGCTCTTTCATAACCCCCCGGTGATTGTGATCGCTCTGGTGATAAATGCATGAAAAGGATGCTGATCTGCGTATCCGGGAAAGTCCAGGGCGTGGGCTATCGGGCACGGTTCGCGGATATGGCAATTCATCTTCGATGCACCGGCTATGTCCGGAACCTTCCCGATGGGTCGGTTGAAGCCGTGGTTGAAGGAGAGTTACTAAATTTGGAAAATCTCCTTGATTATGCGTATGCGAGGGGAGATCCTTTTATCCAGGTCCGCGATCTGAGAGCGCAATGGGAAGAACCCACCGGCGAGTTTTTAGAATTTCGTATAATATTCACTGATTTTTAATAAAAACAGGCATTGCCGGCGTTTCGTACAACTTCCGCCCGGGCCCCATTGCAGGACCGGGGCATATCCAGGCGGGATACTTCCGGAGAATCATGAAAAATTCAGTAAATCAGTGTAGGATCGCGGGAGAACCGCCCGTTTATTTATATATACTCCCCCATAGATTTATCAGGTAACCAAGAAATCTCAAAACAAGGGTCTGGTACAACATGCGTGGGAGGAACCGGGAACAAAGAAAAGGCGGATCCGGGGAGTGCAATGGTCTCACTCTCCCTGTAACCGTCCTGTATGTGATATTTCTGCTTGCAGTGCCAGTCTGGGCAGCTGCGGCTGAACAGGGTGAAGAGGGCCGGGAATCCCTCTCAACAATCATAACAAATACCACCCCCCAAAAGCTGGTGGCAGATTTCACTACGAACGTGAGGACTGGTATTGCACCCCTGACTATCCTTTTCTCCGACAATTCCCAGGGAATACCCATGTCCTGGGACTGGGACTTCGATGGAGACGGTCTGACAGACAGCACCGCTCCAAATCCTATCTGGACGTATCAGCTCCCGGGGAACTATTCAGTAAGGTTGAAGGTTGAAAACGCAGTCGCAACATCTGAAATCGTCAGGAAAGACTTAATCAATGTCATTGGTCCAAGTGACGAGACCGCACTTGTTGCAGAATTCACGGGAAGTCCCATCACGGGCCCGGCCCCGCTCACCGTGGTCTTCTCTGACCTCTCGAAGGGCTTTGTCACCAACTGGGCCTGGGATATGAACAATGACGGGACTCCTGACAGCTATGCACCTAATCCCATCTGGACATTTGAGAAACCGGGTAACTATACAATCCGCCTCGTTGTATCGAACGGGAAACAGGTATCGGAGCAGGTGAAAGAACGGTTCATATCGGTCTCTGAAGGCGCCGGGCCTGCGGGAGTGGAAGCCGACTTCACTGCGACTCCACGTTCAGGCCCGGCCCCGCTCACCGTAGTCTTTTCCGACCTCTCGAAGGGCTTTGTCACCAGCTGGGCCTGGGACTTTGATAATGACGGTAAAATAGACAACATGGCCCCGAACCCCATCTGGTCCTATGAGCGACCGGGTAATTACACCGTCCGTCTGGTCGCCGGTAATGCACAGGGCACGACGACCATCATCAAGGAGAACTTTGTGAATGTCTCTGCAGGGATGGAGATCTCCCGCCTTAAGGCAAATTTTGGTGCATACCCCACCGCAGGCCCAGCCCCCCTGATGGTCGTATTCTCTGACCTTTCGACCGGAATCCCCTCCAACTGGGCCTGGGACCTCGATGGTGATAACCTGGTGGACAGTACGGTGCCAAATCCCCTCTGGGTATACCAGTCCCCAGGAAATTACACGGTCCGGCTCACGGTGGCAAACGCTGAAGGAATGTCAGAATTTACCCGTTCAGAGTTCATCCATGTGAGTGGAGGGGCGGCCGGGAACTCTCTTAAAGCAGAGTTCTCCGCAAATCCCACATCAGGTCCGGCCCCGCTCACCGTGGTCTTCTCTGACCTTTCGACCGGAATTCCCTCCAGCTGGGCCTGGGACCTCGACGGGGATGGCAGGATTGACAGTACTGTTCCGAATCCTATCTGGCGTTACGAAACGCCTGGCAATTACACGGTCCAGCTGACTGTCGGCAGCGGTGTCGTCACCAACACCACGGTGAAGACAACCCTGGTCCAGATCAGGCCAGCAGAACCGTGGTGGTATGCAATCCTCTCCCTCATCCCCGGGCTCGGATTTTCCAAGCCCTGATACCACCCCCCCCTCTCAATATCTCTTTCTTCCCACCTTTTTCTCTCATTAGGTGGCGATTAACCTGCTGCAAGGCATGATGCGCCGGCACCCTGCAGGAGGATACCCCAGGGAGGCGTCTGCCGCATGCACTCCGCACTATCCGGTTCTCACGTTCACTCCCTGTTTTGGGAGTGACAGCATCAGTGCGGCTATTGCCGGAGGGCCCGGGCGATCCGGTCTCTCCCTATCCACCACATGAGGGGGATGAGTACGAGGATCAGGAGAGCGACCCCGATCGCATCAGAGAGCAGGAAATTATAGAGGGCATGAAAGGCGATCGCGGTGAAGAGCCCCGGGAGGAGGACTGCGGGAAGCGCTGTCCTGGGGTGGTACCGTGCTATCCCAAGGGAATATCCCCAGGGCAGGGCGAAGAGCGCATGGCCCGGGACAGAGAGGAAAGCACGGGCAAGCCCTGTCCCAAGGGCTGGTGTGATCCCTTCCTCGAGGGAGGAGAAGACGTAGAGGACGTTTTCGAGGCTTGCAAACCCCATCGCTGCGGCAACCGCATAGACGATCCCATCCATCGGCTCATCGAACTCGGCAGTCCGGTACGCAGTGAATAACACAACGGCACACTTGGCCACCTCTTCGACAACTGGTGCGATCAGGACTGCAATGGCGTCCTCTCCCAGGAATGATCCGAATGCGTCCTCCAGGAGTCCTGCTGGGAAGACCGCGAGGACCCCCCCGAGAAAGACAAGGAGAATAAGCCCGGGTGGTTCCGGTTCGTTACGGTCTTTCCTGACAAAGTACCAGAGCCAGAAGGCTCCCGGTGCGAGAGCCACGAGGAGGAGACCGAAGACCGGGTCCATGAAATGATCACGCACGTGCTCAGGGAAAAAACCTCCCCGGGCCAGCAGGTATCCAGTATAGCAGGGCCCACCGCTCCGAGCCAGCCTGGGTCTGGCAGGCCCCACGATCTACCTACAGGGCCCTCTTTCGTTTTTTTCCGGGAACCCCGGCAGGTTGTTGCAACATGGGATCTCCTGGCAGCATGCCGCATGTACTGGATGGCCTGGGATGCCGATGCGGCCTCCATGGTAGCCGGAAACGGACCTGATAGTAGTCCCTGGTCAATACGAATAGGTTGCGGGGACGGTTCAACGTATCAGGCGACGTACCATCAGCCGACAGGCAAGGGCAGCTGCAAGGAGAGTGACGGCGGTCATCCAGGTGATATGGACCCAGATAAAGGATGCATCGGTTGGGATGGTGAGGGCCCGGACTGGCAGGACGACATGAGTCAGGGGCAGGAAGGCGAGGGCAAAGGCCTGGACCGGTGCGGGAAGGACCTCCAGGGGGAAGAAGGTCCCTGAGAAGAGGAACATCGGGGTGATAAAGAGGAACGCCGGGTAGTTGAGGGCATCGATACTCGGGGTGAGGGCGGTGAAGCACATCGCAATGGCGGCAAAGAGGAACCCCGCGATAACACAGACGGGCACTGCAAGGAATGCCCCGCCCGGGTCTGCCACACCAAGGACGAGGAGGACAGGCACGGTGGCAGCTGCATAGATTATACCGCGCGTCGCACCCCAGCAGATCTCACCCATCACCACTTGGGGCAGGGAGATGGGGGTCGCGATGATCGCATCAAAGTGTTTCTGGTAATACATGCGGACATAGGATGCATACGTACACTCAAAGAATGCCGCATTCATAACTGCAACCGCCATGATTGTTGGAGCCACAAAGCGGGCATACGAGATGCCGTTTATGTCCTGCACAAATGACCCGACTCCGTAACCGATTGCGAGCAGGGTCAGGACCGGCTCGAGGAACGGGGGGAAAAAGTTCAGTTTCAGGTTTTTTGAGAAGACGTAGGCGTTCCTCCACCAAACGTGGTATATCCCGCGGGCTGACCGGAGGGCAGTTTCCGGGAATGCCCTGACTGTTGGCTTCATTCCCGCAGTGACCTCCCGGTCTCGCGGAGGAAGAGGTCCTCGAGGGTTGCCTCCCTGACCGCGAGCCGTTCCGGGTTGCACCCCGAAAGGAGCGTACGCGAGAGGGCCCCCGGGTCATTGGTGAAGACCTGGAGGAGTTCGCCGGCACTCTCCCATGAGACACCGAGGTTCGTAAGACACGCCCGGATTTCCGGGGTATCCTCGGCCTCTACCACGCCCTTCGCGAGGTTCCGGGCAATGAGACCGGTTGGGTCCCCTTCCAGGAGGATCCTGCCGTGGTCCATGATCACAAGCCTGTCGCAGAGCCGGGAAGCCTCTTCGAGGTAATGCGTCGTGAGGACAATAGTCCGCCCCTCACGCCGGAGCATGCGCAGGCGGTCCCACATCAGGTGGCGGGCCTGGGGATCAAGACCGATTGTCGGTTCGTCCAGGATGAGGAGGTCCGGGTCATTTATCAGCGCGCGGGCGAGGATGAGCCGCCGCTTCATCCCACCTGATAGAAGCTCGATGAGGGTGTCGTGTTTATCTCCAATCTGGACGAAATTGAGCAGTTCTTCCGCACGCTCCCGTGCTATCCGCGATGGAATATCAAAGAAGCGTGCAAACAGGACCAGGTTTTCAAAGGCCGTCAGGTCGGGATCGAGGTTTGTCTCCTGGGGCACCACGCCTATCTTTCTCTTTATTGCAGCCGGTGAATGGCCGGGATCCAATCCGAAGATCCGGAGATCACCTGCACTCCTCGGGATGACACACTGGCACATGCGCATGGTGGTTGTCTTCCCTGCCCCGTTGGGCCCGAGGAACCCGAACAGCTCCCCTGCTTCCACGGCCAGGGAGACGGAATCGACAGCCCTGAGGTGACCATAGCATTTTGTCAGCCTATCGGCTGATATCACCGCCCTCATCGCTGGGATCATACAGTGATCTGTGCTCCGGTGTGATTGCATTTTCCCGGCAGCAAGGAAAAGCGCCAACTATCCCAAAGGGAATTATCGGGGCAGTTCCGAATAATGTGATGTGATCTCCCCGTCGCGCGCATTCTCCCGCCTCATGGATATTGAGCCAATCCGGCGCCAGAGCCTCATAGCGATGGTATCACTCATTGTCAATACCGCAATCGGGTATATCGCAACGGTCTATTTTGCCCATACTCTTGGCCCGGGACCCCTCGGGATTCTCTACCTCCTGATCTCGACCTATGCGATCGCCACATTGTTCACCGATGTGGGCTTCGGCGGTGCCGCACAACAGAGGATCAGTGAAGGGGATGACCGTGATGCGTACTTCTCTGCCCACCTTGCAGTCCGGACTGCACTTGTCGTTGCCGTGATTCCTGCCCTCTTCCTGGTGCGCCCCCTCTTCCCTGACCTGGACGGCTGGGGTATCTTTGACTGGCTCGTCCTTGCAATCCTTGTCGGTTATATAGCGAACACTGCCATGACCGGGGTGTACGGAGCGGCAAAAGTAGGGGTAACCCAGTCGGCGGAGGTGATCGGGAACCTCGTGAAAATCGGCATCCAGCTCGTGGCAGTTATTCTCGGCTTCGGCACCGCGGGTCTCCTCGGGGGTTTCATTGCTGGTATCGTTGCAGGGGCCGCGGTGAACCTCCTCTTCCTCGACTGCCGCCTGGTCCGTTTCAGGTGGGAACACATCTGCAACCTCTCATGGTATGCGTCATGGGCCTTTTTTAATGGTTTTACAGCGGTAATTACCTCGTACGCAGACACGATCGTTGTCGGTCTCCTCCTTGATGATGTCCATGTCGGAATGTACCGGACCGTCTTCCAACTCGCCACCATCTCGCTCTTCTCCGCAGGGGCACTCAGACTGACCCTGTATCCCCGGTGCGCGTTCTGGAACCACAAGGGTGACCGTTCATCCATTGAGGCCGCGGTTGCCCGTGCCTTCACGTTCGGTCTCCTTCTTGCAGTGCCCGCGGCGATTGGCGGGTTTATCCTGGCCGAACCCGCGATATACTTCCTCTATGGATCGGCATTCACCCCTGCGGAGGCTGCGTTCCCTGTTATACTCGTTGCGAACGCCGTCTCCATGGTGGCCTCCTTCTGCACGATGTGTCTCTTTGCTGCAAACCGTCCTGACAAGGTTTTTTTTACCGGCGTAATCCAGGCGGGGTCCCTGCTAGCCCTTGACTTCCTCTGGATCCCCCTGTTTGGGATCACCGGGGCGGCGGTCGCAGTGCTCATATCACAGTGTGTAGCGGGTATTGTTTCATACTGGTTTGTCCGGCCTCTCGTCACGATCCGGGTTGAAAGGCAGCCTCTTTTCCACATCCTGATGGCCTCCGCCGGCATGGCACTTGTCGTGGGAATTATCCGCCTGGTGGTGCCGATGACTCACTTCCTGGTCCCATTCGTTACCACCCTCGCAGGAGTGGCAGTCTACGCTGGTCTCATTCTCCGGCTGGACCAGGGGATCTCCGCAGAGATTGGGAATTATGCCAGACAATTTGGGATCCCGTGGCCGTGCATTACCACGCCAGGGGAAGAAGAGAAGGAAACGCGGGGAGGTGATCACTGAGTGCTCCTCAGTTCCGGGCTGGGTTCAGGGGCAGATGGGGAGGAATACCGTACCTGCAATCCGCATGGCACTATGGGGTCCGGTCCGGGAAAGACCGGGAGCCCGGGCCAGGTCTCGATTATTTGCGTTTATAACAATCGCGATATTCTCTCAGGAGCACTCCTCGCCGGGCTCTCCTGCCAGACCGTGCCATTCGACCTCGTCCTACTCGACAATACGCAGAAGCAGTTCCCATCAGCCGCGGCCGCCCTAAATGAGGGAGCAGACCGGGCGAAAGGGGATATCCTCGTGTTTGCTCACCAGGACGTCGTGGCAGGCTCCCCGGACTTCCTTGCCAGCCTTTGGCACTTCATCACTGCATTTCCCGGCGGAGCGGTCACAGGGGTCGCAGGAAAACGGGATAACCGGGTTATGTTCTCGAATGCGCTCCACGGCGACCCACCAGTACCTGCCGGGAACCGGCAGATCACCGAACCAGCAGAGGTGCTGATCCTTGATGAATGCCTCCTCGCAGTGCCGGCAAACCTCTTCAGGAAGCTCCGGTTTGACCCTGTTTCCTGCCCGGACTGGCACCTCTATGGCACCGATCTCTGCTATACCGCGAAGGAGGCTGGAATCCCTGTCATTGTCCTCCCCCTGTCCCTTCATCACCTCTCCCCCGGCACCTCGCTCTCCCTGGGATATTACACAACCCTCTGGCGGCTGATCGGGAAATATGGCGGCAGTGAGCCGGGAGTGCTCACCTCCCTCGGGTATTACCCCACGGGGATGACCGGTCGGTTCAGGGTTGCATGGTATATCCTCGTGTACACCCTCCGCATCGTTCCCAGGGTCCTGTTCGGGAAGCTGGCCTGGAGACCATGAACGGGTTTAATTCTGGCGGCAGGAGACCGGGGTCTTCCCCGGTCCACTGGCCCTGCTGGCAGACGGAGAATATGGCAGCAATAACCCGGGGGCTCCTTTATGGGTTTGTACTGGTGATATCCCTGTTATGCCAATCCGCGAGATCCGTGCCACAAATTTCAAGAGTTTCCGGAACCTTTTGCTCTTGCCCTCCGCATTCAACGTGGTTATTGGGTCCAATGCCTCCGGGAAATCCAACTTTATCCAGATAATAAAGTTCATCCGCGATATTGCGAAATACGGCCTCCCCAATGCGATATCGCTCCAGGGTGGCGTTGAGTTCCTTCGGAATACCCGGATTGGACCTGCAGAAGATCTCACGCTTCAGATCGTGTATGACCTTGAGCGGCCCCGCCGCGAGGTGATCGGCCTGGCAGGGAGTGTGCAGATCGAGTTCCTCCCTTCTTCTATTGAGTATGGGTTCCGGCTCGCATTTTCCCCGGGAGACCTGGGCTATACTATACAGGAAGATGCACTTCGTGTGGAGGGGAAATTCTCATGGGCCGGGAACAGCGGGGAGATACAGGCAGGAGAAGGGGCACTCCGCTTCTGGCGGGGTGAATCGAGGATCCAATGCGCGGTCGACGAGCCGGCGGGATCAGGACTCTCAGATGAGCAGTTCTTTCTCTGCATCCAGCGTGAACCGGATATTCACGATGGCCAGCTGATCATGAACATCCCCCTCGCACTACCCGGTATTCCTGCCCTTGAGTGGATATTCAGGGGGATGAAAGTGTACGATTTCGACCCGCGCCTCCTGAAGCAGTCAGTCCCCCTGGCAGGGAAGCGGGAACTGGAGAAGGACGGTTCTAATCTCCCTCTCGTTGTCAGGGCAATACTGGATGACCCCCGGAAGAAAAACCTTCTCTCATCCCTTCTGCAGGACATCCTCCCGTTTGTCAATGGGATCTCGGTTGAGAAGGCGATGGACCGCTCGCTCATCCTGATGATACGGGAGATCTACCACAAGGATCACGCATTTCCTGGTTTATTCCTCTCGGATGGGACGATCAATATCATCGCCCTGATCATCGCCCTCTACTTCGAGGATCGTCCGGTAACTATCATCGAGGAGCCAGAGAGGAACATCCATCCCAACCTTATCAAGAGGCTGGTCTCGATGCTGATGGATGCATCCCGGAACAAGCAGATCCTGGTTACGACTCATAACCCCGAGATGGTCAGGCATGTGGCACTGGAAGACATCCTCCTGATATCCAGGGACCGCGATGGATTCTCTGCAATCAGCCGCCCGGCAACGAAGGCAGAGATTCGCAGGTTCCTCGAGGACGAGATAGGGATAGAAGAGCTCTTCATCCAGAACCTGCTGGGAATAGAATGACAGGGAAACGGCTCTTCCTCTTTCTTGAGGGTCCAGATGACGAGCGTTTCTTTGCGAGGGTCGTGGTACCCGCTTTCATGGAAAGGTATCGTTCGGTGGAGGTTATCCTCTACGCGGGGATGAAGCGTGTGCGGGTGGACCAGTTCCTCAGGAGCATCAGTAGGATGGGCCATGAGTATATACTGGTCGCCGATATCGACCAGGAACCGAGTGCGAAGGCCAAGAAGCGATGCCTCACGGGACGGTTCGAAGACCTGAAACCAGGTCGTGTCATCGTGGTGATCCAGGAGATCGAGGGCTGGTACCTTGCCGGGCTTGATACCCGGTCAGAAATGGACCTGGGTCTTCACCCCAACCAGAATACAGACCTTATCACAAAAGAGGAGTTCAACAGCCGGATACCGGTTCAGTACCAGTCCCGCATCGCGTTCATGTCTGCTATCCTCACGCGTTACTCTGCCACCGTGGCGCAGGAAAAGAATCAGTCTTTCCGCTTCTTTTCTGATAGGTACTACCTCTTTCCGAAAGGAGAGACCGGGGTCACCCGGAAGGAGGTGCAGGAAACACCAAAAGAGAGGCCGGGAGACGGTACAGAGGTGGTGCCGGACCGGGTGGCAGGAGAACACAACGGGAGTGACCTGCCAGGCAGAACAGAGATATAAACATTATGCAGGGTATTAATCTGTACTGTGGTGATCCCGTGCGGGTGTCCATGAAACTGGAGATGAAGGATGCCCCCGGCCAGTTGCTGGGGGTTCTCAAGCCGATCTCCGAAGTGGGAGGTAATATCATTGCGATCCTCCACCAGAGAGATCCGGAGTCCGATTCGGATGTGCTCGGAGTACAGATAGTCCTTGATATCCCGGATACCCGCCTCACTGACCTGAAGACGCGTCTCCTCCAGCATGGGGTGAATATCCTCCGGGTCAATGAAGAGCGGCTGATCTGCACCCAGACGGTTATCCTGATCGGCCACCTGATGCATACCGACCTCGGAGACACGATTAACTCCATTGATCGTACAGGATTCGCCGAAGTGACCGCGCTGACGATCAGCATGCCTGCCATAGAGAAACCATCATCTGCCCGGTTTGTTATCAGGGCGCTCGACCGCAACAGCATGGGGGAAGCCCTCCGCATCCTCAGGAATGTCGCGCAGGGGAAGAACCTGATACTGATCGAACCACTGGAGGACCTCGTATGAAGATCGCCCTTATCGGACTCGGATCGGTAGGAAGAGGGGTTCTTTCGGTACTCCAGGAGAACAACCACGGCTTCACGCTCACCGGGGCGGCAGATTCACGGAGCGGGATTCTCTCCCCGGGTGGTATCACTCCGGCAATCGTCCACGCTGCAAAACAGAAGAAAGGGATCTGCGGCGATCCAAACCTTTCCGCACTCGATGTGGTGCGCGATGCCGATTACGATATACTCATCGAGGTGACCCCGACCGATGCAACGACAGGGGAGCCTGCCCTCACCCACATCATCACCGCACTCAGGCGGGGAAAGCATGTCGTTACCTCGAACAAAGGTCCGATATCGCTCCGTTTGAAGGAACTAAAGGCTCTGGCAAGGGAATCTGGGGTAGAGATCCGCCACGAAGCCACCGTGGCGGGTGCGATCCCGATCTTCCACACCCTCGAGCAGGGACTTGCAGGAAACCGTATCCTGGCCCTGTACGGTGTTCTGAACGGCACCTGCAATTACATACTCACCCGCATGGCCGCCGAGGGGCTTACCTACGAACAGGCCCTGATCGAGGCCAGAGAGATGGGATACGCCGAGGCCGATCCCACGTACGACGTGAAGGGGATAGATGCAGCGATCAAGCTCGTTATTCTGACCAACGCAATCTGGGATAACGGGGTCTCGCTTTCCGATGTCGAGCTGACCGGTATCGACGGCCTTACCCTGGACGCACTTCGCCTCGCGGAGGAACAGGAATCTACGATCCGGCTCATTGCAGAGGCAGACCCGGCAAAGGGCCGGGTTAGAGTCTCTCCACGTATCATCCCGAAGAACCACCCCCTCGTGGTGGAGGGGACCCTCAATGCCATCACCCTCGAGACCGACCTCGCCGGGGAGATCACGATGATCGGCAAAGGGGCGGGCTCAGTGGAGACGGCGAGTGCAATACTGGGCGATCTCCTCCTGATCCGGAACCGGTATGCACGGGGTCCTTGAACGGCGGAGGCAGTACCTCCGCCTGATGCGCCAGTTTACTGTTGACCAGGGATATTTCACGGTTACGGACATCCAGAAGACCGCGGGAGTGCCGAGGAGTACTGCCCAGGACTGGGTCCTCCGTCTCATGCGGGAAGGCTGTGTGATCTGCCGGAACAGGCAGCAGGGCAGGAGTCCCGCACGGTATGCCACTCGCAGTGCGGTCCCTTCGAGCGCGTGCCGTCGCATATTCACGACCGTTGACCAGAACATCGTGGACATCTACCACGAATGCCGCAGTGGAGCCTGTGCTGCGTTTTGTGGCTATCATCACCGGCTCGCGGGCGGAGCACTCGTCCGTGTCTGCAGGGAGGGGGCCCTCCTCCGTGAAAGAGCGGTTATCGGGGAGCACGAGATGCCGATTGGCCTGTACCCCCTTCCTGCCGTGGGAGTGACCGGTGTAGCACGGGAAGGCGACTCGGTAATCCAGACGATCCGGTGCATCGGCGGACCCGCCTACTCGCTCACCGACATGATAGCCGAAGCCCAGGGTGTGGAGGAAGTCACCATCACCCGCCAGGGCCCTCTCGTGGAAGGACGGGTCCGGACGAGCGCACTCGCGCAGGTAACAATAGGGATTGACGATACCGACCTGCCGGAACGGGGGGCAACCTTCGCCCTTGCCCTTGCCCTCCTGCAGCACCTCTCCTGTATCAGGGGTGTCTTTCCAATCGGTCACCACATCGCCATGCTCTGCCCACGCCTCCCTGGAAAAACGGCAGGGAACTCCTGCGGTGCAATCACCCTCGCAGTTGAACCTAAAACCCTTCACACCGTGCGCGAACGTGCCCTCTCCTTCACCCTGGAGGAGTCGGATTCACCTTCGTGGGGGCTCGCGATTCGCAATGGGATCCTTGTTCCCCCCGGGCTCCGTGAGTATGGAGGGCGGTGCCGGTGCGAGGTCATCACGCGGGAAGAAGCGCAAGGGGTTGCGGAACGGTTTGGTATCGATCTGCACGGAGGAAATGGTGTGATTGGTGCTTTAGCTGCGGTTTCACTGGTTGACCTCCCCACTGCCATCCTCCTTGACCCGGCAGCGGGAATCCCGGTTGTAGCTTCGGATCAATGAGAGTATCATGGCAGGGATGCCAGGGATACCAGGGCAGGCATGGTTCTGTAGCCCGCCTCCTTCCCCGGTACCACCATCGGATCTCTCCTTTCATCGATTCTGCCTATATTTCAGAGAGAACCTTCTTCGAATGAATCGGATCTTCCTAGGGAAAGGAACCTGGTCAGGAAATGAATGGACCAACATGGCGTGATTGAAAAGATACAAGATCCACGATATGGTTCCGGCAGGAAGGCGGTATGGCGGTGAACTGCGATGCGAGGCGAGTGAATATGGTCCGCCATGGACACCCGTTCTCAATAAAGCCCAAATCAGGTTGGAATGGAATTGTGGTACTTCAGTCCGGTGATCGGGGTGCTCTTTCCGTGGTGGAGGAAGCGAGGGGTATCGTAGATACTGGTTCCTTCCAGTGGCGGTTCCCCGGAACTGAACGCTGTATTGAAGGCATGGTTTGTGAAGGTGATAGTGCCATTCGGTGTAAACCGGCAAATCAGCTCGGTCTAGTCATTCACCACGTCGCGATAGCGCTTTTCACTTATTTGGACCCGATGGGTGGTCCGGGTGATCGCCCCGAGCATCCCGTTTATCGCAGAAGCGAGCTGTGATAATTCATCATCGCCCGGGATATCATCCATCTGGCTGCCCTCGGCCGTGTCCCTTATCATGGAGACCTGCCTGGTTATCCTGCAGAGGCGGGTAAGAACCAGCCGGTCAACGATGAGGAGCGTGAGCAGCCCAGGGATGAGGATAAGGATGGAGATCAGGAGGAGAAATGTCTGTATGGACGAATTCCCGCTCTCCGATAGTATCCTCGGCGTTGTTGCAGTGAGGACGAGCGAGCGGTCACCCCTGAGGTCTGGAAGATGGTACGATCCCTGGATAATATCCGGGTTGAGGGGGGTGATAGCTACCGGGAGGTTAGAGAAGCCACGGAGGCTGACGGTGCCAGCCGGGATATGATTATTCCGGATGAATGATGTGCTGGGACTGGTTGGAACCGGGAGATCAATCACAGGGGTGAAGCTGACATTCACTCCCATACGTTGCGAAAGAGAGGCTGTATGAACGGAATCGAGAGCGCGGACCATCACGAGTGTCACTGTGCTCGGGCCCTCGAAGGTAATGGTCAATATCGGTTCCCCGCTGACCAGTACGGGAATATCCTGCAGGACGAGGAGACCGCTGATGGATCCCTCCTCCTGGACAGCCGATATTATGGAGACCTCAAAGAGGGAATCCAGGAGGAGCCTGGCTGGCAGGGGTTCGAACTCTTTCGCTGTGAGGTTATACCAGGTTGCATATACCAGGGCCCCGCCATGGGTATCGATCAGAAAGCCATTGATGTTCAAAGAATGGTAGTCGGAGGAAGGGGGTTCTGGTCTGGATAGTTGGAGAAATTACCTGCTGCAAACCGGTAGGTATCATCCCAGGGTGCCCAGTCCCTCGCACGGGAGCTGAGATCCCCGAGATCATAGGAGACTTCACGGACTACCCGGCGTGTATCACCGGTGATGAGTGTCTCCTTGATGGCCTTGTTCGGGGAGAAGAGAGCAGTGGGGAAAATAGAGGTGACTGATATGAATAGGAGTACAAGGACGCAATCCATTATCAGAAGAGTCTTCTTTCGAAGGTCCATTCCATCATCTATAGTAACGCCGGGATACCCCACGTGGGATGTACCAGGATTATTATTGCGGGAGGGCCCTCCGCTGGATCACTTCATGCGGGTCATCAGGAGGTGAACTGGCATATATACCCTCGATATCACCTGCGATTACCTCGAGAAGATCGAAGAAATGGTCAGCATCAACCCGGATTCCATGGACTGCTGCCTTGAGCGTCCCTCCCCTGAACCGGATGAGCCGCCTGTGCCGGTAGAGGATCCCGCGGCTGACGAGGTTCCTGACATGGTGATTGATGCGGGAGGGCGGTACTTGCAGGATCGCGGCTATCTGTTCGACTGAGATCCCTTTTTCCCGGTCCGGGCATGAGAGTAGTGCCCCAAGGATGGCAGGGACCATCTGGCCGGTGTCCCTGCCGGCGACAATCCCCAGGCTCTCCCAGAACCAGGATACCATCTCAGTCCTCTTCGTCCGGCTGGGAGGATCTCTCTGGTTCAGGCAGATGCGGATTGGAGGGGAGCTCATGCATCGGAATGGGACCTCCCGCTATTTATCGATATCATTTAGATATTATCCAAATGATCTCAATAAAACAGAATAAAAAATAAATAGAACTGCTTACCACATGTACATGCATCGCGTATTGCCATCGCAATACGGAGGAGATTCTCGCATGAAGATCATTCCCATCGGAGAGCGGGTCCTGATCAGGCAGAAGGAACCCGTGGAGAAGACGAAGAGTGGAATATTTATCCCTGACAGCGCCCAGCAGAAGCGGAAGGAAGGCGATGTTGTCTCTGCGGGCACGTACAAGGATGGAAAGCCCCTCCCCCTCAAGGAAGGGGATCACGTCATCTACGGTGGCTATAGCGCAGAGAAGATCGAGATAGAAGGCGAAGAACTTGTTTTCGTCGAGTATAAAGACATCCTTGCCAGGTTTGAGTGAGGAGGTAGCAGAATGGCATCCAAGCAGTTGATGTTCCAGGAAGAGGCACGAAAAGCCCTCCTTTCCGGTGTGAACAAGGTAGCCGACACAGTGAAAGTGACACTCGGCCCGAAAGGGCGCTACGTAGTCATCGATAAAACCGGCAACCCGGTCATTACCAATGATGGTGTGACAATTGCAAAAGAGATCTCCCTTCACGATAAGTTCGAGAACATGGGTGCAAAGCTGGTCAAAGAGGTAGCCCAGAAGACCCAGGACAAAACCGGGGACGGGACCACAACCGCGACTATCCTTGCCCAGGCAATGCTGATCGAAGGGCTGAAGAACATAACCTCCGGGGCCAACCCCATCGAGATCAAGAAGGGAATCGAGACTGCAACCACGAGAGCGGTAGGCTTCATTGAGAAGATGAGTTCCCCGGTGCGGGACCGCGAGAAGATCCTCCAGGTTGCCACGGTGTCGGCGAACAATGACGAGGAGATCGGTGTTCTCATTGCAGATGCGATGGAGAAGGTTGGCTACAACGGCCTTATCTCGGTTGAGGATGCCAAGAGCCTGGAGACCTCGCTCGATGTAGTGAAGGGGATGCAGTTTGACCGTGGCTTCGTTTCACCGTACATGGTCACAGACCAGGAGAAGATGGTCTGCGAGTACGAAGACCCCTACATCCTCCTCACCGATCGCGCAATCACCACCATCAAGCAGGTGGTCCCTGTCCTTGAACTTGTCGCGTCGGAGGGCAAGCCCCTGCTCATCATCGCCGAGAATGTCGAAGGTGAGGCACAGGCGGCGCTGGTTCTCAATATCATCCGGGGGGCACTCAAGGTCTGCGCCGTGAAGGCGCCCGGATTCGGGGATGAACGCAAGGCAGTCCTTGAAGACATTGCCATCCTGACCGGTGGTTCGGTCGTCTCCGAGGAGCGGGGGCTCAAGCTGGAGACCGTGAGCCGGGCCGTTCTCGGACGCGCCCGCTCGGTCAGGGTAGACAATGAAAAGACCCTCATCGTGGGGGGCAAGGGGAACCGGAAGGACATCGACGATCGCATTGCGATGATCGAGTCGCAGGAGAAGGTTGCAGAGTCAGAGTACCGAAAGACTGAACTTCGCAAGCGCCTTGCACAGCTCGGCGGGGGCGTGGCGGTGATCAAGGTCGGTGCGGCAACAGAGACCGAACTGAAGGAGAAAAAGATGCGGATAGACGATGCTCTCAATGCCACGAAAGCTGCGGTAGAGGAAGGTGTTGTCCCGGGGGGCGGGATCACTCTGTTCCGCGCCATCGGGGAACTCGAGGAGCTGAAGTTTGAGGATGACCGCATCACCGGTGTTGCGATCGTTCGCCGTGCCCTTGAGGAGCCGCTACGCCAGATTGCCCTGAACTCCGGGGTCGAGGGTGCCGAGGTGATTGCCCGGATACGGGGGGAAAAGAATCCTGCTCTCGGCTACAATGCCAAGAAGGGGACGTACGAAGACCTCGTTGAGAATGGTGTTATTGACCCTGCAAAAGTGGTCCGTATCGGTCTTCAGAACGCGGCGTCCATCGCAAGCCTCATCCTTTCCACCGAGGCTATCATGACCGACTACGACGAGGAGAAGGACCAGAAGACCGCTGCAATCCTCATCTGATCCTTTTTTCAGTCCGCCGGAACCCTGCATGTCGGGAACCCATCCCTGGGTGGTCACCTGGCAGGGATATCCTCCGGGTCCCTGACTCGGGTATTTTGAACGATGACCTACGGTGGACCGGAGGAGGTGGGTGGGGAACCACCTTCCTGTTATTCCCAGGTTTAGTCCCGGATATTTACCTTGAAGTAATTATACATTGCCCGCCCCTCGCGGATGAGAGACACCCGGGAAAAGGGATATCCACTTCCCTGGTCAGCTGATCGTTGCACGGCCACAGCTTTCATCCGTTCGAGGTTCCGAACCGCATCAATAATACCCTCCGGCGGGAGCCGCGTCCACTCCGCGATCATCTGCGGTGTCGCGGCTCCATGGAACTCCTCCCCGAGGAGCCAGATGAGCCATTCCTCGTGGTTGCGAAGAAAATCCGGCATGGTAACCATCGCGATACCCTCCATGCTGTGTTACGATGTCCGGTGGTATGAAAGCGCATGCCGTTCACCTGGCGGGAAGCCCCGGGGGAAAACAGATCAGAATTCCTCCAGGATCCCGTATCCCCACTTTTGCAGGATTTCAGCGGCATTCCCACTCCGGAACGTCCGGCACATGATACCGCGCTGCTGGAGGAACCGCTCCGCCATCACCGGCGAGATGACCCTGATGGACTCAACTTCTTCTTTGCTATGGGTCCAATAATGGAAATAATACGTGTCAGTGGCCTTTTTCCGCTGGTGAAGATAGAGATCTTTTCCCCTGGTGTATGACACGCTGTGGACCCCCATGGGGCGAGGGGCCGAGTACAGGCAGATATCCCTGTCTGTGTTAAGAACTATTTTCTCACGGTCTCTCAGTATTTGCTGTTGCATTTTCCTATCTCCTTGAGGTATCCCGGCGGACCGAACCGCCGGCGGGACTGAATTGTGTGGACATTCTTCTTTTGATCCCGATATCACAGGATCGCTCTCAAAATCCTTAGATCCGGGAGATCTCTCCTGTGATGGATCTTCTGGTATCACACGGCTGACTTCCCCTGGTTTTTCCCCTGTTCACCTCCATGAAAATGATAGGCCGCTCTAGTAATAAATATTTTTATTTTCTTCAGATTTATTAATGAATACTAACAAATATGTAACATTCCACCGGGACCCGGCAGGTCAGACGATAGCAGCCATGAAAAGGCCAACCGGCCCTATCCGCTGCCAGCACGGTACCTCCACGAGGTACCTGCCATCCGGAAAGTCACCCCGAAGAGAAAGAAACGAAAAGATTCGCAGTCAAGGCATGGTTTTTATTGCAATCCGGCGATCATCCTCATATGCCATCTGTGAACCGGATCCTTGTCCTCCTCCTCATCTGCGGATGCCTGATCTCGGCAGGATGTGTTGCCCAGAAGTCCCTATCCTCTCCAGTCCCGAAGGCAGCATCCACCTCGTACGCCGGTGAGGCACGACAGGATGCCGAAATGATCGCACCCATGATGACACCTGCGCCAACCCAGGCGGCCAGCGGATCCGCAGGGGCAATACCCCAGGACCAGAAGATTATCCGTACCGCCTCGGTCTCTCTCGAGGTGCGCAATATCTCCGACTCGCTGGACCGTATCGAGCAGATTGCTGGAGCCGCCAATGGTTACACCGGTTCGATGGATGTTGTCCGCAGCAGCACGGGGAGGGTCTCAGCGACCACGACCCTCCGTGTGCCTGGTGAACGGTTCGAAGACACCCTCGATGCAGTACTCGCCCTTGGGAAAGTGCTGTCCAGGTCTGTCAGGGCAGAGGACGTCACCGAGCAATGGGTGGACCTGAATGCACGCCGGGAGGCGTACGCCCGTCAGCTGATCCAGTACAACAGGATACTCGAGAAGGCAGAGCGTGTCGAGGATATCCTCAAAGTACAGACCGAGATAGAACGGGTCCAGGTTGAAATCGATCGCCTTGACGGTCGCCTGCAGTACCTCAATAACCGTGTCACACTCGGGACGATCACCATCCGCCTCGAGGAACCCCAGCCTGTCGGGGCTGGGCAGGAGTTGCCGGTTGTCTCTGTCGTGAACGAAGGCCTTTCCGCGATGTTCGGTGTGTTAGCGGCGATCGTTATCCTCTTCATTGCCCTGCTCCCCCTCATCCTGATTGGGGTCGCGGTCTACGCAGTGTACCGCTGGAGAAAGAAAAAACAGGGATAAATCCCCCCTTTTGGTGTAGCAGGGGGGGGCGCCCGGCAGGCAGTGCCGGGTGCATGCAATCAGGAGTGGTCCCGCCGGTAAAACAATAGGAATACTGATATGCACGCAGCCAGCACACCAGTTGTTCCCGGGAGGGTGGCTTTTTTCGTCGTTTCAACGGGTTGGACGGGGGGAGTTGCCACCGGGGTGCCCGCTGCCGTCGGTCCCAGTCCGGCACCGGCATTTACGGTGAAGGTGAGCTTGGTATAGCTGTCATCGATTTCAGGCTGGGAGAATAGTGTCTTTAATTCATCCACGACTACATCCGGGGAGAGAGAGGCAACCGGGAGGCGGTAGCTCGCGTTGGAACGAATCATAATTGTGGAGTTATCTCCCACCATGACATCCGGGACTCCGTTTGCCATCGGGTCCTGGACGATGGCATAATATTGACCTGGCTTGAGCGTACGTGTCATCTCGCCCGGCATCGCGAAACGGAACTGCTGGTCGGAAGAGACCGGGACTGATACACCCATGATCTGGAACGATGGGCCAAAGATCCAGAGATATACCGCCGACGCATTCACGGATGCGGTCCCATTGATGAGAAAGGGATCGCCCTGGGTGAGTTGGGCAGTATTCATCGTGGCCGAAACGAAGGGCTGGTCGGCAGCAAGACCCGGGCATACAAGGTAAGTGAGCAAGATCAGGAAAAGGATGGTCCGCATCTTCATATGTCCCCATCGGGCCCATGGATATTAAGCGCTTCTCCTCCCTTCTGCATCACACCTCTGTTTTCTTTCCATTTTTAGAGGATTGCGATTATCCCCC
>LAHU01016025.1_pt1 | contig 22649 bp, 19 predicted proteins | sample 329631 | NCBI WGS metagenome assembly LAHU01 (sample SAMN03275698, study PRJNA271635) | activated sludge metagenome | isolation source: sample C-0 Zero hour mixed sludge faded in reactor as a methanogenic...
TGCATCCAGCCCATGTTCCACTTCAGGCCGAATCCGAGTCCTCCTGCATACGTGGGGGCGGTCACCATCGGCCAGGCCGTTGACTCCTCTGCGATCACCTGCACGTCCGGGTGTTCCCGATACACGGCCTCGTTTAAGAGCCTGATGAAATGGATTGCGTCGAGGTTCTCCCTCCCGCCGAATGCGTTGGGGGACCAGTCGCCTTCCCGGCGGGCGTAGTCAAGGTAGAGCATTGATGCCACGGCATCGACCCTGATCGCGTCGGCGTGGTAGTGGTCCAGCCAGAAGAGGGCACTGGAGAGGAGGAACGAGGAGACTTCGTGCCGCCCGTAGTTGAAGAGGTAACTCTGCCACTCTGGATGTATTCCCCTGTGCCAGGTCGCATGCTCATAGAGGTGAGTCCCGTCAAAGAACCCGAGGCCGTAGGCATCGGTCGGGAAGTGCGAGGGGACCCAGTCAAGTATGACCCCGACCTCCTCCCGGTGGAGGGCATCGATCAGGTACATGCAGTCCTGTGGTGTCCCGTACCTGCTAGTCGGTGCGAAGTAGCCCTCGGTCTGGTACCCCCACGACCCATAGAACGGGTGCTCCATCAGGGGGAGGAACTCCACGTGGGTAAACCCCATGTCAGCGACATAGCCCGGGAGCGTGGAGGCAAGTTCCCGGTACGAAAGGGGCCTGTCCCCCTCTCCCGGTACCCTTCGCCAGGAACCTGCATGCACTTCATACACCGAGATCGGTGCGTCGAGGGCATTCATCTCGTGCCGGTGTGTCATCCATGACTGGTCTTTCCATGGATAGGCGAGATCCCAGACGACGGAAGCGGTCCTTGGCGGGAGCTCCCAGAAGAATGCATACGGGTCGCCCTTCTCCAGCCGGGGAGAACCGGACCGGGGCTGGACAGAGTACTTGTAGAGGGTACCCTGTGTGGCCCCCGGGACGAACCCTTCAAATATACCCGAACTGTCCTGGCGGACGGTAAGAGGGGACGCGGCAGGGTCCCACCCGTTAAAGTCCCCAATTACAGAGACCTCTGAGGCGTTCGGCGCCCACACCGCGAAGAACGTTCTATCGTTCCCCTCAAGGCGGCACGGGTGGGCACCCATCTTGCGGTAGAGCGTGGAATGTGTCCCCTGCCGGAAGAGATAGAGGTCATAACCGGAGATGCGGGGTGAGGTATCATCGTCTGTCAGGGTATCACCTGTGGGGACTGGGAGGACGATGCGAGGTGCGGCGTGTTCGCAGAGGTATCATCGTGTGCCAGGATATCACCCGTGGGGACCGGCCTGCTCGTCGAGTACCTGGCGGTATAACCCGGCCATCCTCCGGGTGACCCTTCCCCAGCTGAAGCGTGCGGCGACCTTTTTTTGCCCAGCTCGCCCCATCTCCTGCATCCTGACCGGGTCCTCGATCACGTAACTGATCCCCCACGCGATGGCATCAGGGCGGACCGGCACCTTGATACCATCGACAAATGTCTCGATATTCTCTGCAAGACCGCCGACATCAGTGGCCACCACGCAGCGTTCCGCGCTCCACGCCTCGGTGAGCACGAGTCCGAACGGTTCGTTCCGGCTGGGAATGGCAACAAGGTCGCAGCTGTTCAGGAGCCGCAGCCTCTCCGTGTCGCTGACATAGCCGAGAAAAGCCACCGGCATCGAGTGCGCCATGGCAGAGAGGGTCGCCTGCATGGAGCCCGTACCGGCAAAGAGGAACCGGACATCCCAGCGGCGTGCGATAATCGATGGGATCGCACGGATGAGGAGGTCCGGACCTTTCTGGTATTCCAGCCTGCCCAGGAAGAGGACCACTGGTGCGAGAGGATGGATGCCGTACTCCTTCTTGACCGTACCGGGGTCGAGGACAAGCCGGAACGCGTCTGGGTCTGTCCCGTTCGGGACTACCGTGATCTTCCACTCGGGGACCCCGTAAAGCCACATCACCTCGGTGAGGGTCTCCTGTGACACGGTGGTGATCCTCGCTGCAAGGGAGGCTGCGTTCTTTTCTTTTTGGGAAATTATTGTGAAAAGCGGCCAGTCACCGAAGTTCCCCCCGTTTCTGCCGTACTCGGTTGAGTGAAACGAGAGGATCATCAGGCGTGGTGCCAGTTCAGCCATTGCATCGGCAAAGTGCCAGTCGTGGAAATGCAGGATGTCGAACCGGGGGCTGTCATTCTCCCTGAAACTGGAGAGGAGCCTCCGCCCCATGTCACTGCAGTAACTGACGATATCGTCCCCCACAGGAGAACAGCAGTGGTAGTGGACCCCTTCCCAGGAGAACTCCCCCTCTCCCCTCGTGAAGAAGTGTACCTCGTGGTGTTCGGCCAGGTGCTCGGCAAGGTGGGTGGTCGCCGGGGCGAGTCCCCCGACCCTGACCGTGTGGACAGACTCCCAGGAGAAGAATGCTATCTTAAGCTTCTCCATAACCGGTTCACCCTCGCCTCGACCACGTGGAGGAGTTCCTTCCGGTCCTTGCATTGTTTTACGTCGCGCGCAAGGACAGGGTCCTGTATCACATCGCGTATCCAGAGGACGAAGTCTTTTCGGCCTGTGTGGAATGCGATCACGTCGGGTGAGACGTACTGGATCATCTCCAGAAACTCGTCCAGACTGTGGGCTGATATCCCAGTGTGCCGAAAGGCATCATGGAAATGGAATGCCTTCTCAGGAGGGACGGTCCTGAGTGCCCGGGCAGCCGTTCGTGCACGGATCCTGGGAATACCGGCCTCTTCGCATCGGGAGAGGGCGGTCATATACCAGGAGAAGTAATCGTATGCGTCCTGGTGCGTGGCCTGGTGGAGGGCCTGCCCGCACTCGCCGGACCGTGTTGCCATCTGGTAAAAGTGGTCTATTCCCTGGAAACACCGCCAGAGGGTGCGGTCATGGATCCAGGGCCCTGCCCGCTCGACCGCCTCAAGGGCCGAGTGTTGCATGATGGTACGGAACCAGTTATACGAATTGATCTCGGTGTCAGTGCCAGGGGGAAAGTACGAGAGTGGGAGTTCACCTGCGGGAGGATCGGTGAGGGTATCAGAGGGGAGCACCGTATTCACCTCCTGCCCGGCGAGTTCTCCAGGCAACCTGCGGAAGAACTCAAAGAGGCGTGTCTCGCGTCCGTTTGTATGTCTCAGCACCTCGAGGTCTGCTATGATATGGATACACTGGCCCTGGCAGAGGGGCACCCATCGTGCAAATTTTTCTGCGGTAAGGGGATACTGGTCCCATTCAACCCGTCCTCCCCGTATCACAATGTCATCAGTCAGGCGGCAGTTCTGGAGGAGCACCGGTGTACCCCGGTACATGAGCAGGACATTTGTGCTGCAACCGTTGAGGACGCGTTCGTAGCCCCTCAGGTACACGCCGGAGAACCCGAGAGAGGTCAGCGTCTCAATCAGGTCCGGAGAGGAGAAGAAGGACGTAGCGAGATAGATAGCCGCATGGGAGCCTAGGAGGTCCTGCATCGTCTTCTGGTGCAGGTGGACCTGCTCCCGGAACTCCGTGCAATCGCGGAAAATGCCGGCAACGCTCTGGAAATGAGTCCTGCCGAGGAGCTCGCACCTCGGGTGATGCGCAAGGTCCCTGATGGTATCAAAAACCTCTGGTTCGTGCTGGGCGAGCAGGGATAAGAGCAGGCCGGGAATGGCAAGAGAACAGGAGAAGCCTTCGTCCATGGCGGAGAGGAGCATCCTGCCTGCAGGGAGATAACACTCTGCAGCACGGTTCCGGAGTTGCCGGAGTGTACGAGGATGGGCAAGGAAGAGGGAGTCCGCATCCTGTGTTCCGGTGAGGGGCAGATCAGCACCTTCTGCCAGGGAGAGTGGAGCGTTGGCTGCAAAACCAATTGCGATCCGTGAACATGAATCTCCCCTCTTCATTATGATGGTAGGTGGAAGGTCACCATTATATAAGTACGGTTCGCGGTGGAGTGTCCATGCCCGGTAAAAACAGGATACTATGTTCTGGAAAAACCAGGTAGCCACCTGGCATGCGCATCAATAATACCGAAAAGAAGTGAGAAATACTATTATGTCAGTGGAAATAAGTATCAAAGATACAGAAAAAATTGTTGAATACCATGAAAATATGTGATTTATACCATATTTTACAGGAAACCATGCATTCCGACGCATGGCCTGGAAACTGAATCCAGTACTGGGAATGATTCTCGTACAGGCAAACCTCTGCACCTGAAGTCGTGTCTGGGTCGTGATTCATCAAACCCGGGGAACCTGGAGACGAAGGGTGGTACCGCTGCGGCCCGGTGGGCCCCCCTCTCTCTCCAACCCAGCCCCGGGATACTGGAGGAAAAGAGGGATGGACAGGATGGATAGACCACACGTTCGCCCAGGCAGGGGGACACCGGCCGCACTGCTCACCGTGGTTGTGTCTGACCTGTCCCATTCCTCCATCCCGGGCATGGTGCATAGTATTATCCCGGGATCGTGCAGGTAAGTCCAGGTCCTTCTCCTGCCCGGGTATGGAGCATTCATCCTGAATAAATAACCTAAAGGCGGTGCCGGTCTTTCTCTCACCCAGGCATGGAACACCTGGCGACCTTAATTCCGCCAGGACCGGTACGGTCTCTTTCTGCCTACCTGAAAAAGGAGTGTTGCACGGTTGAGGCCGTTTCCCTGGTAGTGGCAGGGCGCCATCAAAGGAAACGGTCCTGACCCCGGTCTGTGCCGTCTTCCGGTGCATCCCTGTGGTAATCGTCTTCGAACCGGACGATGTCATCCTCTTCGAGGTACTCCCCGATCTGCACCTCGATGACCTCGAGGGGGATCTTCCCCGAGTTGCCGAGGCGGTGTGGGGTCCCCTCCGGGACATAGGTAGACATCCCCCGTGCAAGCTTCATCAGCTTGGAGTCGACCTGGACATCTGCCATCCCGCTCACTACAACCCAGTGCTCACTCCGGTGATGGTGCATCTGGTGGGAGAGCCGATGCCCTGGTTTGACCGTGACCCTTTTTATCCGGAAGAACCGTGAGAGTTCGAGCTCGGTATACGAGCCCCAGGGGCGGTACACCGTCAGGTGGTAGTCAGCAACAGGATCGTGCTCGGCTCGGAATATATCCACGAGGTCACGGACCCTCTCCGAACAGGCAGTGTTGCAGACGAGGAGGGCGTCGCCGGTCTCCACGACGGCGAGGTCATGAACACCGATAAGTGCGGTTTTCCGTACAGAGGTGGAGACAAAGTTCTTTTCAGAGTCCAGGAAAATGGCGTTTCCGGTATTCCCCCCTGCGTCACTGGCAAGCCATTCCCGGAGGGCACTGAATGTGCCGAGATCGCTCCAGCGGGCATGCAATGGGACCACGGCAATCCGGTCGGACCGTTCCATCAGGCCGTAATCGATAGAGATAGAGGGGATCTCGTGGTATGGAATGTCCCCGGATTCAAATGCTTGCGAGACCACAGGTGCATGCTTTGCCAGTTCTGAGGAGAAGATCGGTACAGAGAAGAGGAAGATCCCGCTGTTCCAGAAGTACCCTTCCCTGACGTAGCGGGCCGCAGCCCCGGGATCGGGCTTCTCGCGGAATGTACTGACGTGGAAGCCACCCTCTCCGGTGGCTTCTCCGGGTGAGATATACCCAAAACCCGTGTGGGGGCTGTCTGGAAGTACCCCGAACGTGACAAGGTATCGTCCGGCGAGTGGGACCGCCTTCCCGATCTCCTCGATGGCACGGTCTTCCAGGAAATGATCGCTTGGGAATACGGCGACAACCGAGTCCGGGTACTGTTTTCTGATCGCCGTCATTGCGTAGGTGACTGCCGGGAGGGTGTTTCTTGCCTCCGGCTCGTCGAGGATAGTTACCGCCCCTTCGGGGATGCCGATCTCCTGGATCTGGTCGGTCACGAGGTAATGGTGGACCCGGTTCGTCACGACCGTGATTGCGCCGGGGGACGGTGTGAAGAGGAGGGCCCGGCGAATAGTGTCCTGGAAGAGGGAATGCTCCCTGATCTTGTAGAACTGCTTGGGAAAATAGGTACGTGAGAGGGGCCAGAGACGGGTCCCGGCCCCACCTGCAAGAATGACGGAATGGAGATGTACCATTACACAAACGTCTTGGAACCACGGTCACATAACGGTGTTGGCCGGATTCTTGAAAATGAGGCCATGGAAGATGGCTCGCCTGATGCAAAACCGCACCAGGTCCGACCGGCACGCTCTCCCGACGGTCCTGGAACCATGCATCATACGCTTCCCCCGGCTGGTCATGTGTCCGATCCGTGAATGCGGTTCCGATTCGTTCATTTGCATGAAATGCTCGTGAAAGGCACCCGAATAGGAGTGGAAGTGAATCATGGAGATATACGGGGTCTCGGGGATGGAGGTCCTTTGCTGCCTGGTACAGGTCAGCGGGGTGAACCGGGAACATTTCGCGAATGCGGGCCTGCTCCCACCTCTTACATGCGGTTCACGCTGGTGCCCCTGGTGGTGCTCCCGTGGCAGTTCCGTGACGTAACTGCAGTATACCAGTAACACCCTTTCGGGACCCGGATCGGGCTCAAGGCAGGTAACCTGGGTTCAGTGACTGGACTGGGATGCCGATAAGAACCCTGGTCCAGTCTCCCTGCACGAAACGGCGGGGAGGCGAAGATGAAAATGGGACACTATATCCCCTTAACTGCTCGTAGGGCACCCCGAACCATTATAATGGTCGAGCCGGGGGTAACTGTCCCCTCGGAAAACGCAGGACAATAAGGGTCCCGCCGTGCGGGCTGCTGCTGACTGCGATGTCACCGCCCTGGACTGCAAGGAGGTGCTGAATTACCGGGAAACCCGGCATTTTCCCTCCGGGGGACGAGGAGAGCAGGGGGCGCAGGAGGTGGGTTGTCCCCACGTCATCCCCCTCCCTGTCAGCGATCAGGATGGCGACCTGGTTTAGATATTCTTGCGTCTGGATCGAGAGCGTTCCGTTCCGGGGTGTGGTATCACTAGCAATGTTGAGAATATGGAAGAAAATTCTGTCAAGGAGTGCAGGATCAGCCTTGATAACGGCATCAAGTGGGATATCCGCAGAGAGGACGGTCCCACGTGGAAACGGATAGGTGCGGATGACCGTCTCGTAGTATTCGCGAAAGGATATATCGTGCAGTGTCGCCTTCCGGGGGCGAACCGACTCCTGGAGGTCCCGGAGGATCCGTTTCATGGACTGCAGTTGCTCCTCTTTGGTTGCGAAGGATTTGGCAAGGTTACTCCTGCATCGCTTACCTTCCCCGGCAGGGGGGATCAACCCGGCGATCTCCTGTGCGTGTTTGATCTCCTGTTCAAGGATCTCAAGGGGTTCTTTCAGGTCCTGTCCAATGATAAAGGCGGTATCACCGATGATGGCCTGGCGCTGTGCTTCGACCAGCCGTCTCGTGCGGTCCTGGACCAGTTCCTCGAGATGTCGTGAGTACGTGAGGATTGCCTCGTCGGCACGGCGCCTCCCCACTGCCTGGGCAATGAAATGGCGGAGGAGTTGAATGGTTGCCACAATGTCCTCTCCCTTGTCCAGGTAAAAGTCGGCCTGAGAATTGAGCGCCTCAATAACCATCCTCTCATTTCCCCTGCCCGAGAGGATGATGAAAGGAATGGTATTCCCCTCCTTTCGAAGGTCCTTTAAGAGCGTGATGCCATCCGTCCCTGGCATGGCATAGTCTGAGACGATAACATCGGGAGGTTCTGACGGTATAATGCGGCTCGCTTCGTCGGCAGAGAGTACCGATGTGATAGTGAGTGGACCGTCTCCACCGAGCATCCGGGAGACGAGGTCGCAGATTTCTGCCTCGTCATCAATAAAAAGGACCTTGATTGGTTCTGTCATATCAGTATCTCGTCGTACTTGTGAAACCTGTTATTACTGGACAATATTAACTCCATTGGATTAGATCGTCCAGACAGGCAGGTCAGGGCAGTACGGGATTGATTGACCGGGAACCCCGGTTATCACTGTTCAGTCAGGGGAGAGCCGGGAATCATTCAGGGTACGGGTGATGCAGGGGAGATCCGGTGCCGCACCTGCGCGTGGATATGGTTCATTTGGGCCAGGAGACCGCTGTCCCGCCGGTTATCAGGAAAAAAGGGGGGTCTGTATAAATCCAATCAGCGTGCCTTCGCCTGCACCCTCGGAGCAATGAGGGTCCAGAGCCAATCAGCGAGTTCCTGGATATTCTTGGTCTGGACATAGACTTCACCCGGCCCGGTGATCTCGGTAACAAACCCCTCTCCGCCGAGGAGAGTCTCTTTTATACCCCCGAACTTGGTCACGCGGTACTGGCATGCGTCACTGAATGCGACCAGATGGAAGTTGTCCACGATCAACTGTTCCCCGGGTGCAAGCGTGTGATGGTCGATCGCCCCAAAGGTATTGATGAAGAGGAGACCACTCCCTCCCACCTTGATCATGAAGAGCCCCTGGCCGAAGAGGCCCTTGGTGAACCCCTGCCACTGGACATCGAGCTCAACGCCCTGGTGGGACGCAATATATGCTGATTTCTGTATGATGTAGCCCTTCCCGGGCTCTACCTTGAGGACCTCGATATCCCCGAGGGGGGCGGCTGAAAAGGTAGCCCAGGGAGACCCCGTGGTCGCGGTAAAGTCATTGACAAAGAAGGACTGGCCACCTATCAGGGCAAGGCCAATCGAGCCGAGGATCCCTTTCTCACGTTTCCGTGTCTTCACCTCAATTCCTGGCTGCATCGCAACCATGGCCCCTGCCTCTGCGGTCAGGGCCTCACCGGCGGTGAGCTGGACCTTGAGCAGGGAGTAAGACGGCCGGTACTGTATCTCGTACTGCATAGTGGGAAAATGTACCGGGACGAGAAAGAGGTTTGGGAAGGGAGGGTATTCACGTCCTGCAGGATCGTTCCTTGCTGCTATCCCAGTCACGGTTGCAGCAGTCAGGCATTCTCCTGGATATACAGGGGTATAATATACACCCTGTCCATTACTTCCAGTATACAAGGGGAGAGGTACAATGAACAGGGTTGGACAGGCATCACCGAAAGTATTGGCCAGGTCCGGGGACATGGTGAACGATCGGTGGGGCAATGGAAGAAAGCGCAGGCAGCAGGTCCTTGTGCTGATCGGTATGGTCTCTCTCATTTCCATTGGAGTTGCGCCGGTTTATGCGGATGCAATCTTTGCAGGGGGGGATAATGCCAAGGGACAGTGCAATGTCCCACTAGGGAACAATTTCAAGGCAATATCGACCGGTTTCATCCACGGGGTTGCCCTCCGGACCAATGGATCACTCGTTGCCTGGGGTGACAACACCTATAACCAGACCGATGTTCCCAAGGGAAATTCGTTCAAAGCAGTCTCCGGCATTTACATCAATAATGTAGCCATCAGGACGAACGGGTCACTTGTTGCCTGGGGAAACAACTCGTGGGGGCAGTGCAACGTCCCTGTCGGGACTGGTTACAAGGCAGTTGCAACGGGGTACCTCCATGGCGTTGCTATTCGTTCGAACAACTCTCTCGTCGCCTGGGGTGACAACAGCCTGCACCAGACAGAAGTCCCCCCTGGGAATAACTACAAGGCGGTGTCCGCAGGCGCGGCTCACAGCGTTGCCCTCCGTACCGATGGGACCCTCGTCGCCTGGGGTCTGAATGACGACAACCAGTGCAACATCCCGGCCGGTAAAAATTACAAGGCTATATCTGCCGGGCAGTTCCACAGCGTCGCTCTCCGTACCGACGGGACCCTCATTGCCTGGGGTGATAACTCCAGCGGGCAGTGCGATGTTTCTGCCGGGAACAACTTCGTGGCGATCTCTGCGGGGAAAGATACCACCGCCGCGATCCGCAAGGACGGGACGGTCTTCTGCACGAACGGTGACCCCCCGGGGTCGGGCTACACTGCGGTCTCGATGGGCTTTGGGGGGCACTCGCTCGGCCTGGTCATACCCACCGAACCCAAGAAAGTCACCCCGGCACGTGCAAAACCCGGGCAGAGCCTGACACTCAGTATTACCGGGTCCGGGTTTACCCCTGGCACAACCGCGAAGCTGGTAAACGGCCCGGAGACCATTCTCCCGGGCAAGATCAAACAGTCGGGAACGGCGGCGATACAGTGTTCTTTCACCGTCCCATTCCTTGCGACACCGGGCGCTTGGCAACTGAACGTCACCAATAACCGGAACCAGAACTATACCCTGCCATTCACCATCACTCCTTTACCCGCCCCCCAGTTGACAAAAATTATCCCGTCACCGGTATACCGGGGTGCAAACGTCTCTGCGACCATCACCGGGAAGAACTTTGTGAGCCCGGTAACCATCATCCTCTCCCAGGTACCCCCGGGTGTGGATACTATCATTCCCACAAGTACCAAGGTAAACAGCCAGGCGAAGATTACCTGTACCTATACTATCAGGTGGGACCAGCAGGCGGGGGCCTATTCTCTCTCCGTTACCAACCCGGATGGAACGTCTGCCACTCTTGCAGATGCCCTCGTCGTGAAACCCGCGTTGAAGCCAACGGTCCTTGGGATATCACCGGCAACCACCCATATCAGCGGGAGTTTCTTCAATGCCATAATAAACGGGAAAAACTTTACGAAGACAGACCCTGCCTCAGTCGGTGTCTCGGCATCCCATGGTTTCATCACGATTGGGGGGACGGTCACAAAGATCAACTCGGCAACGTCACTCTCTGCCAGGTTCCTCTTCCCTCCCGGGATACCGGCAGGGAAGTACAATATCACCGTGCGTTACCCGCTTGACCCTGATATGACCAATGCAACAGGGGTCGATAAACTGACGCTCCTGGTCCCGTGAGGCCCGGAGGGATACTCTCTCCACTTTTATCAGGCAGTAACCAGATCGAACAGAACCACACGATCCCCTGTCAGCGCCATATGCCTGCAGGATAAAAACGCGGATGGGGTTTCATATGACCGATTCTCTCCTGCTCCCGGCTGTGGTCATTGCGTCCGGGTACTCATCAGCCCTGCCTGATATATCCAATGACGTCCTTCAGGGTCGCCCGTTTCCCGTAGAGCAACATACCCATCCTGAATATCCTTGCCGATACCTTCGTCAGTACCGCGATGGTGATGACCATCACCGCGAGGCTTGCCAGGATCTCGAAGGTCTGCAGGTCCGCCACCGTGAGTCTCACCATGGCCACGAATGGTGCGGTGTACGGGAAGTAGGTCAGGACCTGCATCAGGAGGGAGTCCGGATCCGATATTAGGAACTGCAGGAAGACCAGTGGAAAGACTGCAAACATCGTGAATATCGCCGATACCTGCTGGGCCTCGCGCACGGAGGGGGCGAGTGAAGCGGTGCAGGCAATGGAGACCGAGAAGAGGAAGAACCCGAGGATGAAGTAGATCACTGCGATAGCGAGTGTCCCGCTCAGATGCATCCCGGAAAAAAGGGCGGCTGCCGGCGTTGCCATGATCACAAGAATGCCGATAAGGATCCAGGCCGCCATCTCGACAAGGCCGACGGCTGCATACCCGAGTATCTTTCCGGTAAGCAGCTGCTCCGCTGAACAATGGGAGAGGAGAAACTCCCCCCGGCGGCTCTCTTTCTCTTCCCCGATTCCCAGCATCAGGTATCCCGAGGAGGTGAGGATGCTGAGTGCCAGGATGATGGTGACCACAAACGGCAAGAGGAAGGCAACCAGGTCCTGGTTGTCTTTTACCTTCCCGGAGGGATCGAGGATGATGGTATCAGGACTTTTCGGTTCCAGTATCGTCCTGGTAATGGTATCAGAGACGTTAGCGTCCCGCAGGAGGTTCCTGGCCAGGAAGTCCCTCGTGACCTGCACGTTGCCTGTCGATCCTATCATCGAGGTGTCCGTGGTATAAACCGTGAGATTACCGGTCGCGAGGAAGTCTCCGGGGATGAGGAGGAGCCGGGTGATATCTCCTTTGAGAAGGGCTGCTTTTCCCTCGTCTATGTTCTGGTATGCAATGAAACCAGGTTCCTCCCGGGTAAAGCCGGCAGTATCGACATACCCGGTTATCCGGCTGTCTGGAGTCGTACCGAACCCGGTCCCTGAGTACACGGTCAGCCCGGCAATGAGCAGTAAAAGGAGCGGGAGGCCGAGTGTGCCCAGGATGAATCCCTTTCGTTTTACCGTCTTGAAAAATTCAAATCTCGCGATGACGATGGCTTTCCTCGTCATTTCCTGCACACCTCGATGAATATCTCGTTAATCGAACGCTGTTTCACTTCGAACCGGTGAATAACGACCGTTCCTGCCAGGGTCCTGAGTATTTCCTGGGTGTCGGTGTCCCTGTCCACGGCCAGCTCGGCATAGTTACCGTAATCGTTGATTCCCCGGACATGGTTGACCGGCGGAAGCGTCCCTTCGTAGTCGACAACGATTGATATCCCGAACTGCTGCTTGATCTCGTCGAGACTGCCGTATAACAAGGTCTTTCCATTGTTGATCATCAGGATGCGGTCGCACATCCGCTCGACTTCGTCCATCTGGTGGGTGCTCATGATCAGCGTCATGCCCCTGCCGCTCAGTTCGAGGAGAATGTCCTTGATCAGCTTGATGTTAAGTGGGTCAAGCCCTGAGAACGGCTCGTCAAGGATGAGGATCCCCGGCTGGTGGATGACCGCTATCAGGAACTGGAGCCGGCGGTGCATCCCCTTGCTCAGTTCCTGGACCTTCTTGTCCCTGTACTCCAGGAGGTCCATCCGTGAAAGCCACTCGTCCATCTTCGGGCCTATTCCCTCCACATTCTTCAGTTCGGCAAAGAACCTGATACACTCGGAGACCAGGATGTCCTTGTCCAGGTTCCCTTCCTCTGGCAGGTAGCCGACCCTGCTCTTTATTTCGTCGGAAAAAACTCCCCCAAAGATCGTCACTTCACCTGCATCAGGCCGGAAGATATCGAGGATCGCCCGGATGAGGGTGGTCTTCCCGGCACCGTTCGGGCCCAGGAGCCCGAAGACCTCTCCTTTTCGAACGTCGAACGTGATGGTATCAAGGACCGGCCTTGTATCGAAGGTTTTCGTGAGTTGGTCCACGTGGAGGACGATCTCTCCCTTTTCGTGACTGGACCTGGATGATATCATGGGTTGCCCCGCATGGCTGGTGGATAAAACTTGGATATGGCCGGGGAAAAAGGTATCATCCACGAAACAGGCAAAATGACCCGGGAAAGAGAGACCCCCCGATATTCACAAGCCATTCATTCCCTATCCAGGCAAGTCATGGTATGCGGCTCATTATCGGGATACTCGTTTCAGCCCGGGCAGTTCATGGACCTCTGTAGTGTTGATGCGGCCGGCCCTGGCTGTCGCACGCCATTCCCCTCTTTCTCTCTCTTAGAATCTCACGATTAGAATGTCACGCGCTATTCATTCGTCACAGTATACCTGGTCCGGTTCAAGGATCCCCGGCAATTTCCTCTTTGCATGTTTCCTCGCCAGGAAGCAGAGGTGGCATGCATCTGCGACACCGTACGGGGGCAGGTAGCCGAGGTCATCCGCCAGTCGTGCAGGACCTCCCTGCACCAGTGGTCCGCATACCGGGTGTGCAAACGCAGAGTATTGCGCCATAATATCCTGGAGGGGGAGTTGCCAGACGTTTCCTATCGATATTCCCTGGCAGATCTGGATGTTTCCCCATGGGTCCACGTGTACCCGCCCGGGGTCAATGAGGTCTTCATATGGACACCGTGTGAAGTCCCTCCAGTCATGCGCAGGTGCGAACCGGCTCAACGTTTCCGCGGCTCGGCCCCGGAACATGATGCTCCCACCTGTTATCACTCCCATCTTCTCCTCGCGGGGTGAGCCGGGGGTGTCGGGCCCCGAGGCACCCGGTTCAAGGGCAAGGATTGATGCCGGGAGGCCCATCTCATTCGCCGCGGCGAATGCGCATCGTGCAGGGTTGTCGGACCTTTCCCCGGAATGGAACACGTCATCGCTGATGCTCAGGTCCGACAAGCCGAGTTCTGCAAGCGGTTCCAGGAATAGCCGGGCATTCTCGCCAGATGTGGCAAAGTAACCGTTCGTGACAATTCCCACTGCGAAGCCCCGCTTTCTTGCCTCCCGGACCCCGCCGACCAGCAGGGGGTAGAACAGGAACGGCTCCCCCCCTTCGAAGTAAACCGTGTCAACCGTTCCTGTGGCCCTGCACTGGTCAAGCAGCTGTGAGATCTGCGTGAGCGTGAAGGTCCCCTCTGCTGCAGGACTGCTACAGACGAAGCAGTGCTCGCATGCCAGGGTGCACATGTAGGTCAGGAGAAAATGCAACTGGGTCAGCATGATATCCTTCTTCATTGAGGTGCCGGCATGGACTTTTCGGTCCACGCAGGCTCTCCTCAGGTATTGCTGGCAGGTGATCACCCGATGATCGTCTCCCCGAAGATCCCGGCATCGGCAAGCGCCTGGTAACGGGCATAGTTCTCCCTGACCCGTGCGGGTCCTGAGTTGGCATAGCAATAGGCGCAGAGATGCGGGCAGGTGGAGTAACACCCGATATCTTTGGCAGCCATGCAGTGGCACGAGGACCGCTGGCCAGGGTCATGGAGACGCGGAGGTGTGACGGGAGGTATTCCAGTCCCGGTAATTGTCTGTTGCGACGATTCTCCCAGGAATGAACGCAGGGCGGGGTCTGTCCCGAAATTACGGGCTACCTGTGCGCAGCTGATGCACCCCTCGCGGTGGATCCCATAGCGTGAGAGATCCACATCCTCACTGCATGCAGAGACGGAGAGACCGAGGTCAGTGGCTAGGTCGGAGAGGCCTGACGCGAATGTATCGACTTCCTGTGGGGTGCATTCACCAATACCGGAGAAACCCAGGGCCTGGAGGTTACGGGATACCTTGCGGTAGCGGTTGATGTCGACGAAGGAGATGACGAGCCTGGTCGTCTTACCCCGTATCCTCCTCCCGATAGACTCCAGGCGGGAGAGCAGGCCATCCGGAGTGAGGGGAGCAGGAAAGAGGACCGGGTCGAAGCGCCAGACAATCCTGTCCGGGCCAAGTATCCGGGAGACTTCAAGGAATGACGGTATCCTTTCCCCGAGGGGAGGGAGGTTCGGCTCAAGCCTCTCCTGTTCGTAATCGTTGAGGGTATACTGGAAGATGACCCCTCTCCCCTGCGCAAGAAGCCGGGGCAGGTGCGGCAGGAATGGTGCAGGGTTCTTTGACCAGAGGACAAGGAGGCGGGCATCGCGGAGGGAGACATACCGTGAGGTGCCGGAGTAGGGGTTGTCCCAGCGGACGTACCCGGCATCCAGCCGGGCCATGAGCCACTCGCCGAAGAAGGCGGGGATGTCGGTCTCCCTGCTCGCGGATACGACCAGGGGTGCAAGGGCGGCCACGGTGCAGGAACCTCCTCCCGGCAGGCCGGGTGATGAGGGCGGGAGGGTGAGGGGGATGGTCTTCCATCCGGGGAATGGCATGGCAGTCACCACCAGTGCGGCGCAGGAGGGCAAACCACTGAGGGTGGCAGGAGCCCCTGGGCACGGTGATTGAACCCTGCCAAAGAGAGACTCTGGAAGGTTCCCAGCCTCTCCACCCGCGATGCAGTCACCGCCAGCAGAACGGCAGGGGGTTGCCAGGCTTCGAAAGCGTTCTTCACCCTCATCAGGCTCTCAATCCCGCGATGTAGTACATACCCTGCTGGAAATTCACGACTTCGGAAGTCTGCTTCACCCTCATCAGGCTCTCGGTCCCTGTTATCAGGCTCTCCCTGGTATGGCAGAATATCAGGGCCCCTCGACCGGCGGGAAATGGTCCGGCTCTTCAACAGGGATGGTCACGCCGTTGGAAGAGGGTGGTGGAGTGTATGACCCTGCTGCAATGCCGAGCAGGGCCACCTCGGCAACATCATACCAGTCCACCACGGTCTCGACGCAACCTTCCTTGGCGGTCACCACGCCCATCGAGACGAGGCCAATCTTCTCTCCCATCTCGAGGCCCTCCTTCACCTCGGCGAGGCAGCCGATCCCTACGATTGCAAGGGGGTGATACTTCCTCACCATGCGCTTGATGAACGAAGAGCCAGGGACGATGAAGACCCTGTAGCCCAGTCCCTCGAGCCAGGCCTTGTTCGCTCCCACGGTGCAGAGCCCGCAGTTCCGGCACCGTATCCCTTCCGGGCTCAGGTTCGCCGGGCAGCGGGCAGAACGGAGGCACTGGGGAAGGAAGATCGCCCTCTCGCTCACCGGTATCTTCTCAAAGGTCTTTCGGTTGATAGTATTCCCGATACTGATGAAGATCGCGAGGACCTCCCGGTCCTCGATGCCAAGGAACCGGTAGACCGCTTTCACATGACCTTCGAGAAGGATGAGCCCTGACTTTGTGAAGCGGGGGAAGAGGATCTTACCACCTGTCCGGAACGAGTAGAGGGAGAGGGTGACCAGGAGGACCGCGATGACGATCGTCGAGAGGAGGAGAATGACCGTCAGCTGGCCGATCAGGTAGACGATGTGGTTCCAGAGCGTGAGGTCTGCCATACCGGATCAGGGGCTCCCCGGCAGGCCCTGGATCGCGTATGGCGGGTACAATACTCCAGTCTCCGTGATAATCGCGGTTACCAGCGCAAGAGGTGTTGCATCGAAGGCAGGGTTCCACACGACAGCCTCGTCCGGAATCGTCTGCAGCCCCGCGAAGACTGCCATCTCGTCCCGTCCTCTCTCTTCAATCGTAATATCGGCCTCTGATCTCTCCCGGTCGAATGTCGAATGCGGGGCCGCGACATAGAAGGGGATCCCGTGGTGCCGGGCGCATACTGCGTGCATGTAGGTACCAATCTTATTAAAGACCGCGTCACGGGTGACCCGGTCGGCACCGACGATCACGGCATCGATCTCTCCCTTTCTCATCAGGAAAGCTGCGGCAGAATCCGGGACGACGGTGACCGGGATGTGGTCGCGGGTGCATTCCCATGCGGTGAGGCGGGCTCCCTGGAGGAGGGGACGGGTCTCGCAGGCGACGAGCCGGATATCCTTTCCGGACCGGATGGCTGACCGTATCACTCCTATCGCGGTCCCCCAGCCACGACAGGCGAGTGCACCGGCATTGCAGTGGGTGAGGACGGTTGCCCGTGCAGGCAGGAGGTCTTTCCCTGCCTCCCCCAGTGCCCTGCACGCCCGCAGGTCCTCGTCGGCAACCGCTGCCGCTTCGCGGATTGCGGCATGGTACATGGCCGCGGCGGTATCCCCTGTCATGGCAGCCGAAAGGACGCGGTCCGTCCCCCAGGCGAGGTTGACCGCCGTGGGGCGTGCGGTACGGATACTGTCTGCCCACTCCTGTATCTGCTCCCGGGCGTTACCAGGGTCGGATCGTGCAGCCAGCCGGGCTGCGAGGGCGACACCGAAGGCCCCCGCAACACCGAGTGCGGGGGCTCCCCTGACTTCAAGGCGCTGGATGGCGGTGATGAGCCGTGGGAGACCGGTGCACGTGATGACACGGAACTCCGAGGGGAGCGCAGTCTGGTCGATGAGGCAGACTGCCCCCAGGTCGTCGTCCCACCAGAGGGTCTCGGACCCGTCAGCTGGCATGCCGGGACGTGATCTCCTCGATGAATGCCCGCATTGCCGCCGCCCCGCCGTGGGCGACACTGTCAGGGATATCGCGCGGGGCTGTGGCGGTCCCTGCAAGGAATATCCCGGGCCGGGCAGTTCCAACGGTATTCACCTTGTCATTGAGAGACCGGAAGAAGCCTGTCGGTTCCAGGGTAAGACCGAGTGCACCGGCGATCCGATCGGTCTCCCGTGAAGGGAGAAGGCCGGCCGAGAGTACAATGAGGTCAGGCTTGAGGGTTGCCATCTCCCCGTTCTCGGTATTTTCAAGGCGAATTTCCATCTTGTCTGAAGAACCCTCCACCGATCCTGGCATGCCGCGCAGGAACCGCACTCCCCTCTCGATCGCACGCTGGTAATACTCCTCGTAGCCTTTCCCAAATGCGCGTATGTCCATGTAACAGATAGTCACCTCAATGTCCGGGTATTTCTCCCGGAGCAGGATGGCGTTCTTGATCGCATACATGCAGCACACCCCCGAGCAGGCTGGTCTTCCTGCCGCAGGGTCGCGTGACCCTACGCACTGGATGAAAACCACCGAGTCGGGTGTCCGCCCGTCAGAGAGGCAGCGGATGTTGCCGCCGGTCGGGCCGCCAGCATTCATCATCCGTTCGAATTCCAGGCTCGTGATCACGTCCGGGAACTCGAGGTACCGGAACTGGGGCTTGATACAGGGATCGATGAGATCGTACCCGGTTGCGACAATGAGAGACGAGGCGGTGATGGTCGTGGTCGTCTCGCGGTCCTCCTCCTTCCGGAGGATTGCCTCCGGCCCGCACACATCGTAGCAGAGTCCGCACTCGATGCAGTGTTCCTGGTCCTTGACGACGATGTCCGGGACAGCCTGGGAGTGGGGCTTGTATATGGCCTTCCTGACACCCATGCCGGCATCAAAGCGGTTGTACACCTCGACCGGGCAGATAAGGGTGCAGTCACCGCACCCGTTGCAATCAACCTCCCTGATATAACGGGGGTGGTGGAGGAGGGTTACGCGGAAAGAGGGGGCCTCTCCCTCGACCCGGGTGACATCGGTGCAGGTATAGACATGGATCTTCGGGTTCCTTGCCACGTCAACCATCTTGGGGGAGAGGATGCACATTGAGCAGTCATTCGTCGGGAACGTCTTGTCGAGCTGGGCCATGTGGCCGCCGATGGACGGTTCGCGTTCGACAAGATGGACCGTGATCCCATGGGCTGCGAGGTCGAGAGCAGCCTGGATCCCTGCCACCCCGGCACCGATGACGACGACCTCACCCATCCCGGTACCTCCCGGCAAGTTCGATGTAACTCTCGGCATTCCTGATGATCTGGGCCTTCTGATCTTCGTCGACCTCCTTTCGTACCTTCCCGGGGACACCGATGACCACAGAGCGCGGCGGGATCACCGTGTCCTCTGTCACCACGGCGCCGGCACCAATGATGCTGTCTTCACCTATTTCCGCACCGTTAAGGATGATCGACCCCATACCAACCAAGACACGGTCCCTGATCGTACAGCCGTGAAGGATGGCTCCATGCCCGACCGATACCTGGTCCCCGATCACGACCGGGTGCCCGGCACTCGTATGTACCACGCAGTTATCCTGGATATTTGACCGGTTCCCAATCGCAATGCGGTCCTTGTCTGCCCTGACAACCGCGCCGAACCATACTGCGGAGTACTCTCCCATCGTGACGTCCCCGCAGACCGTTGCATTCGGAGCGATGAATATGGTGGCTGGTATCTCTCTCTCCTGCAGCATAAAAACTAGAATGAATGTCCGTATGCACAGCAATTGAAGGTTGTGATACCTGCGTCTGCCAAACCCGCGGGGATGCGGTGTGCAGGTGTACCGTGCCTGGTCAAGGTCCAACGCGTCTGCCAAATCCACGGGGATGCGGTCCGGTATGGAGGGGGAGTGATACCCGCCATGCGGGGTGAGTAATACTGGTGAATTACGCACGGTATTTCATTCTGCATGGCATTCCTGGTTCGCATACTCTTATCTCACATAATCAATAATGTAGGTTTCAGTCAGTGGGGTGAGGAGCATGAGAGGTGTAACCGAACGGAGGAGCATGAAGGAGGAGCCGGTACGCCTGGGAGAAGAGGCCAGCCCTCAAAACGAGGAGCTGCTCCTGTCCCTGGAAGCACGGCTTCACCAGGGCACGGATAAATGGCAGCGTATCACGGCGATTGATCTCATTACCCTCTCGCCGTCAGAGGCAGCAATCACTGCGATGATCTATTGCCTGAACGATCCCGACAGTGATGTCCGCTTTGCCGCAGTCGAAGGCCTGGGAAAACTGGTGAACCCGGAATCTGAAGCGGCGCTTGCAGATGCCTGCCACGACTCCAATTACTTCGTCAGGAAAGCAGCGGAAGAGGCTCTCCGGCGTATCCGTGCGGCACGGGCATGAGACGTGGATAATAAACTACACGCCATTATTCCTTTTTTCATCGTTCCTGCTACATATGGCTATTTTCCCGGGGGACCTGACTCTCTTTCCCCGGCGGAGATACAACAGGGCTGCTTCTCCCTGGCACGATCAACCCGTTCCGCCATCCATATCTTCTTCAAGCGAGTACAGGTGGACGTTTCACATGCGTGTTATGGTCGGGGGGACCTTTGATCCCCTGCATGATGGGCATCGCCGCCTGATTGCCAGGTCATTTGCCCTTGCGGGAAAAGGGGGTGAAGTGACAATCGGGTTGACAACCGACGATTTCGCGGGGAGGAAGACCCATCCAGTCCGGCCGTTCCCCGAACGCAAAGCGGCGCTGGAGGAATTTATCCGGGAAAGCGGCTTCTCACCCCATTTCACGGTTGAACCGCTGGTGGACCGCTTTGGTTCTGCCCTGGAGACCGATTTTGATGCGCTGGTGGTCAGCGAGGAGACACTCCCTCCCGCAATCGAGATTAACCGGATCCGAAGGGAGAAGGGCATGAAGAAGGTCGATATCCACCAGATCAGCTGTGTCCTTGCCAAGGATGGGAGGTGGATATCCAGTACCCGCATCCTGCGTGGTGAGATAGATGAGCATGGTAATCTCCTCCCACTGGCCGGGGAGCCCGATGACCGTTGAGCAACGGCTTTCGATGATTTTTTCTGTTGTATACCCGACCAAAGGGTGGTCATACGCGATTCAGATGATGTGACTTGACAGATCGCGCGTTATCCGCCAGTCGCAGTAAGTACAGCGCAGCCCTGCTGGGAGGACTTCGAACCGGCTCTCAATCGGTTCGTTGGCATTGGAGATACAGCCCGGGTTTGGACAACGAACAACCCCCGTGACGTACCGGGGACTATCGACCCTGTGCTTTTCGCAGACCTGGTAGTCACGGATGATATTGATGGTAGCCCTGGGTGCGATGAGCGCAATCCGGTCGACTTCCTCCTTCCGGAGTTCGCGGTTCTCCACCTTGACCACGTCCTTGCGCCCGGTCTTCCCACTTTCCACGTTTGTTGCGACACTGATCTCCTCAGTCGTGCTTCCCGTGATGCCAAGGATTTTTAAAACGTTCAGGGCTTCCCCTCCCGTAATATGGTCAATGACCGTCCCGTTCCGGATAGGCCTGATCAGGAGTCCTTCCTCCGTCCGTCTCCTCCTGATCGCATCGCCCCTCACGGTATCACCCTTCCAAGCATAGCCATCCTGACCGGGACACCATTCTTTGCCTGGAGGAAGTAACGGGCCGAGCGAAGGGAGTCTACACCAGGGTCTATCTCCTCGAGCCGGGGGAGAGGGTGGAGGATGACCAGGTGTTGTTTTGCCTTGCTAGAGATGAGGTCAGGGGTGATCCGGTAGCTTGCAGCCACGTTGAAGTACGACTCGGCGTCAGGGAACCGCTCCCGCTGGATCCGGGTGACATAGAGGACGTCGAGGAGGGGCAGCGCCTCCTCGACCGATGAGTGCTCGATGACTTCCATACCCTGTTCCCTGAGCTCGGTAGTGAGTGCGGGTGGGAGTTCGAGTCCTTCCGGGGAGATGATGTGCAGGCGCACGCGGTAGAGGCCCAGTGCCGAGGCCAGTGAATGGACCGTCCTCCCGTACCGGAGGTCGCCGAGAAGGCCCACGTCAATATTATCAAGCGGCATCGACTGGCGGATAGTATACAGGTCAAGGAGCGTCTGGGAAGGGTGCTGTCCTGCCCCGTCTCCGGCATTGATCACCGGGACCGATGCGAACTCGCTCGCAAGCCGCGCAGCCCCTTCCCTGGGGTGCCTGAGGACGATTGCGTCTGCATAGCCGCTCACGACCCGGATAGTATCGGCAAGGGTCTCTCCCTTGGCTATGGAGGTCGCCTCCACGCTGCCGACGGTGATGGATGTCCCGCCAAGGCGGGCCATCGCCGATTCAAAGGACATCCTGGTCCTCGTGCTGGGCTCGAAGAAGAGGAGCGCGAGGATCTTGCCGGAGAGCGAGTGCGGATCGTAGCGGCCCTCCTGGATACGTTCAGTCTCATCGAGGATTGCGTCGATCTCGCCGCGGTCCATGTCGCGGATGGAGATGATGTGTCTCACGGTTCCCCTTCCCGGTGCGATCCGGCTGCACCCCCGGCAGCGTCCGCGTTTCAGTGGTAAATTGTTCTGCCTCCCTGCTTGAAGAGAGTATTGGTCGAAGGGGAGCGACCCAGCCGGAGGGGTCCTTGTATTGAACCCTGACTGCTGACCCCCGGGTCACAAGGAGGTTGAAGGCCGCGTGGCGCGGGTTGTAGCGGACCAGCACGTCCTCCAGGCGGAGCGATGTGGTATACGGAGCAGCAGCAAGCAGCGAGTTGCTGCGTGTCTGGTGATAGCGTGGGAGAATCGCGTATACCGGCCGGTCCTGTGTCCCATCGCAGAGGGAGAAGACCGCATCCCCCGATCTCCCCAGGTCAGCAGATATCTTCCGCGCCGTGATCGCGACCCGGTGGCCAACCATACGGCCGAGGGAACGGAGGGGTATTGTTCCTCCCGGAATATCACCCGGCCCCTGCCCGGTCTCCTGTCTCCTGCCGGTACACGGGGGGGACCGCCTTTCCCGGGCGAGGAGTGCCCAGGAGAACTTGACATCGGTGTTTTCGAACCGGAAGCGCTGCCCCCCCTCCCCGAGAGCCCGCATCAGGGCAGTCGGGCGAATGGGCGGGAGTTCTTCGAAGGACCAGCATGACTCCTGCCGGCAGGAGAAGCGG
>LAHU01002344.1_pt1 | contig 22337 bp, 16 predicted proteins | sample 329631 | NCBI WGS metagenome assembly LAHU01 (sample SAMN03275698, study PRJNA271635) | activated sludge metagenome | isolation source: sample C-0 Zero hour mixed sludge faded in reactor as a methanogenic...
ATGAAACTCGCGGTGAACCGCGCACTGCCCTACCACCATCTCACGACTGCAGGTGTATCAGTCTCCCTCGGGACGGACGGTTGTTCGTCCAACAACAACCTGGACATGTTCGAGGCGATGAAGACCGGGGCGCTCCTCCTCAAGTTCGGGTGGAACAACCCCACCCTGATGCCCGCCCACGAAGCACTCGCATCTGCTACCGTCAATGGTGCCCGTGCGCTTGGGACCGGACCCGGAACCCTGGTGCCAGGGGCCCCGGCAGATATCATACTGGTGGACACCCGGCTGCCGGACAATACCCCCCTCCATAACTGGGAGTCGAACCTGGTCTACTCCTGCAATGGTTCGGCGGTCAGGACGACCATCTGTGACGGAACGGTCCTGATGCACGACCGGGTCGTCCCCGGCGAGGAGGTGGTCCTCCGGGAGGCAGGACGGGCAGCTGCCGGCCTCGTCTCCCGAGCCCTCCAGGGTCAGGCCTGATGAGGAGATACCGTCCTGCCCGGCCTGGAACGAGGGGCCCTGGCATTTCCCGGGTTACCTGGGTCTTCCTGGCGCTGCTCTGCATCCTTGCCGCCGGATGCACCAGCCTTCCCCCCAGGATGCCAGATACCGGGAAGGGAGAGATCTACGGGATAAATGACGGCCGCCTCACGGTAACGGTCATCGACGTCGGACACGGCGATGCCGTCCTGGTCCGCGGGCCGGGATCAACGATACTTGTCGACACCGGCCCACCTGAAGCCACGGAGCGGGTCACTGACGCACTCCGGTCTTCGGGGGCAGGGGAGATCGACCTCCTCGTACTGACGCACTTTCACAATGACCATACGGGGGGTGTGAGCAGGATACTTTCCGCATTCCCTGTCCGGGAAGTCCTTGTTTCAGGTCCTGCAGCAGGGGCACCCTTCCCGAACTGGCTGGAGAAGGCCCTCGCGAAGAGGAATACTCCCTGGAAGAAGGGGTATCCGGGCAGTACATTCACATTCGGTGACGGGCTCTCTCTCAAGGTCCTCTCGCCTGGCCAGGACCTCAGGAACGCAGATGTGAATGACCAGTCCCTCGTCTGCCTCCTCGAATTCGGGAGGTTTTTCATGCTCCTTTCCGGAGATGTAGATGCGACGGGCGAGGAGGCACTGCTCCGCTCCGGTTCCCTTCAGAAGGTCCAGGTGCTCAAGGTGCCCCACCACGGGAGCCCGAAGGGGACGACGCAGGCATTCCTCGACTGCCTGGCCCCCGATGTCGCGGTGATCAGCTGCGGGAAGGAGAACTCCTACGGAGGCCCCTCGCCGGCAGTCCTCCGGCGCCTCCGGGACAGCGGGATCTCCATACTCAGGACAGACCTGGATGGTTCTGTCACCATCCGCTCTGATGGCATCCACTATTCGGTTGCCACGCAAAACGGCACGATCTCCTCTCTCGATGCCCTCTTTGGCCAGGGGACCCGCGGGGTCCTGGCCACCTGCAGCGACCGTTCGGGGATAGCCATCACTGCCGCGGTGTTTGACGCCCCGGGGGACGATACTACCAACCTCAACGGGGAGTTCGTTGAGATTGGAAACACCGGTTCTGAGGCACGCAACCTGGCCGGGTGGCAGCTTCGGGACAGCAGCGGGACCGTGTATTCTTTCCAGGAGACCTCGCTCGCCCCTGGTAAACGGATCAGGGTGTATACAGGGAACGGCACCGATACACGGGGAGCATTCTATATTGGCTCCCCTGTCCCGGTCTGGGGGAACAGCAGGGAAGAGGCCGTGCTGGTCTCCCCGGAAGGTTGTGCTGCAACCGCATGGCTACCGGCACGGTCCCCGCAGACAACGGGACCGGCAGTTTCATCGGTAGGGTGAGAAAACCGTTCGGGATCTGTTCCAGGGGGTCTCTTAGCGGTATTGTGGGGGGAGACGGGACCCTGAAGGCAGCCCGGGAGACCTGGTGCAGACTCGGAGTTGGGATCTGCATTACCATTTTTCCCGTAGAACCGCTGCCATGGCACTCTCCAGAGGCAACAATACCCCCGGCACCGGGTACCGGACAGGTGCCGGCCCCGGGTTCCCGTTTTTCAGAACCTCGTCATCCCCTTTATTCTGCTGGCATATCCATTCCCGCGTATAAACCATGTACCATACCCGGCTTCGCGTGATACCGGATGGCACCAGGAGATGGAAGATCCCCTGGAGTTGAGACTGAATCAACCGGGGGAAAACAGAGAGGTGAAAAAGGGGGTGAAATTGAGGCAGCACTGGGATGAGAAGGGGGAGGGGATTACCGGTACCTGCGATGACCTTTCACGCAGTCTCGATCTTTGAGGCTGCCTCGAGGCCGAGCTCGGCGATGGAGACCTCCCGCATCTTGTACTTCTGGATCTTGCCGGTGACACTCATCGGGAAGTCGTCGACGAACCGGTAATACCGGGGGATCTTGAAATGGGAGATCCTGCCCTGGCAATACTCCCGGATCTCCTCGGGCGTGAGGGAGACCCCGTCTTTCTTCTTCACCCACGCCATGAGCTCCTCGCCGTACTTCTGGTCAGGGATCCCGATCACGTAGACGTCGCTGATCTTGGGGTGATGGTGGAGGAACTCCTCGATCTCGCGGGGATAGATGTTCTCCCCTCCCCTGATGACCATATCTTTTAACCGCCCGACAATCTTGACATACCCTTCGTCGTCGATGGTTGCCAGGTCGCCGGTGTGGTTCCAACGGTTTGCATCAAGGGTGGCATGGGTCGCGCTGGGATTATTATAGTAACATTTCATCACGCAGTAGCCGCGGGCGCATATCTCCCCGACTTCGCCACGCGGCACGATCTTCCCGGTCTTGGGATCGATGATCTTCAGCTCGGTATGGGGAAAGGCCCGGCCAACTGTAGTGACACGGCGTTCCAGGGGGTCCTTCGTGGTGGTCATCGTAATCCCTGGCGCGGTCTCGGTCTGGCCGTAGACGATCACGATCTCACTCATGTTCATCTCCCGGTTCACCTGCTTCATCACCTCGATTGGGCAGGGGGAGCCGGCCATGATACCGGTCCGAAGCGTTGCCATCGAGTACCGGTGGAAGTCCGGGTGGTTCAGCTCGGCGATGAACATCGTCGGGACCCCGTGCAGTGCGGTACACCGCTCGTCCTGGACCGTCTTCAGGACGACCTCGGGGTCAAAGGCAGGGGAGGGGATGACCATCGTTGATCCGTGAGTCATGCAGGCGAGGTTCGAGAGGACCATCCCGAAGCAGTGGTAGAACGGGACCGGTATGCAGAGGCGGTCCTTCTCGGTAAAGTTCATCCCCTCGCCGATGATGTAGCCGTTGTTCAGGATAGAGTGGTGAGAGAGGACGACCCCCTTGGGAAAGCCGGTTGTTCCGCTTGTGTACTGGATGTTGATAGGGTCATCGAACTCGAGGGACTCCTCCCGCTCTGCGAGTTCGTTGGGGTTGATGTCCCCGGCCATGGCGAGGAAGTCGTTGAGGGTATAGAGCCCGTTGTACGGGGTGTCACCCAGGAATATAGCGTTTTTCAGGAACGGGAACTTCTCGCTTGATATCCGGCCTGCCTTGCACTCGTAGGCCTCGGGACAGGCCTTGTAGAACATCCCGATGTAATCCGAGGTCTTGAACCGTCCCTGGATGAAGAGGGTCTGGCTCTCGGACTGTTTGAGCGCGTATTCGAGCTCATAGGTCCGGTAGGCGGGGTTGAGGTTGACCATGATCGCACCTACCTTGGCAGTGGCGAACTGGATAACGATCCATTCTGCGTGGTTCATCGCCCAGATACCGACCCTGTTACCCTTCTCAACCCCCAGCGCCATCAGGGCCCGGGCGAACTGGTCTACCCGTTCGAGGAATTCACGATAGGTCCAGCGGATCCCCTGGTGGACCGAGACGATAGCCTCGTTCTCCGGATACCTTGCTGCAATCTCGTTCAGTTTATCGCCGACTGTCATTCCCATCAGGGGATATGACGATGTCCCACTCTCGTAGCTTCGCCCCGCCATCATCATACATGGGGCAGGGATGGGTAATATCGTTACTGTTTTTGAGAATCGGGGCACAACGCTTATCTTGCGGGAGATGCGATGTAGTACTCGCATCCGGGGTCGTGGCCTAGTCCGGAATGGCGACGGGCTCCAGCGGTTTGGTGCGTCTCCTAAGCGAATGATGAACAACGGGTCTGCTGATCGTTGTGATGATCCGTTGGAGCACTGACGCACATCGGAGAGACCCGTCGATCGTGAGTTCAAATCTCACCGACCCCACATTTTCATGAGACCTGCCCGTTAGAGCTCCCGCATTTCTCTCCACGTAATCCTCATCTAAGCCAGGTTATCTTCATTTAAGCCAGGTAATACGGGACTAGTATGCACGACAGAGGCTCCTCGTCGGGATCCAATCCACGTAATTCTCCTCCAAGCCAGGTAATCCTAGTCCCTGCCTGTATTTCCTGGTATTATTCCCCTTCTCACTTCCCTCTGTACTCCCCGGCAGCTTCCATTCACTTTCATTCCTCCCCGGTCCTTACACGGTGGACCGGGATCTCATGGAAAAGGGCTGTTTCCCTGTTCAGGAGTCGGTTTATAAGGGAGCATCGCATACGGGTATAAACGGGAATGATTGTTTCTTATGTACCTGATTGGTGAAGCACTCGTTGGAGAAGGAGCAGAACTCGCGCATATTGACCTCCTTGTGGGGGACAAGAATGGTCCGGTGGGGGCAGCCTTTGCTGGAGGGCTCTCCCAGCTCTCTGCAGGCCATACACCCCTGCTTGCCGTGATACGTCCAAACCTCCTTACAAAACCCGCGACACTCGTGATCCCGAAGGTGACCCTGAAGAAGGCAGGCCAGATCCACGAGATGTTCGGACCCGTGCAGGCCGCGGTTGCAAAAGCAGTCGCAGACGCCCTTGAAGAGGGTTTTTACGGCGATGCGGACCCCGACGAGATCGTGATGCTCGCAAGCGTCTACCTCGACCCAGGCGCAAAGGACTATAACCGGATCTACCGCTACAACTACGGTGCGATGAAACTCGCGATCCAGCGGGCCTTCGACTGCTTCCCTGACCGTGACACTCTCCTGCACGAGAAGGACAGGGGAACCCACGCCGTGATGGGATTCAAGGTCCAGAGGCTCTGGGACCCACCCTACCTCCAGGTCGCCCTCGACCTCGTCGACATGAACCGGGTCCGTACCGTCCTGCAGGACCTGCCGGATAACGACCACCTCATCATCGAGGCCGGCACACCACTCATCAAGCGGTTCGGGACCCAGGTCATCAGCCAGCTCCGGACCTTCCGCCCACATGCGTTCATCATCGCCGACCTGAAGATCCTCGACACCGGGAACCTGGAGGCGAGGATGGCAGCAGACGCATCAGCCGATGCGGTCGTCATTTCAGGCCTCGCCCCTGTCCCGACCATGGAGAAGGCCATCGCCGAGGCGAAGAAGACCGGCATCTACTCCATCATCGACATGCTCAACGTGGAGGACCCGGTTGCCCTCATTGCGAGTCTCAAGATGAAGCCCGACATCGTCGAGCTCCACCGTGCCATAGATGCCGAGAAGACCGCCCATGCCTGGGGCAACATCCCTGCCCTGAAGAAAGCAGGCGGAGACCGTCTCCTCGTCGCCACTGCCGGTGGTATCCGGGCCGACATCATCCCCAAGGCCCTCAAGTCCGGTGCCGACATCCTGGTCGTCGGCCGGGCCATCACCGCCAGCAAGGACGTACGCCTCGCCGCCGAGACCTTCCTCCAGGCGCTGAACAAGGAAGAGATCGACCAGTTCAGGGTTATGACCGATTTCTAAATTCCTTTATATTTTGCTTATTTTTTGTAAATATATTGATTTTAAGGTTATTTACGAATTTGGTTTTTTATGATATACTGATTATTCGCAGTTTCGGGCATAAAGACGGTTAGCTTCAGTTTTTAGGCGCATAGTGAATCGAGGCCGAATGGGCCCGTAGGCGAGTACGGATGAAAGCGTCGGCCTCCGGAGCCGAAGAACCTGGGTTCAAATCCCCGGTGGGCCCGCCTTTCGGCAATTTTTGTTCAGAAAACAGTTCAACCGTTATTGTACTGTTAGTTTGGTTCAATGGAAATGAAAGAGAGCCTTTATTCTTCCCAGCGGTACATTTTCTTCTTTAACTTCAGTTTTTCTAACCCACAACTGTAACATATTCCGTTATGACAGCAGATTACTTCTCCGCAATTAGAGCATTTCCATTTTTCCCTTTCAGCTTCCAAAAATGTATCCAGACCATGCTCTTTGATATACTGTAAATTGTCAACCATATTCATTCTGAACTTTTCATAACTATTGCCAAGCTTCGTTATGAGTTCGCATGGAAACTCGTTGCATTCACAACAGAACTCCACCTCGTTATTCAGAACCTGAATACATTTCTTCTTAACGAACGAGCACTTCTTGTCTCTAGGACGGCACCCTTTGCAGTAAGGCAGTTTTACGCCTTTTGTTCGCACATCATTTTTCATAGCAAGGTAATGACTGCATATGCCGCAGTTCATTCCACAGGGCGCTATGAGTTCTTTATGCATATTGACGCTATAAAAACAGGTTATGAGTTGTTGGAATATATAACTTGGGAGAATTCACAATCGGCATTGTGTTCAATCCAGCAGGAATCCAACGGTGGATATGCCCTCGTGGGATATACCACATCCACGGACGGTGATAGTACCGGCCATCACGGCCCGGCCTGGGCAGCGACCGGTAAGTGGAACCTGATGGTAAAGAATCCCGACGGGCAAAACGCGATGAAGATAGACGCGTTCACGGTCACCCTCCTGACATACAAGCCGCTACGTATCAGCTCAGTCACCCCCAGGATAGTCACGGGAGGGAATACTGCATTCGTCAATGGCATTCCTGGGAACTACTTCAATGCCAGTGCGATGGTCTCTATAAAAGGCCCGGGAAATACCGTGATCCCGGTTTCAAACACGACGATAATCTCACAGACCAGGATCACCTTCAATGCGAACCTCACTGCAATGGGGAAGAGATATACCACCCTGATGGTCACAAACCCCGACGGGAAAAAACGACGATAAATAATGGATTTGTTATAAGTTAATTATCCTCTTTTTATCCAATGACCTGATGCCCGTTCATGAATTCGGGTTATCGATGGCATATGAATACGGCACGATCCGAAGAACTATCTCTGTGTACAGAAAGCCATTACTGGATGAGGATCAAGTGTATCATCCTCACAGTGGTTCTTCTCACAACAGGCATTTTGCTCTTTTTTCCGCATGTAGCCTCTTCTGCAAGCCCCAGTGACATTATAAAAATGTCAGAAGTGACGCTTGGCGATATCATGACGATCCCCGTGCAGTACCATCTCGCGGTAGGGTTGTACGACGCGGCTCTCCAGATATCCCCCAACGATCCCGCAATTTTACAAAAGAAAGGGGATGCGCTCTCCCGATCAGGAGATACGCTGGGGGCATCCGAGATCTTCAAACAGATCCTGGAAGTTGACCCGAACAACACTGCCGCACTGATAAAAGAAGGGGATCTCCTTGCCCAGCAAGGAGACCTGATAGGTGCACTCGCTAATTATGAAATGGTGCATTCACTCGATCCCGACGATACAGAAGTTCTCGTACGGGAAGGGGATGTGCATCTGGCCTTCGCTCTGCAGGAACAGCAGAAACTTCGTGACATGGCTCACAACCTGTCACAACCACCAGGATCATCGGATTACCAGGTAGACCAGGCCAACATGAGCATTTCGACAGAGCACTTCCAGGATGCAATCCAGTGCTACGAGAAGGCGATCAGAATCAATCCCATGCTCTCGGTTGAGATAAGCGCCAGGGTGCTGGCCATGGCGAAAGAGCAGCTGAATACCTACGATGAGGTGATGAAGGAGATCCGAGGATCCTCGTAACGATATTCGAGAGACTATCAAACCACATGCTTTTTGGGTATCGGACGCACACGAGGTGTTCCATAGGGTTCGTTTGCAAATCGTCCGTCTCATCTCTGGTGTGAGCGGAAATATCGGCATTTTACAAATCATGCTGTGATGAATTGAACAATACTTGCCGGCTCTGGGGCTATCGAAGGTATTCCCATTCGGAACCCATGTGAAAGACATCAAAACCAAATGTACCAAGGAACCAACAGGCAAATTGTTCATTCATTCACAGGGTATATTAGTAATCAGGGGTGTCTACGGTGTCGAACAACAAGAATATCAGAGAGCGGTTCAAAGACATGAACTGAACTGGTAAATATCCACCGGGATACTCCCCCGTGTCTCCTCCCCCAGTGCCATTCGAAATCTCCTGATAATCACCCGCGATCGGGATTCCGGGTAGCATCATCAAAACGGTAGGCTCCTTTTGGTACCGCAAGAATAAACCGGGCTCCCATACCCGGTTCCCCGTTCTCTGTTATCGTAATACCGGTCAACGAGAGGACTTCCCTGATGAGGAACAGGCCAAGACCTGTCTTTTTCCCAAAACCTCTCTCAAATATATGTTCCCTCTCATCAGCCCCAATCCCGGCACCATCATCCTCGTAGTAAACAAGGAGTCTTCCTTCTGTCTCCCGTGCGGTCAGCTTGATCGCCGATACCGCACCACCATGGTGGACCGAGTTGTCAACCAGGTTTCCAAATACTTTCTCAAACATGACATCAGCATAGACCTCTATACCAGCACACTCGTCAGACATGGAAATCCCATGTGGAGCGGGAATCTTCGCGAAAGTGTCATGGATGTCCTGCCAGACAGGCTCGTGGCTTCCCAGGTCCTCGTATATCCGGGTGAACTCGATCTGGGACTGGATCTGCCGGATCTTCTCCTCAATTTTCTGTAAACACGAGACCGACTCGGGATCACCAGATCTGGTCCTTATCATGTCAAGGAACCCGTGGATGGCCGTGATGTTGTTGAGGATGTCATGCCGGGTGATACCGCTCATCAGGGTCAGTTGTCGGTGTGCATTCCGGATAGCCGCATCGGCAATATATCGCTGGGTGATATCCCGCCCGACATAGACCATGCCGTATAGCGAGCTATCCGGGTTCCGAAGCACATCACCGTTGATCTCCAGGGTATGCCGTCCCCCATCCCTGGTAACAAAGGTATACTGAACCGGACCCAACTGCCGGTCAAACATCAGCCTGCTATTCTCCAGGGCCCGGGGAAGGTCTTCCCGGGTGAAAAACCCAAATACTGACATTCCGAGGACCTCTTCTTCAGAGGAATACCCTCCCAGTTCCAGGCCCTTTTCATTGATATCCAGGATAGCGCCACTTAAATCCGTTCGGATAACAATATCCGGAATGTTCGCTACCAGTTTCCGGTAGAGTTCTTCGCTCTTCCTCAGTTCTTCCTCGGTCTCCTTCTGTAACGGGACATCCGTTGATATGATCCCAAGCCCGTCGCCCACTTTGAAGCTGCGTACATTCACCCATTGCTTGTGAAACAGCGTTTTAGGTGACGTTTCAGTAATGGCAAACGGGACCCCGGTCTTCAATACCTCACGATACCGGTCACACACCTCCCACTCATCCGGACCTGGCAGGAACTCGCGGAGATTCTTCCCAATCACGTCTTCTTTCCGCGTCCCTGCAGGGAGAGAGGAGAGGGCAGCCCGGTTGATATCAACCAGGTTGAGGTCTGCATCCCATATCGAGAAGGCATCCATTGCCGAGTCCATGAATACCCGGAGCCTCTCCTCCCTCTCCCGCAGACGGTCCTCTGCCTGCCTGCGATCCGTGATATCCCGGAAGATCCCCTCTATCCCGAGAAACCTGCCGTCATCACTGAAATACTTGTGGCTGCTGACGATTACCGTAACAGGGGTCCTATCCTGCCTCTTGAGCAGGATCTCATAATTCACAACTGGTCCCTGCGTCTCGACCGCATCGAGGAATGCCTTGCGATCGTCGGGGTTGACATACAGGGAAGTGGCAATGTTCTTTCCGTACAGCGAAGAAACCGGTGAATAACCGAGGACGACTGCCAGTGAAGGGCTCGCAAGGACGAGGTTCCCGTCCGTATCGGTCCGGTAGTACACTTCCTGGATATTCTCAAGGATGTTGCGGTATTCCTTCTCACTCTCCCGGATCTTCTGTTCGCTCTGCTTCAGCTCGTCGAACTGTGCCCTCAACTGCTGTTCCACCGCTGCCAGGTCCCCGTACTTCTGCCGCAGGTCATCCTCGACCTTCCGCCGTTCGGTGATATCCACGAGTGATGCAACGCTGTTGGCCGTCCCGGGGATCATGCCGACATGCACGATAACGTTGTGAATGTACCCGCTGGAATCGATTAAATGGGACTCGTATTCACCCGGGACACGGCCAGGGTCCTGCCTTCGTGCATAATGGTAGGCTTTCATCCTCTCCGCGTCGTCCTTGTTGAAGAAGAAGGTCCAGCTGACCTGGTTCTCCTGCTCCCCGCGGGGCACCCTGGTCAGGCGCTCCCAGCCTTTGTTGGCACGCAGGATGGTGGTATCGGGCCCAATAATGATACTGGCAGCCCCGGTATATTCGAAGATAGCCCGGTAAAGGTTTTCACTCTTTTGTAGTGCCTCTTCTGCCTGTTTTCGTTCAGTTATATCGACAAGGGAGGTAATGCTGTTCCTGGTTTCCTGGATTACGCCTACATACGCCAGGCAGTGATGAATTCCCCCATTCCTATCAATTACCCTGCATTCATAGATTGTTGGCGCGCTTGCAGGATCCTTCCTGCGGGCGTAATGGTACTGCTTCAACCGCTCGACATCGTCCTTGTGGATGAACTGCATCCAGCTCAGCCGGTTTTCCACTTCTTCACGGGTAAAACCGGTCATCTTCTCCCAGCTGGAGTTGACCTTCAGGACGATCGTATCTGGATCGATGAGGGAAGTAGAGGCCACCGTACAATCAAATGTGGCGCGGTAGAGGTTCTCAGACCGCTTCAGATCCTCTTCGAACTGTTTCTGCTCGGTGATGTCCTTCCCGGTTGACTGGTATTCGAAGACCTGGCCGGCATCGTCAAAGATGGCAAGGTCGCTCCAGCGGTTCCAACGGATGCTGCCGTCCGGCATGATCACGCGGTGCTCGATGGAACCAGATGGGTTCTCCGCGGTCAGGGATGCAAAGAACTGATCGACACGCTCCTTGTCTTCGGGAGGGACCCGGGGCCGGAACCGGTGCCCAAGGATATCCGGACGTTTCAAGCCGAAATACCTGCAATACGCTTCATTGACAAAGACATGGGTGCCATCTGGTAAAAACCGGCTGATAAATTCCGTCTGGGTCTCAACAACATCACGGTAGCGCTCCTCGCTCTTGCGCAGGTTCTCTTCCGCAATTTTCCGTTCGGTGATATCTACCGCCTGCGAAAAGAAGAGAACCCGGTCCCCGATACGGATAATCTGCCCGGAGAAGTCCAATACCCGGATCTCCCCGCCCTTGGTTCGGACCCGGATCTCGGTACTGGGCAGGGTACCGTCCTTCGCCAGAACCGATTCCATCTCCTCGCGGTCTATCGCGTCGACAAGGAGGTCCAAGTCCCCCGGAGAACTGCCAATCGCTTCTTCCCTCGTATACCTGGTAGTACGGACCCACGCTTCGTTGACATCGATCAGTGTGCCAGTGGCCATATCGGTGATCGACTCAAGGCTTGGGTTAGTCATAAAGAGCTTGGAGAACTTCTCTTCGGACCGGATACGGTCGATCTCGGCCTTCCTGCGACGCACCGCCTGCCGCAACTTGTGCGCCAGCTCTGCAAATTGCGCTCTCGGGTCTCCCCCTTTCTGGAGGTAGAAATCGGCCCCGTTGTTAATGGCCTGGATCACGACCTCTTCCCGCCCCCTACCTGTGAAAAGGATGAATGGGACCTCGCCAAACTGTTCCCGGACCGCCTTTAACAATTCGATCCCGTTCATCCCGGGCATCTGGTAATCGGAGACAATGGCATCGTAATGATGAGTCTTCAGGTGTTCAAGGGAAGCCTTTGCCGAATCCAGGAGATCCACTTGGAAGTCCCCAGAATGCTCGAGAAAAAGCTTACCAAGCTCAAGAAGCTGCTGCTCATCATCGACATACAGGACCGAGATCATAGTATTGTTCCGCTGGTCATCCTGAATTTAGCAAAGATCCGGAATATATACTTTTATCATGCCATCCTACGGGATACCTGCATCAGTAGTGGTTTTCGGCATCAATATATCGAAGTTGTAATACTACCAGGTTTAACCGATTCAGGACTTTCCAATTCCCTTCCCTTGAACGAAAGGAGATGCCATCATTGGTGCATATCTGTTCACCGCACTCGGTAAGTGGCTTCTCCCGCTGGCAGGAAGAGACCTGTCCGTATTTAAATATGCCCGGTTCCCTGGTAGGCCTTCTGCGATGTTCACTCTGCCAGGGTATGTATCCCCGACCACTCCATTTTGAGAGACAGGGGACGAATCAGCTCGTCATTTTGCCAGAGAACCATGGTCCCGCCGGGAGAAGAGACCCTCACGGAGTGGAACCTGGAGAACCAGGTCCCGGCAGTATTCATCCTCCCTCTCTACCGCACGACTGACATGCGTTGTACCCGGGAATTCGCTCAGCAGGATAGGGAATCGGGAGATGTCACGGTCCAGAGGGTAGTTGCCAGCAGGAGAAACGCATATACGCTCGGCTTGCGCAATCGGGGAGATTTGACAAAACGGTGGTGGTCAGGGCAGTACTCCGGCTGAAGGAGAGGGGCCTTCTCCGCGGGCCAATGGACCCAATAGGCAAGAGAACCAAACGCCACGGTAATACTGAGAAAGGGAGGAAGGTCCGGCATCAAATAGGGCGGACCGGTAGTTTGGTCACTGCATCCCGGTTCTAGGACCTTGATCCTGATGGATCGCTGCAGGCACTTGAGATCCCTTGAAAGATGCAACTGAATGCATCGAACGTGTAGTCGGGAGACCGGCAGATACCGGCATCTATCTCTCGTCGCCAGGGAGTATTGTCCAGGTATGATTTGCGGGGTATTCCACTACCAGTTTCATCCTAAAACGAAAGGTTAAGAGATAAACCGGACAGAGTGATGGAGCGATGGAGACCCTCATCGAACAGGTACGGGGAGGCAGGGTCCCCGAAGCGGTGACACTGCTCGCGACAACAGAAGGTATTGACGAGGTCCTCCTCTGCAACAGGATATCTGGAGGGAGTGTCGTGATCATGCAGCGGGGAGAACGCCTTGTTGGTATAGGGAAGGGGCTCTCCACCAAGGTCAATTGTAATATCGGGACATCAACGAGCAGAAGCCGGGTGGAGGACGAGGTAGAAAAGGCTAGGATCGCTGAACGATACGGGGCTGATACCCTGAGCGATCTCTCCATGGGCGGAGATATCAATGCTATCCGGTCGGCGATCATGGGTGCGACCACGCTCCCGGTGACCACGGTCCCGGTCTACCAGGCAGTCGCGGAGAACGGCCTTTCACAGATGGATGGAGCAGATATCCTCGCGACCATGCAACAGCAGGCCAGGGATGGTGTCAGCTCATTCGTGGTCCACTGCGTGAACCACGCCATGCTCCACGAGTTCCGGAGAAAGAAGAGGGTTCTCGGTGTCGTTTCAAAAGGAGGGTCCATCACAAGTGCCTTCATGCTGATGAACCAGTGTGACAATCCCTTCACCGAGCACTTCGACGAGATCCTCTCCATCTGCAGGCAGTATGACATTGTCCTCTCCCTTGGTAATACCGCCCGGAGCGGGTGCATATCAGATCACCGGGACAGGGCCCAGCTCGAAGAGATCCGGCAGAACATCGCCCTTGCGGACCGTGCCTGCGAGCAAGGGGTCCAAGTCATCATCGAGGGGGCCGGAGGACACGTCAGGAGCGACCGGATCGCATCGCAGGTCAGGTATTATAAGAAACGGGCACCGTATCCCCTGTTTGTCGCAGGCCCGTTGCCGGTCGACACCGCGGTGGGGTTTGATCATATCGCCGGATGTGCGGGGGCGGGCATCGCATCCGCAGCAGGGGCAGACTACCTGTGCTACCTCACGCCTGCCGAGCACCTCGGGCTCCCGGGTCCCGAGTCAGTGAAGGAAGGACTGATTGCGTTCAGGATAGCAGCACACATTGGGGACACCGCCAAGTACCACAGGGTGGACGAGGACAGGAGGATCGCACTCATGCGGGCAGCCCTGGACCGGGAAGGACCGATCCAGTGTTCCCCTGACCCTGAACGGGCCCGGAAGCTTGCAGATACCGGGGAAGGGTGTACAATGTGCGGCGATTTCTGTGCCATCAGGATAATGAAAGAGTGGCTCTCCTGAACCCGCCATGAGGGTACGACCCGGACATTTACACAGAAACCTGGTGGGCATACCCCCGCCTGCCCTTGATAGTGGTTGGTAACCGGTTGGACTGCTTTGCAGCGCAGGGATATCCCCAACTGCCATGGATGGTGTTCCCGTCCGAAACTGCGGCCGGTAAACAGGAAAGAAATATTTACGGATTCTTCAAACATCGACCGGAGAGATGACACAATGGCGGTCATCGATGAATCTCTCCGGCTTCAGAACCAGGACGGTGCCGCGAGGTTCAAGTGGATGTATACCCCACATGGTAACCGGGTTGATCGCCTGTCATTTGAATGCAGCCAGTGCGGAGAATGTTGCAGCCACCTGGGCCTGATGTACGCAATCCAGGAAGACCTGGGGAATTACCGTTATTACCTGCGCAACAAGTACACGGGGGAGTCGTTTTTGGTAAGCGTTGACCCGGACAAGATATCCCTCTATCACGACATGACTGTCTTCTCGGAACGCCCGGAGGCGTGTCCCTTCTTCCGGTACGACACCCGGTCCGCGAAAGGGTTCTGCACCATCCACCTGACACGCCCCGATGTGTGCAGGGAATACGACTGCTGGCGCTTGCTGATCCTTGACCCCCACGGTAACAGGGCAGGGAGGATAATGTGCAGCCGTCACCTGGCTTCTGATGACCCGGTGCTGACCCGGATATTTGACGAGGAAATCAACCAGGGGAGTATCGCTGATGATGCGACCTGGGACAGGAGGGTAGTCCAGGTCCTGGAACGGGCTGGCTACACGGTACGGAACTGACCGAAAAGACCAGGATGATGGCATTTTTTTTTACAGATAACGAGACCCGGTCTGGATCATCGTTTCCCGATAACCGGCGGGACCCCGGATAATGCACAGGTACCTTGTTTCACGATACCCCCTCGAACAATGTCCTTGTCTCCGAATATTCCAGAACGACTGCGGGAGAGCAGAGTCCGGCACCAGACATACCGACGCAGCTCCGGACATAGGACAGAAACAGGAAACCGCACGTGACCTACCCGAGCCGATCACTATACCGGGTAGGAACAGGCCAGCACGGGATACACCGAGGCAGATCCCAATGCTGGCGGGGACGGGTCCTGCGGAATACCATGTCCCTGTTCATGGTAACGGAACAGGAACCTTCTCTTCGCGCTACAAGCGGATACTCCCCGGTGAGAGCAGGCCTTGTACCACCATTCCCGGAATGACCTGGCGAGGGCAGGTAGTGGACAACGCATGCCCCGGGATCCTGGACCCGCGCTGCTACTCCCTTGCAGGTAGTGGTGCTCTCAGATATTCTGCACCGGGATGACGGGATCACCCGCCTGTACCAGGAGGGGGCGGGGAAGGTCAATGCCAAGGGCCTCTTTGAGAACCTCGTCGACGGTCTCCACGGGAGTGAATACGAGATCTCTCCTGACATCAGGTGGTACATCCTGCAGGTCACGCTCATTCTCCCTGGGGAGGATCACCTTCCGTATGCCAGCCCGGTGTGCCGCGAGGACCTTCTCCCTTATCCCTCCCACTGGCATCACTGCACCTCTCAGCGTGACCTCCCCGGTCATGGCAACGTGCGGATCGACCGCCCTCCCTGTGATCAGGGATGCAAGGGTCGTGAAGAGAGCAACACCCGCGGAAGGACCGTCCTTTGGTGTTGCCCCCGACGGGACATGGATATGAATGTCCCTCGCGATGAAATCAAAGGAATCTCCGGTTCCTGCAAGCCGCGACCGGATAAGGCTGAGCGATATCGTCGCCGACTCCTTCATCACATCACCAAGCTGGCCGGTGAGGGTAAGCTTGCCGGTCCCAGCCATGAAGGTTCCCTCGATGAAGAGGATCTCTCCCCCGGCCGGGGTCCAGGCGAGGCCGGTCACAACACCCGGGACAGGTTCCTTCCCCGCAACTTCCAGCCGGATAGGTTCTTTCCCGAGGATAGCGGGGAGCATTTCCGCCGTCACAACGAACGGCCTCCCCTCCTCGCCGGAGACAATCTTCTCTGATACATGCCGGGCCACTTTAGCCAGCTGCTTTTTCAGCCACCGGACGCCTGCCTCGCGCGTGTAGGTCTCGATGATGACATGGAGAGCCGTATCGTCCACGCGGAGGGTATCCCCGTCGAGGCCGTGCTCCCGGAGGGTCGCGGGAAGCAGATGGTCCTTTGCAATGGCGAACTTCTCACTGGTCGTGTAACCCGGGATCTCGATCAGTTCCATCCGGTCAAGGAGCGGGGCCGGGATAGTGGCGAGGGAGTTCGCGGTTGCAATGAAGAGGACGTCGGAGAGGTCGTACGGGACTTCGAGATAGTGATCCGAGAAGGTATTGTTCTGTTCCGGGTCAAGGACCTCAAGCAGTGCACTCGCAGGGTCCCCTGAATAAGATACCGCCAGTTTGTCGATCTCATCAAGGACGAAAACAGGGTTCCGGGTACCGGCTTTCTGCATCCCCTGGATGATCCTCCCTGGCAGGGCACCGACATAGGTCCTCCGGTGACCCCGGATCTCGGCCTCGTCGCGCATCCCACCGAGACTGATCCTGACGTACTGCCGGCCGAGTGCCTCTGCTATGCTCTTGCCAAGGCTCGTCTTGCCGGTTCCGGGCGGCCCGGCAAAGAGGAGGATAGAGCCCTGCTTCTCCCCTTTCAGCTTCATGACCGCAAGATGCTGGACGATCCGTTCTTTTACCTTTTCAAGACCGTTGTGGTGACGGTCAAGCACCCTCCGGGCCTCTTGGATATCGATTGACTTCACCTCTTGCAGGGCCCACGGGAGGTCGAGGAGGAGGTCCAAGTAGTTGCGTATAACCTGGCTTTCATGGCTCTGGCTACCGCCTGTCTCAAGTTTTTTCAATTCACTGAACGCTTTTTTTCGGACCTCAGCGGGCATCTCCGAACTTTCGATGCGTTCCCGGTAGTCTCCATCCCCCTGATTACTCCCACCCTCGTTGAGCTCTTCCTGGATCACCCTGAGCTGTTCCCGCAGCATCGCCTCGCGGTTCGACCGGTTCACGCGGTCGGCGACCTTCTTCGCCATCTCGAACCGGAGCGTGATATCGTCCCGGGTCTTCATGAGGATCTCTAAAAACAGGAACGCCCGCTTCCGGACAGAGGTCTCTTCCAGGAGCGCCTGCTTGCCGGCGATCCCAACCGGGAGGAACGGCATGATGAAGCTGATGACCTGGTCGACGGTCTTCAGCTGGTCCAGGGGCTGTACGAACTGTTCTGAGCCCGGAAACCTGCTACTGATCCCGGTGATGGTCGCGGTGATATCAACCAGCATTTGGGCATTTTCGTCTTCCGGGAGGTCCTGGATGTCATGTACCGGTGTGCAGGTGGCAGAGAACCGTCCATTTCTCTCGACCAGGTCGAGGACCCTCACCTTCCCACCAGCATGGGCACAGACAAGGCAGCCCTCTTCTGCGGGCAGAACACGAACGATACGAAGGAGAGTTCCCGTTTCGTACAGGGACTCCGCGGTTATCTCCGTGCGTTCGGTACCGTTCCGGACCGTCAGTCCTGCCGCGTATATGACCCCTGCCGTCTCTATTTCAGCCAGCAGGTGGTCTCCGGTCTCCTTGTCCACCGGGAACTTGGAACGGCTCTCCGGGTAGACGACGATACCGAAAAGTGGAATAACAATTATTTCCCCTTCACAATCGGTGTGTGATACGTTCATTCTCGCCTCATAATTTAGTTCGAATTTACCTAACAATACCACCAGGGAAAAAAATTACCTGACTTTTTGCAGGATCCCGATGAGAAGGTCCAGGTCGCGCTCATCCAGTGAATCCATCAGCCGTTCGATCATTCTCTGCAGTGCGTAGTGTTCGGCTTGTGCAATCCTCTGCCCTTTCTCGGTCAGGCGGATGTATTGGATCCTCCCGTCGGCGGGGCACCGCTCACGGTACGCACAATCCATCCTGACAAACTTGTTGACCATCTCGGTGATCGTGGGCTTCGAGTTCCGCGTTATCTCTGCAAGCCTGCTGAATGTAATCTCCCCCTGCTGATCGATGGCCTTGAGGTAGGCGACCTGCCTGACGGTCAACTCCGAAAGGCCGCATTCCGAGGATATACTGCAGGATAACTCGTTATTCATGCTGATCAAACGTTCGAGCCCTTCACGCAGGCGCTCCTTCTGCCCTCGCATGGTGTGGTCTTCGCTTAGTTAGGTTTGGCCTAATCATAAATGTGATCATGAGACCACCACTCCCCCGTTCCAGGATGCGTGGTCCCATCCATATCTCAGCCAGTCCCTTTCCCCAGCTATTTGCTGATATGTTCGGAATGCATTGGATTCCAAATCAATGGTGGCACCACAGGTATGCCGTCACCATGCATGAACGAATCGTTCCAATGACTCTCAATCTCTTGGGACCCCGGACAGTACGAGAATGTGAGTACATGAATTATGAACAAAGACCAGGACAACCGGAGTCCGGCGTACCGGTATGAAGCAGCGATTGGGCCCATCCAGGGGTGTGGCAGAGAGAGATACGCGGAAAAGAAGGGAATTGCTGAGCGACCTGGTTCTAACGAGCGATCTTCATTCCAGGAGGGTCGGGGTCTTCTCCGGGTATCCACCAAAAAACGGGTGGATGGAGACTGTTACGATCGGTCTATCCGGATACATCCAGGAACGAATAGATCTGATATGTCGTCCAGTGGGTATGCCCTGGTTTTGAAGAAAGGGCACGTGCCGGCCATACGGGTATGCCCTTGTTCCAGCTTCATTCCCGCCACCGTGCCCGGGGCCAGGACAGCTTTTAACCTCTCCACCCACTAATCCTACGCCGGAGCGAGATGAATGGACAAGATCGCAATTGGCCCGATGGCGTACATGAGTGTGATGCCCACCCTCCTCGTCGGTGCAAACGTTGATGGGAAGCCGAACTACATGACCGCCGCGTGGGCAACCGTCGCCTGCATGGCGCCCCCGATGGTATGCGTCGCAGTCAACAAGGCACGCTATACCGCGAAAGGAATCGAGGAGAACGGGACGTTCAGCCTGAATGTCCCTTCCGTCGGGCAGGTCATCGAGACGGACCACTGCGGCCTCGTCTCGGGTGCCCAGGAGGATAAGTCCGGGATATTCCGGTCATTTTACGGAAAACTCAAGACCGCACCACTGGCAGAAGAGTGCCCGGTCAACATCGAGTGCAGGCTGTTCTCGTCTGTTGACTGCGGGAGTCACAACCTCTACGTCGGTGAGGTCATTGAGATACATGCCGACAGGTCCTGCCTGAAGGACGGGAAACCGAACACCACGAGCGTTCAGCCGATCGTATACGCCCAGGCCACCTACTATGGGGTAGGCCAGGAGGTAGAGAAGGCATTCTCGGCCGGGAAAAAGTTCCGGAAGAGATAGTTCCGTGAATTTCTCAACCATCAGATCTTTTTTCTCTATTACACCCTGTCCGCATGGCAGGGAAGACACAGTCCCCGGGGGACCCGGAGACCAGCCACCTTCCAGGTTTCCGGTTCAATGAAACTGGGAGCACCTTACCCTCTGTGCCCGTCGGACCCTTCAAGTAATCAACTGGTTGAATAGAACAGATCCAACTGATTATTGTCCTGCCATCCAGGATTCTCTTCTGTACCAATCGGTTCATCCCAGAAGAGGCCCGGATACGCTCTCTCGGGAACCACGAAACGCATAAGTACCGGACTGCTCCCCGTAGCAATCATGAACGGGACTGCTGCGGTATTCTCACTTGCCATCGTAACCGTGTGTATCCTTGCTTGCGGGTGCACATTTGCCCCTGGGAACGCTCTCACCGCACCGACCACGCACCCCACCCAGGGAGGACGAATGCATCTCACCATTGGTGTTGACAATGCCTACCCGCCCTTCACCTACCAGGACTCGGGCGGGAACCTGATCGGCCTTGATATCGAGGCTGCCCGCTGGATTGCGAGGAGGCAGGGTTTCGACGTGGAATTCGCGTCCATCCCTTGGGACGGGATACTCCCAGCCCTCCAGGCAGGGAAGATCGACATGATCTACTCAGGGCTGACCATCACCCCGGAACTGCAGAGAAATGTCAGCTTCACGACCCCGTATTATGCCGTCAACCAGAGCGTTGCGGTCCGGCAACGCTCCAATGCCACCATGCAGGACCTGTATGAAGGCCGGCTCCGCGTGGGGGTTGAGAGTGAATCCACTGGTGCTGCATGGATCGAGGAGAACCTTGTCCGGCCAGGGAAGATGCCAGCAGTGGAATTGGTCCTGTATCCTGACATATCAGTACTCACCCTAAACCTTGCAAACGGGACGATCGACGCATCGATCGTCCACACTCCCGCACAGAACCGCGCAATAGCCGGAAAGAACCTCAGGATCATGGGTGAGATCCCCACGCATGAGCAGTATGCCATTGCTGTCCGGAAGTCTGACCCCCAAATCCTGACCATGATGGATGACGGGCTTCTGGAACTGATGAACGATCCCTACTGGCAGCAGTTGTTGCTGAAGTATGGTCTTGACAATACTACTCTGACCCTGTCCCCGCCCTCTGCCACCCCGGTTGCCCCGGGAGCAGCAGGACCGCGTGGTTCTCCTGGCAACAGTTCGTTCGACCAGCTGCTGGCAGACGGGATGCAGAATACTCTGCCTGGCGAATCCTGTTACTTCAATACTCATTCTCCTGCCGATTTTCTCGATGACCTGCAGGCGCACCCCAACGAGCCTGTAATGGTCCTCACGGTGCCAGCCGACTGGATCACGAAGCGAGATGCTGAAGAACTGATGCAGTCAATCGACTCCGAGGTTCCTGCCGCCCCTGTCGTGTCCCCTCTCAGCTCCTACTGGCCGCAGGACCAGGCCTCGACAGTGGGCAACGAGGCGTTGTTCCTCCTGGAGGGCTACCGGAGTGGGAGGTATCCCCCCACACTCTGCTCGGTTAACTATTTCAAGGGGAATACATCAGCGATCCGCGCATGGTGGAAATCGGGCGGTGCACCCATGCCTGTCGATGAAAGGACCGCGATCCAGATGGTGCAACAGGCAAACCCAGATCTTGTTTCATATCCCTCTGACCAGTTCCCGGTGCACACCATAATGACAGAGAGGGTCCCGGACGGCTGGTATATCGCATTCATCGAGGAAGGTTCAGGCGTCCCGATACTCTGTGCCCGTTGCTACCACGTGGGGAATGACAGGGCAGTCCGGCAGACAGGAGCAGTCAACCACCGCATCATGGTCATGCCATCGGAATTTTCCGCACAAAAATGCGGATAAGCCATCTTTTCCCCGCTGAAACGGTCTGATGACAGGACCGGTGATACAGAGTACGGGAGATAATGGAGAGGGGCTGAGCCAGGAGTGAAAGGAGAATGGTTTGGTATTCCCCGGACCATGCGGGGATGCCAGGTGCCTCCCTTTGAATAGAGATCTCACGTACTACCGGCGGGTATCATGAGATAGTCCCTGACACTATACAACAGGAACGTAGATCTCCATCAGAATCTCTTCCGGTTTTATCCCGTGGGGGTCGTTTAAATAGACTTCACGGATCGGCCTGCCGACCTTGAGCCCCCGCTCCTCCATCCAGGTGAAGAGCCGGAGGTACGTCGGCTCGCACGCATCATACGGCCCCTTGTGAAGAATGCGCACCATCTTACCACCAGGTACCTCGTACGGCCATATCGCTCCTCCGCCCTGTGCAGGCCCCCGGATTGGCCATACGCACTCGACGACCGCCGTCCCTTTTTCATTCGCCTCTTTTACCGATTCTGGTGAGGTCTCATGGCAGATAAATGCAGGTGGCCCCGCGAGGGGTATATTGAATGTAACCGCATATTCGTATAGTTTAAACAGGAGTGTCGGGATCAATGAGTAGTTGCCAGTCTGTTTCATCCCAAGGACATTCCATGAAGGGATATCAATGATGCTAATCTCTTCCATTTTTTCTCACATATTCATATAATTTCCTGGTATTAAATTATAACAGGATGATGGGGTGAAAGTAAACTCCCGGGTATTCCTTTCCGGGGATGGAGATCCCGACGTTATTACCGTCTTCCGGCAGTAAAATA